>SXGT01144481.1_pt1 | contig 15383 bp, 25 predicted proteins | sample 3176221 | NCBI WGS metagenome assembly SXGT01 (sample SAMN11356862, study PRJNA531348) | freshwater metagenome | isolation source: freshwater sample F1-120 | place: China: Fuxian Lake, Yuxi | collected 2017-12-25
AAGCAACTACCTGGCTCTCACAAACATCTAACAGAAGGTTCTCCAGGTATTGTACTATGTAGCTACACCAGACGTGCTGTAGGTAATCTCCGTAAAGCAATGTCTGCTGATCTAAAGGGAAACTGTATCACCATCCATAAGCTGCTGGAATATCAGCCAGTATTCTATTCAGTAATGGATGAGATCAGTGGAGAGGAAAAGCAGACAATGCGATTTGAAGCAACTAGAAATCGCTATAATCCATTACCTGCTGCAATATCAACAGTCGTAATTGATGAATCCTCTATGGTATCTACTGAGCTATTTGCTGAAATCATTGAGGCATTGCCTGATCCATCCAGAGTCCAATTTATCTTCATCGGTGACATTCAGCAATTACCTCCAGTATTTGGGTCAGCTATTCTAGGCTATAAGATGCAGGAACTACCTACAGTAGAACTAACTCAGGTATATAGGCAGGCGCTAGAATCTCCAATTATTCGCCTAGCACATAGGATACTTTCAGGGAAGCAACTACCAGAATCTGAATTCAGCAGCTGGAACTATCCAGATCAGCTTAAAATCCATCCATGGAAGAAGCGAATATCAGCTGACAATGCACTTGCAACACTAGCTGCATTCTTCAAAAATGCCTACACCAGCAAAGTGTATGATCCAGAGGAGGATATGATTCTTATCCCATTTAACAAAGCAGCAGGCACTATTGAGCTTAACAAGCACATAGCTACCCATATCAGCCACTCTCTGCAAAAGGAAGTACATGAGGTAATTGCAGGCTTCAACAAGCATTACTTCTCCATTGGTGACAAGGTACTATATGAGCGAGAAGATGCAGTAGTAATAGATATCAGCTACAATGGGCTGTATGCTGGAGCAAAACCGCAAGCATCTTCCCCAACACTAGACTATTGGGGATATGATAGCAGCCAACACAAGGAACACCATCTGAAAGCAGAAAACATCAGCGAGGAGGAGATAGATAATATGCTTGCTGGTATGGCAGCTTCAGTATCAGATGGGGAGGATAGAGTACGACAGGCATCACATACTCTGACACTGAGAATAGAGGAAACTGACACTGAAGTGAAGGTAGATACAGCAGCAGGTATCAATAATCTATTACTGAATTATGCCCTCACAATCCACAAATCTCAGGGCAGTGAATGGCGCAAAGTATTCCTGTGCCTGCATCAGTCACATAATACTATGGTGCAGTCTGAGCTTTTGTACACCGCAGTCACAAGAGCAAGGCAGGAGTTATATATCATTTGCGAACCAAATCATTTTGAGATTGGTATAACAAGAAAACGTATTCCCGGTATAACACTTGCAGACAAGATAGCCCATTTCAAGGGTAAGTATGCAGATGCTCAGACGCAGATACAATAACCCATCTATATACACGGTTCTCCTTTCTATATGCTATACACTCCATACCCAAAAGGAGTTACCATGAAAAAGGTTATGTTAAACACAGGCGCATTAGCTATGGTGGATGATGAAGATTTTGATAAGGTAAAACTAATCCCTTGGTCAGAAAATAGATCCGCCCACAGCAGTACAAGTTACGCACACGCTAGAATAAATAAGATTCCGACTTATATGCATCGTTTCATACTAGATGCTAAAAAGGGGGACGTAGTAGATCATATAAACCATGATGGATTAGATAATCGAAGGGAAAACCTACGTCTTGTTTCTCATCAGCTAAACATGTTTAACAGGAGAGGTAAAGAGATAGCAACTAGTAAATATCTAGGAGTATTCAAACAAAACGGGCGAAGGAAATTTAGAGCATTCGTACAGATTCCAACTGTAGGTAGAGTATATCTAGGAAGTTATTCAACTGAGGTAACAGCAGCCAAGGCAAGAAATGATTATATATTAAAATACAACATAAAGGATAATCCATTAAATGATTTATCTATCTCAGATTCCAATCCATACCCCTCTTGACATTCATCCCACATCAAGGCATAATCCGAACTCCAATGCAGCAAATGGTATCAGATTCCACCATATCAAGAGAATCTACCAGAAATCAAACTGAAAGGTAATAGCTATCATGAGCGACCAAGCAAACATTCAAGCGAACTTCGACAACAAGATTGATCTGAAGCCCACGAAATTCCACTTCAAGAAAGATGATCTTGGAAACAAGCGGGAGACTGTGGAACTGCAACTGCATGTACCTTCTGTTGAAGGTGTTGTTGCAATTCTGGAAGGTGGCGGTAAAGGTCTGGAACTGCTGCTGGCTGCATGCTATGACGTAGTTTCTGCACAGGCTCGTAGCATCCTGAATGACAATGAAACCATGACCGCTGAATCCTTCCCGATGGATCAGTGTTTCTGGGACTTCATTGCCAATATGCCTGAAGCTGAAAAGCGTGGCCGCGGTATTCCTGCTGAAGTCTGGAAAGCATTTGGCGAAGATTACATTGCCATCATGCCTTCTGTTACTGGCAAGACTGCTGAACAAGTTGCCAATGCAGCCAAGTTGTTCCTCAATAAGTTCCAAGCAGTCAAGAGCAACAAGCCTGTTATCGGTAAGCTCAAGGAGCAACTTGCAATCTACGCTTCCAGCTCTCCCAAGGCTGAGGAATTTGGTGATGCTATCAAGTTCCTCAGCGACAAGGCTGATACGCTGCTGCAAGCGGATGACTCTGCACTGCTTGCCAACCTGTAAGCTCCATCAGGTTTCCAAGTTTTCCTGACTCCTAAAAAAACTTGGAAAATGGGGGCTTTGCTAGTTTCCTGCATTGTTCATTATGCACCCCCATCCTAAACCAGTGAAAGAAACTAGCACCTATACCAGCTTACCTTGAAAAGGGTAAACCGATATGAGTACAGCGCCAGCAGTTAAATCCACCTATGTTCCTCCAGTATCTCGATACATGAGCATCTGGAATGAGCTGAAAGCTAAGAAGTATTGCAGGATGGCAGCTCCACCTGTACTACATGCACGCATAATAAAAGCAGTTCAGAAACGTAGAGATAAAGACATAGCATATCGCTTTGAGCTGAACGAGCGGCACGAGAAAATAAGAATGGCGTTTTCCTCCAAAGGAAACATACTCGAAATCAGGATGATAGTAAGTACAGCTACACGCTTACTTAGTGGGATCAATCTAGGAGAACTATAACATGGCAATGCTTAAAGAACTAGTAGAAGTGGAATTGCAGCAACCACCTGAACAGGTAGGACGTGCACTCTCAGTTATTCCCACTTACCTCGATTCATATGAGAATCTGGACAAGGTAAAGGTATTCATCCCAGTATCTCAGATAGCTGAAATCCATCCAACACATATCCGCTGCCAGTACTGGGTAGCTGAGTCGAAAGGACTTGTGTGATGGATGCCACTCTGCTCCAGATGAAAGTAGCAGAAGTGCAGGAAGCTCTACTTGCTGCACACCCCCGTCTGCCAGTGCTACTCCAAGAAATCCATCGCACACTGAAAGCTGATCCTACCAATGTCACCTTGCTTTCAGAGGAAGAAATTGGTATACTAGTATCTGGCCTGCAAAAGCAAACTCAGGTTGAAATTGCTACAACCATGACCAAAGCGAAAGCGGGTAAGGCACTAAAGAATATTGCAGCAGATGACCTCTGAACTGCGGGCTCGCTTATTCTGGAAGTGTCTGATTACTGGCTCTATCCACTTCCAAGACTATAAACTACTAGCCGAATGGCTTGGATGCTATAACTATGTACTTCCTTCTGAGCGTACTGTACTTCCTGCTCTCCAGATTCATTTAGCTGCTACTCTGCCAACAAGGAAGCTGATCCACACTCTATGGCATGTGGAAGCAGGTCTCAGTTCAGAAGATCAGCAGCTATTGTATAAGGAATAACCGCGATGGACATTCGTCTCAAGCAGCTATCATACAGCAGTAACCTCATGCTCCATACCTGCCCCCGTAAGTACCAGCTGTATAAGCTAGGCACAGTTCCAGAGCAGGCAGATGATGTTGAATCATCCATCACATTCGCATATGGTCACCTCGTAGGGCTTGGTATCCAGTGCTGTTTTGAGCAGAAGCCACTGGAGCAAACCATATGGGAATGCTATCAGTTCTGGAAGCCTGATCTGCTGGCAACAAACCCAAAGCAGATGAAATCTTTTTGGCTTGCAATCGCTGCAATCGAGAAGTTCTATTCCCTACACAATGGTGGTTATCTAAAAGACTGGGAACTGGTGCAGCATGAAGGCAAGCCAGCAGTTGAGCTAGGATTCATCATTGATCTAGGCGATGGGTTCATGTATCGTGGATTTGTAGATGCAGTTCTAGCTCATAAACAGACAGGTGCAATTAGGGTACTGGAAGTAAAGACAACTTCCGCTAATCTAAATGCAGCTACATACAAAAACAGCGCACAAGCAATAGGTTACAGCATCGTGCTGGATCACCTATTTCCTTCCCTCTCAGCTTACGATGTACTGTATCTGGTGTATAAGACTAAGCTGCTAGAGTATGAGCAGCTACAGTTCGCAAAGAGTTACATGCAGCGCGCACTTTGGATTCAGGAACTTCTGCTAGAGAAGAAGAAGATTCAACTGTATGAGGAAGTAGGGGTATATCCCACGCATGGCGAAAGCTGCTATGACTTCTACAGGGAGTGTGAATACCTAGGTGTCTGTACTCTAAGTACTGCTTCACTCACTGAGCCTCTGAGCGAGGAAGGTGAGGCGAAACTGATAGCAGATAATGAGGCTAAGTATCAGGTGAAGGTAAGTATTGAACAACTGATACGTGCACAGCTTGCGAAAGAATAGGAGAGCGGGATGATCACACTCACTATGACCCAACTGTTCTGCATCGCCATTGGCTCTGCCGCTGTCGGCGCTTTGATTGTGTGGCTAGCTGTTGCACCTATTAAGGGGGATTAGAAATGAGCATACAAGTAATGAAGCAGGCGCTTGAGGCGCTAGGTATCTGTGAAAGTATGTTGCCGGAATACCATCAATGGCTTTCAAACGCGCAGTACGATCTCCGCACCGCCATCGAAGCAGCAGAGAAGGTGGAGCCGGTGGCTTGGATGTCTCCGGGCAAGGAACGGCTTGAGTTTTCTCGCGCCGACACGGTGTATGGATCGCACACTATTCCGCTCTATAAGCATCCAATTGCATCTCAATTTTCTGTTGGTGTAATTGACGCGGATGGGTATCTTTATCCAGACCATCCACTTGAACCGGGTACTGTTCTTTACCTCCACCCGCAACCTGCTATTCCTGCATGGCAGCCGATAGAGACCGCGCCAGAGGGAGTCCCGCTCATTTTCTACTGCGTAAAGTTTGGGGTGTATGACGCAACACTAGAAGTAGCTAAGCAAGGACGCGGTGACAGTAAATGGAAACCGATAGCATGGGTGTCTCGCCCCACGGTGAGCGAAGTACAAGCCATGCTCGCCGCAGCACCTAAGCAGGAGGAAATGAAATGACACGCACAGAAGAACTGCTTGCACTTGCTGATGCTGCCAGCGAACCGAGAATTACAGGGAGCTTACCCGAGTACGAAAGGCACCACGTTTCGATAAAAGAATTCATCGCCGCTTGCAACCCTGAAACCATCAAGCAACTCATCGCCCTTGTCCGGTTGCAGCATGAGACTTTGCTTGAACTGGAACCTTATATACCCGCGAGAGTCGTAGCAATCGAAGCCTTCAACAAATTTGAGAGGGGAGAATCCTAGTCATGTATATCCTTTCTTGGTATTGCACAGAAAATATTCCCCGTCTTATTCCTAGACCTTGGTGGAAGTTCTGGTCACATGACAAACTTACCCTAGAACAAAAGGAAGTCCGCAAAGCAATAGGAATGTCAGACAAAGAAGGAAAAGCCTTCGCAGATTTGTGGAACAAGAACCCAGACCTCTTAGATACACTGGGAAAGATCATGGGACAGAACGTAAAGAATGTACAACTTGAGGTAGGAAATCAAGCAACCCCGTATATTCCTACCAGTTTTGTATCTTATGTAAAGGAGGAATCCTAATCAAATGAAACTTACAGATAAACAAGTAGCAAAAACATCACGAGTGCTAGTATATGGAGAACTATAATGGAAAAATTAATTTTAACTAGAGGCGAATTTGCGTTGATAGATGATGCTGATTTCATGGAACTTTCTCGCTATCCTTGGTATTGCACTGAGCAACGGTACGCATCTACAGGTAAATACCCTAATAACATACTGATGCATCGTCTTGTAATGAACTGCCCGGAAGGATATGTAGTAGATCATATTAACGGTAATACGTTAGATAACAGAAAATGTAACCTACAAATAATAACTCATGCACAGAACCTTATGCGTGCGGGAAAGATGGCTCCATTATTCAGAAAACTATCTTCATGCTATAAAGGGTTGACACTGGATAAACGAACTAAGAAATATCATGTACGCTGTACCGATTTGAAAGGGGCTACTCATAGTGGCGGATCATTTAAGTCTGAAGTTGAAGCAGCACTTGCTTATAATACTCTATGTAAGAAATTACGTGGCGATCTTGCCGTACTTAATGAGGTAGATACAGATGAAACTATCTAATGCGATACAGCAAGCCTGTAAGAAAGTGATTGTCTACGGAGCAGCTAAGTCAGGTAAGACACAACTTGTAGGAGAGCTATCCAAGCAATTTAATCTTATCTGGATAGATTGCGAAGGAGGATATACTACGCTGTTCAAACTACCAAAAGAGCAGCAAGAGCGCATTGAGCTGATAGCCCTGCCTGATTCTCGCGGTTTTCCAGTAGCAGGCGAAACCATCCTTAAACTATTTACTGGACAGCCAACTACTGTTTGTCAGGAGCATGGAAAAGTAAAGTGCCCCCTGTGTGCCAAAGAATCAAAGCCGGTAACGGAAGTGCATCTTGCTGCATCTCCAGTAGACACCATCGTAGTAGTTGATAGTGTCACTCAATTTTCCAATTCTCTAATGGCACACATTATGCGCGGTAGGGATGATGATGCTAAATCGGAATGGGAAGATTTCAGAAAACAAGGACTGCTGCTTGATCGCTTCTTCTCTAGTGTGCAAACTGCGAAATTTAATGTAGTTTGTATCACACATGAGACAGAGGTGGAGCAAGAGGATAGTAAAAAGAAACTTTGTCCTACTGCTGGAACCACAAATTTCTCTCGCAATGTAGCTCGTTATTTTGATGCAGTAGTATATTGCGAGATAAAAAATAAGAAGCACCTTGCTGCGTCCTCAACTACCTATGCAAATAATATCCTTACTGGCAGCAGGCAGGATATAGCACTGGAGGATAAAGCAGCTCCTACGTTAATAGATATATTCCAGCATCGGGTACAGGTAGGTAACACAGCAGCTACTCCAGCAGCAGCAGCACTTTCTAATCTTAAAGGGATGATCGCGAAATGAACACGGCTGACATAGACTCCACACTAACTGAACGAGGTGTTCGCTATGGTACATTCGTAGGACATGCCCGTATCACACAGAACATCAAGGCTGCAATGAAAGATTCTCCTAACTGGGAATCACTTTCACCAAGCCAGAAAGAGTGTTTAGAAATGATCGCCCACAAGGTAGGTCGTATTCTAAATGGTGATCCCCAGTATCACGATAGCTGGCATGACATTGTTGGCTATACGAAACTGGTGGCAGATGAGCTGCTAGGTAATATCAAATAGCTCCGCCAGAAGAGCCTGGTCGTTTGTTGATCTAACCACGTTACGGATAGATAAGTTACAGCTAGCTATTTGGTACAGTAATTTCACTGCACTAGTGTAGCACCGAGGCCATTAGCTAGTTGTTGCGAACTTTAATCCACTTAATCCACTTAATACATACAAATGAAAGGTAATACTGCTATGAGCGATATCGACACCCTGTTGGATGCTTCCCTTGACGACTTGGCTGACCTGCCGGAATTTGGAATCTATCCTGCTGGCACCCACCGCGTCATCATCAAATGGGAGAGCAAGGAAATCAACAAGCATCCAGCTCTTGAGCTGAAGATGAAAGCTGTTGAGACCGTTGAACTGGCGAACCCTGCATCTGATCAGCCGCTGTCTGCTGGCGCTGAGTCGAATGTGGCATTCATGCTTGACAATGAAATCGGTCAAGGTAAGTTGAAGGCTACGATGAAGGAACTGGCAGCTCAGTTCGGCGGTTCTTCAGTGCGTGAAATCAAAGAAGCCAGCGATGGTATGGAAGTCACTGTTGTTACCAAGACTCGCGCTGACAAGAAAGACCCTTCCCGCATCTACATGGATCTAGTGAAGATCCTCGGCTAAGTAATTAGCCTGCTTATCCAGCGCCTTCGGTTCACGAGACTGAGGGCGCTGCAATAAGTTGATAGGAGAACTAGATGAGCACCAAAGAACCTAAATATCGACCAGTACTCACAATGCCACAGATCAGATTTGTAATGCTGGCAATAGAGAGGTATCCAGCTAAGGACACCTTCCAAGAGGAGTTGCTCTCGTATCTTGAGCTGTTCGTTGCCAAGCAGAAAGCTGGATTCCTGCGTTCTTCTTATTCAGTGGCACCTAGGCAGAGCATAGAGGATAAGCTAGGACTAGGTGCAGACAGCAAGGAAGAAAAGATGCTGGCAGCCTTCAGTAAGCATGAGCAGTTAGGAGCATTTATCTGTACTAAGCAGGAGCTTGCACTAGTAGCTGAGTATCGTTATCTGAATGATCTAATGTCACCAGAGGAGGAAACAGAATATGAAGCATCCCAATGAACAACTAGATATTTTCACCGCGCCTGCCCCAGTAGCGATGGTATCTCCAATGGAAAAGAAACTGGCAGAGATTAAGAAGCATCGTAAGTTTTTCATATACAACGGGGAAACTTACATGAAGATTATTCCAACCAAGAAGCTATTCAATTCCACTACGATACATGAGGTTGTTACGCGTGGTGACTGTTTCGCTGTCAATATAAACACTCAGGTATTCACAGTCCTTCCAGCTTCAGCACTGCTATCTCCAGCCGATGAGTAAAATCCTATTCCTAGGTACACCCCATGACAAGCCGTATCTGCACCAGCTTAAAGCTGTAGTAGGTACGGCTTCAGTCATTCCGGTACTTGAGCCGATCACAACGCTGGCAGAAGTTACACTTCCTTGCCAGAAGCGGAGTATCACAAAGGTACTAAGCACCTCTCAGGTACTGCTTCAGAAACTACTAGGTGATACAGGTAGAAAGAAAGCATCTATATCGAACTATGCTGGATCACATTTCTCCCGCTCAGGTATCGAATTCGTATTCATCGACCCCCTTGAGCAACTAATCTCTGTGCCGTATGCTCCGTTTCTCGCACGTAGATATATCAGCAAACTGAGCGATCCAAGTAGTTGGCCAGAAGCACCTGAATTCAGTTGGTGTATAGCAGCTCCATCGAATATAGAATCCATCTATGAGGAGTTCAGCAATGCCTATGCAATCGCGACCGATATCGAAACTTTCAGCAATCCTCTTAGTATCCGCTGCATTGGCTATACTGCTATCTCCATTACCGCTGGACGGATCAGAACTCGTAGCGTTGTTCTGCCTCTTGATAGCGAGTGGAGTCTTGCTTGGATGCGGAAGATAAACGCACTTCCAGTACCTAAGATATTCCAGAACGGGAAATATGATTGCGCTTATCTAGCACGCTATAATGCTTCCCCCTCTCACTACCTGTGGGACACAGCACACCTGATGCACTCATGGTACAGTGAGCTACCTAAAGACCTAGCATTTCTGCAAGCGTTCTTTGTGCGGGAGGCTGCATACTGGAAAGACCTAGCGGATACAGGTAATCTAGAACAGTACTATCTATACAACGCAAAAGATACTTGGGCAACTGCTTGTGTCTGGATGGCGCAGATGACTCAGATGCCAGCGTGGGCTACGGATAACTATCTAAATGAATTCCCTCTAGTATTCCCTTGCCACCTAGCTGAAATGACTGGCATTAAGCGAGACATGACTGAGCTGGCAGCGGCACAGAAAGAGGAGCAGGAGAAACTGGCAGGGAATCAGGCTAAGTTGAATAAGATGCTAGCGGTAAAACCTGGTACAGATTTCAACGTGGCCTCTCCAATCCAGATGAAAGCATTGCTGCATGTACTAGGTTGTAAAGACCTAGAAAGTGCGGATGAAAAGAATCTAAAGAAAGCAGCATTGCGGCACCCGCTTAACCAGCGGATCATTTCTTCAATCCTAGCTATACGGAAATCTCGTAAGCTCATATCAACCTATCTAACTCCAGGAAAAGAACTCAATGGACGAATCCTATACGCTCTCAATCCGCATGGAACCGACACCAGCAGGCTTGCGAGTAGAGAGCATCATTTCTGGTGCGGACTCCAAATCCAAAATATTCCACGAGGTTTTGCTGTTAAGCGAACTCTTGTTGCAGATGATGGATTCCGCATTGCCGAATGCGATCTCAGCCAAGCTGAGTCCCGAGATACTGCCCATATTGCGGGGGATGAGAGTCTCATTGCTGCCGTCACAGGCAGTAAAGATTTCCATTCTCTCAATGCCTCAGCGTTTTTTGGCATACCTTACGATCGCATCTACTCTGATACCGAACACAGAACACTCGATAAAAAACTCAGAGACCTTGCAAAGCGAGTGAACCATGGTGCGAACTACAACATGGGCGCCGGTGTCCTAGTAGATACGATGGGATTGGATAAGATAGCAGAAGCGCAAGCACTGCTGAAACTGCCAAAGTTATGGACAGCTAAGCAAGTGGCGGAATACCTGCTAGCATCCTTCCATAAGACCTATCCATCCATTGCTGGACTGTACTATCCATCAGTGATACATGAGATAGTCACAACTGGTATGCTATCATCGCGAGCAATTCATGACGCACCATATCAGGGCGCAAAGCGTGGACTTACTCGTTACTGCTTCAGCCGCCCAGATAAATCTAAGAGTGCACTCAACGCCTATGTAGCACATCCTCCGCAGTCATTAAATGCCATGACTCTAAACAAGGCATTCATGCGTGTATTCTATGAAATAGCAATCAATCCAATTCATTCAGTTAACTTCAAACTCCATAGCCAAATACACGACTCCATTCTATTCAGCTTCAGAGAAGGACATGAGTATCTAGCATCCCTTGTACAAGAGTGTATGCAAATACCCTGTACTATCAAAGGATGCGACGGTAAAACTAGAACGTTCACTGTACCGGCAGATGTTAAGGCCGGTGCTGATGGCAAAGGGGCGGCATCTTGGGCAACCACCGAGTAGATTTGATTTCAGCATATCTTTCTTATATAGGAGAAACCGAGGTTCCAACAATATTCAATCGCTGGTCAGCTCTCTCAATCATAGGCGCATATATTGGGCGCAGATACCATTTTCCACTAGGGCATTCCCCAATTCACCCTAATATCTATGTGATGCTCATGGGTAGTCCTGGTACGAGAAAGAGCACCGCCATCAAGGTAGCTGCATCCTTTATCCGTAAAGCAGGCTATACAAGCGTAGCAGCTGAACGCACCACAAAAGAAAAGTTCCTGATGGATTTGGCTGGAGTTGCTAGCGAGCATGACGGCCCTTCAGAGCCAGATGATCTGATGGAAATGAATCTGTTTGGAGAGCAAGAGGGGGATGCAGAGATACTGATTGCAGCAGATGAATTTAATATCTTTGTAGGTAATGGTAACATTGAATTCCTCTCTCTACTAGGAGGCCTCTGGGACTATGATGGGGTATTCGAGGATAAGAAGAAGAATTCCAAGAGCTTCAAAATTACAAATCCTACCGTTTCCATCCTAGCAGGTAATACTCCAGTTGGGTTCTCACTTGCGTTTCCTCCTGAAGCTATAGGTCAGGGTATCTTCTCTAGGCTTATACTGGTGCATGGGGAGCCGACTGGAACTAAGATAACATTTCCATCGCCCCCATCCATTGAGTCGACTGCTGCTTTAGTAGCAGCTTTTCAGGAGATGAGAGCAACAGCTATAGGCAAAGCAACCCTGAGCGCTGATGCACACTTTGCATTAGATAGTATCTATAAAAGCATTACTGGTCCAGCAGATGTGCGATTTGAATCCTATACCAATCGTCGCTTCACTCACCTGCTAAAGCTCTGTCTGATCTGCTCTGCTAGCTCTTTCAGAAACATCATAGAACTAGAGGATGTGATATACGCCAATACAATCTTAACTCACACAGAGCACACAATGCCAAAGGCGCTAGGAGAATTCGGTAAGGCAAAGCATTCAGACGTGGCGCATAAGGTGTTACAATTTCTTGAAAGTAAGAATGCAGTTGTAACTGTAAAAGAGCTGTGGAAACAAGTACATAACGACATGGAGGACATTAGGCAACTAAGAGATATGCTAGGTAATCTAACAATAGCAGATAAGATCATCTCAGCTAATGGTGGATTCCTAGCTAGAAGGAAAGTGCTTGAGGAAGCATCATCTAAGTGGGTAGATTTCTCTCTACTTCATCCAGACGAACGATCATTTATAGCGTAACTAGTGGAGGTAATACAGAAATGGCAATGAACCCAGATACATCTCATATCAATGTAATAAAGTCGGCTAAGGTACTAGATCAGTATCCATGCTCATTGTATCAGCTAAATGTGTTTTCAGGGATGGCTACCATCCAACTGAGAGCTACGAAGGAAGTTGTGATCGTGCTTTCCCCAAATTACTACGACTACCTGGAGATCGAAGATGACGCAGCCTAACACCCAACTGATGATAGATATTGAGACACTTGGTACTACTCCTGGCTGTGGTATCCTCTCAATAGCTGTCGTGCCATTTTGCACTACTGCACCGCTGGAGCCATTCTATGAAAGGATATATCCGCCAAGTAACACAATAGCGGGGCTTACGATAGATGATAAGACAATGGAGTGGTGGAGTAGTCAGCCATTGGAAGCATACAATGAAGCGTTTGGTGGAGAACAGCCACTGAGTGTAGCGTTGAAGTTACTGGCAGATTATGTAGCACAGTTTCCAACAGCAGGTATCTGGGGGAATGGAGCATCATTCGATGTACCAATCCTCGAAGCAGCCTATGCAGCATTCAAACAGCTGCCTCCATGGTCTTACAAACAAGCTAGATGCCATCGTACTCTGATAGCATTAGCGCCCCATATCCAGCGCCCTGCTTTTGTAGGGGTAAAACATACAGCTCTGGCTGACGCACAGAATCAGGCAGCCCATGCACAGGAGATACTGCAATGGATACAAAACAAGCAATAGCTAAGGCAGCCATAGCCTACCTGCCAGTCACCTATAAAAGGACGCTGGAGCTAGTGGGAGAGGAGCCTGCATCAGTTGAGCAGATAGCCGCTCATGTAGGCATGACGATTGGAGCCGCCTACAAGATGATAGCAATCCTTAAACAGCTCAAGGTGCTATGTGTTGTTGATTACCCCAGGATACATCCTCGTGGCCCATGGACTAAACTGTACGGAATCGGCTCCAAGGATAAGTCTCCTCCGCAAAAAGTCACAGGGGCTGAGAGGTCAGCTAAATGCAGAGCAGCCAAGAAGCCGAAGTTACTCGCACCATTTACTATAGGAGCATATGCAAATGCCAGCACAGCTTGATTTCTTCCCTGAGATTGTACAGGAATTAAATCTGGAAGTACAGAAGCATCCAGCACTATTGGAAATACTATCCCAACCTGGAGCAGCTTCCTCGATGAACGAGGTGATTGCAATCGTAGCCGCCTATTGTGGGATGATACTAGATGGCTACTATGATGAACATCAGCTGGAGATTATATTCCATGACATGATTAAAGAGCTGCGAAAGCGATCTACAATATACATACACTAGCACAGAGCATAAGACAAAACGCCCAGTTCCTGTAATAGGTTCTGGGCGTTTCTGTTTGTAGATGCAGCTAGCTCAAGGCATTCAGGTATAAAATGGAGGAACCCTCAGCGGAGTGTGATCTCTATTCACTTCATAGTGGAAATCTACCATGAGTCCGAATACATTGTCCACATTCTCAGTTGCTCCATTGGTAACACGTTTCAGTGACAGTAGAATAAGCTCATCCGGCTCTGTCATTGTAATCCTATTTCCATCTCCTACCTCATCTATCATGTGGCGATATGCGATACCAGATGGAGTACAGATCAGAGTAGCAAGTAGCGTAGGAGCACCAAAGGTTGCCTGATTATGGCCTAGGGCTCGCTGCATATGTATCTCCCAATGCACAGGATTAACACGGGTTCCTGAAGTGCTCCAGTGAACATGAACATATGCGTATCCATTGAGCTTCATCCTATGATTTATATGGAATGGGGCTAGCCACACATAGTCATTTACAGCGAAAGCATACTCCTGCCTTTGCAGAGTACCAGCTGCGCCAAAGTTGGTAAGTGCTGGAGCAGCAACTCCGCCTGGGGCAGCGGATACATTAGATACCAGATCATCCCATCCTGACTGCGCAATGCCGGTTTGCTCGATGGCAGCTATACGATACTCATGCGAGGAAGTAACAGCACTGCTGTCAATACCTACCTTAGCTTCAAGTGCTTCTACAGCATCGTTAAGATTACTGTGTTGGGTGGCGTGAGGTACAGTGGATGATCCGAGGTTATCTCCACCTGATGGATTAGTGAAGTCATCTAGAGCGGCAGGATAACTGATTGCCATTACAGTGCACCTCCGTTGTATGGGATACTCATAGCATTTCCATTGTAATCATGAGTACTGGAATTATAGGATGAATCGACTAATGCTCCCGGCCGTGGCCCTGTCTCAGCCTTCGGATCATGTTCTTGCATCTTAGACACCATTTCATAAATTGACCGTAGCATTTCATCTGCACTGAGTTCTATATCAGAGGCAGCCTCATCCTCTACTGAGGCTAGATAAGGAACAACTGGGGATGCCATTGCTGCCTGCAACTCATCCAAGGTAGGTAGTTTATCCATCATCCGAAACTCCTGTCAGCGCCAACAGCCCATTCCCAAGTCTGTGTTCCGGCGATCTGAATCTTGTGCAGTTCGTAAGGCAGCATGTCGTGCTCAATGGGTAGCGGGTAGCGGTTATCAAGTGCGTACGTCTTGCCGTTGTAGTCAACGAACAGCCATGCGTGATAGCCCTGATGGTTGTGTTCGACCCACCCGGTAGCCAGACGCATCGCTTCCTGCGGAACACCTCGCGCCGCAAGTTCTTCCATCTTGCGAGTGGCGTAGTTGTTGCAATCGAACCCATTATTTGTAAAGGGATTCCAGTCGTCGCCGATCTGCGTTTTATATTCAAGCAGATTGACTTTGGTATTAACCAGTTTCAGCGTGTTGAGGTCGTAGCTCATTTGCACGCCACCGCATCAGGATTGTTCTGGCATCCGATGATGTAGCCAGTTGGAGCAGGCGCAATTTCCCCGCTACCACGGAGCGGCCCAGAAGC
>SXGT01710272.1_pt1 | contig 15381 bp, 13 predicted proteins | sample 3176221 | NCBI WGS metagenome assembly SXGT01 (sample SAMN11356862, study PRJNA531348) | freshwater metagenome | isolation source: freshwater sample F1-120 | place: China: Fuxian Lake, Yuxi | collected 2017-12-25
AGCTCGGGGGCAATACGCAGATAAAGGTCGATATCGAGCGTGTTGTGGTGGGTGACGAACGGGCGCGCGGTGGCTCCACCGGGGATCGCCTGCATCATCGGCGTTTCGACTTCGAGATAGTCCCTGGCCTGGAAAAAATCTCGGATAAAGCGGACGACTTGCGACCTCTTCCGGAAAGTATCCCGCGACTCGGGGTTGATGAACAGATCGACATACCGCTGGCGGGAACGGGTTTCTACGTCGGTGACGGCGTGCCAACGGTCCGGGAAAGGCGCCAGAATCTTGGCGGCCAACCGAATTTCCTTGACGTGAAGGGAGATTTCGCCGGTCTTGGTGCGCATGAGGCTGCCGCGCGCCCACAAAAAGTCGCCGATGTCGACCTTTTTGATCTGCTCAAAAACGGCTTCGCCGACCTCATCTCGCTTGACGTACCACTGAAGAACGCCGCCCCGCTTGACCGGGGTACCTTCGCGATCGACGTCGTCGACCAGGGCCTCGCCGCGATCTTGAATCCGAAGAAACATGGCTTTCCCCATGTGGTTCCGGAACATCACGCGTCCGCCGACGGCGATGCCGCTTTCGGGGGTAAGGGTGCTTGGATCTTCTACTCCCACCGCGAGTTGAAACAACTGGGTGGAGGTATGGGTGATCGGCATTTCGGCCGCGCTCGGAAAAGGGTCTTGTCCCGCCGCTCGCATCTCGGCGAGCTTTTCCAGCCACTTCGGATCAAAGGTATACATCGCACGTCCATCGCGGTGTCGACCCCTATAGCAAGGTTCGAACGGGCTGGGGACACCCTTCCGCGCATCCGATGGGCGAACCGGCTGGCTTCTGGTATTCTCTAGTCTGCGCCGGGGATCGAATGAACGATCGTATGCGAACACTCGCGGATGAAGCGGCGGAGTTGTACCGTCAGGGTTCGCGCACGGAAGCGATCGAGCGGTGGGAGCAAGTTCTTGCATTGGTGGAACCCACCGATAGTGTATCGATAAGTCAATATCAAAACCGGTTATCCGTCGCCTATCGCGAGGTGGGGCGGTGGGACAAAGCGCGGGTGGCGGGACGCACTGCTTTGAGCTGCGCGCAGCAAACCGGGCGACCGGACTTGATCATTCTCTCGGCGGGGCATCTCGGGGATGTGCAGATGCTACGCGGCGCCTTTGATGAGGCGGAACGTTGCTTTTCCGAGGCGTCGGTTTTGGCAGAGCGACACCGCATCGATCAGGCGTCGGTGGGACTGGCGCGCCGACGCGCCGAATTGGCGATGTTGCGCGAAGAAAGCGCCGCGATGGCGTTGGCGCAAAAGGCGTCTCAATTGGCGCAGCAAAAGGGTGCTCACACGGAGGCTGCGCGCTCGCTGGCGATTGAGGCGGTGGCCCTGGCGCGAAGCGGAAAATACGCGGAAATCGATCCGCTGCTCGAGAAGGCCACCGCCGCGGTGCGCCAAGGCGGATCTCCGGCGGAGCTCGCCGAAATTCGGCTGCTGTCTGCGCATGCTTGGTTGGCGGCGGGAAGGCCAGCCGATGCTTTGGCGCAGTCCAATCGGGCGGCCGTCTATGCCGACGAAGTCGGCCTCCCTCGCCTGCGAATGCAGGCGGAAGCGCTCAATACCCGGGCCAGGGCGGCGCTACACGCGGATCATCGGGATCAAGGGCTGGAGCGCCTTTTGGATTTGGCGGCGGCGATGCCGCTGATGCGCGATCCGTTGACGTTGTTGGATGCGATCGCCGAGAGCGCGCTCGAATTGTTGAGGGGTGACCGCTCTTTTGTCCTGTTGCGGGAAGGCGGCGAAACGCGGGTGGTGGCAGCGCGCTCCAAGCAGGCGGGCGACCCCGGCGAGCCCTCCATGTCGGTTGTTCAACGAGCAATTTCCGAAAAGCGTGAAGTGATCGCGACCGATCTGGACGAACGCGGCGATCTGCGTTCGGCGGTGAGCATCACCGCGCTGGGATTGCGTTCGATCCTCTGCGTTCCGATGGTGGACGGTCGGGATGTGTTGGGCGCCGTGTACGTCGACAGCCAGACCGCTTCGCAACAAGATTTTACCGAAGCGGTGCGGCTCGCGCGAGCCCTGTCCGCGCATGCGGCGGTCGCCGTTGGAAATGCGCGTCGCACGCGGGAAGCCAAGGAGCAGGCGGAACGTTCGCGGACGTTTTTCCAGGAGTTGCACGACCCATTGATCACCCTGTTGACGCTCGCGCAAAACCTGGAGGAAGCCCGCGAGGATCCAGAGTGGCACTTGGAACTGGCCAATGGCATCTCGTCCATGGGGCAGGCCCTTCTGAACCGGATCGCCGCAGAAACCTCGTCCAAAGAGGATTGGCAGCCCGTGAATTTGGGAATGTTGCTCGACGAGGTGTTGGCGTCCATTTCCTGGGACGCTCGCCGCAAAGGCGTGTCTCTACAGACCGAAATTGACGGTCACTCCTGGGTGATCGGTGATGCTGATGCCCTCGGTCGGGCGCTCACAGCGGTGCTCACCTATGTACTGTCCAAGTCCTTCAAAGGCGGCGCATGGAGCGTACGCCTTTCCCAAGAGGTGGACGAGGTGGCGATCGCGATCTCGGGAGGCCAAGATCTATCGCTGGAAGCGTCCATGTCGCACGATGCTCCCCTCGCCCGTCGGGTGTTCGCGGACCACGGAGGCCGCTGGACCGCAGACGCCGACACCCAGTGGATTCGGTTGCCGTTGGCGGTCGGGGTTTAGTAAACCTCGTTGACTACTCGTCGTCCACCACGCCACCGGAATCGAGCGAACCATCCGCTCTTGCGGCCAACCACGCTTCCATGAACCGCTTGAGATCCCCGTCCAGAACGCGAGGCACATCGCCGATGGTTTCGCCGGTGCGGAGATCCTTCACCTGTTGGTACGGTTGAAGGACATAACTGCGGATCTGACTGCCAAAATTGATGCGCTTCTTTTTGGAATTCGCCGCGGCCACGTCAGCTAAACGCTTGTCCAACTCTTGTTGATACAGCTTTGCACGCAGCATTTTCATGGCTTTGTCGCGGTTTTTGTGCTGTGAGCGCTCGGCGCGGCAGAGAACGATGATGCCGCTGGGCTTGTGAATCAAACGAACGGCCGAATCGGTCGTATTGACGTGCTGACCGCCCGCGCCGGAGGCCCGCATGGTCTGCATTTCGATGTCGTTCGGATTGATGTTGACTTCAATGTTGTCGTCGATCTCCGGATACGCGGAAACGGCGGCAAAAGCGGTATGCCGACGCGCGTTGGAATCGAACGGTGAAATGCGCACCAAGCGATGCACACCGCACTCTGCTTGGATGTACCCGTACGCAAACGGGCCGCGAACGGCAAAACTGGCGCTTTTGATCCCCGCGTCTTCCGAGGGCTGCTCATCGAGCATTTCCACTTGGAAACCTTCGCGTTCCGCCCAACGAAGGTACATTCGCTGCAACATCTGCGCCCAATCGCACGCATCGGTGCCGCCTGCGCCCGAATTGATTTCCACAATGGCGTCCATCGAATCCTGCTCTTCCGAGAGGAGTCGACGAACTTCCAGGCTTTTGACGAGGGACTCGAGGCGCTCAAGCACCGCGGCAGCTTCATCGGCGGTGCTTTGATCCTGCATTTCTTCGGCCAACTCCAGCAGCGTGCCCACCTCGTCGCGGAGTTCCGACAGTTGTTTCCAATCGTTGACCGTGCGCTCCAGCTGGCCTTTGTCCTTCAGAATCGACTGGGCGCGCGTGTTGTCGTCCCAGAAAGCGGGCATCCCGGCTTGCCGATCGAGATCCTCTACGCGGTTGCTTTTGCCGGCGATGTCAAAGATGCCCCCAAAGCGCATCAATGCGCTCGGAAAGGGGTTTCAGCGACGCGCGGATTTCCTCGTACATGGGGACCTCGGACCGTGGCCGCCCGCTTAACCGATCAAGGGCTCAAAATCGAAGAATCCTGCCGGGCGTCAAGCTTCGCGAGGATCTCGCGTTCCTTGGCTTCCATTTCCTCGGCCTGGTGGTCTTGTTCGTGATCATACCCCAACAAATGGCAGATTCCATGCACCAAAAGAATGCGAAGTTCCCGTGCTTTGGAATGCCCCCGTTCGGCGGCCTGCCGACCCGCGGTGTCGAGGCTGATGACCACATCGCCGAGAATTTCCTCGCTTCCAGGCCAGACATTTCCCTCCAACTGCGCAAAGGCGAGCACGTCGGTCGGCTTGTCCTTTCCTCGATAGTCTCGGTTGAGCGGCCAAATTTCAGCGTCCGAGCAGAGTCGCACGGAAAGCTCCGCGCGAGGTCTACCTAAGTGTTCGAGGATAACCCTGGCATCCGCCTCGATGGTGTCGACGTCCGCCAGCGAGGGGTCGTCGATGCTGACTTCGACATTCATCCGTTTCTCGGTAGGTTATTGACCGACTCATAGTCGGTCTCGGGATCCGCCTCATCGCTAAAGTCGTCCGCCTCTGGCGCTTTCAGCGACGGCATTTCCAGGGTGATCACCTGCGCGACCCGTTGAGCGACGGGAGCGGGGGTTTCGTTGCGGGAAATCGAGCGGGTAGCGGGATATTCGATCCGCTGGTGATGGATCCCCATCAGCACCTGAACGAAGGTGTTGGCCACGGTGTGGATCTCCTGAAACGTGAGGGGGCAATCCTCAAACTGACCATCCGCCATCACCGAGTTGATGATCTGATGGATCATGGCACGGATGTTTTCTTCCGAAGGTTCGCGGATCGTGCGGGTGGCAGCTTCCACTTTGTCCGCCAGCATGATGATCCCGGCTTCGCGGTTGTTCGGTTTTGGTCCGGGATATCGGAAGTCGGATTCTTTGATGGAGGCGGGGTCGTCGGCCTGCTCCATTGACTTTGCATAGAAATATTGCAGCAGACCCGTGCCATGATGCATATAAATGTTGTCGACAATCGGTTGCGGAAGCTTGTGCTCCTTGGCCATTTTTCCGCCGTCGATCACGTGACCAATGATCACCCTCGCGGAGAGCGCCGGGTCGAGTGAATCATGACGATTGACGGTATTTCTTTGATTCTCAATAAAGTACTGCGGCTTGAGGGCCTTGCCGACATCGTGAAAATATGCGGCTACCCTTGCCTGGAGCGCATTCGCTCCGATGGCTTCGCAGCCCGCCTCCGCCAGCGTGCCGACAACGACGGAGTGATGGTAACTCCCGGGTGCCCGCAGCATCAATTGTCGCAGCAACGGATGGTTGAGATTCGCGAGTTCCATCAGACGATAATCGGTGACAAAACCGAGCGTTTCAAAGATGGGGGTTAACCCAAGCACGAAGAAGGCCGACCCTAGTCCGCCGGCAAAGGCGAAACCCATCGACCACACCGGCCGAATGGTGTTGGAAAGGCTGACTTCGCCGCTTCCCAAATACAGTTGCAAGAAATGAATGAACAGCGCCGCGATAGCATTTACCAAACCAACGAAAACCCCTGCACGAAGCACTGCAAGCCGCTCCCGGGTGTGATCGACCGCGCCTGCGGCAGTAATGCTCGACAACAGGAAGTACATGACGTGAAGCGCCGAAAGTTCCATCAGCAAGCCGCATGCGGCAGAGGCAGCGACCGCAAACAGCACACTCCAACCGGCGCCGACCAACAGACGCACCAGAATCACGGCACCGGCGATCGGAACTACAAACCAGATCGAGCTCGCTTCCGCTTCGGTTCCCACCAATCCAGCGACCGCTTCTGAACTTCGTACCACAATTCGGGCAATGAGGGTGGTCAACACCAGGAGCCCCGAGATCGCGAGAATGTCGCGATCTCGCGTAGAAAATCCAGGGATGTAGCTTCCGCCGAAGGAGAATAAGGCTGCAAACAATGCAACGAGAAAACTCGCCACCGCCAGGGGTTCCACCCAGACGGCATGCGGGCGCGCACTTCGAAGAAGGGCATGGTACCTAGCGATATCCAGCGTCGTAAGCACGTCGCCCTGGCGAAACAGGATGGTGCCGCGTTTGACGGAAATCGGCGCGGGCGTCACGGCGGCGGCAGCCCTGCCTTGTCGTTCTCGTGTTTCAAGCTCGTCAAAGGCGATGTTCGGGCGAACCAGCGAGCGAGCTACGGTTGCGCTTGCTCCGGACCAAGGTACCGATTTGACGCCCGTTTCCAGAAGCCCAATCGTGACCTGCTCTCGCGCTTCGTTGGGGGTGGCGATCGAGGAGGTGTCGTTGACCGAAAATTCCCTGCGGGAATCGCCGCGAAGTTCAATCACCGTGACCGTTCAACGATCGGCGGGAAGTTCTTGGCGATCCCCGACCACATACCCGCTCATCGCGCGCTGAAGCAGGGCGGAGGTCAGCTCTTCCGCCTGCGCGGGAAAGCCTGCTTGGAGGAGCGCATCCACATCTTCTTCGGGGATGTGCACACCGAGTGCTTTCACGAACCCATCCGCGACGATGGCATTGTCGATCGCGCCTTGGGGGCGCGAAAGTTCTCGGCGCCCGGCTGCGAAAGCGTCGGAAACGCGCAATTGCAATTGGGCGGCCAAATACGCGCGGTACACAAACAAGGGAATGATGGCTTCGCTGGCGGCATCGACCTGGGCCTGGTGCCCGGCCGCATCGGTGTACTGGAAAGTGTGAGGGGCTTTGACCGTCCTGGGGGCGACTTCGCCGGGCTTGAGATCGTCGTTCGGAACGCCCGAATAGTCGGCGATCAACAAGGCGCACGCGAGGGCCGTCAGCAACAACAGCAACACCCGTCGCCCGTCCTCGGGAAGCCGTTGCCAGGCAGCCCACAATCTGGCGTTCATGGCGTATCCCCTGCGTCTTCGAATTGGCTGTAGGCATCAATGATGGCAGCGACCAAGGGGTGGCGCACCACATCACTCGATTGAAAGCGAACGACCTCGATGTTCGGCACGTCCTTTAGAACGCGAAGCGCGTGAACGAGCCCGCTCATTCGTGGCCGCGGAAGATCGATTTGAGTGGGATCGCCGGTGATAATCATCCGGGAGTGCTCACCGAGCCGGGTGAGGAACATCTTCATTTGTTCGACGGTGGTGTTTTGAGCTTCGTCGAGGATCACATAGGCATCTTGGAGGGTGCGTCCTCGCATGAATGCCAGGGGTGCAACCTCGATCACCCTTTTGTCGAGCAGTTTGGTGATCTTCTCGCCGCTCATCATGTCTTGTAGGGCATCAAACAGCGGACGAAGGTAGGGGTCGATTTTTTCGGAGAGGTCCCCCGGCAGAAAACCGAGCTTTTCTCCGGCCTCTACGGCGGGGCGGGTGAGCACAATCCGCCTCACCTCTCCTTTTCCGAGTGCCGCGACGGCCATCGCCATCGCCAAGTAGGTCTTGCCGGTGCCCGCGGGGCCTACGCCGAAAACGATGGGAGACTCGCGTAAAGCTTGAACATAGCGGCGTTGGGTGGGGGTGCGCGCCGCGATCGGTCGCCCCCCCGCCCCCATCAAGATGGCATCCGAGAAGAACTGCGTTAAGTCTGCTTCCGGGTGGGCTTTTGCTAGTCGGATCGCGTGTTCAACGTCCGACGGCGTGAGCGGAAAGCCTCGGCTGATCAGCCGTTCCAAATCCCGAAGCAGGCGTTCGGTGGCGGGCGCATCGCCTCGGGTGATGTGCACCGCGTTGCCGCGCTGCTCCAAGTCAACGCCCATGCCCTTGGCGATCACTTTCAGGTTCGACCCAAACTCCCCAACCAATTCCCGCAGTTGGCCTAGGTCGTCGAAAACAACGCTGACGATGGTACACCCCACGCAACCGCCAATATAACACGACTGCGCGTTATCCGCCGTCCGTACGGTCGAGGAAGGGCGATGCGGCGCGCACCTCTTTCGCCAAAGCGGCCGGTAACGGTTCGTAACGGCCTGGCCGCTGTAAGAAACGGCCTTGGCCAGAGGTGATGGCCAACAGCCTTGGACCGAAGGACAAGGTTTCACGCACCGGCACATCGGCGAAGATCACCGCTTCCGGTTGGCCGATCTCCAAACCGGTGATCCGCGAGCGTCGTTGCGCCAAATCGCTCATGACGGGGCCGACGTGCTCCGCGGGCACCCAGATCTCCAACCGGCCCCAGGGTTCCCAGAAACGCGCTTGGCTTTGCTTGAGGGCTTCCTTGAGCGCTTTTTCGGCGGCCAAAGCGAAATGTTCGCTGGTCGATTCGAGCATGTCGTAGTCGCCGCCGGTGCACCGTACCAGCAGACCGGTCACCGGATATCCGGCGAGCGGGCCGTGTTCTCCGCCGCGGTAGATCCCTTCCACCACCCCGGGCATGAACTTTTCAGGCAACTCCTCATCCACCGAACGATCTTCGAATCGAAATCCCTCCCCTTCGGGCTCCACATCCAGGATCACTTTTCCGAATTCGCTCACCAAGCCGTCCGACGTTTTTCGGTGCACGCCCTCGACTCCGTGTACGGCCAACGATGGCGCTTCCCGGTAGGAAACGTGCGGAAATTGATATCGGATTTGAACCCCGAGGCTGGTCGCCAGCCATCCCACCGCGCGCTCGAGCTGGTCCAAGCCTGATCCCGCAAGCACGGGGCGAAGCGTCAGTTCGTCGACATACCGATCGAGCGCCGGATCCAGGGTCTGCAAAATTTGCAGACTCCGCCGCATTTTTTCCGCATCGACGGCCGGCTGGGTCTCCAACGCCCACGCCACCATCGGGGCGGGCGCTGCGGGCCCGCCGAGCACCCAACGAGGACCATCGGTCCAGGTTTCACCGGGGAAGCTCTCCATTGGATCCCAGGTAGCGATCAGCGAGCCCGGGCCAGCCTGGCGCGCTGTGGCGGATCGTCCGCCCCGGAGCGAATAGAACTTCTGCGGCCGCACCGAACGTCCGGTTTCCGCGTGGACCCAAGGCCCCTTGCTCGGAGGGCTTCCCGCCCACACCCGAAAAAGGTACACGCGTTCGCCTGCTTCATCGAGCTGGGTTGCGAGATGCTGCGCGACAAACGGGCCATCCGGAGCGATCTCCCGATCGTTGCCTTCGATGTCCAGGGCCCACGGGCGCCGACGGTCGAAAGGCGATGGAAACCAATCCACCACGGCGTCCAAGATGGCGCTTCCACCGATGCCCGTCCAGGCTGACGCCCAGAGGATCGGAACCAGTCGACCGGAAAGTACCGCTTTGGCGAGCGCGTTGGCGACCTGGTCGGGTTCCAGGTCGAGGTCTTCCAAATAGCGCTCCAAAAGGGCATCGTCCGTGGCGGCCACCGTTTCCAACAAGCGTTCGCGGGCCAAGGCAAGGCGCGCTCGATCGCTTTCGCGCACGGGCCGTTCGCCGTCACTGGTGGTCATCTTCTGTCGAAGAATGTCGATAATTCCAATATTTTGTCCCGCCTCGCGCGCAACGAGGTGGAGGAGGAGCGCCCGACTGTTGCCGACGGCATCCTGGGCGGAAGCGGCAACCCGGTCCGGATCCTCCGTGCGATCCAGGCGAGTGAGCACGGCAAATCGAGGAATGCCCTCCGTTTCTCGGACCAGCCGCCGAACGGGGACACCTACGGATTGCTGGCCATCAAATAGGAGGATGGCACCATCTACGCACGCCGCTGCGAGGCGTTGCTCGTAAGCCAGGCCGTCGGACCCCGGTGGATCGACAAAAAAGAGGGTATGTTCGTGCCATTCCAGCCATGCGGTCGAGGTACTCAGCGTCATCCGTCGACGTCGGCTCTCCGCGTCGTGGTCGAGCAGCGATGTGCCCTCGTCCACCCGGCCAAATTGACGGGTAACACCGGCGAGATCGAGCAACCGATCCCCCAGCGATGTCTTTCCGACCGCGCGCGGACCAAGCAGCGCAAACGTTCGAGAAAATGCCCCATCTCGCCCGGCCATAGGACTCCGTCAGGCCAAAAAGAACCAACCACCCAACAACGCTACCACGGTAGCGATTCCCACCAAACCCACCAGCAGCACGATCACCGCAATCGCAATGTACAACCCTTTTCCACTGGACTTTCCGGGTGCCGGGTCGGAGTCTGTGGTCGCGCCGGCCTCGGTGGGCTCGTCTTCCGTTGGTGAAAGCCCACGCACCGGTGCGCCGGGGGACGGCCCAGCCGAAAACCCGGGGTAGGTGGTTTCTGCGCGGTTCACATTGTCCGGGACGTAAGTTTCGTCGTACTCGCCTGTTCGTTTTCCGGCGACGACGACGGCCACGGTCACATTGTCGTATCCGCCCCGATCGAGCGCAAGTTCCACCAGGGCTCTTGCGGCGTCCTCGGGAGACTTTCCGGCGACGACCTGACCGATCTCGAAGTCTTCCACCAGATCATGGAGGCCGTCGCTGCACAACACCAAGGCGTCGCGCTCTTGCAATTCCAACGGATCGGCGAGAACGTCAGGGACCAACGGGCGATTGTCCGCCATGCGTGCGTGGCCCAGCGCGCGGGTGAGCATGCCCGCCTCGGGATGAGATCGCGCTTCCAGCTCTGAAATTTCGCCGGAGTCGAGAAGCATCTGCACGCGGGTATGGTCCACCGTGCGCCAGACCAGCTGCCCTTTGCGTACGTGGTAGCAGCGAGAATCCCCGACCAATGCAACATACACTTGGCGTCCACGGCACACCGCCGCCACGCCGGTGGTGCCCATGCCCTGCTTTCCGGATCGGCGCCCCTCTTCCAGGATGGCGGAATTGGCGTCCAGCAGCGCATTGTACAGGTGGTCCCGAGGGTCGCCTTCGACGCCGTTGGTGACGGTTTCCTCCACCACTTGAACGGCCAACGCGGAGGCGACCTCCCCGGCTTCGTGCCCGCCCATGCCATCTGCGACCATCACAAACAGGCTGCCGTCGGACATCCAAGTTTGTCCGTACGAATCCTCATTGTTTGTGCGCTGCCGACCGACATCGGTGTGAACGGCCACTGCCAAAGGAAACCCGTGGCTCTGGCGAACGGTACTCATCGTTTCCACCGCTTCGAGGCCTGCATCGCGAAAGATAACCCTCTGCGGTTTGCGTGTTTTCCGTGCACGATAAGGAGCCCCTGCTCTACCAGCCTAGTTCGATGATACCGCATGCAAGGAGGCATCCGGTATTGGGGACGCAGCGGCGGTAATAGCCTACTGCTTCCGGGTCTTTTTTACGGACGGATTCGTATTCCGTGGAAATGTGGGGATGGGCGTTCGGCGCGCGCGCCGTCCGGGCCACCAAAACAAAAACGGGGGCACCGTGAAGTGCCCCCGTTTTTGAGGATTCGACGCCCGAAGGCGCCGTCATCGCTTAGTTGAAACCAGGGACCGAGTTCAAGAACGAAAGGCCATTTTCGTTGATGCCGATCGATTCACCGCGCTGCAGCTTCTGGCCGAGCAAGTAGGCGTCGTAAGCGGCGATCCAGGGGATCAGGAAGCCGATACCAACCCAAGACAACAACAGCGTGGCCACGTAGAAGATGATCGCCTTCTTGGTTTGACCAATCATGAAGTGCCCGATCGGAAGGTAGCAAATGAGCAAATCCAGGACGGCGAGAAGAATAGGGTTCGCGTCTGGCTTGCTGATCATTTCCGTGCTCATAGCGTCTGCCTCCTAGCTTGTGGCTTGGTCCTATTCCGGACCTTGTTTCGACGCTGCAGCCTAGGCCGTCCCGGGACTTTGGGCAAGGAGACAACGTAAAATTTGCGTGTGGTGGACGTCCATCATTCGAACGTCATCCGGAGTTACTCACTTAGAAGGGCGACTCTATCCACTGCGGGTATCTTGGAATCACCGCATCTGGGCCCGTCGGAACGTACAGATCGGCGTAGGTGAGCGCGCTTTCGCCTGGCGCGGGCTGGTAGGTCACGGTCAGGGTCTGTAGCCCACTCGGGACCCCAAAGATTGCAAAAAATCCGGAATTTCCAGTGGCATCCGCTTCCGGATCGTAGGCGGTGCCTTCGGCATCCCGATAACAGGCGCGGAATTCCGTCCCATCGGCGGTGGTGACCATCGCCGTGGCATTGGTGACCTTGGCAGGGTCACCCGTATCCGACTCGTTGATTCCGTCGAAAACGGTGATTCCTAGGACCACTCCTCCGTCTGAATCGACCCCAGCGCACCCGGCAAACTCCTCCCGAAGTTCGTTCAGCTGGCTGACCGGAAACGAAAAAAGCTCGTTGTCGGTGAGCGTCATGTTTTCGGTGCCGGTGGCCCCGGTGAACGACGCCATCGCCGCGTCGGGTGCCTCGATTTCCGCATAGATGCGCTGCTGAACCGGAGCTTTGACCTTGAATCCATCCATGCTCAGGTCTGCCTTATCGAAGGAAAGCCCGTCGGCATCGCGGATCGCGACCGTGCCTTCGCTGATGTACCCGCCCAAGGGCGAATACCCCACGTACCCTCGAATAGTGATGGTCTGGTCGGAAGAACAAGCGGCACCGAGCAGCCACAACCAGGGAGCGCGCATGGAACCTCCGGCCACCCAACTTAACCGGTTCCCGGCATCCTCTCCAACTCTTCTACCAGCGTTCGCGACTGCAACGAGCGCCCCAGGTGCCATTGTGCAAAATCACCAAGGATCCAACGGATTTCGGGCTGGGGGCGCCCCATCGGCAGGTCCAGCAAAGGGGTGCGGCGACAGGCTTCCAGCATTCGGCCGGTGCTTACGGAAAAGTACCCTCCCCCCGAGCATCGCTGGTGAACCGCGCCGCCCGCCTCCGCGTGAAATGCCGCGGGATCGTCGAGATCGGATCCGCACCGCGCACATCGGAGAAGTGCTGGGGTTAAACCAGCAAAAGTCAGCACTTTGGCCTCAAGTGCGAGCCGGCCGAGCGGTGACAGTGGGCCCTCGCTTTCCAGCCATTGTAGCCAAGCGACCAACAGCCCATAGTGCCGCGGTGAAGCTTCACGTTCCGGGGAAAATGCAGCGACCAGTTCGCACCCATACGCGAGCGCCGCAATCCGATCCAGGTCCACCCGGGCCAGCCTCGGTCCTTGAACCGGATCGGCGGCACGCAGGGAGTCCAGGTCTTTTGGCCCAAATCGGATCGAAAAGCGCGAACGGTGGCCGAGATCCGTGACCCCCACCCACCGTTTTTTGGAGGACCGGGCGTTGCGTACCACCACGCTTGTTCGCCCATGTTCGGCGGACAGCAGCCTTAGAATGCGATCCGAATCGCCCAGATCGGTGGATCCCACCACCACCGCTTCGAATTCAGAGGATTCCAAGCAGGAACCTGGCCACAGTGAAATAGATGACCACGCCCAGGATGTCGACGGCCGATGTCACAAAAGGACCCGTTGCAACGGCGGGATCGACGCCAGCGCGATTGAGCGCCAAGGGGACGCCGCCGCCCAACAAACTGGCGCAGGTCACCGCCAAAGTTACGCTCGTTGCTACCGTTAGGCCGATGATCGGCTGATCCAGGTGCCGCGTAAAGGCGTATCCGCCGAGAACCATCGCGAAAAATAGGCCGAGAAGAAGGCCAACCCGCACTTCGCGTAGCAGAAAACGAACCGAGCTCCCCTCATCGATCAGGCCTGTCGCCAATCCGCGAACGGTCAATGTAGCGGATTGCACACCGACATTTCCGCCCATCCCCATGACGACCGGCATGAAGCCCGCGAGTAAGGCCACTTTGTGGAGGGTATCCTGGGACAAGCCGATCAATTCGGACGCGACAATGCCGCCCACCACCGTCGCGAGCAGCCAGCCCGCGCGATAGCGCGCCAACACAAATACCGAGCGTTCGCGCTGGGTATCCGGCTCATGGACACCCGCCATCAACATCATGTCTTCGGCGGCTTCTTCGCGGATGACGTCGACCACGTCGTCCACGGTCACGATCCCCAACAATCGGCTGTCCCGGTCGACGACAGGAACGCCCAAAAGGTCATAGCGCTCGACCACGCGCGCGACCTCCTCCTGATCTTGATCGGCGTGAACCGTGATCACATCGCGGGTCATGATCGAAATCAGCGGCGTACTTGGCGGGTGAACCAGCAGCGTGCGGAGGGAGATCACTCCGGTGAGCCGATCGCGCGGATCGACCACGTACAGGTAGAACACGCTCTCCAAAATGTCGCTGTTCTCCTGGAGTTCAGCGATCGCCTCTCCACAGGTCTCGGTCTCCTTGGCCTTAAACACCACCGGAGACATGATGCCGCCCGCGCTATCCGAGGGCCATTCAAGCAGATCGGCGACGTCGTCGTCTTCGTTGTTCAGCTCGGAAACAACGTCTTCGCGAAGCTCGTCGTGAAGGTAGTCGACGACATCGGTGGCGTCGTCGGGCTCCATGCGCTCCAGCAGATCCACGACCTCATCGGTGCTCATCTGGCGCGTGATTTCACGCACTGAGTCTTCGGGAAGGTGCGCCAAGACTTCGGCGGCGGAGTCTCGGTTGTCCACAAGGCGATACAAGCGGCGTTGTTCCTCAATGGTAAGGTGCTCCATTGCTGCTGCGATGTCTGCCGGCCGGGATTTCGCGAGCACCTTCTTGACGGCGCTGCCGGCCTCCTTGCGTAACAGCCGCCGTAGAATGGCATCATTTCGGGTCTGGGTGGGCATCAGGGCCCCCGCGTCTGGTCGTCGATGAACTTCAGAACCCTTGGTTCATCCTGCCGTCCCTGTGGCACGATCGCGCGCCCGTTGTAGGCGAGTCGAACCGTGTCCGCCCCAGGCAAATGAATGACAATTTGATCCTTTCCTGCCAAGTCGAAGGTTTCGTCGACTTCCACCTGACGATCGATGACGAGCTCGCCATCGACCTCCGCTTTTAGCAGGAACGTACGCACTACGGTCATCGACACGCGCTGATCGAATTCGTCGGTGGGAATAGGAGTTTCGGTGGGGAGTTCGATGCCGCGAAGTTGCCAGGCGATCATCGCCGCCAACCCCAAACAACTGATCAGCGCCAAACTCCGAACCAGCCACAGGGGAAAGGAGGTTTTGGGCGGCACCGGCGGCGGAATCTCAGCTTCTTGCTCGGTGCGAACGACGGGAAGTGGAGTTCGGGGCCGCACTGCTGGAGGGGTGCGTCGCGCTGGCGGTGGAGAGTCGGTGCGTTTGGCGGGAGGGGGCTGGGTCTGCCGTGCCACGGGAGCTGGCGTAGGATCAACGGAAAGGCCGAGGTGTTTCCTGTACGTGCGCACAAACCCCTGGCGATACGGACCGTCGGGAAGGCTGTCCAGCTTGCCGGCCTCGATGGCGGATAATGCGGCGACAGGAATGCGGGTGTCATGCGAAACCTGCTCGAGCGTCAACCCAAGCTGTTCTCGCCTTTCGCGCAACCTTGCGGTATCCGCCGCTGTTGCCATAGTTCACCCGAGGTATTTTCCGATCAATAACGATAGCGCTTGTTTACGTTCTGGAGGTATGACCGCTGGATCGGTCATGATCGCGTGTTTTAGGGCGTGCGCCAGCGGCGGAGGGCCGTCCAAAGCGGCGATCTTGGGCGCCACCTGACGGATGATCTTCCGAGCCAAAGCCACATTGGAGCGCAGAACCGCGATGACCTGATCGACGCTCA
>SXGT01127438.1_pt1 | contig 15379 bp, 12 predicted proteins | sample 3176221 | NCBI WGS metagenome assembly SXGT01 (sample SAMN11356862, study PRJNA531348) | freshwater metagenome | isolation source: freshwater sample F1-120 | place: China: Fuxian Lake, Yuxi | collected 2017-12-25
GACGTCGAACGCATGGCGAAGGACGCCGAGCGCTTTGCCTCGGAAGACAAGAAGCGTCGCGAGGTGGTGGACCTAAGGAACCAGGCGGACTCGACCGCCTATCAGGCCGAGAAGCAGATGAAGGAGGCCGGTGACAAGATCGACGCGATCCTCAAGGGCGAGGTCGAGTCGAAGATCGCCGCGCTGCGCAAGGTCGCGGAAGGCGACTCCGCTGATCCGATCAAGGCGGCACTCTCGGACTTCGAGGCCACGATGCAGAAGCTCTACCAGCAGGCTGGCGCACCCGGAGTCGGGGCGCAGGCTGGCGCAGCAGGCGCTGGCGCAGCCAAGGGCGGTGACGATGACATCAAGGATGCGGACTTCGAAGTGAAGTGACGCTGCGAGCGCTCGCGAGCACTTTCGTATGGTTGCGCCCGCCACGAGCGGGCGCAGTCCTTTCTACCGAGGTCAGAGTGCGGCAGTCCGAGGTGCTTGCGCTCGTTGTCAGGCCGAGGACGCGGATGCTATCGTGCTTGGTTCCCGCGGGCGGCGGGCCCGCGTCGGACCTGTTGGTCCTTGTGCGAGGCAGTTGCGCGCCTGCTGTGTCGCAGCAACTGCATGATGATCTCAGTACGCGACCTGCGTAAGCAATTCGGCGCCACGGCGGCGGTCGACGGCTTGTCCTTCGAAGTGCAGCGCGGTGAAGTCGTCGGATTCCTCGGGCCCAACGGCGCGGGCAAGACGACCACGATCCGGGCGCTCACTTGCTTCCATCCGGCAAGCTCTGGTGAGGTGCGCGTCAACGGGTTTGACGTTCGCACGCAAGGCGTCGACGTCCGGCGCAGCATCGGCTACCTGCCCGAAAACGTGCCGCTCTATCCAGACCTGCGAGTCGAGGAGTATCTGCGCTACCGCGCGGCGCTGAAGGGCGTTCCACGCAAGCAGCGCAGGGCAAACGTCGAACGGGCGATGGAGCGATCCGGCGTGCTCGAGGTGCGCAACAAACTCGTTGGTCACGTTTCGCGCGGCTATCGCCAGCGCACCGGACTTGCTGACGCGCTGGTCGCCAATCCGCCCATCTTGATTCTCGACGAGCCGACGTCGGGGCTCGATCCCAACCAGCGGCGCCGCATCAAGGCGTTGGTGAAGGAACTCGCGCAGGAGCACACGATCTTGTTCAGCAGCCACATCCTGGCGGAGGTTCAGGACGTCAGCTCGCGCATCCTGGTCATTCACCGTGGGCGCCTTCGCGCGGACGGTGCTCCGAGCGAACTGGTCGCGGCGGGCTCCGAACGCGTGCTGCGTGTCGAGGCGGCTGCGACTGCGCAGCAGTTGCTGGCCGCGGTCTCAGGGCTGCCGTCGTTGCGATGTAAAGAGGCGGAGGACCTTGGCGATGGTTACGCGAGGCTCCGTGCCCGTGCCGAGCCGATGGGCGATCCTCGGGAGGCGGTGGCTCTGGCGTTGGCCGCACGGAGCGCCGCGGTGCGCGAACTGCGTCTGGATCTGCCGACGCTCGAGGAGTTCTTCTACCAGGTGACCGAGGGCTCGGACCGCGACGAGGAGAGCGTCGCATGAACGGCACCCTCGTCACGCTGAAGAAGGAGCTGATGTCCTACTTCTACAGCCCGGTCAGTTACCTGATCGCCGTGCTGTTCTACCTCTGGCGCGGCTTCGAGGTCAGTGCGCTCGCGCAGACCTTCTCGACCTACCAACTCGACCAGGACCTGTTTCCGTCCGCGTGCTATGGCCTCACGAGCACGTTCTTCATGGTGCTGCTGGTGCCGGGCGTGTTGACGATGCGGTGCTTCGCCGAGGAGCGCCGGAGCGGCTCGATCGAGATGCTGATGACCGCGCCATTGCGCGACTTCGAAGTCGTGCTGGGCAAGTGGCTCGCGGCGGTGGCCTTCTACTCCTTGCTCTGGCTGCCGAGTGTCGTGCTGCTGTGGGCGCTGACGATGCCCCAGTTTCTAGGCGCGGACCTCGCCTTTGGCCCGGTGTTCTCGGCCTACATCGGCATGTTCTTGCTCAGCGCGATGCTGCTCGCGTTCGGCTGTTTTGCGAGCAGCCTGACTGACAACCTGCTGCTGGCCGCGATCGTCGCGATCTTGTTCAACCTCGGGCTGCTGAAGCTGCCCGACATGCTGCGCAACGAGCTTGGCGAACTCGCAACGGGCTACTACGCGGACCAGTGGATTACGAAGCTCGACGTGATGGGCAACTTTGCGCAATGGTGGGCGCGCGGTCTCGTCGACACTAGCCAGGTCTGGTTCTACGCCGGCGGCACGATGTTCGTCCTGTTCTTGACCGCGCTCAGCTTCTCGGCGAGGAGGGTCGCATGAAGCTCCGCGCTGCAGGCCAGTGGGCCAATCTCGTCGTTGCCGGCGCGTTGATGTTCGCGGTATGGCTCCTGATGGTGTGGGTAGGCAGCCGGCCTGCGCTCAAGACACTGATCGACCTGACGCCGCAGCAACGCAGCACGATCGACCCAGTGTCGATCGACCTGCTGCGCGACTTGTCGGCGCAAGGCGTGAAGGTCGAGCTGCATACATTCTTCGAGCGCGGAGGCTCGCTGCCGCAGGATCCGATCCAACGCCAGCGCCGGTTGATCTTGCAACGGCTGCAGGAACTCACCGAGATGCTGCTGCGCCAATACGCCTTCCATGGCGGCGAGGGCCTGACGGTTGTTGCCCACGACCTCTATGGCGACGTGCATGGAACTCGCGAGGCGGTGCAACGATTGGGCGTGACGTCAACCGACGTGATCGCCGTGTCGGTGCAGCAGCCGGGCCGGCCGCCGCGACACCGAACCATGTCGCTCGAAGGCGACCTAGCCGTCGTCGAGATCCCCGAGATCCGCCAGACATCATCGCCGCTGCCCCAGACTGCGCTGCCGCTGCTGAAGAACTACAAAGGTGAAGAAGCCATATCTTCTGCGCTGAAGAGTCTGCTCGTTCAGGGCACGCCGGTGGTCTGGTTCTTGAACGGCAATTCGCTCGACCTGCAGCCGCCGACGTCGAACACGGGCGCGAGCTACTCGCAGATGTACCAGACGCTGCATGCGCTCGGAATCGACTCGCGCGAGCTCGACCTGTCCCGCACGCAATCCGTGCCAGGCGACGTGGCAGTGGTCGCGATCCTCGAGCCGCGCCGCGAGTTCGCGGACGCAGAAGTGCGCGCGCTTCACGACTACCTGCGACGCGGCGGGCGCGTGTTCGTCAACTACTCGTGGGCTGCCCAAGGCGACTGGAATCCTTCGGGCGGCGAGTTTGGCAAGCTGCTCGGCTTCGAGCTCGGGCCGCAACCCGTCTACCATTTGATCACGGACCCGCGCTACGGCTCGCAAGTGCGCGGTCTCGACGGTGACCCTCGGGTGAGCAAGCTCGACCTTGCTCTCAATCCAAATCATCCGATCACGATGCGGCTGGCGCGTTCGAGCCAGATGCTGCAAATGGACCAGGCGCGCCCGATCCTGCGTCGGTCCGACCAGCCAAAGGGCGTCCGCTACGAGACGTTGGTGAAGTCAGGTCCGCAGGCCTGGCTCGCGATGCCAGGGCGCGACGGTTTCCCGGACACGCGCGCGCCGGCGCTGGAGAGCGCGTTCGGCGAACAAGATCTCGGCGCCGTGGTCGAGGTCGATGGCGACGCGACCCCGGACGGATCCAAGCCGACGGGCCGGTGTGTCGTGATGACCGGCCTGTTCTGCAATAACTTGGGAATGGCGATCAACGCCAACCTCTGCGCCAATGTGTTCAACTGGCTCGTCGAGCGCAACGTGCTGCTCGACATCCAGGGCAGCCGCTATGTCGCGCGACACTTCGAACTCGCGCCGCAGCAGCAGGGTCGCATCTGGTGGCTGCTCGTGGTCGCCGTTCCAGCCTCGCTGCTGCTGCTCGGCATGTTCGTCGCATGGCGGCGGAGGGATCGCTGATGGGCTGGCGCACTCTGCTCGCACTGTTGCTCGTCGTTGCGACGCTCGGCGCGGTGCTCTGGATGACGGACGAGAAACCCGACGACCGCGGCGCTGTCTCGGTTTCGTTGCTCTCCAACCACCGCATCGCAACCGCGGTGCGCATGCAGTGGCAGTTCGTCGACGAAGAACCGATCGAGATTCGCCGAGCACCAGGCGGGCCATTCCGCATCGCGCACCCGTTGGAAGATCTGCTCGCCCAGGATCACGTCGTCAACGTCGCGAGCACCTTCGACAGTGCGATGATCGGCGAGACGCCTTTGCTCGACAACGCAGAGAATCGCGCGCGAACGGGCCTGGACAAGCCGCGGTTGAAGTTGGAGATCGACTTCGAGGATGGCACGAAGGAACGCATCGAGATTGGCGCCGAGGGCCCTCTCGGCAACGACTTGTTCGTGCGTCGCAACGGCCAGATTTACCGCGGCGGGCTCGGGCTCTTCACCGCGTTGAAGAAGGGCATCGACGACCTGCGCGAGCGGCAGGTGTTTTCGACTCCGCCGGCGTTGGTCTCGGAGATCGAAGTGGATCGCGAGACCAAGGACGGCGGCCGCGAGGTGATGCGACTTGCGCGCGGCGGCGACGGCTGGCGGCTCGTCGCGCCAATCGAGGCGCGCGCCGCGACGAGTTCGGCCAATTCCTTCGTCGGCAACATCCTGGCGATGCGAATCGACCTGTTCGTCACCGGCCCGATCCGCCCGCCCGATCGGCCCGCAGACCTTGTTCTCACGCTGCGCGGCGGCGCAGAGGACGAGGTCGTGCAGCTTTGGCGCGACACGCAGGAAAACCTCTACGGGCGACTCGAAGCGCGCAAAGTCAGCTTCAAGACGCTCAACCAACAGGCGCAGCGCATTTTCACGGAGACGGCCGACGAGTTGCGCTCGCGGCTGCTCATCCCGCTGCGCGATATCTACCACGAGGCGCTGACGATGATGGTGGACGGCGGTGATACGCGGCCGCGCATCGTCGTGACCAGAGACAGTGTGGATGCGGCGTGGAAACTGCAGGAGCCGATCGTCGGCAGCGCCGAGCCGCAGGCCGCCAACGAGCTGTTGACCGCGATCAACAACCTTCGCGCGATGTCGTTCGTGCCGCGAGGTGCCGACGTCTCGAAGTGCGGCCTCGATGGCAGTGCGATTGTCGTCGCGGTGCAGGGCGTGCGCGACGCCGCGCCGCACCGCGTTCGCATCGGTCGCGACGACGTGATCGAGAACCTGCCAGTCAGCTATGCGGCGTTGCCAGACGCGCCAGACGACATCGTCGCGGTGCCCAAAGGCGCGGTCGACGTCATTCGCAGGCCGTGGACGGACTACGTGGCTCGCGCGATCTTCGCGATAGGGGAGCCGGTCACGCGGGCCGATCTCGCGCGCCGCAGCGGAGGTGCGCGGACGCTGGTCGTCGACGACACGGGGCGCTGGACGGATGCGGCGCGGACCGCCGTGGATGATGAACGTGTTGCGGACATCATCGATCGGATGCGCGACCTCCAGTCCAGGCGCGCGAAGCTGCTCAAAGATGCCGGGCGTGGCGAGCCGGATTGGTCGATCGTGCTTGGCCGCAACTACGATCCGCCGGACTCCATCGGCTTCGGCGCGCTCGACGTGTGGGACCAAGAAGGCCAACCGCTGGTCGTCCGCAGCCGCACTGGTACCGAGGGTGTCGTGCACGAGCTATCGCCGACCGACAGCGACAACCTTCGCCGACTCTGGAAGTAGCTCCGCGACGACCTCGCAGTCGTCTTACGCAGATGTCCAAGAAGCCGAGTCGGTTCTGGTTGTTCAAGTCCGAGCCCGATGTCTACGGCTGGACGCAGTTCGTCGCCGACGGTCGGGCGCAGTGGACGGGAGTGCGCAACTACCAGGCGCGAAACCTGCTTCGCGACGACGTTCGAGTCGGCGATGGCGTGTTGTTCTATCACAGCAATGCGGAGCCGTTGGCTGTTGTGGGAGTGGCGCGGGTGACCAAGGCCGCCTTTCCGGACCCGACTCAGTTCGACCCCGACAGCCCTTACTTTGACGCGAAGTCGACGCCTGTGGAGCCGCGTTGGTTTGGGGTCGAACTCGTGCCGGGTGCTGCGATGCGGGTCTTGGTGACGCGCGAGATGATGAAACTCGATCCGGGGCTCAACGGCATGATGGTCCTGCAACGCGGCGCGCGATTGTCGGTGCAGCCGGTTCTGCCGGAGCACTTCGCCCGGGTCTGCACCATGGGCGGACTCGCTGCACGCTGATCGGTTTCGATCGACTGCGCAGGGTGGGCTGCACAGTCGGGCGGCGGCCGTTATCATCCGCGGATGCTCGTCAGCCCGCGCGCCGCAACAAAAGAGAAGATCAAGACGGAGACGCGCACGCAGACCGCTCCGGCTCGGCCGTGGAACGTGGTCGTGCACGACGACCCGATCACGCTGATGACTTATGTCACCCGAGTGTTCATGCAGGTGTTCGGTTACCAAGAGAGCAAGGCGCGAAAGCTGATGCTCGAGGTCCACAAAGAAGGCCGGAGCGTCGTCTGGACCGGAGGTCGCGAGCAGGCTGAGGTGTATGCGCAAAAGCTCCAGGCGCATCATCTGCTGACGGTCTTGGAGCAGGCGGACGCATGAGCATGTGGGCGGCGCGCGCAGATGAAGGCTACGTCATCGGCGGGCTTACCAAGCGCGCGCTGGAGACCTTGCGCGGCGTGCCCATGCTGGTCGAAAGCACCGACACGCGCGTGCGCGAGCGACTGCTGCCGGAGACCTACGACGGCGCCGAAGACGAATCGCAGTGGCGGCAGCACGCGACGCCGGAACTCGAGCGGCTCTTCATGTCGCGCCTGCAGATCGTTCGCAAGGACCTCGCCGCGCTGCGTCAGCTCCCCGACACCGACACCTGGATCCTGCTGCTGCCCGACAACCACGTCAACGCGTGGCTCGCCAGCCTCAACGCGGCGCGACTCTCGCTCTACGTTCTCAACGACCTCGAGCCAAAGCACTGCGAGCGCGGCGGCGAGGCTGATTGCTTGCCAAAGCAACTCGAGGCGCTGTGGCGCATCCACTTCCTCGCCGAGATCCAGTGCATCCTGATGGGTGAACTGGAGGAACTCGAGGCGGCTGACGACGAAGAGGACGACCCAAAGACGGGGACCGGGGACCCCTTCTACGACGGGCCGATTCCACCGCTCAGTTGAGCCTTGGCGATTGCTTGCGGCGGTGACGCCTCAGCGGTCGCCGTCGCCTTCGTGATCGTCGGATGCATCCTCGACTTCAGGACGGGCGCCGATTCCGGGCACCGGTCCCAGTGCGTCGCGCGGGCCGCGCAGGTCATGCACCGCAAATGGCAACGTCGCGGAGTCCTTGCCGCAGGTGATGCGCACGGCGAACTGACCGACGCGCTGGCCAGGATTGCGGCGCGAACCCGACACGCCTTGCAGGAAGCCGCGCACGCCGCCTGGGCCGCGCGCGATGGCCCAGGCGACTTCGTGGTAGCCAGCCTTCGCGTCCACTTCGGTGCGGAAGAGCGATGAGTCCGCGGCGTCGATCACTTCGACGACGACCTTCTCGGTGCGGTCGTTTGCGCAGTAGAAGCGAAAGGTCGCGGTCGCGAACGGGCTCTCGACCGACCACTTGCGCGCACCTTCGAAACCGCGCGAGAAGGTCCGACGCATCACGACTCCGTCGCTCGGCGGCAACGCGACGAACTCCTTCTGCATCGCGGGCTGGGTCAGCGCGCCGAGGCCCTTGCCATCCAAGACCCACATGCCGCGCCCGTGCGTTGCCGCGATCACGTGGCCGTGCACTGGGTGGATCACGAGGTCATGGACCGCGCTCCGAGGCAGGCCCTTGCCAAGTGGCGCCCAGTGGCCGCCGTCGTCGAGGGACGCATACATGCCCATCTCGGTGCCGACCAGCAACAGGCTCGGGTTCTCGGGGTGCTGCCGCACGACGTTGATCGGCTCTTGCGGCAAGTCATTGGCGATCGGCAAGAAGCTTTCGCCGCAGTCATCGCTCCGGAACAGCAAGGGCTCGCGCCGATCCTCGCGGAATCCCGTCAAGGCGACGAACACCGTGTCGGCCGCGTGCGGCGAGGCTTCGATGCGCGAGACCCAGAGGCCGCGCGTGGCGGCAGGAAACCTTGCGGTCAGGTCGATCCAACTCTGACCGCCATCTCGCGATCTGTGCACATTGCCATCGTCGGTGCCGACCCAGAGCAGGCCCGCCTTGCGCGGCGACTCGGCGATCATCGTGATCGTGCAATGGGGGACGTCGCCCAGCTTCTTGTCCGCGTCGTTCGTCGTCAGGTCCGGGCTGATCGTCGTCCATGTCGCGCCGCGATCGCGCGAGCAGTGCACGAACTGGCTGCCGACATACACGGTTCGCGGCGCGTGCGGCGACAGCACGAGCGGCGACATCCAGTTGAAGCGCAGCGGTTGCTGGCCCTTCTCGGCCTTTGGGCGGATGCCGGCACGCTCGCCAGTGCGCAGATTCTGTCGTGACATGCCGCCGAACTGGCTCTCCGAGTAGACGACGTCGGCGTCGGTCGGATCGATAGCTACACAGAAACCATCGCCGCCGTCGATGCGGAACGCAGTCTCCGCTTGGATGCCGCCGGGGGTCTGAGCAGGGAAACCCCAGGTGCCGTTGTCCTGCAGGCCGCCGTAGACCCGATACGGAAAACTGGGATCGACCGCCACGGTGTAGAACTGGGCGATCGGCAGTCGGGCGACGTGATCCCAATGTGCGCCGGCATCAAAGGTCTCGGCGAGGCCGCCGTCGTTGCCGAGTAGCGCGTGCTGCCCGTCCTTCGGGTCGATCCACAGCGCGTGGTGATCCACGTGGAGGTTGCCGTGGTAGGCATTGCGTCGTCCCGCTCGCTCGTTGGCAGGCGTCCAGGTCTTGCCTGCGTCCGTCGAACGGAAGACCGGCACGCCGAGCACGTAGACGACGTTCGCATCACTCGGGTCGACGCGGATCTGGCCGTAGTAGTAGAGGGGCTCGCCGCCGACGCGACCCTTGTGCGGCTTCGTCCAACTTTCTCCAGCATCGTCACTGCGCCAGACCTCGCCACCCATCGTCTTGCGCCGTGGCGCGCGCTTCGATTCTTGCGGGTCTTGCGTCGGCTCGGCCTGTGCGTCAGCACGAGCAGCCTGCCATTCGGCGAAGGCCAGCGGATCGGCCTGCGTCTCGGCGTCAGGCCAGGCGTCCTTGGCCGAGGCATCGCTGCCTCCCTCGGGCTTTGCTTCCGGTTCTGGCGGTGCGACGTCGGGGTTCAAATTCTCGATGGTCGCGTAGAGGACCTTCGGGTCCTTCGCGGCGACGACGACACCGATGCGGCCAAGTTCGCCCTCGGGGAGACCGCCGCGGAGTTGCGTGAAGGTCAGGCCGCCGTCTTTGGACTTGTGCAGGCGCGAGCCGGGGCCACCTTCATCGAAGTCAAAGGCGCGACGACGCCGTTCGTAACTCGCCGCAAACACGATGTCGGGGTTTGTCGGGTCGAGTGCGACATCGACGACGCCGACGTTCTCGGACACGAATAGCGTGCGTTGCCAGGTCTTGCCGCCGTCTTGGGTGCGGTAGAGGCCGCGCTCGTCGTTGCTCGAGTAGAGCGCGCCGAGTGCCGCGACGAGGACGATGTCCGGATTCGTCGGGTGCACGACGATGCGGCCGATGTGCTCGGTGCCGGTGAGGCCCACGTGCGCCCACGTCTTGCCGCCATCACCCGACCGGTGCACGCCGTCGCCCCAATAGCTGCTGCGTTGGTTGTTGGACTCGCCCGTGCCGACGTAGAGCACGTCGGGGTTCGACGGCGCGACCGCGATGTCGCCGATCGAGATCGAGTAGGCGTCCTGGAACTGCGGCGTGAACGTGAGCCCGCGGTTGTCGGTGCGGAACAAACCGCCGCTTGCGGATGCCACCCAATAGATCGAAGGGTTGGTCGGATGGACCTCGATGTCGACGATGCGGCCGCCGAAAGCCACGGGTCCGAGTTCGCGCCATGCCATCTGCTGCAGCACGTTGACTCGAAGGTGCTCGAGGTCGGTGGTCTGCGCGCACAGTGGCGCGGTGGCGGCAAGCAAGAATGCCAAGCGAAGCGAGTTCATCGACGGTCCTCCTGTGCATGGCCAGGCGTTGGCCGCGATGCGTCTTCTTCGACGGCCGTGGCGTCGGGGTCGGCTAACAACCGGAAGGCTCGAATCTGCGTGTCCTTCCCCACGGTCATGCGGGCAGAGTAGGGGCCAGGCTTCGCAAGCTTGCCATCGGCGCGAGCGTCCCAGTGCAGCGACTGCAGGCCAACTTGCGCATCGGCTTCGATCCGTGCGACTTGCTTGCCAGTCACATCGTGGATCGTCACGAGTGGCTTCTCGGCCGGCGAATCACTGCAGTAGATGTGGAGCGGCGCGCCGTAGGCGGGGTTCTTGGCGAAGTAGCCGCGGTTGCCGCTGCTCCCGCGCGAGCGCATGCGCCAGAGCACCGCGTCTTCTGGCGGAAACAGGTGCACGGCAGCTTTGCTCGCGGCCGCGTCGAACGCGCGCAACGGAGCTATGTCGATCACGAACACGCCGCGGCCGTGCGTTGCAGCGACGAGGTCCGCATCGCGGTCGTGAACGAAGAGGTCACGCACCGCGCACGTTGGCAAAGACTTGCCGAGCGGGAACCAATGGTCGCCGCGGTCGAGCGAGACGTGGCATCCATACTCGGTGCCGAGGACCAGCAGGTTCTCGTTGCGTGGGTCTTCTGCGATCGCGTAGCAAGGCTCGAAGGCGGGCAGCCCGTTTGCGAGCGAGGTCCACGTTGCGCCCTTGTCCTCAGAGACGAACACGTAGGTGCGCATGTCATCGCTGCGGTGGCCGTCGAGCGTCACGTAGACGCGGCCATCTCGATGCCAGGAAGAATGCAGGTCGCTGACGTATCGTGTTCCTCGCGCCGCGGGCAGATGCTGCTGCAACTGCGTCCACTCGCCACCGACTTCGCCGCGCCATAGCGCGCCATCGTCGGTGCCGACGAATAGCAGATCGCGCACGCGCGGCGATTCGCACAACGCCGTCGCCGTGCCGTCATCCGTGAGCCCGAGCGCTGGGGATACGACCGCAGCGCTGATGCCATTGCTGTTCTTGATCGGACCCCATTGCTCGTTCGCAGTGCGGCTGTCGAGGTGCGCGTAGCGCTCGCTGCGATAGACGAAGTTGCCGGCGCTCCACAGCGTGAGTCGATTGTGCGGCGACAAGGCGAATGGCGCGTCCCAGTTGAACTTCGCCGTCCCTTGCCGCGGCGTCTGCCGCGAGATGCGGGCCTGCTCGCCGTTGCGCAGGTCGACCATGCCGAGCCCGCCGTTCTGGCTGGTCGCATACACGATCCAGGGCTCCACCGGGTCCGCTTGCGCGCCGAAGCCGTCTCCGCCGTAGATCGTGACCCAATCGGAGAAGCCGATGCCTTCGCGCCAGCGCGTGCGCGATGGGCCGACCCAGGTGCCGTTGTCCTGCAGGCCGCCGATCACGTTGTAGGGGACGCTGTTGTCCGCGGTGATGTCGTAATACTGCGCCGCGCAGAAGCCTTGGTGCACTTGCCATGTCGCGCCGCGGTCGAAGCTCTCGTTCACGCCGCCGTCGCAAGCGGCGAGCAGGTGCGCGCCATCCTGCGGGTCGATCCAGATCGCATGGAAGTCGACGTGAATGTCCTTGTTGATGCCTTCGAACTTCGCGCCGCCGTCCTTGCTCTGCCACAACGTCGTGCCGACCGCGTAGAGGAACGCGCTGTCGTTGGGGTCGACTCGGATCACCGAGTAGTAGAAGGGACGCTCCGTGAGGCTGTTGCGCCTCGTCCATGTCGCGCCGCCGTCGCCGGACGAGAACACGCCGCCAGTCTCGTAGCCGGTTTCGCCTTGGTACTTCTGCTTGTTCGCGGCCTGTCCGAACAGTCGCCCCGAGTAGGGGCCGTTGCCGCCGCCGAGCAAGCTGTCCATCGAGCGAGTGCCATAGGTGATTTCGACGGTCAGCGTGGCCTCGCCGCGCACGACTGCGTAGGTCGCTTTCTGGCCGCCGCGCGAGTCGCGTACGATCTCGATCAAGTCGGCATAGGTCTTCACGTCCTCGTCGTCGACCTTGGTGACGCGGTCGCCGACGCGTAGATCCGCCTTCGCCGCGGGACCATCGTCGGTCACCTGGGTGAGGATTGCGCCGGGCGCCTCGACGGTGCCGTTCTCCCCTTCGCTGCCGATGCCGAGGATCGCAGTCTGCCGCGGTTGGCGGTTCTGTCGCTGGCGCTGCTCTTGCTGTTGCAACTCGTCTTCAGGAATCTCGTCGCCCTGCGTGCGGTCCTTGCGATCGCCTTTGGCCCAGCCGCTGCGTTCGGTTTCGACGATCAGCATCACGGCGCCGTCGGGCGCGACGTCGATGCCGCTCCTGCCCCAGAGACAACTCGGCAACCCGCTCGCGGCACCGCCTTGCATGCGCGTCCAGGTCGAGCCGCCGTCCGTTGATTTCCACAAACCAGAACCGGGGCCGAATCGCACGGCGGGGTCGTTGCTGTCGAAGCGATCGCGGCTGCGTTCGTAGGTGCAGGCGTAGACCGTGTCGGGGTTCTTCGGGTCCAGGCGCACGTCCATCGCGCCAGTGCGCGCGTCGACGTAGAGCGTCTTCTCCCAGGTCGAGCCGCCGTCCTTGGTGCGATAGACACCGCGTTCCTCGTTCTCGCCCCAGAGCCTGCCGAGCGCGGCGACGAACACGATGTCTGGGTTCGACGGGTGCACTTCGACATGGCCGATCTGGAACGTCTCGCGCAGACCCATATGCGTGAAGGTGTCGCCGCCGTCGGTCGACTTGTAGACGCCGTCGCCCCATTGCACCGAGTTGCGCGCGTTCTCTTCGCCGGTGCCGACCCAGACGATCTTGCTGTCGCTTGGCGCGATCGCGACATCGCCGATCGACACCGAGCCGAAGGTGGAGGAGACGTTGGTCCATGTCGTGCCGGCGTTCTGCGTGCGGAACACGCCGCCGCCGCCGGTTCCCACGAACCAGGTCCGCTGGTTCTGCAACGGGACCGCCAGGTCAGTCATGCGACCCATCGGGTTTGCGGGGCCGAGGTTGCGCCAGGCGAGATCGCGCACCATTCCGGCGTCGGTTTCAAACTTCGCTCGCGGCAGCGACGGTCGCGCCGCCGGGCCTCGACGGGGCGCCTCGGGTTCTTGCTCTTGCGGGGTTGGTTGGGCTGGTGCGGATTCGTCCGCTTGCTGCGGTGGTGGCGGCGGGTCCTGCGCGAATGCGAACGACACGGCGCAGACTGGGAGCACGAGGCGTAGCGCGGCGACTGGCATGGGCATTCTGTGGCGAGAGAAGACGCGCGAGCATACGCAGGCGCGGTCCCATGCGTTGGCGGGAGGCCGCGGCGTGGTGGACGAAGTTCCGTTTGTTACCGTTTGGGCATGAAGTCCCGGTTGCCGAGTTGCCTGCTGACGGTGGCGCTCTGTGTGGTGTCGCAGTGGGCTTCGCGTCGTGGATCGTCGGGTTCGAAGGCGACTCGAGGTTGACCTTGCGCAGCGTCGACGAATACGCCTTTGCACAGGCGCGCTACAGGGTCTTCCCCAAGGGCCTCGTGTTGGAGCAACTGCCGTGAAGCCAAATCGATCTCGCAAGATGTTCGAGTGCCCCAACTGCGGCGCCGAAGTCGACGCGACCGCGCGGGCGTGCCGCGAGTGCGGCAGCGACGCGAACACCGGTTGGAAGGACGCGGAAGAGATCGACTACCAATCGGTGGAGATCCCCGACGGCTATGGCGGCGAGCATGACGCCAATGCTCCGCGGGCGGCGTGGCGGCGGTGGGGGGCGGGGATCGTGTTGGTTCTCTGCGCGCTTCTTCTGCTGCTCGCGACGCTCCTGCGTTGGGTTTGATCGCCCGGCTTGCGAGTCAGGCGGCACAGGCCCGCGGTCACTCGTGGCGCAGTGCCTCGACTGGGTCCATGTTCGCCGCGCGCCATGCCGGATAGATGCCGAACACGAGCCCGACCAGCGCCGAGATGCCGAACGACATCATCACGTGGACTGGTCGGATGATCGTCTTCTGGTCGAAGAAGTGCGTGATGCCCATCGGCACGACCATCCCCAGCGCTACGCCGACAAGTCCACCGAGCGCTGATAGCACGGCCGCTTCCACCAGGAACTGGAAGACGATGTTCTTCTTCTTGGCGCCGAGCGCGCGGCGGATGCCGATTTCGCGCGTTCGCTCCGTCACGGTTGCGAGCATCACGTTCATGATGCCGATGCCGCCGACGAGCAAGGAAATGCTCGCGATCACTGCGAGCACGAGGTTGAACATGCGCTTCTGCCGTTCCTGGTCGCGCAGCAACTCGAGCGGCACCGTGATCTCCAGGTCGGCCTGTTGCTTGTGCGCGGGCTGCAGCATCTCGCGCAGGACGGCCGCGGCAGGTTCGACTTGCGTCTCGGATGCAACCCGAACCTTGATCTCGTGCAACTCGACGCGCTCGTTCTTGAACGAGCCGCCAGACGAAGTGCGGATCTCGTCGCCAAACCTCCGTCGAGAGCTCGTGATCGGAGTGAACACGCACTCGTCGTAGGTGGTGCCCGCTGGGCCAGCGGCGCGGCCTTGGCCAGCGAGCACTCCGACCACCCGGAAGCGATCTTCTGATCCCGCGAGGATCGTCTGATCGATTGGATTCTCGAGCGGGAACAAGGTCTGCGCCAAGCTGGCGCCGAGCACGCAGGCATTGCTCTGATGCAACACGTCGGTGTCGGTGAGCCACCGGCCCTCGGCGACCGACATGTTGGCGACATCGAGAAATTCAGGCTCGGTGCCGACGACGATGGAGCTCTTGAAGTTGGCGCCATGCGTCACGTTGCGCGGAACTTCGCGGACTTGCACGACGGTCGCCTCGGGCAGGGTGTTCTTGACGCGGCGGGCCTCGGAGTAGAGCAGCCCAAAGGCCATCGCTTGGAACGAACTCTGCTGCGTCGACTGCTGCGTGTCTGGCGGGCGCGTGCTGCGCAGCAAGATGTTGGTCACGCCGAGCGCGCGGAAGCGCTGCAACGACTCGTCGCTGGCGCCCTCGCCGACGGCGAGCATCGCGATCACCGAGGCGACTCCGAACAGGATGCCGGCAGTGGTCAGCGAACTGCGCAGTTTGTGCAGCAGTAGGCTCTTGAGGCCCAGTCGGATCGTCCGCGCGCTGTCGCCGATCATGCGTTGGCTCCGCGAGCCTTGCCGCGCTCCGTCTCGGTGAGGCTTTCGACGACTCCGTCCTTGAGCCACAGCACGCGATCGGCGCGTTCTGCGACCTTCAGGTTGTGAGTGACGATGACGATCGTGACGCCTTCTTCGCGCAGTTCGTCGAGCAGGTCGAGGATCTCGCGCTCGGTGTTGCTGTCGAGGTTGCCTGTGGCTTCGTCGGCCAGCAGGAACAGCGGGTCATTCATCAACGCGCGCGCGATCGCAACGCGCTGTTGCTGACCGCC
>SXGT01306892.1_pt1 | contig 15378 bp, 11 predicted proteins | sample 3176221 | NCBI WGS metagenome assembly SXGT01 (sample SAMN11356862, study PRJNA531348) | freshwater metagenome | isolation source: freshwater sample F1-120 | place: China: Fuxian Lake, Yuxi | collected 2017-12-25
CCCGCCGATGAGCGTGCCGTCCGTCGCCCAGTGGGTGCTTTGCTGGCGGTCGCGCTGCTCGCGTGGCCGCGCAACGACGTCCCGTGGCGCGTGGTCGACGACGCCGGCGAGTGTGTGGGCGACTGCCGGTTCGACCCGGGCGACGTCCTCGCCGCCGACACGCCGACCTGGGCCGGGCTCGACTCGCTGGGGCGTGCCCAGCTCGACCCGGGCGCCCGCCTCACGCGCGAGCCCGCTCCCGAGGGGCGCATCGTGGTCCGCCTGGACACCGGGCGCATGGACGTGGCCATCGACGCGGCGCCGCGCGTGCTCACGCTGAAGACTCCGGCGGCCGACGTCGTGGACCTCGGGTGCGCGTACGTCGTCGAGGTGCGCTCCGACCAGAGCACGGCGGTGGTCGTGCGGAGCGGCGTCGTCGCGCTCGAGACCGCGGCGCGGCAGGTGCGCGTTCCGGCCGGCGCGGGAGCGGTGGCGCGCCTCGGACCCGGACCGGGGACGCCCGCGTGGCTCGACGCCGAGCCGGCGTTCGCGGCGGCGCTCGACGCCCGCGATCTCGGCGGCGCCCTCGGCCCCGTCCTCGCGGCGGCGCGTCCGAAGGACACGTTGAGCCTCTGGAACCTGCTCGGCGCGGCCACGCCCGACGAGCGCGCCGAGCTCCACGCGCGCATCCTCGCGTTGCGACCCGACGCCACCCTCGCCGATCCGGCGGCGGTCCGGGCCGGCGACCCCGTCGCCCTCGAAGACCTGTGGATCGATCTGGCCAGTCGGTGGTGACCCAGGGCAAGGTTCGGGCGGCGCCGCGGCCGACGAAGGAGCGCCGCTACCCCAGGAACGGATAGCGCCAGTCGGTCGGGGGGGTGAACGTCTCCTTGATGGAGCGGGGTGACACCCAACGCATCAGGTTCCCGGGAGCGCCCGCCTTGTCGTTGGTGCCGCTCGCGCGGCTGCCGCCGAAGGGCTGCTGGCCGACGACCGCGCCGGTGGGCTTGTCGTTGATGTAGACGTTGCCCGCGGCGTGACGGAGCTCCCGCATCGCGTGTTCGACCGCGTAGCGGTCATTCGCGAAGATGGCGCCGGTGAGCGCGTAGGGCGAGGTGGTGTCGACCAATCGAAGGGTGTCGGCCCAGGCGGCGTCTTCGTAGACATAGGCGCCGACCACCGGGCCGAACAGCTCCGTCTCCATGAGCGCGTGGTGCGGGTCGTCCACGCGGGCGAGCGTGGGCGCGATGTACCAGCCCACCTCGCCGCGGTGGTGGCCGCCCGAGACGATCTCGGTGCCCTGGCCGACCTCGCCGCGGAGGCGGTCCACCCAGGAGCCCAGCTTCTTGTACGCCCGCTCGTCGATGACCGCGGAGACGAAGTTGGAGAAGTCCCGGACGTCGCCCTGCTTCATCTCGGCCATCATCGCCGCGCACTCGGCGCGCACGGTGGGCCAGAGCGACCGCGGCACGTAGACGCGGCTGGCGGCGGAACACTTCTGGCCCTGGTACTCGAAGCCGCCGCGCACGATGGCCACCGCAAGCGCCCGGGCGTCGGCGCTGGGGTGGGCCACGATGAAGTCCTTGCCGCCGGTCTCGCCGACGATGCGCGGATACGCCCGGTAGTTGGCGATGTTGGCGCCGATGTCGCGCCACATGCCCTGGAACACGCCGGTGCTCCCCGTGAAGTGGACCCCGGCCAGCTCCGGGCGGCGCAGCAGGCGTGGCCCGATGTCCGGCCCGTCGCCGCTGACGAGGTTGATGACCCCCGGCGGCAGGCCGATGCTCTCGAGCATCTGGAACAGCACCCAACACGACAAGGCCGAGGTGGTGGCGGGCTTCCACACCACGGTGTTGCCGACCAGCGCGGGCGCGGTGGGGAGGTTGAGCGCGATGCTCGTGAAGTTGAACGGGGCGATGGCCAGGACGAAACCATCGAGCGGGCGCAGGTCGGTCCGGTTCCACACGCCGGGGCTGTTCGCCGGCGGCTGCTCTTGGAGCATGCCGCGGTAGTACGATACGTTGAAGCGCCAGAAGTCGATGAGCTCGCACGCCGCGTCGATCTCCGCCTGGTGCGCGGTCTTGGCCTGGCCGAGCATGGTGGCGGCGTTGACCCGGTCGCGCCAGGGCCCGGTGAGCTGGTCGGCGGCGCGCAAGAAGATCGAGGCGCGGGCCTCCCACGGCAGGGCGGCCCAGTCGTGTCGGGCGGCCTCGGCGGCGTGCGCCGCGGCTTCGACCTCCTCCGGCCCGCCGAGGTGGATGCGCGCGAGCACGTGGCCGTGGTCGGTGGGCATGCGCATCTCGCGGATGCGCCCGGTGTAGATGTGCTTGCCGCCGATGACGCAGGGGATCTCGACCACCTGGGCGGCCTGGCGGGCGAGCTCCTTCTCCAACGAGGCGCGCTCGGCGCTGCCGGGGGCGTAGCTCTTGACGGGCTCGTTGACGGGGGCGGGCGTGTGGGCGACGGAGGCGTACATCCGCGCAAGCTATCCGGGCCGGGTTAGCCTCGGCGCGGGACGGAGGCGTCGAGGGAACCGCCGGCGCGAAAGCGCGGGAGGAAAGTCGGAGCTCCACAGGGCACGAGGCCAGGTAACGCCTGGTCGGCGTGAGCCGGAGGAAAGTGCAACAGAGAGCAGAACGCCCGCACGCGCTTCGGCGTGGCGTCGAACTTGCCGGACCCATCCTTCGGGTCGTGGTCCGGCGAGGCAGAGGGTCGGCGACGGCCCGGTGAGATTGAAAGGGTGCGGCAAGAGCGCACCGGCGGTCCGGGCAATCGGATCGGCCAGGCAAACCCCCTCGGGAGCAACGCCAAATAGGGACCAGGACTGCCCGTCCGTAGGTCCGGGTTGGCGGCTCGAGCCGGCCGGTGACGGTCGGCCTAGAGGAATGGTTCCCACCCGCCCACCGGCAACGGGGGGTGGGCACAGAACTCCGCTTACCGGCGCCTCCGTCCCACCCCCTCGGCGGCGGCTACTTCAGGTGGGCCACGCTCGCGGCCATCTCGTCGTCGAAGCTCGCGCGCAGCACGATGAGGCTCGGGTGCACCCGCGGCGGCGACTCGATGGTGAGCGCGGCAGACGGGCCTTCGAGCTTGCCGTCGACCTTGACCTTGTCGAACTCCACGAGGGTGACGGCCTGGTAGATGGTGCGCGGCGCGGCGTCCTCGGTGAGGGTCGGGGTTTCCTGGGCGAAGGCGGACAGGGCGATGAACACGAGCATGGGATGATCTCCACGCCTACCCGACAACGCCGGGCCGGACGGGTTCCCCCGCGCGTCCCCACCCGACCGTGGGCCGGTGCATCCCCCCTTCGTGTCGCCTCCCCGCCGGTGCGGTTCACCGCCGTTGCCACGCTCACAGCCCCGCTCCGTGTCGCCTCCCCGCCGGTGCGGTTCACCGCCGTTGCCACGCTCACAGCCCCGCTCCGTGTCGCCTCCTCGCCGGTGCGGTTCGCTGCCGTCGCCACGCCCACCAAAATACCGCTCGAAGTTGGACATCGCCTTGCCCACCGACCTTGGGCCGGTGCAGCCAGACCCTCGCGGTTCGGCGTCCTGCCGTTGTGCCAGACGCCTCCCCTCGTTGGCCGGTTCGGTGACGCGGCGGGTGACGGGTCGGGGGGAATTGGCCGAGCGCAGCGCAGGTTCGCTTGCGAACCTGCGGCGGAGCGAGCGCCAATTTCGCCCGGCCCGGCAGGACCCGGCGGTGACTTCGTATTGCAAAACGCCTCGCCGGGCGTTTGGCCCTCATTCTTGCGCAGACGGCGACCCGCGCCCCGGGTCGCCGCGTCTTGCCCGGCCCACGATCAGTCCGGCTCGGTGTCGTGGAAGCGGGTGAGGTCGAGGACCAGGCGCCCGTCGGGGAGCTGGCTCATCACGTCGACGTAGTGGTGGTCGTGGCGCACCATGTCCGGGGTGTAGATGTGCCGCGCGTGCGTGGTCTGGTTGTAGGTGCCGTCGTGGCCGAGCAAGGTGACCACCAGGCCGAGCCACGCGTCGGAGTCGTTGAGGTCGACCTGGTACAGCGGGCTCTTCTCGTCGATGACGTGCAACAAGGTCCACGACAGGGCGAACATCGGCTGCCGGTTGCGCTGGAGGTCGAGGTCCACCACGCGGCGCATGTGCCGGCCCTCGGTGCTGATCTCCTCGATGAGCGCGGCCACCGACACGCTCGCTTCGACCACCTCGTTGCCGCGGGCGTTGGCGACGCGGAGCTGGAGCGTACGCTTGCCGTTTCGGGGCGTGATGACCGCGTGGTTGGCGAACAACACCGCCGAGCGCGCCCGTGACGCCTTGGCGAGGATCGTCCCGGTCGCCAGCGCCGCGAACAACATGCCCACGGCGGCTTCGGCGGTGACCACGAGGTTGGCCCACTCCGACCGGGGGTGCAGCACGCCGTACCCGATGGTGCCGAGGGTCTGGACGCTGAGGAAGAACGCGTCGAGGAAGCGGAGAGGCTCGGCCCCGCCGACCCCGTCGGGCTCCAGCATGAACAGCCCGGCGAAGAACAGGTTCAACACGAGGTAGGCGGCGACGAAGGTGAGGAGCAGCCGCGACCAGCCCCCCTCGAGGAAGAAGAAGTACAGGTCGCGCCGGAACTCGGACGGGGCCCCGAGCCGGACCGCCTCCCCGATGGAGCGGATCGCGCTGGCCGGGCGCGAACCATCGCGGCGCTCGGCCGCGAGCTGCGCGGTGGGGACGGCGTGGGCGAGGGTGTCCGCCGTGCGCGCGGGAGCGATGACGAGGTCGAGGACGACCTGCCCGACCGCGAGCGCCGCGACCACGCCGAGGAACGCGTCACCGGTCATGCCGCTGCCGACCTGGGCCAACAACAGCAGCAGCCCGGCGCTCGCCAGGCGCGCCGCGATGCGCAGCGAGTCGCTGACCTGCACGTCGGGCCGCTCGGTGGCGGAGTCCAGGGCGGCGATCGCGGTGAACACCCCGGCGAGGCTGCCCGCCAACAACCACCGCACCCCGTCGGGCGCCGGCACGCCGACCTCGAGGAGGATGGCCTTCTTGACGGCGACGCCGAGCGCGGTGACCCCGAGCGTGAGCGGAAGGTGCGAGAACAGCCACACAAACCAGCTCCCGCGCTCCTTGCGGAGCTCGGCGCCGGCGATGTCGTCGAAGTAGATCCACCACACCGAGCAGGTGATCCCGAGGTTGAAGAAGCCGCGGAGCTGCGCTTCGGCCCCGGCGTCGGCGTCGGTCAGGTAGGACAGCACCTTCACGAACGACTCGCCGAGCACGATGAGCGTGAGGAGCGCGTACCGCTCCGACAGGTGCTCCTGGTCGATCGGGTGCCGCTCCGCGAGCGAACGTGCGGCGGCGGAGACCGGCGCGAGCAGGATCACGGCGAGGCCCAGGCCCCACAGCAGGTACGCCCACGGGCTCGGGACCGCGGCGGAGACCAGGAAGATCACCGACGAAGCGGCGAAGACCCCACCCCAATACCGGCAGTAGTCGCGCGCCTCGGGCAGGTGTTTGTAGGCGCGCCAGTTGAGCCCCGCGACGAGTCCCTGGCTCACCGCGAACGCGATGGCGAACCCCGCCGACTCTCCTGCCATCGAGGCACGCGACGCGATGGCCATGCCGCCGACCACGAACATCTTCGCCAGGACCAACACCCGGTGGGTCAGGTCGTCGACGGTGAAGCGGTTGGCGTAGAACGTGAACCCCGTCCAGGCGATCCACAGCGGCACGAAGTGCAGCGCAAAACTCGCGAAGCCGGCGGTGGCCAGCCCGTCGCCGAGCTGGATGATCGCCGCGACGAAGATGAGGTCGTAGAACAGCTCGAGCCAGGTGACCCGTTTGTGCCCGTGACCGGCGACGTGGAGCTTGGGGCGGTGGAACCAGCGGGACTGCATCGGGGCCCGACGTAGCCCGAACTCAGGCGGTCGGGCGGCTCCGACCCCACCACCACGCCAAGAGCACGGCGGGCAACGCCACGAGGTCGGTCGGGTCGACCATGTGGCGGACCGCGCGCACCGCGGGCACCGCCTCGCCCTGCGCCGCCGCCCACCCCGCGAGGAACGGCCACTGCAGCGCGCCGAGCGCCCACGCCCAGGCCAGGCCGGCGCCGGCGGAGACCTTCACCGCCGCAAACACCGTGGCGGTCGCCACGCACGCGCCCGCGAGGACCCGTCGCGACACCGGCCCGCCGCCGACCTCCACGAGTCCCTGCAAAAACAGCGGGAAGAACGCGAGCCCCGCGAAGTCCGACACCTTGCCGGTGACCAGCCCCGGCCACGCGGCCTTGCCCCAGTGGTCGTTGGCGACCAGGAGCGCGACCGCGGTGATCGCGCCGGGGTGCACCATTCCGCCACCCCGTTCGGGCTCGCCCGACGACGTCACCCGCTCGCCGGATTGAGCTGGACGTCGATCCACACTTCCTCCGGACCCACCTCGACGTCGCGCACCGTGAGCCAGAGCTCCCAGTACACCTCGACCGGCTCGCCGTCGGCGGTGACCTGGAACCCGAGCGGCGCAGTGCACGGCGTGCCGGCGACGCACGCGGCCAGCACGTCGGTCGCGCGGACCTCGACCACGCCCGCGTCGGAGTCGCCCTCGCCGAAGTTGCCGGAGGAGTCGTCCTCGGCCAGGACCGCGCCGTCGCCGTCCACGAGCGTGGCGTGGAGGGTGGACGTGGTGGCGCCGCGCATGTCCACCCGCAGGCGCAGGGCGCTGGTCGACGCGCCGCTCCCCGAGGCCGGGATGGTGAGCGCCGCGTTGACCTGGACCTCGAGCGGCGTGGACGCGCTCACGCTGCCCAGTGTGGGGCCGAGGTACGCTTCGCCCTGCCAACGCGGGGCCTGGAAGGTCTCGGGGCCGGCCGGGGGGCTGGCCACCGAAGCGAGACACGCCGCACCGAGCCACGCCCGCCTCACCCACGATCGCGTCGTCATGCGGCCAGGATAGCCCGGTTCACCCGCCGCCGGCCGCCAACCACTCGTCCTGGCGCACGAAGATCGCGTCGGTGCCGAGCGCGACGGTGCCGATCACCATGGAGTCGTCCACCTCCATGTCGGTGAACACCGTCTCCGACCACACCGACATCAAGCGCAGCGTGCCGCTCCCGTCGGGGCGGTCCAGCCACAGCTCGACCGACTCGCTCTGCTCGATGGCGGCGGTGCCGTCGGCGGACACGTTGCGGCCGGTGGTGTAGCTGCGGGCGAGCGTGGCCACGCGCCCGTCGCCGAGGACCACCGGGCGGAAGTCCTTGGGGAGCACGTAGTCCACCGTGAACAGCAGGTTGGTCTTGGTGACGTCGTTGCTGGTCCGGAGCGCACACTCCGGCCAACAATCCTCGCCCTCCAGGAAGCTCCGGACGTAGTGGTCCGGGCACTGTGGCTCGACCGGCGTCTGGTCGACCATCAGCGGCATGTCGAGGTGGTCGGACCGCGGGTGGGTGCTCAGCCGGGCGACCGCGTTGGCCAGCGCCAGGGACGGGTCACGGTCGGGGACCGTCACCCCCGCGAGGTCCTCCGCAGTGAGCGGGGTCGGGGTGAGCGAACGAGCGAGGACATCGGGGTTGGCCAGGTCGATCTTGGCGTCCACCTCGGCCTCGATGGCGAGGATCCACACCTCGGCATCGGCCTCTTCCGCGTCCAACAGGTGCGCGAACGCCAGGTGCACGGCCGCGTCGAAGTCGGTCTCCTCGGTCTCCACGGGGGTCGCGCAGGCCAGAAGCCACAGCATGCGCGTGACGATACCACGGAGGTGCCGATCAGCGGTGCGCCTGCATCGGCGCGACGAACGCGGGCTCGACGACCACCAGCGCGCACGTGTCGGCGTCGCAGGTCCACTCCGCGCGGCGCCCGGTCCCCTCGCACTCGAGCTCCACGCGCACCAGCACCGGCGCGGTCAGAAGTGCCTGCCCGGCCGGTTCGCGCACCCGGGCCGCGACGACGTCCGGGGTCGGATCGGTGAGCCGCGCGACGGCATCGGCGCACTCGTCCCCCGTGCTGCAGGCGAGGCGGTCGGACCATTCGGGACCCTCCAGCGGCTCTTCGCCGGCGGCGATCCACGCGCTCGCGGGCTGGTTCGGGCAGAGCGGAGCGGACAGCAGGGGGAGCGGAAGGAGCAGGGCGACCATCGGAACCTCGCACCGGAACATGGCAAGGTCCGTGCCAGGAATTCGGGGGCGGGGCGCGCCTCCGATCGACGAATCGTCGCCCGGATCGACGGTTCGTAGATTTGTGGGCGGCGCGTGCGGCCCGTCCCGAAGCGCGGCGAGGCCGGACCGCGCCGCGCGCCGCGGGGACGGGGTGCCGCCTTCGGGACGGTCGCGCCGCGGCGCCCCTCAGCTTCGGATCAGGGGCACCATGACGATCTCGGGCACCACGTAGCGGTCGGACTTGCGCGCCAGCTCGACCACGCTCTGCGCGACCTCCTCGGGGTGCATGAAGTCGGAGGAGGGCTCGATGCCCTCGGGGAACGGGTAGTAGTCCATCGCGCGCCAGAACGGGGTGTCGATGCCGCCGGGGCAGACGCAGGTGACGCGGACGTGGTGTTTGGCCGCTTCGAGGCGGAGCGTGCCGGTGAACCCGTTCACGGCCCACTTGCTGGCGTTGTAGACCGCTTCGCCGGGGAGGTGCAGCTTGCCGGCGATGCTCGAGATGTTCACGATGAGCCCTGAATTCTGCTCCTTCATCACGCGGTAGGCCGCCTGGCTGCCCCAGATGACCCCCTTGACGTTGGTGTCGATCATCTGGTCGACGGCATCGGGGCTGGTGGTGTCGACCGGGCCGTAGATCGCGAGGCCCGCGTTGTTGACCATGATGTCCAGGCGCCCGAACTCGGCCACCGCGGCGTCGACGAGGCGATCGCAGTCGGCGGCCACGCGCACGTCGGTCTGGACGGCGATGGCCTTGCCGAGACGGTTGGCGAGCTCGTCGATCTCGGCGCTGGTGCGCGCGCCGAGCACGAGGCAACACCCCTCGGCCGAGAACGCCTCGGCGAGCGCCCGACCGAGGCCGCGCCCGGCGCCGGTGATGCAGACGACCCGGTCGGCGAGAGGCTTCTTCATGCGAGCTCCAGGACCGCGGCGACGGCGGCGTCGATGCCGCGGGCGACATCGGCGATGCCGGCGTCGTACATGTACGCGGGGGCGGTGACCAGCTTGCGCGCGCGGTCGACGTGTGCGGCGTGGACGGGGCAGACGACGTGGGTGCCGCCCATCTGCGCGATCGCACCGGCGGTGCCGGGGTCGTCGCCGATGGTGACCTCGCCCTCGCGGAGGGCGGCGACCAGGATGGCCGGCGCGATGCACACCGCGCCGATGGGCTTGCCGGCGGCGAAGAACCCGCGGAGGAGGGCGACGAGCGTGGGGTCGACCGAGGCCTCCGGACCCCGGAACGCCAGGTCGGAGAGGTTCTTGGCGGCGCCGAACCCCCCGGGCAGGAACACCGCGTCGTAGTCGGCGGCGGAGACGGTGTGGAGCGCGACGATCTTGCCGCGGGCGATGCGCGCGGCCTCGGTGAGCACGTTGCGCGACTCGGCGGTGGGCTGCCGGGTGCGGTGGTCGACCACGTGGTGCTGCGGCTTGTCGGGGGCGGCGCACTGGACCGACGCGCCCGCGCGGTCGAGGGCGAGCAGGCTGAGCACCGCCTCGTGGATCTCACTCCCGTCGAGGTGCCCGCACCCGGCGAGCACCACCAGAACCCGCTTCCCCATGTGACCTCCACCCCGAATAGTAACGCCGGGGCCGATCCGATCGGGGCGGTCCGTGCATGACCCTTGCGGAGACTTCCATGCGCCCCCTGCTCCTGCTCCCCCTGCTCCTGGCCCTGGCGTGTGACGACACCGCCGTGAAGCTCGACGACACCGGCGACGTCGGCAACCCCGACGACAGCGGCGGGGACAGCGGCGACACCGGCGACACCGGGCAGGTCTCGGGCTCCATCGCGGTCGCCCCCTCGGCGTTGGACCTCGGCGTGGTGTTCGTCGGCCAGACCGCCTCGGGCGACCTGACGCTCACCAACGTGGGCGAGGGGCCGGTCGAGGTGACCGCGAGCCTGGTCGGTGGACGTGCGACCGCGTGGACGTTGTCGGCCTACACGGCCTCGCCGGCGCCGGGGGAGTCCACGGTGCACACGGCGCGCGTCACCCCGACGGAGTGGGGCGACTTCTCGGTGAGCGTGATCTTCGACGACGCGGCGTCGGGCGGACACATCGAGGTGCCGATCCGCGCGATCGCGCAGGTCGACGCCGACGGCGACGGCGCCGGCAGCGTGGCCACCGGCGGCGAGGACTGCGACGACGAGGACGCCTCGATCCACCCGGGCGCCGACGAGGTCTGGTACGACGGGGTGGACCAGGACTGCGACGGCGGGGACGACTACGACCAGGACGGCGACGGGCACCAGGACCTCGCCTACGGTGGCGACGACTGCCTGGACACCGACGCCACGGTGTACCCGGGCGCCGCGGACACCTGGTACGACGGGGTCGACAGCGACTGCGCCGGCAACGACGACTACGATCAGGACGGCGACGGCTACGTCGATGCGGCCTACGGCGGCGACGACTGCGACGACCTCGACGCGGCGGTGAACCCGGGCGCCCGGGAACGATGGTACGACGGGGTGGACGCGGACTGCGACGGCCTGAGCGACTACGACCAGGACGGCGACGGCCACGACAGCGACGCCTACGGCGGGGACGATTGTGACGACACCGAGGCCACCGTGTTCCCCGGCAACGTGGAGACCTGGTACGACGGGGTGGACGGCGACTGTGACCACGCTGACGACTACGACCAGGATGGTGACGGCTCGCGCTCCGACGCCTACGGCGGGTGGGACTGCGACGACACCGACGCGACGGTGAACATCAGCGCCACCGACACCTGGTACGACGGCGTCGATCAGGACTGCGGCGGGAACTCCGACTACGACCAGGACGGCGACGGCTACGACGACGCGGCCTACGGCGGGGACGACTGCGACGACCTCGACGCGACCCTCAACCCCGGCGCGACCGAGATCTGGTACGACGGCGTCGACACCGACTGCGACGGGCTGAGCGACTACGACCAGGACGCCGACGGCCACGACAGCGACGGCTACGGCGGGGACGACTGCGACGACACCGACGCCGCCGCCTACCCGGGCGCGACCGAGGTCTGGTACGACGGCGTGGACCAGGCGTGCGACGGCGGCGACGACTACGACCAGGACGGCGACGGCGTCGCCTACCCGACGGACTGCAACGACACCGACCCGACCCTGACCGGCTCGGGCGTCGAGGTGGTCGACGGCGCGGACAACGACTGCGACGGCGTGGTCGACAACGTGTCGGTCGACGACGTGGCGACGGGCCTGTTGTACGGCACGTCGTCGAGCATGGCGCTCGGCGAGCAGGGCAGCCTGGCGATGGGCGGCGACGTGGACGACGACGGCACCGAAGACCTCGTCACCGTGACCGACAACACCAGCTACGGGGCCGCCTACATCGTGCACGGCGACGATGCCGCCGCGGCCAACGGTGCGGTCACCACCTACGACCAGGCCTACGTGTACGGGTACATCTACTACGCGCCCATGGCCCACGTGATCGGCCCCCTGACCGACGTGACCGGCGACGGACAGGCCGACTTCCTCGGCGTCGGGTACAGCTCCAGCTACGACTACGGTGCTGCCTGGCTCATCGGCGGTGGCACCGGCATCTCCGGTACGCTCAGCGGCATCGGCGACCAGGACGCCTACTTCGAAGGCGACTCCAGCGACGATCAGCCCACCTGGGCGGCGCAGGGCGACGTCGACGGCGACGGCATCGACGACGTGATCCTGTCGTCGATCCTGGACAACACGTCCGGGAGCTCGGGCACGGACTCGGGCAACCTCTCCGTCTTCACCGGCGGCGGGTTCTCGGGGAACTACGACCTGGGCGACGCCGACGACCAGATCAACGGCGCGAGCTCGTCGGACTACCTGGGCTCGAGCCTCGTCAGCGCCGACATGGACGGCGACGGCTACGACGACATGTTGGCCGGCGCGCCCGGCGACGACGACCTGGCGACCAACGGCGGCGCGGTCTACCTGATCCTCGGCAACGCCTCCGCGAGCTGGGCCAGCGACGCCGACTCGGCCGACGAGGCCAAGGTGCGCGGCGCGACCGCGAGCCTGGACCTCGGCGCCGACGCGCTGCCCAACCCCGGCGACCTCGATGGCGACGGAGAGCTCGACCTGGTGATCGGCAACGACACCGGGAGCGCGGTGGTCGTGTGGTTCGACGGCAGCACGCTCAGCGGCAGCCTCACCACGGCGAGCCCCGACGTGAAGGTGTCCCAGAGCTCCATCGGCTTCGGGAGCGCGGTCGCCTGCGACGGCGACCTCGACGGCGACGGGGTCGACGACCTCGTGGTCGGCGCTTCGGGGGACGACACGGCGGCGAGCAACGCCGGCGCGGTCTACGTGTACCTGGGCGCGTCGAGCTGGGCGGCGACGCTCGGCATCAGCGACGCGGACGCCCGCTTCTACGGCGTCGCGGCGAGCGATGCGCTGGGCACCGGCCTCGCCGGGGGTGCCGACCTCGACGGTGACGGCCAGGAAGACCTCGCGATCGGCGCCACCGGCTACGACGCGGGCTCGTACTCCGGCGCGGGCGCGGTCTACATCGTCCCCGGGTGGTAGCGGGTTAGCCCCCCGGCGCAGTGCTCCTCGCCGTCGCCCTCGCCGTGGCCGCTCCCGACGACGAGCTCGCTCGGGCGGCGGCGACGCGCGAGGTGCTCGACCTCGGCCTCGACGCGTTCTCGGGGCTCGCGCCGGAGAGCGACGGTCGCGCGGCGTGGCAGCTCGGGGACTGCGCGCTCGCGCCCGCGGCGGCGCCGCTGTTGGGTAGCGCGTGCAGCCCCGCGCCGGGGCTGCGCTGGGAGGTCCGCCCCACCGCGCTCGTCGAGGTCGGGGACGGCACGCCGGACGGCGCGTCGGGCGACCAGCGTGCCGGCTGGGCGAGCGTCCGCGCCGGGGCGCGTGGCGCGATGTACTTCGGGCCGATGGTGCTGCGCGCGGCGCCGTCGTTGGGGCTCGACGTCGTGCCGGGTGTCGAGCCGGTCGCGCGTCTGGACGACGTCTGGCTCGGCTACGACAGCGGCGGCGCCTGGGTGGGCGTGGGTCGGCAGGACCGGTGGATGGGCCCCGGCCGGTCGGGCACGCTCCTGTTGTCCGACAACGCCGAGGCGCCGTGGATGGTCAACTCGGGGCTCGACGGGCGGCTGCCCGGGGTGCTGCGGCACGCCGGTCGGTTCCGCGCCGAGGTCGGGGTCGGGGTCCTGACCGAGCCGCGCGCCGACGTGTCGTTGCCCGGGGCGCTGATGATGGACCTGCGGTGGATGCCGCACCCGGTGATCGAGATCGGGCTCAACCGGCTCGCGCTCTTCGGCGGCGAAGGCCGCCCGGCGCCGGACCTCGGGCAGCTCCTGGTGCCGAGCGAGCCCCACGTCGAGGACGACCCCGACAAGCTCCTGCCCGACCAGAACGAGCTCGCTTCGTTCGTCGTCCGCGCGAACCTGCCGCTCCAGAAGTGGCTCGGCGGCCCCTTCGGCCACGTGTCCGGCTGGTGGGAGTACGGCGGCGAGGACATGATCGTCCAGGACGACCTCGGCTTCGACCTCCCGAGCCTCGCGGGCATCGGCAACCAGTACGGCGCCGAGGTCGCGATGGGACCGGTCGTCGTGAGCGGGGAGTACACCCAGCTGATGGACGACTACTTCCGGTGGTACGTCGGCCACCGGGTGTACCACGAGGGCTTCACGCAGAACGGGCGCGTGATGGGTCACTACGGCGGCCCCGACAGCGAGACCTGGGCGGGCCGCGTGTCGGTGAGCGGCGACGCGTGGCGGGTGCGGGCCACCGGCGACCGCGTGCGCCGGGTCGCCGTCATCGACGTGCAGGGCGACAACGTGAACACCCTGGCCACCGAGGAGCTGCAGCTCCGCGGCGGGCTCGACGTGGACGTCCTGTGGCGCGGCGCCTGGCTGGGCGGTGGCTACTCGCTGACCGCGATCGAAGGCGCCAACTTCACCGCGGGCAACGACCGCATCGAGCACCGGGTGGTGCTCGCGTTGCGGGCCGGGCCGCGGTGGGCGGGGGGGCGGTAGCGACGCGGGTTCCGCCCCGCGCGCCGGCCCCCGCCGCCGTCCAGGCCGGTCGCGGCGCGGGGCCCACCGGTGTCCCGGTTAGGCCGCGAGGGTGTTCGTCCTCGTCGCCGCCGCCTGGGCCCACTCGCCGCACGACGTCGTGCGGGCGCTCGGCGTGGCCGGCGACGCCGTGCTCAGCGGCGAGGAGGTGCGCCTGGTGCGCTCGTCCGACGGCGGCGACACCCTCGAACACCTCGATGCGCCCGGCGCGTTCCCGACGTGCATCGCCGCCCTCGGTGGGGTGGCCGGCGGCTGGCTGATGGTCGACGACGACGGCGTGGCGTGGCGCTCGAGCGACGACGCGGCCGGGTGGTCGGCGCTCGACCTCGGCACGGCCGGTGCGTGCGCGCCGGCGACCGACGGCGCCTTGCTCGCGGCCGGGGGCGACCTGTGGCGGGTGACGGCGGACGACGCAGTGGGGCTCGCCTCCGGGGTGGGCAGCCTCGTCTCGGTCGCGGAGGCCGAGGACGGCGGTTGGTTCGGCGTCGACGAGGCGGGCACGTACGGCGAGGAGCGCGGCGGCGCCTGGGTCACCGAGGGGTTCGGGTACCACGCGGTCGCGGCCGGCGACGGCGTGCGGCTGCGCGGCTCGGAGGTGGGCGTCGAGCGCAGCGAGGACGGAGAGACGTGGGGTTTTGTGCGCGAAGGCGCCACCTGGGCGATCGCTGCGGGGGAGGGTGCGTGGCTCGCCGCGGGCCTGGCCGACGCGGTGTGGGTGAGCCGCGACCGTGGCCTCACGTGGACCTTGGAGGGCGATGGCATCGAGGAGATGTCGTCGGGCTCCGGCGCGCCGAAGGACGGCCAGCCGCACTGGTTCGCCCTGCAGGTGGCGGGCGACACCTGGTGGGCCGGCGCGTGGGAGGGGCTGTTCCGGCGCCGCGCCGGCGAATCGGCGTGGACGCAGCTCCAACTCCGGGGGCAGCCGTTCGTGCGCGACCTGGCGTGGATGGGCGACGAGCTGTTGGTGGGCGTCAACGGCGGCGGGCTCGCGCGCGGCGTGCCGGGCGCGGACGGGTGGGTCGACGCCGCGCCCGACCTGGGCTGGCCCTGGCTGCGTGCGGTGGTCCCGACCCAGGCCGGGGCCGGGCGCTGGTTCTTCTCGGGGGGCACGCGCTTGTACACCAGCGACGACGAGGGGCGCACGGTGCAGCGGCTCGACGCGGGCCTGGCCGTCGACGGCGACGCGTTCGGGGTGGCGCCCGGGTGGCCGGACGACCCGCGCGCGTGGGCCGCGGGCCAGGACGCCGACGGCACCGGCGCGGTGGC
>SXGT01572023.1_pt1 | contig 15378 bp, 18 predicted proteins | sample 3176221 | NCBI WGS metagenome assembly SXGT01 (sample SAMN11356862, study PRJNA531348) | freshwater metagenome | isolation source: freshwater sample F1-120 | place: China: Fuxian Lake, Yuxi | collected 2017-12-25
GCAATCTGAATGAGGGTGAGATGCTCAATAAAGGTAGTGTCTATCGAATCCTGAACAACCCCATCTATGTTGGAAAAATTCAACACAAGAAAGCGGTGTACCAGGGTGAGCACGCGCCCATTATCTCGCAGGAAAAATGGGATGCGGCACAAGCATTGCTCGATAAAAACTCTTCGGGAGAACGCCGCAAACGCTCCCGCGTGCCATCCTCACATCTGCTGCGCGGCATACTCTTCGATTGCGAGGGCAATGCGCTAACGCCAAGCGCCACGAAAAATCGGCATGGCAAGATCTACCGTTATTACGTCAGTACGAAGGCGATTAAAACATCCTACGGCGAAGCGAAACTCGCCAGCGTACCGGCAGCGCAGGTGGAGCAGATGGTCATCGCGCAGATCCGCCAGATGCTCACCACACCGGAAATGGTGTTTAAGACCTATCAAACGGCACGGATACAGGCGATTGGAATCGATATCAACGACATCCGCGAGGCGTGCAATCATTTCAACGCCTTGTGGGATCAACTATTCCCAGTGGAACAAAACCGCATCGTGCGCCTGCTGATCGAGCGCATCGAAGTATCGCCGGATGGCATCAACATCACCTACATGGCAAACGGGCTGGTGCAGATTTGCCGTGAAATGAAGCTCTATCAGGAGGCGGCATGAGCATCACGCTGCTTACCCACAAACAACGCTCCAGCACCGACGAAGACGGCAAGATCACCATCACCGTGCCAATCCGTATGGTGAAAAAGGGCAAGACGCACATCCTTTGCGCTGTGGGCTCTGCTCCCATGTTGTTCGAGCAACCGGAGGTAAAAAACAACATCGTCAAAGCACTGGTGACGGCCTTCAGCTGGAAGGCGCGGCTCGATTCGGGCGAAGCCAGCAGTATGAAGGATATAGGGGATAAGGAAAGGCTTGGTGACAATTATGTCTCCAGGCTTTTGAAGCTCACATTACTCGCGCCCGACATTGTCGAGGCGATTCTAAGTGGCAAGCAACCAAAGACCCTCAACCTCGTCGATATGCTGACCTTCATGCCGCTTGAATGGCAAGAGCAGCGCCGCAAATTCGGCTTTTCAATTATCCCCAACAAAAAATAGGAGAAGATTATGCTGAACCATAAGCACACCACAGCTGCGTTGTACGAGATGCTCCAGGAGACCCTCCGCTGGTTTGATGAAAAATATCCCGCCGATAGATACCCGCTGGAGCAGGAAAATCATTACCGCATCAACATGAATGATCTGGCGACCGCCAGTCTGCGCGAGAATATACGCAGCGTCCTCACGCTGTCGGATAATCAACCCATCCAACAGGCAGAAAGAGGCATGCACCATGAGCCGCCGATACTAAAATGACGCTGGCGAGTCCGGCAATAAAAAAGCCACGCCTCCACGAAGGGACGCGGCTTTTTCTTTGACTTCAGCGTGGCGTGACGTTAGCCAGCCACCGAAACCTGCACTGCGTAAAAAGGTTCGAATCTCGTCCGCATACCGGTCATGCATCACGAATTTTGTGTTTTCGAATCTGCCGCATTATGCTGAAAAATAACGATTCATAACCTCCGCACTAAAAACGCCGTGGTGCGGAGCTTATGAGAATAGTGCATCTCAGAGAACAAAAAATGGCAATTTTCTGAAATGCGTGGTGCGGAGCTATTCCCGCTGAACCCCGCAAATCCTGTGCTTTTTCGCGCCCTCTCAAAAGCACTGAGAGGGGTTGTATAGTAGTCAATGGCGGAGCGGAGAGGATTCGAACCTCCGATACGGAGTTACCCGTATAAAGGTTTAGCAAACCGCCGCCTTCGGCCACTCGGCCACCGCTCCGTATTCAAATATAAAAGACCATTGCTAAAGGTCTTCTGCAGTTCATCTGCTATTATTAGCCACTAAAAATGCTAAGACCAAAAGTCAGATTATTTTTGTTTTGTCAACTAACTATTGAGAGATTTGCCATAAGAAATTAGCTACTGCCCATAAATCCTGCTATATCTTGCGGCAAAATGCTATTTCCTGTGCTTATATATACTACTTAAGTGCTTGTTATTTCATGCGGTATTTTGTACGATGCCATCCATTAAAATTTCATCAATTATGTTAAAGTAGGCTAGGAGCTTGTAAAGTAAAAACATGGGAAATAATCTATTTACAAAGAACGACATAATAAAATAGAATGCGCCTTCGGATTTCTCAAGCATTACAGAAAAATCTTCTCGCGTTTTGATAAAATAGCCAGTAGATTTGCTGCATTCTTGCATTTCGTAGCCGCTCTGCAATGGATTAAATAAATTTATCAACAGAACCTAGGCGTACTATATCATCCTCGCCCAAATAACTACCTGATTGTACCTCTATAATTTCCAGAGGTTTATCACTAGGATTGGTAAGGCGGTGAATTTCTCCAAGAGGTATATATGTACTTTGGTTTTCGTGCAAAATGATTTTTTTCTCACCGCAAACAACTTCCGCCGTACCAGAAACAACCACCCAATGCTCGGCTCTCTTGCTATGTTTTTGCAGCGACAGGCTAGCATGCGGGCGCACCATGATTCGCTTTACCTTAAACCCCTCGCCTTCTTCTATGCTGTCATACCACCCCCATGGGCGATGAACTTTTCGGTGCTGCATATGCTCGCTACGCTTTGTTTTTCCAAGCTCGGCGACGATTTGTTTAACTTCTTGGCTGCGGGCTTTATCAATCACCAAAACAGCATCTGGAGTTTCAACTACAACAACATTAGAAACCCCGACAACACTAACCAATCTGCTAGTAGCATGAACAAAAATTCCGTTACTATCTTTTATAAGAGCATCGCCAATAATAGAGTTGCCATTTATGTCTTTTTCCGCGCTTTGCCACGCGGAATCCCAAGACCCAAGGTCACTCCAACCTGCAACTAGCGGCACAACCCTAACATCGAAATCCTGAACAGATTTTTCTATTACGGCGTAATCAATTGATTCTGACGGCGTTTGCGTGAATAGCTCACTATCTGGGCGAGTAAATTTCTCATCTTTTTGGCGAATTTCCCAAGCGGATTTTACAGCATCCGCAATATCTGGACGATATTTTTGCAGTGCCGCCTGCCAAACCGAAGCCTTAAGCACAAAAATACCACTATTCCAATAATAACCACCTTCTTTTATATAAGAAAAAGCAGTTTCTAAATTTGGTTTTTCTACAAATTTTTCAACCGTTCCATCATCAGACCTTTTTATATACCCATAACCAGTTTCAGGGCGATCTGGCAATATTCCAAGCAGTGCAACAGCTCCCGTTTGCGCAAGCTTTACCGCTTGCAAAATAGCCTTGGAGAATGCAGCATTATCCAGCACCATCTGGTCAGCTGGACTTACTACCAATATAGGGTCGCCCCCGCCTTCTTGTGCAGAAAAAGCCGCAAGTGCAAGTGCTGGCGCAGTATTGCGCCCAACTGGTTCTAATAAAATATATTTTGGCTCGAGCGAAATTTCCTTCAACTGCTGCAAAATTAGAAACCTATGCTCTTCATTGCTTACAATCAAAGGCTCTGCAACTTTTTCGTCCGCAAAATTAGTCAATCTCTGCGCGGCAAGCTGGAAAAGGCTTTCCTTCCCAAATAGACTTAAAAATTGTTTAGGAAACTCAGCACGAGAAAGTGGCCATAAACGAGTTCCACTTCCACCACATAGAATTATCGGCTGAATAATAGAAGCCATTTGATTTTTTGTTATATTTAGTTATTGAAACAAGAAAAATTTTGTAACAATGTACTTGCCAATTTGCAAGGAAATTAAAAAGGTGTTCTTATGTCTATAATCCCCCAACTATCAATAGTAGTACCATGTTACAATGAAGAAAAATTGCTAGAAAAATCTATAGCGGCAGTTTTATTGCTGGAAAATGATGTAAAAAATCTGGAAATCGTCATTGTTAACGATTGCTCAAAAGATAGAAGCGGCGAGATAGCGCAGGAATTAGCGAAAAGACACCCGCAAATTCGCTATTTTGCTCACGAAAGAAATCAAGGCAAAGGTGCTGCTCTACGCACAGGGTTTGCCGAGGCAAAAGGTGATATTATCTGCGTTCATGATGCGGATTTGGAATATGACCCGCAGGATTTACTGCCTATGTATAAAATTATAAACGCTGGGCGTGCTGAGGTGGTTTTTGGTACTCGCTTTTTGAATAGTAAAGAGCATCGTGTGCTTTATTTTTGGCATTCGGTCGCGAATAAAGTAATAACTCTCGCCTGCAATATTTTTAGCGATTTGAACCTAACTGATATTGAGTGCTGCCATAAAATGTTCAGGCGCGAAGTTATTAAACAAATAACCATTGAGGAAAATCGCTTTGGCGTTGAGCCAGAGCTGGTTTCAAAAGCGGCTAGGCTTGCCAAGCGCGATAATCTACGCATCTATGAAAGCGCGGTTAGCTATCATGGCAGAACATACGCGGAAGGCAAAAAAATCGGCTGGAAAGACGCATTCCGCGCCTTTTGGGTTATACTTAAATATAATACTTGGCACAGGAAACTCGGCTAAATGCTGCTAGATTTTTTATTATTTCCTGTTTTTTTGTGCGTTTTATATGCAATTGGTTCTGGCGCGTTGCTGATTGCACACCATGGCAAAAACATGGAGTACCCAGACTATTTCTATCTAACATTTGGGCTTTTTTCCATCGGCTTTATTTCTGTAATCGTCAATTTTTTCTCTGGTGTCGCAGTTCCCGCCACTTATTTTGCCATTGCCACCTTGTTTATAGATGGTGGAATGCGAATTATGAAGACAGGTATTGGCACGCTCAAAACAACTTCCTGCTATCAATTTCCTAAAAATAGCACCTATTTTTGTCCTTTATGCCATGATTTTGAATGGCTTTTGGTTAATCCCAGCGCGAATTTGCGTAAAAATTATTGGACTACCCATAGTAAGCCGCACAATAATAGCCACCAACAACAAAACAGGACTTAAGATTACAAGCCCAGCTAGCGAACCCAAAATGTCAATCCCCCTCTTAACAATATGTTTATTTATCATATTTTTCTTGTTTCTAGATTGGAAATTTTTCGTACATAAAGCGCAACGGCGAGGGTTATAGCCGCGACAATAGCGAATAAATCCTGCACTCCCAGCCCGCAATACAGCAACGCGGCGGAGATAATAGCAGCTATGGTCATGCAGATGGAATCGCTTAAATTGCTGGCGGCGATGATTTGTGAGCGGTGCTGTGCGCCAGAGCGCGACTGCAAAACCGCATATAAAGGCACCATGTATAAACCGCCGCAAACCGCCACCATCAGCATAGAAAACACTACCAAGAAATTATGCGGAACACCGAAGAACTCGCGCACTGTCATCAACCCATCATGCAGCGGTGGCGGCGTGGACACCACCATGAGCATGGTAAAAAACGCCATACCAACTGCCGAAGCTGTGGTGTAGCGCGTGGAAATTTCGCCTTTCAGCAGAGCGTCGCACAGCATTGACCCAACCGCCACGCCAAGCGAAAAAATCGTCAGAAACACAATATAAACCTCATTATCAGCATGCACCACGCCGCGGGCATAATTGGCAAATTGCGCGATATAAATTGAGCCAATAACAATAAACCATGACAGCGACAAAATAGTTCGGGTGAGGATTTTATCGCGCATGGCATGGGCGATGATTTCGCGGCTGCCCCGCCATAAATTAAAGCTGACAATGGTTTGCGGGTGCGCGGATGGTGCGGGCGGAATAAATAGGCTGGCAACCAAGCCGCACAGCGCGATTGCCACTGCCACTATGCCGATTAAATTATTCGGCTCTTCCACCAGCAATCCGCCCGCAATCATGCCCGCAAGTATTGCAAGATAGCTGCCGCTAGCGATAAAACCATTGCCCGCCACTAGCTCCCCTGCCCGCAAATGCTGCGGCAGGATGCTGAATTTTATTGGCACATAAAAGGTGGAGTGTGTGCCGCTGGCGAATAATAACCCCATCAGCAATATTATATTCTGACTGTAAAAACCATACGCCACGCCGAGCATGATAAATATTTCCGCGAGTTTGGTCAGGCGCACCAGCCGCGATTTATCACATTTATCAGCCAGTTGCCCCGCCACCGAGGAGAATAACACCATCGGCAACACCAACAAAGCCGAGCAGATAGTCACCAGAATTTCAGGATCGGCAAATAGCGAAATCTCATGCTGCGCGGCGTAGGCAATCATCACCACCAAGCCAGAGCGAATTATATTATCATTCAGCGTCCCCAGAAAAGTCGCAAGAAACATCGGCAAAAAACGGCGACTGCCAAACAGGCTATATTTCAGATTCTCCAGATGCAGAGTTTCTAAGAGGCTGTTCATAATCTCGCTCCAGCGCAAGCGAAAACGACGATTTTCGAGAACCGCAGCGCAGTGTATGTTTTATACATGAGCAGAGGAAGCGCAGAAAACGCCGTTTGCAGCAAGCTGGAGTAGAGAGTATGAACAGCCTCTAACTCCATAGTATTAACGACCAAACAACTATAGCATTGACAATCGCCAGCAAAACCGCCGCGCTCGCCACATCTTTTGCCCGTTTTGCAATCGGGTGAAACTCTCGCGAAACGCGGTTGATAGCGTCCTCAATCCCAGTATTCAGCAACTCCACAATCAAAACCAACAGCACACTGGCAATCATAATGGCGCGTTCGATTTTGGTATCGGTCAGAAAAAAAACCAGTGGAACGGCAACCGCACAAACAAAAATTTCCGTCCGAAAAGCAGCCTCACCCCACGCCGCCCGCAGCCCAGCAAAAGAATAGCCAAAGGCTTTTATTATTCTACTGAGTTCTTTCGTCATGCAATCTTATGCTGCAAATTATTATTTATAGTCGGCAAAATAAACAACTCGGTTGCCGTTGGCAATCCTTCAAAACCCTGCACCATCAAGCTGCCCGTCCGTGCATCCGCCACCATACATAGCCGTGTAAATGGGTTGAGAATTGGCGCACGCAACCACGAAAAATTATCCTGCGTAATTTCATGCCCTTGCAGGCTGCACGCTTGCCGATAGCGACCTGCGCTGTCAAAAAACGGGCGCGGCGTTGTGCCTTCGGCGAGTTTGGTGTGGAAATGATTGCTGGTGGCAACCTGTTGATCAGCACTTAACTCGCGAACTTCTGCCGTGGTTTCCAGCCGTTCAATAACGCAACCTTCGCCCTCATTTATACCCGTTAGCGTAAAAATCGCGGGAACGGCAAGCGGCGTATTGGTCAGCATCTCCTTCGCGGTTTTATAATCCGCCGCCACCTCAAACACTTGACGCAGCAAATGCGCGGGCGGCAAGCCCTTTTGAGCATAAGCAATTTTGCGGTTGGTCAACCAATCGGAAATAAAATTTTTACCATGCCGTCGTAGTGGCGCAAGATTGAGTGCCGCGGCAAATCGCCCAACCGCCAATCCATTAAACACCCCAGAAATCGCAGGCCAAGTTATGTTGTAATAATCGCCAGCCTTGCCGCTTTGCAGCACCACCAAAACTTGCTTGCCAAGCTTGGGAAATGGCCAATCAAGAACCCGCATCATGCTCACGCCATCATCATGCCGATACGCGCCGCTAGTGCAGCCCCACTCATAGGATAAATTGAGTGAATAAACCCCGCGCACCCCAAGTATGCTGTCAAAAGATTCAATTTCATGCAGGAATGGATTATTATTGCGAACCAACCAAGAATGAGATTTTTTATCCGCAAATGGCAGTAAAATCGCGCTTGCCAGATGCGATAGCAAACCATAGCTACGCCGCGCCGCCACAATAAGCGACTTCGCGCTATCAGGATACATCCGCAGTAAATCAATCGGCGTTTTACCACGAAGATCTATAAATGGTATCGTAGCTTTTATCATATTTCCTTAAAATCTCAATTTACGCAGTTCTTAATCTATATGCCAATTGCGAATGATTATCAACTGCAGCAGAAAAAACCTTGTTCTACACCGCCACTTTATTAGCCTATCTTTACTAAAATTCCCAATTTCCCAATCCATACAGCGACCATAGCATTAAAAAACATGCTCTGGCAGTGGCAAAATGCCTCATCTGCGAAGGCTGAACTACTTTTTTGTAAGCCACTTACTTTTCGTGCTGTCATACCAGCGCAGGCTGGTATCCATGCCAAGCAAATTGCGATTAGCTTGTTGAAAGGCATGGATTCCGCCCTTCGGCGGAATGACAAATAAATGACAAAAAAAGTCGTACATCTCGTTACTAAGTTAAGATTTTGCACGCAACTTACTATGAAACTGCCCATAACCAAAATACACCGCCGCACCCAGCGCGAAATATGGTATCAAGGTAAGAAAAGTTTCATATAAGCTGGAAATCAGCCCCGCGCAAAACAGCATCCCCAAAATCGGAGTGATTTTCGGATAAGGAACTTGGAACGGACGCGCCAAATTCGGCTCTTTTTTGCGCAGATAAAGCACTGTAAAACAGATAATGGTGAAGGCAAGAAGCGTCCCTAAATTCACCAGATTACCCAGCGAATTTATATCCGTCATCCCCGCCACCAAGCCAGATATTCCGCCAACCAGAAGCGTATTAACCCATGGTGTTTGATATTTCGGATGCACCTTCGCAAAAACTGGCGGCAACAAGCCATCCTTCGCCATAGTGTAAAAAATCCTAGTTTGACCATACATAAGCACCAACATAACCGATGATAGCCCTGCAATTGCGCCAATTTTTACCACAAATGACAGCCATCCAAGACCAATCGCATCAACCGCAACAGCAATCGGGTCAGGAACATTAAGCGTATCATATTTCACAATACCCGTCAGCACCAACGACACCAAAATATAAAGCAGTGTGCAAATCGCCAGCGAGCCGATAATCCCGATAGGCACATCGCGCTGCGGATTTTTTGCCTCCTGCGCGGCGGTGGAAACCGCCTCAAAGCCGATATAAGCAAAGAAAATGAAGCTCGCACCTTTCATAATTCCGCTAAGCCCAAAATGCCCATATTCCCCAGTATTTTCAGGAATAAACGGATGCCAATTGTCAGGGTTAATATACATCGCACCGATGCCGATAAACAACACGATAACCAACAATTTGGTGAACACGATAAGATTATTCACAGTTGCCGATTCCTTCACCCCCAAAACCAACAAACCAGTGGCGGCGGAAATCCCAAGGAAAGCAGGAAGGTTAAACAAGGCTTTGACAGTGCTGCCATCTTCCAGCTTCACCATTTGCCCAGTTGCCGCCGTCCATTCTGGCGGAATTATCAGCCCGAAATTCTTGAGAAAACTAACTACATAGCCCGACCAACCAACGGCGACAGTGGAAGCAGCAACGCCGTATTCAAGCAACAAGAGCCAACCCATAACCCACGCGAACAACTCGCCGAGACTAGCATAAGCGTAAGAATATGCACTGCCAGAAACTGGAAGCATAGAAGCCAGCTCCGCGTAGCACATGGCGGCGAAGGCGCAAGCCAAACCAGCAAGCAAGAACGAAATAATAATCGCAGGCCCAGCATATTGCGCGGCGGCACTGCCCGTAAGCACGAATATCCCAGTGCCAATGATGCAACCAATACCAAGGCTTATCAAATTTGCAGCAGACAGCGACCGCTTCAGCTCACTGCTTTTTGCCTCCGACTGAATTGATGCTATGGATTTTTTGACCATAAATCTGGATAAATTCATACTGCCTCCGCGAGTTAATTCATAAGCGAAAACAGCTTTAGCGATTTCCGTTTCATTTGCAAATGATTTTATGAGGTATCCTAAAATGAAAAATTATAATTCACCATCACCGAATTAGTTCGAATGCTATATTCTGTGTTTGAATTATCAGGCGTGTAATGCAGCTCAAGCATCTTGGTTTTTATGCGCGGCTGTAAATCATAGCGCAAAGAAAGTGAACCATTGGTAAAATCGCTAGAAATTTTTTCTTCATGCAGCAAGAAATGCCCGTCATTTGTTCGCGCATCAATATCATTTACAAGCTCCATAGTGTCGCGGTCAGAGATACCAATTGACTTCAGCATAACAATTATTTTTTCGGCTTTACGAGAATTTTTTGATGATGCTTCCTCAAATGCTTTTTGGGATTTTGGTTTGTGGTTCGCATCAGCATATCGCCTATTGCTATGCTCGTTATTTTCCGCGGCCACCGCCAGTTTATTATGAATAAAGATATTCTGTATAAGCAGGAGTGCCGCCACCACTGTTAGCATCCTATTCATGCTTTGACTATAGCAGAAAACCCACTCTAAATCCACATATTTATTACGAAAGCGGAATGATTGCTGCGTTGCAGCGTATATTTATTTAGCTACCAGAATAGCCTTCGAAATCGTCATTCCTGCGTAGGCAGGAATCTCTTTTTAGTCTTGCGCCAGCGTAGAGGATATAGAGATCCCCGCCTACGCGGGGATGACGAAAAAATTGTGCGGTTTGCCCTACAAATCGATGCTAAGAGCTACAATTCCTCTATTGGCGGCATCGCTGGGAAGGTAAGCGTAACCAGAGTCCCTTTATTTGGTGCGCTGATGATGTTAATATTACCGTGATGCAGCTCCATGAGCTTTCTGGTAAGTGGCAAACCTAGCCCTGTGCCTTCATATTTGCGGTTTAGCCCGCTATCCACCTGCCCGAAGCTGGAGAATGCGTCCTTAATCCCCTCTTCAGTCATGCCGATACCAGTATCCTTGACTGTAAAAATAAACTCAACTGGTTCACCAGCAACTTCTCTGGCACTTGCCGCGATATGCACACTGCCTCCCTCATTGGTAAATTTAACCGCATTCGACAAAATATTCAGGATGATTTGGATAAAACGCAGACGATCCACCAGCAACGGAGGCAACATTTTTGGAATATCGGTGGTGATGGCAACTTTGCCTTTCTCCGCCCGCTCTGATATTATGGTGATACATTTATTAATTGCCTTGCCGATATGCACTTCTTCATAGTTAAGGAGCAGCTTGCCAGCTTCCGCTTTAGAAATATCAAGAATATCATTAATGATGCCCAGCAAATGCGTCCCAGAATCGTTTATATCCCGCGCATATTCCAGATATTTCTGATCACCAAGAGGGCCAAATAGCTGGTTCATAAGTATCGATGAAAAGCCAATGATAGCGTTAAGAGGAGTGCGCAGTTCATGGCTGATATTAGCAAGAAAATGTGATTTTGCGCGGCTGGCAGCTTCGGCATCTTCTTTCGCTTTTTCCAGCTCTGAATATTGCTTTTTCAGCTGGATATTACGAGCATCAATTTCTGATAACATCTCGTTGAATGAATCAGTCAAAATCACCAGCTCATTATTAAGTTCTTTGCTGTTGCTTCCCAAAGAAGCCGCTCTAATCGAATAATCCTTATGCAAGGAAACTTCTCTAGCCGTACCCGCAAGGCTAAGTATTGGCGCGGAAATGCTCCGCTGCAAGCCAACCGCTAGGAAATAGGAAAATATCAAAACCGCAAGCGCAACCGCAAAAGCAATAGTGGTTTGTTTTTCAATGTAAGTGTCAACCTGCTCCAGCGTTGATTCTATGTATATATAACCAACTTTTTCCTGCCCCTTAAATATAGGCTTCAAAAGTTCTATATGTTTATTGACGAACTCTGCCCTTGAGGTAAGATTGCTTGGACACTCACTAACCTCCGAAATTTCCTTGTTTTTATAGCTGGCAAATTCCAAACCAGAAATATTATATAAACACGCCTGAACAATCGACCTTTTCACGCTAAATACATTGAGATTGGTCTCCGCAACTGGCTTATCATCAAAGAGAATCGCCGCCACATTTCGATCGCCGACAATGGAAGCGGAAACATCGATTTCGCTCATTATATTCGTGCGTAGATTGTATATTCCGAAGATTGCAATGGTAATAGTTGTAATTAGCACCGAAATACTGCTAATTGCCATGATAATAAGGGTTAGCCGCTGCTTGATTGAAAGATTTTTCAAGGAGCGTATCGCCATATTACTACTTACCTGCCAATTTGGGAATAATTCCCCAAAATAGATGGCAGCCCGTGCTGATGCCAATGCCAGCACGCCCATAATAAGCGCGTTTAATGTAACAATTCTCCATATTCCCTCCCCATCTTAATGATGGTGTTTCTGTGTACAGGAATTATAAATAATCGTTATTAATTAAAATTTTATTAAATTTGTTAGGATTTTTTAGTTTCCAAGCTTAAAAAGTCAAAAGCCATGCAAAAATACATCAAATTTTTATTCTGTACAAATCTAAGTCCTAGGTTAATATATAAAAAATCAACCTTTCCAATCAAAGGATAACAAGAATGCTAAGCCCATTTATAGAACTAATCAGCGCGTTATTACAGCTTTATTTGGTGTGCGTTATCGCGTGGACAATACTTAGCACCCTGATTTCCTTCAAGATTGTCAATGCGTATCAGCCATTTGTCCAAAAACTTATGTTCGCGCTAGACAGGCTTTGCGAGCCGACCATGCGCCCGATACGCAAGCTCCTGCCTGACCTCGGCGGCTTTGACATTTCCCCGATTATATTGATTTTGCTGATTAATTTCGCGCAGAGCATGTTGCATAAGCTCGCTTATGGTTTTTGATTCATGTTCCAATCGCTTTCTTCAAAACTAACTGGTATTTTTAGCAATCTTCGCAAGCGCGGTGTGCTTTCGGAGGCGGATATTGACACGGCGATGCGCGAGGTGCGGATTGCACTTCTGGAAGCTGATGTCGCGCTGCCTGTGGTCAAGGATTTTATCAATTCGCTGAAAGCCAAAGCCCTCGGCGCGGAAGTAATCGCCAGCGTGTCGCCAGCACAAATGGTGATAAAGCTGGTTAGCGACCACTTGAAAGAGCTACTAGGCAGCGAAACGCAGGAAATAAATTTGGCGGCAACTCCGCCTGTGGTGATGATGATGGTGGGGCTGCAAGGTTCTGGGAAAACCACCAGCACAGGCAAGCTGGCTCTACGCCTTAAAACCAAGCATAACAAAAAAACGCTCGTTGCTTCGCTGGATATTTATCGCCCAGCGGCACAGGAACAGCTAGCGCAAGTGGCAAAAAAGGCGGGCATTGACGCACTTCCGATTGTGCCGAACGAAAAACCGCTGGAAATAACCAAGCGAGCTTTGCAGGAAGCCCGCCTTGGCGGCTATGATGTTTTGTTGCTGGACACCGCAGGGCGGCTGCATATTGACGAAGAATTGATGAGCGAGCTTAAAGCGGTAAAAGCACTCGCCAATCCATTGGAAACCTTGCTAGTTGCCGATAGCCTAACTGGGCAGGACGCGGTAAATATCGCCAAATCTTTCCACGAACAAATCAGCGTGACGGGTATTATCCTCACACGGGTAGACGGCGACGGGCGCGGTGGCGCGGCACTTTCCATGCGGGCGGTCACTGGACAGCCGATAAAATATCTTGGCGTTGGCGAGAAACTCTCGGAATTTGAGGAGTTCCACCCCGACCGCATCGCAGGGCGCATTTTGGACATGGGCGACATCGTTTCGCTAGTGGAAAAAGCCGCAGAAAACATCACCGCCGAAGAAACTGAAAAAATGGCAAAGCGGATGATGGAGGGGGTTTTTGACTTTAACGACCTGCTAGATCAGCTGCGGAAAATGAATAAAATGGGCGGCATTGGCGGTTTTATGAAAATGCTACCAGGAATTGGGCAGCTCAAGGAAAAAATCGGCGAGGCAAAGCTAGACCCGAAAATCCTCGCCCGCCAAGAAGCGATTATCCTGTCCATGACCGCTAAAGAACGCGCCAACCCCGCCCTCATCAACGCCAAACGGCGCATCCGCATCGCGGGCGGCTGCGGGCAAACTGTGCAGGATGTAAATAAACTGCTAAAACAACAGCAACAAATGCAAGATATGATGAAAAAACTAAAAAAAATGGGCGCGAAAGGCATGATGCGCGGCGGACTCGGTCAATTGCTGGGGATGTAGGTGCTGGGGATGTAGGTTTTTATTTGACAATTGCATCTTTTTTGTTTATACATTAAATAATATAATAATATTATGGAAATCACCTACGATTCAATCAAGAGCAATACAAACAAAGAAAAACATGGTTTTTCACTAGGATTTGCCAAGGAATTAGAATGGGATACATTATCAGCAAAGCGCGATGAACGCCATAATTATGGAGAGGAACGCTTTATCGGGTTTGCCATAATGGAATCAAGGTTATATTGCGTGGTTTTTGTGGATAGAGGCAACCAGAGGCGCGTTATAAGTTTGCGAAAAGCTAATGTAAGAGAGGTAAAAACATATGCCAAAAACAATTAAAACAGCCTCTGGGCGAAAGCTTATTTTACCAACTGCGGAAGAAGAAAAACTCATAAAATCTGGCATAAAAAATGATGCCGACACTTACGAGCTATCAGGCAGTGAATTTGCCCAATTAAAGCCTATGCGCGGTCGCCCGACTTCTGAAAATCCAAAAATTTTTACAGCTATTCGTTTTGATTCTGATGTTCTTTTGGCTTTTAAAGCTTCTGGGCGAGGCTGGCAAACACGCATAAACGCTGCATTGAAAGATTGGCTGGCAACGCATTCTCCCGTGGAAATTGTTAATAAATACCGCTAATTTTATTGCTAATTTCTTGGCGTGGATGCCAGCCTGCGCTGGCATGACAGAGCAAAATAGCAAGCTATTTATCATTACTTAAAGTAATATACAAATCTACATTCTCCATTAGCACTTGTATTATATACGCCACTTGTTTGGCAAACACCCGCACCTGCAACACCAATGGTTGTAAGCCCCCAGAATTTACCTTTATTACCTATCCCATCGTCTATTTTACTATCAATTGCTTGTGCATCTAGCGAACTTGATGCACTTGCTCCAGCGTAATTATTTGGTTTATATGAGATAATTCCATTATATTGAGTGCGAGTTCCACCATACATATATGAGCCCCAATCATCATTCATGATATTCAAAAGAGAACCATTATACCCGCCACTAATAGTTGTTGAATTAACTTTCATTCCTTGTGGTAAAAGGTTTGCTGCTACAAAAAAAGATGGTGTATTCAGATATTCACAATTTTGAGTTCCATCTCCATTAGTATTTTTTACTAATCCATCACCATCACCATTACAATGATTGCAACTTACGCTATATTGATTGGTAACGAGTGGACAAAAATCTATTCCAAAAAAGTCAGTGGCATTTTGACAATCCCCAACTACGCAATTATATTTTATTTTGAAAGTATTGTATGATATTTCCATTTGCTGCATCTGTGAAACAGAGTAACGAATTTCAGCAGCGGTGATCAAATCTTTCCCCAGCAAAATTCCACCAGCTATAAGCCCGATAATTACAAGGACGATGGAGAGTTCAACAAGGGTAAAGCCCACATTGCTTGTCACCCCGTTTTTATA
>SXGT01764987.1_pt1 | contig 15378 bp, 15 predicted proteins | sample 3176221 | NCBI WGS metagenome assembly SXGT01 (sample SAMN11356862, study PRJNA531348) | freshwater metagenome | isolation source: freshwater sample F1-120 | place: China: Fuxian Lake, Yuxi | collected 2017-12-25
ATGGAGGAAATGCCGGAGCGCGCCGAAGATGGCGATCTGGATATCCGTGGTGTCCTGGAATTCGTCGATCAGCAGCCATGCAAAGCGGCTCGCGATGCCCCTTCCGACGAACGGGTGCTGTTGGAGAATCTTCCAAGAAAAATAGAGGATCATCGCGAAATCTAGATATCCATGGGCGCGGACCCGTTCCCAATAGAGCGCGGCGGATTCGTCCGTGACGATGCCGGTCTCGATACCCTGGCCGCAGGGTTCGCCGTTCACATCAATGCGAAGCGATTCATAGTCATCGAACACCTGCCCGGCGGGCATGCGACCGAAGGCATCCTCGACCGCCGTCACGATCTGCTCGAACAGGCTGTTCTCGCGGGAGAGCACCTGAAACGACGCTGGCACCTCGGGAATCAGCCAGCTGTAGGGACGCAGGATGAATTGCAGGCAGAAAGCGTGGATCGTGGAGATTTCGCAGTGGTCCGCGATTGCGTTGTTGCCGTAGGTGCGCAACCGGGCCTCGATCTCGTCGACCGCGGCGTTTGTATAGGTGATGCAGCCGATGAACTGGGGCGTCTCGACGACCTGATCGGCCAGCGTCAGTAGCTTGGCGAGAATGACCCGCGTCTTGCCACTGCCTGGGCAAGCCGTCAGCAGAAGATTGCCGTCATGTTCGACCGCCTCACGCTGTTCTGGCGTCAGCCGGATCATTCGGTGAGCCACTCATAGGCCTGCTCGATATAGGGCGGCAGATCGGACGCGAGATTAGCGTAGCGCGCTGCTATCTGTGCGAAGCGCGCTTTGCCAAAGCGCTTGGCTGTATTGAGGGTGATACGGCCAAGCTCGACGCGCAGCGCCGTCTCTTCGGCGAGGCCCAGTCCCCCGAGCGCGAGCGTTGCGTGCCCATTCTCCATCTGCGCAAGGATCTGTGGCGCGCCGAGAGCTCGAACGGTCTCGATCAACATCGGCAGGCGTCCGACCGATACCAGTTCGCGTTCAAAAGTAGTGGCGCCCGCGAATGTGGAGACAAATTCGCTTTCCAGTGCCACCAGATCGGGGGCGTCGGTTTCCGGATCGAAGTCTTCGGCGTCGGACGGCTTCATATCAGCGTCGGCCACGATGGCGCATTTCTTCTCGAGCGAGCCGGCGCGGAAAAGCTTGGCATAGACGTCGAAATGGACGCCATGAATCGCGATAACCGAGATGCCGAGCCGCTCAAGCTTCACGCCGTAAACCTGCTCGATCAGCGCCGGGATCAGGAACATCTCGGCTGGCCCTTCGACCAGCATGACCTTCCGGGCGTAGAGCAATGCGCTCTTGGTTGCATCGAGATAGCGTTCGAGATCGGCAATCTCTGGCGTGGTCAAAGCCGCATTGAGCGCGAGATTGCCCGCAGCAATGGTCGCGTCCTCGCGCTTGGTGAGTGATACAATGCTGCTTAGCGGAACCTGTGAAGTTACCTGGGTACTGTGACTGGTCAGGATGGCCTGCACGCCGATCGCACGCAGGGCCGCGATCAGTGAGAATTGCAACTGGGGATGGAGATGCGCTTCAGGCTCCTCGATCAGGATCAACTGGCCGGCCGAGCGGTTTAACGCGATCCGCCGTTGGAGATATTCCATCAGGATTGCGATGTAGAGGATGTTGTTCATGCCAAGACCGTTGCGGCCGGGTTCGAACGAGATGAGCGACAGGTCCGACAAAATGACCTTGAGGTTGCGAATGATCGCGCGGAAGGTTGCGGCGGATAGGCCGAGCGTGGCGTCCATCTCGAACGCGGGACCGGAGACCTCCTTGAACCGCGCATCGATTGCCCCTGCTATCTCGGCGATAGTCGCCGAGTTCGCGATTGCCTGATTGGCATGGTCGAGGATGGCAATCAGGGCATCCTGCTCGGCCGCATCGATCTCGAACGCCTCGATGAGGCGGATAAGCGGTGACTGGCGGGGATTACGAAGGTCGTTCTCGACGTCGCGGAGTGCGGGCAGATGAACAAGAAGGTAGGATTGCAGGTCGGCGAAGCGCACGGACTCGCCAATGCCCTCGTCATTCCATGTAATGTCTGTGAGGTCGATCGCAGGATCACCGCCACCGCGGATTTCCCAATAATAATCCTCGAGGGTCAGCGTCCCGGGTGCGATGTCGCCACTCGCAAGCTGCTCCCGTACAGCCGGGCGCGGGCGGAAGCGGTAGAATATGCGCGCACGATCCGCGGCGATCTTCCAGGTGCTGACCAGCGCCTCTTCGTTTACCCTGCCCTCGAACCCGGTCAGCTCGATGCCAATCAGAACCTGGCTTGGCTCGGCAATATCGATTGCGGAGTGGATGTCCTCGCGCTGAAGTGACCGGAAACTCGACGGCAACATATTGTCAAGACAGATCTGGATCGCGCGCAGGATCGCGGTCTTGCCGGTGTTGTTTTCACCGATAACGCAGCACAGATCATCAGCGACATTCACGTCAAGTGACGCGAAGGTACGAAAGTTCTGAATTACGATCCGCGCTAACCGCATCATCTTCCCCAAACTATTCGGCGGCTAAGTGACATAGAATTTATGCGGTTGAATCACGAGCCACGCCAGAAACAAGGACGTACTTCGCTTTGCATCGACTCCGACTTCTTCATCGACCAATCAAACCCAACCTCGGTTCGGCGCTGAACAGGAAACTGCCGCCAAAAGACCGTTTAGCAGAGGCTTCTGCGAAACTTGGCGCGCGATGTGATCACCGAAACGGCCATCAAGGGTAAGCGCGTAGTCGCCCGACCGAAACCGCAACTCCCCGGTCATATCTGCAAGTTTCTCGAAGATCGGACGAAACCCATTTCCATGACCAGCATCTCTGGCAAAACGTGAAACGCCTGCCTCAATCATCGCTTCAAGCGCCGCGCCTTCGTCGCCAAGCCCAGCGTGATCCGGATTCCGGGTGAGGCTGCGCAAGGCACCGATGCCGGCATCTGCAATGACGAATTCGAACCGCCCCGGCTCGGCGGAGAACAACGCGATCCCACTCCCGACCGCCTCCGAATGGTCAATGACGTTCCCGATTAGCTCGCCCATCGCTGCAACCAGCAGTGCGGCCTTCTCGAAGCCCGCGGTCAAGGCCGCCTTGTGCGCGTCGATCTTGAAGCTATTGAGGGTTTCTTCCTGCTCCAGACCCTCACCCGTAATCAAGCCGCGCCGACCATCCGGCGCGAGCCATTGGCGCGGCTTGGCAGCAAGCGCGGCGAGCAGCGGCTGGAGCGACCCTCGATCTAGCCAAGTGCGCTCCCCGAGCCTCTGGAGGTCAATGCCGACCTTGAGGTTGGCCAGTTCGACGGCAGGGCCGGCGGCTCGCGCTCTGAAGACTTTGTCATCGAGCCGCGGAACAATGCCGCGCTGATACGCGCGGCCCAAGCCGTCGACCACACTGTAGTCGAATGACGGAGCGAGCAGATCAGGCTGCAAGCTTAAGCTTTGGCAGCAAGGACCCGAACCATCGTTCGGAAATCCGGATATTCTCATCGAGCAGCGCATCGACCGATTCGCCCGGCGCCGTCATCCGCTTCTTCCAGCGCCGCTGCCCCTCTTGGTCGATCCAGGCTACTTCCCGGTGCTGGGCCTTCTCAAAAGGCGAGCTGTCGATGAGGCTGATATCGTAGAATTGCGAGAGCAGCCCGACCACCTGCGGCCCACCGCGCAATACCAGCCCGAGTCGACGTCCGGCGGCTTGCGCAAGCTCGATCAGCCAGAGCGCATGCTGGCGCATGCGCTCTGGGTTCTTGGCGCCGGTCGTGAACTCATATGCGATGTGGGTGACTTCCGGATGCGCAGCGACATACTCCGACCACCGCGCGAAATCATTCCAGGTGCGGCCGTTCACGTGGAGCGCGGCAGCCTGCCCTTCCGAGACTAGCTCGTGATAGGCTAGCACGATGCGGCGCATGGAGTGCATGTCGTCCCAGCGGGGACGGTCGACCATGAGGCTGAAATTGGGAGTCGTCACCATGGCGATGCCAAGGCGACGAAAATTCGCGATCGCCTTAATCCGACCCGGAGCTGTCAGCCTCCACCAGCCTTCGACCTCATGATCCTGCGCGACGCCCGAGAGGATGATGTCGGCGCTCGGGTCGATTTTGTAGCTTTGGACGATACTGTCGCGTGTATCGAACCGGCAGTCGGCACCCCGATCGAAGAACCGATAGAGGGGGATAGCTACTGCCGGAGCCGCGATCGTGCTCGCCAGCGCGCTGCCATGAAACAGCAGCGGCAAGTAGGACGGGAGAGTGCAAGGCTCGAGCAAATCGGCATGCGGCGTTGGGAGATCGAGCCCGCCGACTTCACGGACGCGGTCGGCAAAGCAATGCGCCTTCGGGCAGACGGCTTGGCAACTGTCCGGATTACCGCAGCAATGATCGAGGCAGTTGAAGCCAGCCCCGTCGATCGTTTGGCCGCCACAGATGCCGAGATCGGGACAGTCAATGCACCCCATGGACATCGAGGCGTCCGGCCGACTCCAGAAACTGTTGAACGCTCGTTTTTGACGGGACATCGAATTTCGCCTCTAGCTGATGGTCACCTCGAACACGCCGCTGATCGGGTCGGCCGCGACGATGTCGGCACGTGCGATATTGCAGCCTTGCTCGACCGATTGGATCAGTGTCGGGCTGGGGCTAGCGATCACTAGGACCGGCGAAATACCGCGCCGTCCGATCAGTCTGTCGCCTTCCATGCGCACCGCGACGGACTCTCCGATCTCGACCTGCGCATTGCCAAGCGCCTCAGCTTCGAAGCGGTTGGGGGCGCGATCCGGCGTCTTGGAGAACAAATCCGGTGTATTGGCATCCAGCGCTGCGTTATCCCAGCACTTCTCGAACGACTTCTTCGACTTCTCTTTGAAGTCAGTTCCCATCTTCGCCTCCCACGAACATCGGTTTATAGATCTTGGCACGCCCATGCGATTGTTCGCATATCAACCCCAGACTCGACAATGATGCGAGTCGATTGTTCCAAGCGGTCGCCTTCACTTGGCTATTCTCGATTGACATCAACTTGTTCGCAGTCGTTTCGCCCACGCGATTGACCAAATCGAAGGTCAATTGCTGCATCGGATCGAGTTTGCCGATATGCTGGCAGCGCAGGACCGTGCCGTCTTCCCCGAGGATGCAGGCCATGAGAACGTCGCCCCGCGGATGGAGGAGCTCGACTAACTCGTCGACCACGTCCGAATTGGCATTCGCCACGGCTGGGTAGAAGTTGGACTTGCGCCCCCGAACGAAGGTGCGAAACGCTAGGACGGATTCCCTGAGATAGCTGGCTGTGGCGACCTGTATCCGGTCGAAATTGAGAAACAGAGGCTCGGGTTCCTCCGCCTCCGCGGGCATTGCCTCGACCAGCTTCGTATAAAGCTGCCGTCCGCTCGGCGCGCCCGAAAGAATGGTCGTCCCTGCCAGATTCGCCACTTCAAGAATCACAATCGCCTCTTCTCATCTAATGCACGTGAGATAGGTGATTCGCAGTCTGCAGTCAACCGGGTGCGCAATTCTCCGATGCCCAGACTGATCGTCTGACCGAAGTCGGGCTTGCCAGCAGCTGGATCGCCGGCGCCTGAGCGAACGTCTTGTTTCAGGCTTGAGATGCAGGAAGCCGAATGGCCGAAATGAGAGCGCATAGAGGCAATCATTAATGAGAGGGGAGGGAGCTTTGCTCTTCCTGAACCGGACAATTTCGTTTCGGCGATCAGGAGAACTCCCATGACAAAGAACCGCCGCACTGCTTCGACTTCGCCTGCCCAGCGCATTACCGCAGCCATTATCGAAAAGCTCGAGCAAGGCACAAAGCCCTGGGTCAAGCCGTGGCGCGGGGTGCCGATTTCTCGGCCCTTGCGCTCCTGCGGAACGCCCTATCGCGGCATGAACACCTTCTGGTTATGGATGGTGGCCGATGGCTGTGGCTACGCCTCGCCTTACTGGATGACCTATCGCCAGTGTCAGGCGCTCGGCGGACAAGTCCGCAAAGGTGAAAAGTCGACCATAGCGATTTTCTACAAGAGCTACACCAAGGAGGTCGAAAACGCCGAAGGCGAGGCCGACACCGAAAACCGGCGTGTGCTCAAGGCCTACGCCGTGTTCAACGCTGACCAGTGCGATGGCCTCCCCGCGTTCTACCAACCCAAGCCGCTGGTTGCCGCGCTTGAGCCAGAAGGACGCGAAGAGCGGCTTGATACCTTTTTCGCCGAGATCGGCGCTGACCTGCGGCATCATGGAGCCCAGGCCTATTACGAGCCGCAGCGTGACCGGGTCACCATGCCGCCAGCCGAACTCTTCGAAGCTTATGACCACTATTACGCGACGCTCGCGCACGAGCTGTCGCACTGGACGGGGCATTCCTCGCGGCTCGACCGCGATCTCAAGAACCGCTTCGGCAGCGACGCCTATGCTGCCGAGGAACTGATCGCCGAACTTTCCTCGGCCATTCTCGGGGCAGAACTGGGTCTTCCCGTTACCCATCTCGACCATCACGCCAGCTACATCGCGTCCTGGCTCAAGATCCTCAAATCGGACGAGCGCGCGATCCTCACCGCTGCGGCCAAGGCCGAGGAAGCGGCCAGCCTGTTGCTCGAACTGGGTGGCCAGCAATCTAACGAAGGCGAGACTGACATCGATCTCGCTGATGCAGCCTGAAGAGCAGTGAGATGGGACGTTCCGTCAGCTACCCGACCGGCTCCGTAGTGGCCTTTCGCCTGCTCGATGACGGCGAAGTGGACGACACCGACTGGGCTTATGAGTGCCTCGTCGAAGAGGTCATCGATACTGCGAAGGCGACCTTTCCTTCCTTTCAGCGCTTCGATGGATGGCGCGGCCGCGAGGATCGCATCCTCCTGCGCAATGCCTTCGCCGATTGCGGCATATCGACCTATTGCGGGCTCGCCGCGATCTGGCTCGCCGAGCGCGATGACGCTCGCTACTGGGAAGCCGATCTCTACAACCCGCGAGTGCCGAGGGCACGGCACTGGCTTGCCCTGGTGTCGGGACGCTTCATCGACCTGTTCGGTGAGCTGCGCCTGGTCGGGCGGTTCTCGAATGGCGAAGCGATCTTCGAGCGCTCCCGATCCGCTTGTGCAACCGGGGCCTGATCCTGCCTCTTCCCAGTCCGCCGGGAGAGGCCCTTGGGCCGGTCGGGGCGCGCCGCAACCTGCGGCCCGTCGGCCCGTGGTGCCCGCGCCAGCCTAGGGCCGCAGGTTTCCCGCTACGCGGTGCGTCACGCTCCTTGACCCGGCCCTGATCGGGCTCCGGCGGACAGGCCCGAGGCAATGGTGCCTCCTCTCCTTGTCCCCGCGATCAGGAGACACCCCATGTACGACAGCTTCATCGATCAATTGAGCGGCCTCGACCTTTCAGGCCTCAGCATCAGGCCCGCCCCATTCAACGAGACCGACTTTCCTTGCGAGGATGCGATCGAACAGACGCTTGGCGCCGTATGGTCCGACCTCTTCGCGATGTTTTCCGACACGGCCCTGGAAGCAGATGCCGAGGATATTGCCTGGGGCATGGTCAATCTCTTTCACCGTGCTGCCAGCCGCAAGTCGGCTCAGCTTGACCGGGCAAGCGACGAGATCCGGGTCCTCCTCGCATCAGCCGATGGCTCCGAAGTGCATTCGAGCAATCTTGAAGAGCAGGTTGAGCGTGCGCAGGCTGCCGAAGCGAGCATGCTGGCCTTCGAGCAGATGCGTGAGGCGGCGGCAGCACTCTATCGCGACGAGACCGGTTCCTCGTGGAAGCCTGTTTCCGGCTCGCGGACCAGCCATTCGCGAAACCTTACCTCGGCCGTGATCGATGCCCGCGATTTCCTCCGCGCACGTGCTGAGAACCGGCGTAATGCCCTGATCCCGGAAGGCACTCCTGTCGTCTTCGCCGGTGGTCGCCAGAGCTTCGAAAGCGCCGAGGACGCGCGCGTTTATGCCGACAATATCTGGGCGACGCTGGACAAGGTTCGCGACGTGGTTCCCGATCTCTTCCTGGTCCATGGCGGCGACGGCAAGGGTGCCGATCGCCTGGCCGCCAGCTGGGCCGAACGCCGCGAAGTGCAGCAACTGACCTACTCGCTTGATCGTCGGCTCGGTGCCCGCGCCGGGTTCAAGCGTAACGACCAGATGCTCTCGCTCAATCCGCGTTATGTCGTCGCCTTTCCGGGCAATGGCGTCACCGAACGACTGGTGATCGATGCTAAGACGCGCCGGATCACCGTGGTCGATCGCCGCGGCCTCTTGGGCACCTCTCCCGGGTCCTGACGGGCTCATCATCATCTGCATTTGCATTGCCTGGATGTGCATGGGGCGCCGACCCGATTATAGACCGGTCATGCAACTTGACGATCTGCTGCAGCGCTACTTTGCCACCACCGACCTCTCAGGAGTTGCCCCCGACACGTTGTCAGCTGGCATCGAGCACTGCCGGGTCGATCTTGGCCTTGAGGAAGACCGGGGCAAGCGCTTTGCACTGTGGTCGTTCCTGCACATGTTCGGGTCCGCCCCCGATCTCGATGTGGCGTTCGAGAACGAGGAAGACCGGGAAGCAGCCCGCAACTTCATGGATCTGCTGGCGGCATCGGAAGGCGATGGGGCAGGTTGATTGCAGCAGGGTCACGTGAGCCTTCAAGCCCGCACCTGATACCCATCCGGCTTTCTTCGCGAACAGTCCTGAACCAGGTCAGCTGAGGACAGCAACCCGTTCCTTTCCGGCCGTGTTGTCGCGCTTCGCGCGCCTGCCCGCACCATCCGTCATGAACAGGTTTCCCTTGGAGCTTCGCTCCTGCGGTGCAGTCCTCCCATGCCCTGCTTCTTCTGGATGTTCGCAAGCCGGAGATGGTCTCCGATTTGAGGAACTGAAGGAATATCATCATGACCAATATCGCAATCCTTACCGGCCGCATCGCCCGCGATCCCGACACCCGCGAAACCAAGGGTGGCACCAATGTCACCGGGATCACCGTCGTCACCGATCGCCCCGCACGCGACAAGGACGGCAAGACCTACAAGGACGAGAACGGCTACACCGCCAAGGAAAGTGAGTTCCACCGGGTGACCTGCTTCAACGGCCTTGCCAAGACCGTCGGCCAGTACTGCTCTAAGGGCCAGCTGGTCAGCGTCCAGGGCCGCATCCACTACACCCAGTGGGAGGACAAGGACGGGGTCACGCGCTACGGCACCGAGATCCTCGCCGACAAGGTCGACTTTCTCTCCCGCGGCAATGGTTCCGGTGACGACAACGACAACACCGACGCTCCCGAGATCGACTGACATCGATCCCGATCGTCCCCTTACGAAGAGGCTCTGCCGCAAGCGGCAGGGCCTCTTCTTCTGTGGTTACTGGGTTCCCGGCGCTGCATTCGAGGCACGGGTTGCACCGCGCCCGGTTAGCTTCTCGATCGCGGCATGCTCACCGAGTTTCCCGAGTTCTTCGGCAACCTTCCTCAGGCCCTTCTTCGAGAAGCTTTCGAGGCCGCGTCCCAGGATGATTTCGCCGAGTTCTCTGGCCGCTTGCACTTCAAGTTCGCGTTGTTTGGCGTCGAGCGCCTCGCGGTCTGCTTCGAGCTTTTGCAGGGCTGCAATCGCGCTCCTGTTTCGGGGCATGTTACTTGTCCTTTTGTCCCCCTCGGGTCTGCTCCCCGATTGCTTCCATGCCCGGGACATCGGGGTGTAGGAAAGGCAATTCGCACCCAGCAGGCGTTCGATATTGGGGCGGAGGTGGTGGGTCCTGGCTCACGGTTCTCCCAGCATGATGGCCTTGCGCCTCCCGCCTCAAGGACGGCGGGGCCCCACCATTTTGCCCGCCACCGGATTGCATCCGGCAGCGAACAAAATCGTTGCCCCCACCGCCGCTATTGCGGTCGCCCATTCGGGCGATCCCTGACCCGGGATGCACAAGACCATCGCGCACGCCTCCTGTCGTCTCACGACAGAAATCAGGAGGATTATCATGGCTTATTCGATGCATTGCGCCCTTCCGTCACGGAGCTATTTTGAGGCTCTGGAAACAGCTGAGAAGAGAGCGCTGCACAGTTTCTTCGATCAGCACGTTATCGAGGATGACGAACTCGGGTACTTTGCCCTCGACGAGGGTGACTACAACATCTTGCCAGCACATCTCGCAGCGCGGGTGGTCCACACGGTCCATGGCGGCATGCTCGACGAGTTTTGAGACTTCCGACTGGGCGGGAACCGGGGACGGTTCCTGCCCTTTTTTCTTGTTCGCCGGGTAGTCCAATCAAGCACAAAAAGACCGGTTCTGTCGGTTGCTCTGACGGCCGCCCACCGCAATGCGGCGGTGCCCGATATATGGAGCGGGGCTGTGGACGCACTCTGTCCCGCGCATCTTGCGATGCGCTCCTGAGGGTGCGGCGTAATTTGTTCTTGGGCCCCGCGCGCACTTGCGAACCGGCACCGGGTCGGGCGGCGGGAAGCTGGGCACGCGACAGGTCCCGCTTGCCTTGCTTCCCACGCGCCCTTGGCCGCTGCCTTTTTCGCAGGTGCTGTCTTTGGCGGGAGGCGTCGAACTGCCTTCTATCTGCATGCGGTGAGCTGCCAGCCCCGGTTGCTCGCGCTCCAACGTGGAGGTCGGGAAAAGTCGTCCTTGATCAATCCCCCTCGATGTCTGGACCACCTCGCGCACTTGGGAACAAAGGAGCACACCCTACCCCGCGATTTCGGGATTTATCTCTCTGTTATTGCTAAAGAATATAGTTTGGGCGGAATCAACCCGTCTGCGAGTAGAGCGGCTTTGCGCTGATCCGCAGACAACTCACATCCATCTATCACTTTGAAATATTGTCTGAATCTTTCGATTGACCGCGAGTTGTTCACGATTTATTCTAATCAGCATCTTCCGCAAGGTGAGCCAGGTTCCGTCGGCCCGACAAGGAACCTGTTTCATGACCCGACAAGATCGGCTTCAGACATTCGTATCTCTCTCCGTTGGTAACTGGGTTCGCCAGTGTGCCGCGGACCATGGCGTCAGTGTCAGCGTCTTTATTCGTGACCTCATTGTCGCAGCGTGGCAGCGCGATAACGAGGCGAAGGACAGGCCCGCAGGGCTCGATCCCGCGCGCCAGGCAATCTTCATTTCGGTGGCGCTCGATGCGCTTCTGGCCAGCCATTCTGACGCGAGTTTGCGCGACCGTACTCACGAGGCGTACCGGCGACGCCTCGAGCGACTTGGCCTCCCCGTCAACGCAAACATGGGAGGCCAATCCCATGAAGCATAATCTCCTGAACTTCACCCGCGGGAGCCAGTTGCTCGGCCACTTTGGTTTCATGTTTGCAGCCGGCCTGAAGGGCCCCTTGATTGTCACCGGCCTGGTAGCGGTCGGCACCTGCTATTGGGAAGTGCGGTCGGCTCTGAGTGATCACCAGATCTACCTTGTCTGGATGCATATCTACGCCGGTCTCTATGCCTTCATGGAGTTCGATCCGGCCAAGCTGGTCAACCTTGAATTGCTTGACGGCGAAAGGGTCGGCCTCCCGTTTGGCATCGTTCGCGAGTTCCCGCCAATGCGCGACGCGGTCGATGCGTTTCGTGCGGCAGTGAAGCAGGGATTGCTGGTCTCGGCAGTACTGCTGATCCCGGCCTTCGTGTTCTTCTGGTGGTTCGCCGAGCGCTTTGGCGGCCGGTCAAAGGAGCGCAAGCACGAGCGCGGCGCAATGCTTGTTTCGCTCGACGAGCTCGAAGAAGAAATCGAGCGTCACAACAAGGCATTCCGGGCCGAGGAACTGGGACGCAAGTTCGGCTGGAAGTGGCGGCTTGCGAGCTCGTCGGCGCTTGCCGAAGCCGGTCATTACCAACCTGCACATCTCGCCGGTGTAAGCTGGCCGTGGCGGCTCGAGCAGAGCCACGCCATGCTCATTGGCACAACCGGAACCGGCAAGACCGTGGCGCTCACCGAACTAGTTGCCGAAGCGCGTGAACGTGGCCAGCGCGCTGTCATTTTCGACCTCACAGGGGCTTTCATTGAGGCCTTCTACGATCCCGCGCGCGACATCATCCTCAATCCTGTCGATGTTCGGTGTCCGCTATGGAGCGTGTTCAACGACTGCACGACGGAAGCTGAGTTTCATGCCGCTGCCGAAGCGCTCGTGCCCCATGACGGGGGTGGTTCAGAACAATTCTGGGTGCTCGCGGCGCGCATGCTGTTCGTCGAGATGTGTCTCCATCTTGCCCGCACCGGCACCGCGACCAACGAGGCCTTGGCACGGCGGCTGATGACCGCTGACCTGTCCGAAGTGCATAAGCTGATGCGAGGAACGATGGCCGATCCGCTGACCGCTCCGGAGGCGGCCCGCATGGCGGAATCGATCCGCGCGGTGTTCAATGCGAATGCGAAAGTGCTCAAGCTCTTGCCCTCATCCGGACCGCGCTTTTCGGTCCGCGACTGGGTCAAAGGCGACTGCCAGGCGGGCTCGATCCTGTTCCTCTCTGCCCGCTATGTCGACATGAGCATCTCCTCGCAGTTGCTGACGTTATGGCTCGACACGGCGATGAATACGCTGATGACGCTCGAGCGCACACAGGACCTGCGGATGTGGTTCATGATCGACGAGCTCGGTGCCCTCCACCGTCTACCGGCGCTCGAAAAGGGGCTGCAAACCGCGCGCAACTTCGGCGGTGCGATCGTCACCGGGGTGCATGCGTTTGCCAAGCTCAAGGAAGTCTACGGCGAGAACATGGCCATGACATTGTCCTCGCTTGCGCGCACCAAGCTCATCCTGGCGACCGCCGATCGAGAGACAGCGACCTGGTGCTCCGATTTCATCGGCCACCGCCAAGTGCGCGACATGGAAGAAGGGTACAGCTACGGGTACAACAATGCACGCGATGCTGTCAGCCTGACGCCGAGGCGGCAGATCGAGCCATTGCTCCTGCCCGACCAGTTTATGAACCTTCCGAGGTTGTCGGCCTACATCAAATTTCCTGACGGATTCCCCGCTGCGCCGGTTTCGCTCATTCCGCGGACGCGTGGCCGTATTGCCGAAGGATTCATCGCCCGCGAGAAACCGCTCATAAGGCCTGGCCAGGGTCCTGCGGCAACTACGCTCCAAGCAAAACCGGGTTCGAAACCGAATGACGAGCATCCCGCTTCGAACGATGACGGTGCTGGTAAGCCTGTCGATTCAAAGCAGCTCAAACTTGACTTGGAGGGGCAGCGCCGTGTCGCCGATGAACCGCAGGATCGGCAGGAGCCTGTGCCGCTTGAAAAGCTGAATGCAGGGCGCGCTGCTGGTGATCTGGGTGCCGAAACTCGGTCCGATACGCATCTGGATGCAGGTCCAACGCTACCTCTCGCCGCAGTGCAAACCGGTGAGGATGCACCAGCAAAGGGCGCGGAACAGCATCCGTCCGGACCAGGAACCGCCGGCGATGACGCAGCTGGAAAGGGCGGTTCGACGCCCCAAGCTCGCGCGGTGACCAGTGGGCACCAATCTCTCACGCCGGTCGAGAAAGACCTGCGTGAAGGTGCGGTCGCAGATCCTCCGGAAAAGGATTTCGGCGAGTTCGAGCCCGACATGTGAAAGGTAAATGGGGAGGGATTACTCGGCCGCGAGGGGAGCCGTGACGAGGACCAGGCAGAATGCTTTCCGTCGCCAATGTGCGCTCCCCTTCCGCCGCCGCGAGCTATTTCGCGGCAGACAATTACTACACCGGCGCTGATGCCGATCGTTCCGGAACCTGGGTCGGGAAGGGAGCGGAACGTCTTGGTCTTGAGGGGCGCGTAAACGCCGAGCAGTTCGATGCCTTGCTGCGGGGAGAACTTCCAGGTGGTATCCAGGTCGGCAACGCGGGCCAAGCCCACAGGCCGGGAACAGACCTCACGTTCTCGCTCCCGAAAAGCTGGTCGCTGCTTGCGCTGGTGGGGGGTGACCAGCGGATTATCGATGCCTATCGCGAGGCCGTCATCGAGACCTTGCGCTGGGCAGAAAAGAACGCTGCGCAGACAAGGATGGATAGCAAGGCTGGGTACGGGAAGGTCGCGACCGATAATCTGACGATTGGTCTTTTCCAGCACGACACCAACCGCAATCAGGAGCCAAACCTGCATTTTCACGCGGTCGTGGCGAATGTCACGCAAGGCAGCGATGGGAAGTGGCGCGCGCTTCGCAACGACAGGCTTTGGTCGTTCAACACCCTGCTCAACTCGATGACCATGGCGCGCTTTCGTCTCGCGGTCGAGAAAATGGGCTACGAAGCAGGGCCGGTTGGAAAGCATGGCAACTTCGAAGCAGCGGGCATTGCCCGCGAGCAGGTCATGGCCTTTTCAACGCGGCGCGAAGAAGTTCTCGACGCGGTACGCCAGCTGGGTGAGAACACCCCGAAAACCCGCGACATTGCTGTGCTCGATACGAGGAAAAGCAAGGCGCCCGTCAGGGACCGGGAAGGCCTTCTCGATGGGTGGCGGCAGAAAGCCCGGGAAGTCGGCGTTGACCTTGCCGGTTTGATCGATGCGTCGCAGATGCGGGCTGCAACGAAGGACATTCCCAGTTCGAAAGAAGGCAGCCTCCTCCAGCGCGGGATTACGAAGCTGAGAGAGTTTGCCCAGCGGATCAAGGGCGATCCGGCTGATCCGCTGATCCCTGCTCATGTTCTCAAGCAGGATGCACCGACCATCGCGGCCGCACAGGCCGTTGCTTCCGCGGTGCGTCATCTCTCGCAACGCGAGGCAGCCTTTCCCCGTGAGGGATTGCTGAAGGCGGCGCTCGATTTTGGGCTACCGACGACGGTGGACCACGTCGAAACCCGTGTGAACGCATTGGTCAGAAGCGGCGCACTTGAGCCCGGCAAAGGCGAACACAAAGGCTGGTTGGCGAGCCGCGAGGCGCTTGACCTTGAAAGCACCATACTCGCGAATGTCGACCAGGGACGAGGTGCGGTGTTGCCCATCCTGGATCGACCGGACGCCGCAGAACGGGTTCAGGCTGTTGCGGCGCTCAACCATGGAATTTCGCTCAACGAAGGGCAGGAGGATGCGGCGGGCCTTGTCCTTTCGTCGCGTGACCGGATCGTAGCGATCCAGGGCATAGCCGGGGCGGGCAAAAGCAGCGTGATGAAGCCGGTTGCCCAGCTGCTCCGCGAGGAAGGCAAGCAGGTTCTGGGGCTCGCGGTGCAGAACACGCTTGTCCAGATGCTCGAGCGCGACACTGGCATCCGTTCGATGACCATCGCCCGCTTTCTCGCCCAATGGGGCAGGCTTCTGCACGAGCCGGGAAATGCCACGTTGCTGAGTGAGGCTCGGAGCGCGCTCGGAGACCATGTCCTGGTGCTCGACGAGGCCTCGATGGTGTCGAACGAGGACAAGTCCAAGCTGGTACGGCTGGCGAACCTTGCCGAAGTCCAGCGCCTGGTTCTCGTCGGCGACAAGCGAC
>SXGT01868229.1_pt1 | contig 15377 bp, 12 predicted proteins | sample 3176221 | NCBI WGS metagenome assembly SXGT01 (sample SAMN11356862, study PRJNA531348) | freshwater metagenome | isolation source: freshwater sample F1-120 | place: China: Fuxian Lake, Yuxi | collected 2017-12-25
CTTTCACGTTCGACTTGCATGCCTCATCCACGCCGCCAACGTTCGTTCTGAGCCAGGATCAAACCCTTCACTTGGAATGGTTGTGTTTCTTGGCGTCGCTCTGGGTCCCACTTGCGCAGGACCTCAGATGGCTTGCCATCCTGCGCCGCTTGCGCAGCACAGACAGCTTCTAAAATTAGCTCACACGCTTCTCTTTCGAGGCCACCCAGAATGTCAAAGATCACCCCGCTTCGGCCCTCCGACTTGCGTCGGCGGCGTGCGAGGGGCGGGAGAAGGTAGCGAGCGATCGGAACCGGTCAAGCCTGCGCTTGAGTTTTTCTCGCTGCCCAGCGAAACGTCGGCGCCGGACGAAAGCACTGCGCCTGCCAGCGGCTGCGGCGGCGCGCGTCAACTGCGGCAAGCCACCACCATCGTCACCGACTGCGCACCCGCGCCGCGCAGGACGGCGGCGCATTCCCGCGCGGTTGCGCCGGACGTAAGCACATCGTCCACCAACAACACCCCCCGCCCGGAAACCCGTCCCGGTCGCCGGACTGCGAAGGCCCCCGCCATGTTCGCCGCGCGCGACGCCACCCGTGGATCCGCCTGCGGCAACGTGGCCCGAACCCGGACCAGGACCCCATCCGCCGGTTCGATCGCAAGACGCGCCGCGAGTCCTGCCGCCAGCCAGCAAGCCTGGTCGAAGCCGCGCTGCCGCCGCTTGTGCGCGTGCAACGGCACCGAAACGAGGATCGGGCGCGCATTCCGTGGCAAGGCAAGCTGTTGGCGGCAGGCGTTTGCCATCGCCCGCAACAGCCACCGGCCCGCGCCGAGATCGCCATCCAGTTTGAAGCGTCGCACCAGGGCACCGCCCGTGCCCGCGTAGGCGTAGGGAGCCACCAGCTGGGCCACGTGCGTGAAGTCGCGGTGGTCGCTGCCACAGGGCTGCCCAGGCCCCGGGCCGGCCTCACCGCAGCGAGGGCACCCGTGGATCGGGCGTCGCTGCAAGTGCTGGTCACAGACGCGGCACAGGCTGGGAGCGTATTCTTCACACCCGGGGCAGACCGGCGGCAGCAGGAGGTCCAGCAAGCTCCGCCCGGCCTGCCGCAGCGCCCGGCGCACGATCGACCATGTTCCTGGGTTGGTTCTCACCCAGACAGTGGCACGCGCGGACGCAATCCCAGCGCGATTTCAGCGACCGGGCAACGCGATCCGGCGAGCCCGTTCCGCCGGGGAACTGGGTCGCGGCTGGTTCTGCACTCCCAGCGCCTTCTGCACACTGTGCACGTAGGCCTCGACCGTCATGTCCTTGCCGTGCGGCACGCCCAGCGCCTCGCCGATTTCCTTGGTCAGCTCCATATCGTCCTGGAACGACCAGGGCTGCGACCGGAAGAACTCCCGCAGCATCTTCCGGAACGCACGCCGGCTGCTGTAGGCGCCCACGGCGTAGACCGCGCCCGCCACGACGATGATGCCAAGGCACAGCAGCAGGGTCGTCAGCTCCATGTTCCACTGCGCCACCACCTGGAGCAGGAACCCGGTGGTGAGGAACAGGAACCCCAACATGACCTGCATGTTGTTGAGGGCGGTGTCGCGAACCTTGAGCAGGCTGCGGCTCTCGACCCCAAGGGCGTCCTGCAGCGCCTTGCGCGGCTCACGGAAGCGAATCGAGTTGGCGAGGAAGAAAACGCCAACCACGTTGCAGGTGAGGCCGACTACCGCGAGTTCAGGGTTGTCCATGCAGGGGAGAGACACTCGGCTGGGAGCCGGCCCCCGAAAGGAAGCCAGTGGCCCACCTGGAGCGACAGAACGTGGGTGGGCATGCTACCGGCCCCCCCCAAGGCTGCCAAACATCGGTCACAAAAGACCCTGGGCTCTGCGCGATCGGACTCTAGCATCGATTCGGCATGCCGAACCCGCCCTCGCTCGACCGCGCCCTGATGCAGCACCTCGCCGAACTGGCGCGGCTGCACATCAGCCCCGAACGCATGCCGATCCTGCGCCAACGGCTGGAACGCATCCTCGCTGGCTTCAGCGCTTTGCAAGGAGTGATCACGGCGGCTTCTACGCCCATCGCCGAGGCTTCGCCGCGGCCGCTGCGCGAGGATCGGGCGAGCGAACCGTTGCCCGTGGCGACCGTCCTCGCCAACGCCCCGGAGTCGGCGGGTTCGTCCTTCCTGGTTCCCCGGGTGATCGACGCATGACGAGCGCGGCCCCGACCACTGCCGCCGCGATCGCCCGCGCGGTGGCTGCCGGCACCACCTCCGCCGCCGAAGTGCTCGCCGCGAGCCTGCACCGCATCGCGGCCCTCGAGCCGACCCTGCATGCCTTCGTCGAAGTCTGGGCCGACCGGGCGCAAGCAGCCGCCGGGCGGATCGACCGCGACCGCGCCGCCGGGGTGCCGCTGGGCCCGCTGGCCGGCGTGCCGATCGCGGTGAAGGACAACCTGGTGCTGGCCGGCGAACAAGCCAGCGCGGGCAGCCGGATGCTCGCGGGCTACCGCTCGCCGTTCACCGCAACCGTGCTCGAACGACTCGAAGCGGCCGGGGCCGTGCTGGTCGGTCGCACCAACATGGACGAGTTCGGCATGGGCAGCACCACCGAGACTTCGGCCCATGGCCCGACCCGCAATCCGTTCGGCAACAACCTGGTGCCCGGCGGCAGCAGCGGCGGCAGCGCGGTTGCGGTCGCCGCCGACTACTGCCCCCTCGCCATCGGCAGCGACACCGGTGGCTCGGTCCGACAACCGGCGGCCCTGTGTGGCGTCAGCGGGCTGAAACCGGGCTGGGGACGCGTCAGCCGTTCCGGCCTGATCGCCTACGCCAGTTCGCTCGACTGCATCGGGGCGATGGCCCGCTCGGTCGAAGATCTGGCCCTGTGGCTCGACCTCGCCGCGGGCCCGGACGCAGCGGACCCCACTTCGGGCCCGGCCGCGCCCCCGGTGTCCGCTTCCCTCACGACCCGCGGCGACCTGCGCGGGCTGCGCATCGGCGTGCCGTGGGAACTCAACGGCCCTGGCCTCGACGACGACGTCGCCCGGTGCAAGGACGAAGCGTTGGCGACGGCGGCCTCGCTCGGCGCCGAAATCGTCGACTGCTCGCTGCCGGCGGTCGCCCACGCGGTCGCGACCTACTACCTGATCGCCACCGCCGAGGCGGCTTCGAACCTGGCCCGCTACGACGGCGTTCGTTACGGCCTGCGCCGCGATGGCCTCGGCCGCCTCGACGTGATGACGACGCGCAGCCGCAGCGCCGGCTTCGGCGACGAAGTGCAGCTGCGCATCCTGCTCGGCACCTTCGCCAGTTCGCATGGCTGGTCCGAAGGTTTCCACGACCGCGCCCGGGCGCTGCGAGCCCAGCTGCGGGCCGACTTCGCCCAGGCGTTCGCGCGCTGCGATCTGCTGCTGTCGCCGACGTCGCCGGTGCCCGCGTTCCCCCTCGGCAGCAGCAACGACGACCCGCTCACCATGTATCTGTGCGACGCCCTCACGGTGCCGGCGAGCCTCGCCGGCCTGCCGGCGTTGTCGCTGCCCTTCGGCGCCACCACCGATGGCCGCCCGGTCGGCATGCAATTCACCGCTGCCGCGCAACGCGAAGACCTGCTGCTGCAGGTCGGTCACGTGCTGCAGCGCCATACCGACCATCACTTGCGGCGGGCGTTGCCATGAGCAGGTTCGTCACCGTGATCGGCCTCGAGGTGCACGTACAGCTCGCCACTGCGTCCAAGCTGTTCTCGCCGGCCCCGGCGGCAGCACTCGGCGATCCCAACACGCGCGTGCACGCCATCGATCTCGGCCTGCCTGGCGTGCTGCCAAGACCCAACCAGAAGGCGATCGAACTGGCGATGCGGGCTTCGCTGGCCCTCGGCGCCGTGGTGCAACCGCTCTCGCGGTTTGCGCGCGAGCACTACTTCTATCCCGACCTGCCGAAGGGCTACCAGATCAGCCAATTCGACCAGCCGCTCGCGCTCGGCGGCAGCATCACGCTGCCCGATGGACACCGCTGCCGGCTGCATCGGCTGCATGTCGAAGAGGACGCCGGCAAGCTGACCCACACCGACATCGGCACCCTCGTCGATCTCAATCGCGCCGGCGTGCCGTTGGTCGAGATCGTCAGCGAGCCGGATCTGCGCTCACCCGCGCAGGCGCATGCGTTCCTGAGCGAACTGCGGCACGTGCTGCGCTTCACCGGCGTCTCCGACTGCGACATGGAACTCGGCTCGCTGCGCTGCGACGCCAACATCTCGTTGATGCCCGTCGGCAGCGAGACGTTCGGCACCAAGGTCGAACTGAAGAACCTGAACTCGCTGAAGATGGTGCAGCGCGCGCTCGAATACGAAGAACGGCGCCAGACCGCGGTGCTCGCCGCCGGCGGCCGCGTCGCCGCCGAGACGCGTGGCTGGCACGACGAACTCGGCGAGTCGCGTTCGCAACGCAGCAAGGAGCAGGCGCCCGACTACCGCTACCTGCCCGACCCCGATCTGCCGCCGCTCGTCATCGACGAAGCCAGCATCGCAGAAGCGCAGGCCGCCCTCGGCGAACTGCCGGCAGCACGCAGCGAACGCTACCGCGCGGCGTTCGGCCTGTCGGAGGTCGACGTGCGCGTGCTGTGCTCGGAGCGCGCGATCGGCGACTGGTTCGAACAGGCGGTGGCAGTCGGCGGCGAGCCGAAGGCCGTCTGCAACTGGATCGTCGCCGACGTGCTGCCGGCGATGCACGAACGCAACCTGGACCTCGCCACGTTCCCCATCTCGCCGCTGCGGCTGGCGTCGCTGCTGCGCCTGTGCGATGCCGGCGCCGTGACGCTCGTCGCGGCAAAGAAGGTGTTCCGCCATCTGCTCGAACACGACCTCGAACCGGCGGGTGCGTTGCGCGCACTCGGGCTTGACCGCACCACGGATCCGGCGGTGCTGCAGCCGTTCGTGCTCGCGGCGATCGCCGCGCTGCCCGAAGCCGCTGCGGCCGTGCGGGCCGGCAAGGACAAGGCACTCGACGCCCTGAAGGGCCACGTGATGCGCGCGAGCACAGGCCGCGCCGACCCTGCGGTCGTCGAGACACTGCTGCGCGCGGCCATCGCACCGCCCAGCTGAGGGTCGTCAGCGCACTGCGCGCGGCTTGCCCGGATCAGGCGGGCGCGAGCGCCGCGGTCTCGCGAGCGCGCCAACGGCGCGCGACGAAGGCCACCGCGGCGGCACCGCCCGCGGCGGCGAGCACGAACACCAGCGGCCGGATCGGCTGCAGGTAGCGCGGGTCGGGAATGACCGGCAGGTAGGCGAGCGTGCCGAGCAGGGCGACGCCGGCGAGCGCGCGCAGCGCCCAGTTCTCGCGGCGCCGCCGCCACAGCGCCACCACCGCGGTCAACGCCCCCAGCAGCATCACCGGCACGTGCAGCAGCCAACACAACGTGTGCGTCGCCTGCATCACGAACTGCGACTCGTACGGTGAGTTCGCGACTTCGTAGACATTGACGTCGTTGCCTTGCACCAGCGACCAACGCCACAGCCACAGGGGCTTCTCGACTGCATACCAGGAGAGGTAGCGCCACGGCTCGGCGGCGACGCGGGCCGCAAGCACGGTGCGCAGACCTTGCCAATTGGCACCGAAGGCCGGTTGTTCGGGATCTTCGCGGTACGGAAACCCGACCAGCCGCGGATCGCGAAACACCATGCCGGGGTAACTGCCGTGGCTGATCGACGCGGTCACGCGCGCGCTGCCGGACTTCGCCAGCGGCTGCACCTGGTTGCGCACGTTCCACAGGACGAATGGCACCAGGGCCAGTGCCACGAACGCCAACGCGCGCCCCCGTGACGCTCGCCACATCGCCAGGCCGATCGCGAACGGCAATACGACCAGCGCTTCGTTGCACAGCACCGCACCTCCCGCCACCAGAGCCGCCGTCACCAAGCGCGCCCGGCCCGTGGCCCCCACCGCGAGCCACACCGCGAGCAGCACGACGAACGTCGTCACGCATTCGGTCAACACGTAGGCCGTACTGACGACGAGGTGCGGACTGAGGGCGGTCAACGCGGCCGCCACCAGGGCCGGCGCGAAGCCGGCGCACGCGCGCGCGATGCGGTACGCGAGCAACACCGTCAGGGCTCCCAGCAGCACCTGCAGACCGACCACGCCGGCTTGCCAACCGGCCTCGCCGAACAGCCCACGGCACACGGCGAGCACCGCCGGATAGCCGGGCGAACGGAACGAATCCGGCGCCGGCGGCGACGTCGTCGCCAACGAGAACACGCCGTGTTCGCACAGGTTCTTCGCGTACGACGCGTACTGGCCGGCGTCGGCCCGCAGCGGATGCTGCACCACGGCTTCGAGCACGAAGCCGAGCCGCAAGGCCAGCCCGACAGCCACCACGATGCCGACCAGCACGCCTCGTTCTGCGTTGCGCACGCCGTGGCATCGGCCAGTCGCAGCTGCGAACTCAACGCAAGGCAGGTTCACCGCGCGGAAAACACCGCCAGCGTCTGTTCGACGAGTTGGCCTGCTTCCGGCAGCTGCGCGACCACCGCGAGTTGCCCCGTCCGGCAGGGCACGACGAACGCGTGCACGACGGTGCGGACTTCGCCGCCAGCCGCCACGCCCGGCGTCAACGCCACCACGTCGACGCCTTCCTCGGTCGACACGGTGTGCGCAATCGGCAGCGTCAGCGCCTTGCCGCGCAGGCAGACCACGACGAGACGCGATTCCCGGAAATCGCACGGTGGCTCCGGCAACGCCTGCGTCGGGATCGCGAGGCGCGCCCGCAACTCCGCCCATTCCGCGGCCGTCACCGCCATCGCGCACTGCGTCGGCTGCGACGTGGCATCGGCGAAGGACCACTGCGCGGCAATCGCCAGCAACTCGTCGCGAGGGCCTGGATCAGGCGTGGCGGCACACGCCCAATGCAGGCAGCAGCAGCAGAACAGCACGAAGGATCGCACGGCCTCGCAGGCTACGCGAACACCCTGCGACGCTACCATCGCGGCAATGTCCCGGTTCGCGCTCACTGCCCTCGTCCCCGTCGTCGGCGCTTCGCTGCTGGCGCAACAGGGAGCGGCTCCGAGTGCCGAACTGGCGGAAGTCGTCGCCGGCTACGCGGCGAAGATCGTGGCCTCGGCGCATTTCGTCAGCGGCCGCACGCTGGACTCGGTGCTGGCGGAAGAACTAGCCCCGACGCGTCCGCTCGAAGCGATGGTGCGGCCGTTGCTGCAGTTCGACATCGACGACAAGGCGGGCACGGTCACCTGCCGCATCGGCTCGGCACGCGCGACCGCGGTGCGCACGCAAGGTCTGGGTTGCACATTGGCCCGCCCTGGCGCCGACGCCGCGGCGCTGCGCGCGCGCGCCATCGCGGCCGCACCGCCGGCGCCGGCAAACGTCCTGCAGCAACCGTGGCCGCTCGGGGAAGGCGCCGCGACGCCGACCGCAGGCATCAACCAGGCGGCGCTGGCGCGTGCCATCGACAACGCATTCGCCGAGCCCAGGGGGCAAGCGAAGATCCACACGCGCGCCGTCGTCGTCGTGCACCGTGGCCAGCTCGTCGCTGAGCGTTACGCCCCCGGCTACCACGCGGCGATGCCGCTGCCAGGCTGGTCGATGACGAAGACGCTGACGCACGCGCTGCTCGGCGTGCGCGAACAGCAGGCGCCATTGGCGCTGCATCGCCCGGACGGCACCGGTCCGGGCCGCGAGTGGCTGCGCGACGAACGTCGCGCGATCAGCCTCGACCACGTGCTGACGATGACGACGGGGCTGGCGTGGAACGAGTCGTACGACGATCCGGCCAGCAATGCACTGCAGATGCTGTTCCGTTCGTCGGACCATGCCGCCGCCTACATTGCCCGGCCGCGCGCGGCCGCTCCCGGTGCGACCTTCGGGTACTCCAGTGGTGCCACGAACCTGCTGTGCCAGGTGCTGCGCGCGACGTTCGCCGGCGACGACGCTGCCTACCACGCGTTCCCGCGCGAGCACCTGTTCGCGCCACTCGGTATGCACAGCACCGTGCTCGAAACCGACCCGAGCGGCACCTTCGTCGGCAGCTCGTACGGCTTCGCCACCGCTCGCGATTGGGCCCGACTCGGCTTGCTGTATGCCCAAGGCGGTGAGTTCGCGGGCAAGCGACTCGTGCGCCGCCAGTGGATCGACGACGCCTTCCGGCCCGCGCCGGGCAGCGAGGGCCGGTTTGGCCGCCACCTGTGGCTCGACGCGGATCCCGACGGCGACGGCCCGGCAAAGCGGCGCTGGCCCGAACTGCCGGCCGACCTCGGCTACATGAGCGGCCACGAAGGCCAATACTGCGTCATCGTGCCGAGCGCGCAGCTCGTGCTGGTGCGCCTTGGCTGCACCAAGAACGGCGGCTTCGACCTGCGCGCGTTCGTGCGCGACGTGCTCACCGCCACCAGCAAGTGAGGGCGAGACTCCGCGCTCAGCGCGGCGTCCACAGGTTCGTCCACGGCTCGTTCGGATCGCGCGCGCCGGCCGGCCGCGGCTGCAGGTAGTCGGCCCAACGCTTCTGGAAGCGCAGGTCACCGCCGACGAGACCGCTGAGTCCGGGATGGGCCGCGATCACCTTGCGCAGCACTTCGGCCTTCGTCGTCACCGGCAGCCGCTGCAGCGGGCTGTCGAGCGGACGGTCGTAGTTGAACACGACACCGGCGCCGTCCAGACGGGCGAGCTTGACGCGGATCTCCGGGTAGCTCGGTCCACGCACGTAGCGTTCGCCGAGATTCGACGCGTCGACTTCGAGCAGACGCGGACAATCGCGCACGAGCGGCGCCACCTGGTCGCGCCATTCGAGGGCGATCGCTACCGCGGCCACGACGCGCCGCTCATCGCACCTGGTTCCCGGCGCCACCACCATCGTGGTCGGACCACCCGGGGCAGTGAGTTGCACGACGGGCAACGGCGTTTCCACGTACGGCAGCTGCACGCATTCGCTGTCGCACAGACACAGCGGCGCCCCATCGCCGGCGTGCACGGCAAGCACCGGCCGGCGCAATTCACACGCGAGCCGCAGCTTGTCCGGGAACACGCGCTGCACATCGACCGCTCGCAACCAAGGCACGGCGGCGAGTCCGTCGCGCAGCTCGCGCTGGCCACGGTCGTCGAGAATGGGAATGTCCGCGCTGAGCCAGGGCGCCAGCGCGGCGGACACGGCAAGCAGCAGCTTGCCATCCATCCAATCCGGTTTTTCGGCGATGCCAACCCGATCGAGTTGCACCAGCGGGCTGTGTTGCGCCGCCTGGTCGAATCGGGCCGCGAGCACTTCGGCGGCCTTGGGCCCACACAGCCAGACGGTGAGGACGAAGGCCGTGAGCACGACGAGCCGGACGACCCATCGCTGGGTCGCCGGTGCCGCTACCAGGGCTGCGGGGGCGCGATCTGGCACGAGGTCCCGGAAGTCGGGGACGAAAAGGAAGACCATGCCACGGGATCGCCGGCGCTGCCGACGTTCCGCGCGGCCCATCTACACGCGGCCGCCGAACTCAGTTCAGGCGCGCGACGACGGGCTTCTGGTCGACCTTCTGGCGGTCGCGCGAGAAGCCGCTGACGTTCTCGCAGTCGTCCGTGAAGATCTCGAGCGTGTCGAGGATGTTCTCGATCAGGTGACGGTCCATCGTCACTTCGCGCCCACCCTTGCCGGCCTCGAGTTCGTGCTCGAGCAGGCGGGCGAGGATCTTGAGCTGCGACAGGTGACGACCGACGAACTTCGGAACGTTGACTTCTTTGTTTTCCATGGCTGGCTCCTACTGCGGGACGACGCGGTTGACCTCCGCGCCACCCCATGGCCGGGTTCGGGCGAACTCGGCGACCGGTTGCGAAACGCTCCGCCGCGCGGCGAAGCGGCAGCGAGCATAACGATGCGACCGGATGAAAAAAGCCCGCGCTATCAACCCTCCACCGCGAACGACTCTGCTGTGGAGAAGGACTCACAGGTGGAGAACGCGTCGGCGACCGTCGGCCCTCGCGATCAGCACGTTTCCCATCGCGCACGTGGTGTGCGATGCTGCGCGCGTGCCGAAACGCGAGCCCCCTCCGGACCCGATCCAGTTCAAGGGCTACACGCTCAATTCGTTCCAGGTACAGGCGGCGCAGGCGATCGAAGCCGGCAACAACGTGCTGCTTGCCGCCCCCACCGGCTCGGGCAAGACGCTCGTCGCCGAGTACGCGATCGAACACGCGGTGCGGGCCGGCAAACGAGCCATCTACACGAGCCCGATCAAGGCGCTCAGCAACCAGAAATTCCGCGACTTCAAGAACGACGGCCTGCGTGTCGGCCTGATGACCGGCGACCTCACGCTCGATCCCGATGCGCCGCTCGTCATCATGACGACGGAGATCTTCCGCAACGCGGTGTTCGAGGATCCCGAACGCTTCCGCGACACCGACTTCGCGATCTTCGATGAAGTGCACTTCGTCGACGACGTCGACCGCGGCACGGTCTGGGAAGAGTCGCTGATCTTCGCCCCGCCGCACGTTCGCTTCGTCGGCCTGTCGGCAACGATCGCCAACCTGCACGAGTTCGGCGAGTGGATCCGGCAAGTGCGGCCGCAAGCCCTCGCGGTGATCGAACACACGCGCCGGCCGGTGCCGCTGTCGCATCGGCTGTTCCATCCCGACGCCGGGGTGTTCCAGCTCGAACAGCGCGCCCGCGCGATCACCTTCCACGAGAAGGCTGCTGCCCGCGAACTGCGTCATGGCGGTCGCGCCGGACGCCGCGAAAAAGAACGTTCGCGCTGGGGTGACAAACGCGAACGCGCACAAGGCCGCCGCGTCACCTTCGGGCCGCGCCCGTACGTGCAATTGCTCGACGAGCTGCAGCACCGGCAGCTGCTGCCGCTGCTCTACTTCTGCTTCTCGCGCAAGGAGTGCGAGATCAAGGCCGAACGCAGCATGGGCCGCATGCTGCTCGACAAGGGCGAGCGCAAGAACATCGAGGCATTGTTCGCCGAGATCTGCGCACGCTTCGAACTCGACCCCGCCGCCGACCCCGGGCTGCGCGGCATCCTCGGCCGCGCCATCGCCGGCGTCGGCTACCACCACGCCGGCATGCTGCCGATCCACAAGGAAGTGGTCGAGCGCCTGTTCACGTCGGGCCTGCTGAAGATGTTGTTCACCACCGAGACGTTCGCACTCGGCATCAACATGCCGGCGCGCACCGCGGTGTTCGATCTGCTGCGCAAGTACGACGGCGTGCAGATGGACTACATGAAGGCGCGCGACTACCTGCAGATGGCGGGCCGCGCCGGTCGGCAAGGCCTCGACAAGTCGGGCCTCGTGATCTCGATCCTCGAAGACGAAGACCTGAAGAACGCGCCGCTGTCGCGTTTCCACTCGGGCAAGGTCGAGCCGATCACGTCGCGCTTCAACCTGTCGTACTCGACGATCCTCAATCTGTACGACCGCCTCGGCAGCAAGGGGCTGCTCGCCGCGTACGACAAGAGCTTCGCCGCGTTCCAGGCGATGACGGGCACGCCCGCCACCCGCCAAAAGAAGAAGGCCGCCGCGCACGCGTCGCTCGCGCTCCGCGTGCAGGTGCTGCGCGACGCCGGCTTCCTCGACGAGAAGGGGCTGTTGCCGCGCGGCAAGCTGGCACAACGCATCAACGGCTACGAGATCCAGGTCGCCGAGTTGTTGTTCAGCGGCGCGCTCGAACCCCTGGACGTGCACCAGTTGGCGGCAACCTTCACCGCCCTGATCCACGAAGATCGGCGCCGCGCCGAGCCACGCAACGCTCGCCGCGAACAGGGTCCGCTGATGCAAGCCGTCACCGACGCGGTGCGCCGCTTCGTCGCGATCGAAACGCTGCACGGGATCCCGCACCCGATCAAGGAACCCGACTGGGGCATCGCGCCGGCGATCGACTGCTGGAGCCGCGGCGGCACCGTCGAGGACCTGGAACGGCTGGCGTACAGCGACGCCGGCGACGTCGTGCGCACCCTGCGCATGGCGATCCAGATGATGCGGCAGGTGCGGATGACGGTCGGCAAGGGGCAGCAGCTGGGCGCCCGCCTCGAAGAAGCGATCGTCGCCGTCAACCGCGATGTCGTCGATGCCAAGCGCCAGTTCGAACTGGGCTGACCAGGTCGGCGCAGGCCCAACTGGGCAATCCGCCACGCCGTGGCATGATGCAGGGACCTCTCCCGGCCATTGGCCGGGCTCGTTCCTCGTCTCCTCACCACCGAGGTGGTCATGCACTTGCGTACGCTGCCAATCGCCAGCCTGCTGGCGTTTCCGTTGTTCGTGTCGGCGCAGGATCCTGCGGCCCACGTTCGCCGCACGTTCAACGCACTCGACGGCACTGTCGTCGCCGAACAATGGCAAGCCGATGGCCGCACCTGGGCCAGGCTGTCACCCGACGGCAAGACCTTCGCCGAAGCTCGCCCGCTCGACTTCACGCTGAAGCTGCGCTTCCGTGAGTTCGATCCGGCGAACGGGGAACCAGCGATCCCTGCCAACCTGCGCACACCCAACGCGGGCCTGTGGATCGTGCAGTACCACACGCCGGGCACCGGCGCCTACCGCGAGGCGATCGCGCTGCTCGGCGGCGAGAACCTGCTGTTCCTCGCGCACCAGGCGAACGTGTGGGCGCTGCCCGCCGGCGTGCCCGCGGCGCTGCTGCAGCTGCCGTTCGTACGCGCGGTGGTGCCGTTCCATGCCGCCTACAAGCTCGAAGAGCCGCTGCTCGCAGCGCTCGCCACCGACCCGACCGGCGAGTCCATTCGCGTGAACTTGCTGACGATGCACCGCGGCCTCGCGTCGAAGACGCTGGTCGGCGGCGAAGTGCGCCGGCTCGGCGGCGACGTGCACGAGATCTCGGCAGAGACGCACCTGATGAGCGTGACGCTGCCCATGCACCGGCTGCACGACCTCGCCGCGCATCCCGAAGTGCAGTGGATCGACCGCTGGGGCGCACCGTCGCACGACATGGACATCGCGCGCAGCTTCCACGGCGCCAACTACGTCGAAGGCCTCACCGGCATCACCGGCCAGGGCGTGCGCGTCGAAGTGATGGACGGCGGCTGTGACCAGGTGCACCCCGACATCACCAACTTCGCGGTGCACGGAGCGACCAACGGCAGTTCGGCGCACGGCACCTGCACGTCGGGCATCGTCGTCGGCAGTGGTGCCGGCAACGCCGCCGCGCGCGGCATCGTGCCGAGCGCCTTCCTGGCAATCGCCGACTACGAGTCGGGCTTCTCCGGCGGCAGCCGCTACGCGCACACCGGCGAACTGGTCAACGCGTCGCTGTCGTGGCAGTGCGTGCTGCAGAGCAACAGCTGGGGCAGCGCCCAGACCACTGCCTACAACTCGGTCAGCCAGGACCTCGACCTGATCCTGTTCGACCACGCGCGCATCTCGATCCTGCAGTCGCAGAGCAACCTCGGCACGCAGAGCAGCCGGCCGCAGGCGTGGGCGAAGAACATCATCTCGGTCGGCGGCATCAAGCACGCCAACACGGCCAGCAAGACCGACGACAGCTGGACCGGCGGCGCCTCGATCGGGCCGGCCGCGGACGGCCGCATCAAGCCCGACATCGCCAGCTTCTACGACTCGACGCTGTGCACCGACCAGGTCGGCAGCGCCGGCTACACGACGACCAACTACTACAGCTCGTTCGGTGGCACGTCGGGGGCAACACCGATCAGCGCCGGCCTGCTCGCGACCTTCTACCAGCTCTGGCACCAGGGCGCGTTCGGCAACTCGACGTCGACGTCGGTGTTCGCGTCGGCGCCACAGAACACGACCGCCAAGGCGATCCTGATCAACACGGCGAGCCAGTGGACCTTCACGGGCACCGGCCACGACCTGACGCGCACGCACCAGGGCTGGGGCCACCCGGACCTGCAGCGCATGTACGACCAGCGCGCCCAGATGCTGGTGGTCGATGAAAGCGTCGTGCTGGCGCCGCTCGCGACATCGTCGCACGCGGTGTCGGTCACGGCGGGCACGGCCGAACTGAAGGTGACGATGGTGTTCCGCGATCCGGCCGGCACCACGTCGTCGACGGTGCATCGCATCAACAACCTCGACCTGAAGGTCACCTCGCCCGGCGGCACGATCTACCACGGCAACGTCGGCTTGTCGGCCGGCAATTACAGCACCGCCGGCGGTTCGCCGAACACGCTCGACACCGTCGAGAACGTGTTCGTGCAGAACCCGCAGGCCGGCACCTGGACCGTCGAAGTCACCGCCGCCGAGATCAACCAGGACAGCCACACCGAGACGCCCGCCGTCGATTGTGACTTCGCGCTCGTCGTCAGCGGCGTCAACGCAGCACCGCCTGCCCCACCGGCCGCCCCGACCAGCCTCGGCGCCATCGCCGCCGGTTCGACGCAGATCAACCTCACGTGGACCGACAACGCCACCAACGAGTCGGGCTTCACGATCGAACGCTCGCTCGACGGCACGAACTTCGCCCCGGCCACGACGGTCGGCAGCAACGTGACCAGCTGGTCTGACACCGGCCGCAGCCCAGGCACGACGTACTGGTACCGCGTGTTCGCCAGCAACGCCGGCGGCAACTCCGCCAACAGCAACGTGGCCAGTGCGACCACCAGCAGCGCCGTCGACTACACCGCCACCGGCCAGACGGCCAACCACGGCACCGTGACCGGAGCCTTCACGCTGACGCAGTCCGACGACGGCAGCCGGCAGCAGATCCTCGAGGTCGCGACCTCGGGCAATCGCAACAGCCTCGAGCACGAATGGCAGATCGCGAACGTGCCCGCGACCGGCACCCGCACGCTGCACCTGCAGGCGCACCGCACGGTGTCCGCCGACAACGACACGTTCACGTTCCAGGTCCGCAGCGGCAGCTCGTGGGTCACCGCGATCTCGGTGACGAAGACCGCCGACGACAACGTCTACCAGACCTACGTGCTGCCGAGCACGGTGTCCGGCACGGTGCGTGTGCGCGTCATCGACTCGGACAACCGACGCAACGTCACCGGCTACGACTCGGTGTTCGTCGACCACCTGTTCGTGCGCGCGCAGTAGCCACGGCCGGCCGGAACGGGGGCCCGCCGCGGGCCTCGTGTTGGCCTGGGAACGGGCGAACGGATAGAACGTTCGCCCCTCGGGTGCGGCCGGTCAGCCGCCCCGGGCCCACCCCACCATGGTCGTCCGGAATCCGTTCTCGTCACGTTCTTCGCTGAAGGTCGGCAAGCAGACCTTCACCTACTTCTCGCTGCCCGCCCTGGAGAAGGCCGGCCTCGGCTCGCTCGCGCGGCTGCCGTACTCGATCCGCATCCTGCTCGAGCAGGCACTGCGCAACCACGACGAGTACGTGGTGTCGACGAAGGACGTGCAGAACATCGCCGGCTGGAGCCCGGCGACCGCCGGCCAGGTTGAGATCCCGTTCCTGCCGGGCCGCGTCGTGCTGCAGGACTTCACCGGCGTGCCGTGCGTC
>SXGT01449806.1_pt1 | contig 15375 bp, 17 predicted proteins | sample 3176221 | NCBI WGS metagenome assembly SXGT01 (sample SAMN11356862, study PRJNA531348) | freshwater metagenome | isolation source: freshwater sample F1-120 | place: China: Fuxian Lake, Yuxi | collected 2017-12-25
CGGCCATGTAGCCGTTGCCGCCGTGGAGCTGCACCGCCTCGAGGGCGACCTGCATCGCGGTACGCGCGGCGTAGAGCTTGCCCGCCGAGGCCTCGGCCAGGGATGCCGGCCGGCCCAGCGCCGACCGCTCGATGGTCGAGAAGATGATGTTCTGGAGGTTCATACGCGCCACCTCCATCTCGGCGATCTTTGCCTGAATCAACTGAAACTCACCGATCGACCGCCCGAACTGCACGCGCTCCCTTGCGTACTTGAGCGAGACCTCGAGACACTCCTCGACGATCCCAAGCGCCATCGCGACCACGCCCGTGCGCTCGGTATGAAAAGTGGCCTTGGCGCCCGAGCGGGCCTGCGCATCCTCGACCTCGCCGATCAGCCGGTCACGGCCCACCCGCACATCCTCGAGAAAGAGTTCGCCGGTCGGTGACGAGTGCAGACCCATCTTGCGCAGCGGCTTCGACTGCGTGAGTCCCGGCATTCCGCGGTCGAGCACAAACGAGAGAACCTTGCGCTCGCGCGGCGGGTTGCCCTCGTCAAGCTTGCAGATAAAGACGAGCGTATCGGCATAGGGCCCGTTGGTGATGAAGGTCTTGCTGCCGTTGAGCAGGTAGTCGTCGCCGTCACGGCGGGCGCTGGACTGCATGCTGCCGAAGGCGTCCGAGCCCGAGCCCGGCTCGGTGATCGCCCAGGCGCCGACCTTCTCCATCGTGAGCAAGGGCGGCACCCAGCGCTCCTTCTGGGCAATCGTCCCGCGCGAGCGGATCGCGCCTGCCGTGAGCTGGACGCTCACCCCCATCGCCGTCACCATGCCGGGGCAGACGCGGCAGAGTTCGATGGTCGGGATGAGCTGGGCGGCGGCGTCATCCATGCCCTGCTCGACCGAGACGCCGCGCGTGCCCGCCTCGAGCTTGGCCGGCGCCCCGCCCTTCTCGCGCGCGAGCTGGCGGCGGAAGCGCTCGACCTGCATCTCGCCGATGCCAAAGGTCTGGAACATCCGCCGCAGAATGGCGTAGGGCGGCAGGTCGCCGTGCTCGAGTTCGTCGCGCACCGGCACGATCTCGGCCTGAATGAACTTCCGGAAGGCGTCGCGGATGGCGACGTGCTGCTCGCTCCACTCGATCATGGCGGGGCGTCATAGCCGCGGCCCCTGCGGGCCGCCACGCGGGGCGGTCTGGGCCCTTCGCGCCCCCTGCCAACCGACACCTTGGAGCCATTCGCGAACGGCTTCTTCGAGAGGGGACTCCGAGGACTGGCTCATGGCCCGATCCAGCGGGTCACGGGGCTCGCCAGGAACTCTTCGAGCTTCACGCCGTCGCCGCCCACGAGGAGCTTCCGGTGCACGTTGAGCGCCGTGGCAACGGCCTCGATGCCGGCGTGCGACGCCGCCATGCGGCCGCTCTTCACCTCGATGGCCGGGCGCCGCCGCCCGGCTTCCACCATAAAGTCCACTCCCCGCTTGGCCTCGCCCCTGTACGAGAGCACGCCCTCCCCCGCGGCGGCGTTGGCGACATGCGCCCCGCCGAGCGGATCACGCATGGGCCGTCCATCATCAGGCTCGCCAGCGAGATGCCCGAGGCGCCCGCGCTTCGCCGAGCCGGGCACGCGCGAGCGGTAGTTGCGGAGCTCAAGGGAGCGGCCGCGCGAGCAGTCGGGCGTGGTCGCGCATCATGCAGCGGTTCATCACCACCAGCAGGCCGGCGACGCGGGCACGTGACGCCGCGGCCTCGTTGACGACGCCATCCTGCAACCAGAGGGCGCGCGCGCCGATCGCGAGCGCGTCGTCGACCACGGGTTCGATCAATTCGGAACGGCGAAAAACATCGACCACGTCGATCGGGCCGGGCGCGTCGCGCAGCGAGGGCCAGCAGCACAGCCCGAGCACCCGCGCGCAGAGAGGATTGACGGGCACGATCTCGTACCCGGCGGCTTGCAGATACGCCGCGACGCGATGTGAATCACGTTCGGGCCGGGGCGAGAGGCCGACCACCGCGATGCGCCGGGCCTCGCGCAGGATGTGACCAACCTCTGGTGGCGGGGCGTCCACGCGGTCCCGATGCCAGAAGTAGGGCTCGCCGGCACGCGCGGATTCGCCCCGCCCAGCCGCGCTCAAGCGAATCGCCCTGCGCGCGGCACGGCCGGCGGCAGACCTGTCGCAACGCGATGCCGGCCCACCGCGCCGGCACAAGGTCACAGCCGGTAGCGCTTGAGCTTGTACCAGAGGGTTCGCTCGCTGACGCCGAGCAGGCGCGCCGCCTGGATCTTGTTGTCGCCCGTGGTCTGCAGGGCACGCAGGATCAGCTTGCGCGCGAGTTCCTCGACCGCGGGATCGAGGCGGAAGCCCAACCCCTCGCCACCGAAATCCCCTACCGATGCCTGCGGGACCGGAGTCGTCGCAAGGGGAATCGAGCTGAAGAACGTGGCGTCGATGTCCGGTCCAGCAGCAAGCACAACGGCTCGCTCGATCAGGTTGCACAGCTCGCGCACGGTGCCCGGCCAATTGGTGCATACGCTGCCGTTGTCGGCTGGATGGCAAGCGCCGTCAGGTGGAGGCCGAGGACTTCGATCGGCGCCAAACCGACCAGCGCCGCCGCCCGGGTCTCCTCGAAGTACGACGCACCGCCGGCTCGATTCGCCGCTGGGAATGGCCGCCATCCGAGAGCAAACAGGTTGCGGTCTTGCAGAGGCGACGGCTCATCCCACGCGCCACCGCCAACCACCAGACCGCTCTCGTCCACGATGAGCAGCTCGGCATCGAAGCCGAGCAAAGAAAGATTATGTTGGAAATGGTGGAGAACGAAATTGAGATGCTCCCAAGACACCCGGGCCTCGAGAACGCCGACGATTTCTCCATGGTGGGCTGGAGAGTAGACGGGTGTCGTGATCTCGACCCCGGCCGATCGCACGGTCCCTTGGTCGATCAGCTCCGCTCGCGGGCGACCAGCGAAGGCACCCGAGCGCGCCGCTTGATCGCGAGGTGGCATCACTGCCGGGCCCCGAGCGCGTCCACCGAGGGCGATCTCGGATTCCGGCCACGGACGCGACGATGCCTCGATGATCGAAGGTCGCAGCGACAGAGGCCTCCCCGTCCTCGCGCCCACCGGCGATGGCCTCTCTGATCCCGACATCACGCGAACGATGCAGCAGCTCCTCGCTCACTCCGGCGATCGACTCGGTCAACCCCTCGCTCGCGTCCCGTGCGACCTCGGCAAGCTGGCGCCCGATGGTGCGCCCAAGCGCCTCCTCGACGGCACCCCGCGTCGTCCACGCGTAGACCAGGCCGGCGGCCGCGACCGTGGTGACGGCGAGCAGGAGCAGCCGGGGGTAGAGGGAGCGCTGCCAGATCCAGCCTCGGTCACGGTTTGCCCCGACGCTCATCGACGACGCCCGCCACAACGACGACCGCGCGACACCACCCAGCCGAAGCGCGCCAACGCGAACACCCCGAGGCGTATGTTCACGTTGCATGCCGGATCATGCTCGCGAGCTCAACTGCGCCACCCTGCCGAGGAGGTGCCCAACCGGGCATGGCACTCAGCGATCCTGCAACCGATTGCAGAGTCGCCCCGAATACCCTGCAATGCCTTGCGCACGGAGCGCCACCGACACCGTTCGCAGTGGCGAGAATCGCACGGCATCCTGTCGCACCGCTCTCCCCGGCTTGACCGCGTCGTGAGGGCGCACGGTGAGTCCACCGCGCCTGGGAAGCCCGCGTTCGTGGCGCTCACCGGCGCGCCCCCCGGAGCAAGGGCGTGCGGGCGCTCCGGTGAGCGCCGCCGGGAATCGTGCGCAAGAGTTCCCTCTTGCCCGGAGTCCTCACCCCATGGCATCCGATTTGCGGTGTGAATGTGTCTGTCTCGCGCCCGGAGCGGCGTGAGTTTTCCGCCCCCTAGGGCCACGGGCAACCCGCGCCCACCGAGGCTCCACAACTTGAAGAGGGAACATCAGGCATGAACTCGAGACGAAACCAGATTCGAACTCTGTTGACGGCGGCGGTCCTCGCCGGAGCGCTGGCCGTGTTGGTGGGGGCAGAGGATGCGAGCGCGCAGATCGTCAACCCCTGCGCACGCGCCGACGAGGTGCTCGCGACGACGGGGCGTGGCGACTCCGACCACGACGACATCAGCAACTGCGCCGAGGTCCGCGTCACCGGCACCAATCCACGCGACTTCGACACCGACAGCGATAACGAGCCCGACGGCACCGAGATCGACGGCGGCACCGATCCAGTCGACAGCGACAGCGACGACGACGGTGTGGACGACGGCACCGAGATCGACGACGGCACCGACCCGAGCGACGCCGACTCCGACAACGACGGCGAGATCGATGGCGCCGACGACGACCCCGGTAACGATCTCGGCTCCAAGATCGAGGGCCAAGCAAGCTCGCTCACCTGCCCTGACGCGGCTGCCTCGATCATCGGCGAAATTGTCGTGCTCGGTATCTCGATCGCGCTCGACGCCGGAACCGACTTTGATGGCGCCGACAACTGCGCCGAGGTCGCCGCCAAGTTCGGCAGCGCTACCGGTGTTGCGGTCGAGGTCGAGGTGGGCGGCACGCTGGGCAGCTTCGTCGCGCTCGAGGTTGAGGTCGAGGACGCCGACAACGACGGCAGCCCCGATGACATCGACGATGACGACGACAACGACGGCAGCGATGACGACGAGGACGAGGACGACGACGGCGACGGCGAAGACGACGAACAGGACGAAGGTGAAGAAGACGAGGAGGACGAGGAAGACTGAGCCTCGCCAATGACATCGCCAGGAACGAGGGGTGACGAAGGTCCTCGCCCCTCGTTCCTGGCTTTACGTCTCGCCCGGGGGGCGGCAGCAACGCCGCCGCCCCCCGGGCCGTTTTCAGGCTCCAGCCACCGGCCTACGGCGCCCGAACCGAGCAAGCCCGCGACGCGCCGCGGCCATGCCGACGGACACGGCGACGAGGCCGAGCCCCGTTGAGAGGGTCGCGTTGGCCAGCGCCTCTCCGAAGCGCCCCGCACGCACGAGCTGATCGGTATAGAGCGCGTAGCTACTGAAGGTCGTGAAGCCGCCGAGGAAGCCCGTGGCGACGAAACTCGAAGCGAAGCGCAGGCGCAGGTCGGCCCGAAAGTAGTCGACCACTTCGAGGGTTGGATCCACACGGACGACTCCGGGCAGATCCTCCATGGCGCGCCCCGCGGGCGTCCCTCGCAACCGGCTTAGTCCATCACGCCGCAGAACGGCTTCGAGCACATAAAATACGAATCCAAGAAGCAACGAACCGGTCACGTTGATCACGAGGATTCCCGCCCAGCCCGGCAGGCCGAGCCCTTCGTGCAGAACAGCGTCGAGGAGGTGCCGGCATAAGGTACCGAGCGCGCCACCCGCGCCGACGCAGAGCGCGGTGATGAACCAGGTCACCTCCAACCTCGCACGAGCGCAAGGCCAGCCACCACCGCCAGGGCCCCGAGCGCTGCTGTCACGAATAAATTAACGGCCGCCTGCCCCCGCCGACCCTGCTGCCACAGGATCACGGAATCGAAGCTGTACGTGCTGAACGTAGTGAAGCCGCCGCAGAATCCAGTGAGCCCAAGCGCCAACGCCAGCTCTATACTCAGCTTTTCGAGGGCGAGGGCTGCGGGCGCAGGCGGATGCACGCGGATCTCGTGCATATGCTCGGCCAGGGTGGCGAACCCGATCCCGATCAGGAGACAGCCGACGACGTTGACGACGAGGATCGCGACCCAGCCGGGCAGACGTGTCGTCGTGCGGAAGATCTCGGCCACACCGAAGCGCACCAGTGCACCAAATCCGCCACCGAAGAGCACGCAGAGAAACTTCGCGACTTCCTCCATATGGTGCTAGCTCAGGAACTCGATCTCGAGCGCGATCAGTGTCCCGTCCGCATCCGCATAGCCATCCACGTCGAGCTGCGCGTCGAGGATAATATCGGCGCCCCCGCCACCCTCGAAGCGGGTCGCCGGGGTGATGCGGATCCGCTGGCTGCCACCGACGACGACCTCGGTCGGCGATTCGACCGACGTCACGAAGCCCTCGATCCCGAGCCCATCACCTTCGTCGAAGGGCAAGGCGGGGTCGAGAACGGTGAGGTCCGTGGCCACCATGACGTCGTCCGAGGGCGGCTCGGCGGCATCTATCTCGACGAAGAGGCCGTCGTCGAGCCCGCTAGGCGGGACGTTCTCGAGAAAAGCATCGCCGTATTCGATGGTCAATCTATTTATATTGAAGCTCTTCGCCATCCCGTCGTGGCCCGAGACGTAGCCGCGCAGCTCGATCTCGAGGTCGTCGGTCTTGCGATTGATGCGCGTGGCGCGGATGCGTCCCTCGGCGTCGAGGAAGCCGCCGACGTCAATCGTGTCTCCGACGGCGAGGGCCGCCAGCGGTACCGGAGCGAAGACGGTAAGCTCGTCCACGATCACCTCCTGGCCCAGGAGCCCGATCGCTCCGGTGCCGGCATCGAGAGACTCGATCGGTCCTTCGGCGAAGTTGTCGACCGCGACCCTCTCGGCAATCCCGTGACGGCCCCCCCGAGCAACCACGCCGCGGACGGTCGCCACCATACCGAGCCCGAGCTCGCTTGCGGAGACCGGCTCGCCCTCGATCGTGACGGTCGCCCCTTCGGTTTCGAATTCGATGCCGCCGACCACGATGCTCCCCAGACCGGAGATCGCTCCCTGCACCGAGGACGTGCCAGCGATCCCACCGCCCATCGGACCGGCGCAGCCCGCGGCCAGCAGAAACAGAGCCAGCCAGCGCGGCCAGGGCATGCGTTCCGCATCGTTCATCGATCGTCCTCCCGCTGCGACGATACCTCTTCCGTGAAAAAATAAATACCTGTCATGACGCGGTGGCGGCCCGTGCCTACCACCTTCACGCTCGCGTCTCGGTCCTTCCGGGCCATCACGCGATCGAGCCGCTCGAGCAGGGGCTGGCCCGCCCGCCGCACCGCGGTGTGGATGCCCGCCACGGCTTCCGTCGGGATGTTGTCGTAGGACACCCGCCGTTGGAAGAACCCGCTCCCGGGTTCGCCAGCCAGGTTGTGATCGAGCGCCGCAATCAGGTCGGAGACGTCGCTGCCAAGGATGGCGATGCTCTCGGCCGAGGCGACAGCCGGGATGTAGCTCCGCTCCACGAGCCTGAGGCGGCCATCGCGTAGCCGGACGACTGCGCCAACCCGCACCAACTCGTCGAGCACTGCGCGCCCGGGCAGATCCCGGCCGCCATGGCGGCGAACGAGATCGAGAAAGCACGGCGAGCCCTGATCGAAAGCGAGCGTCGCCGGGCCACCCCGGGCCTCGAGAAAGACCGGATCGCGACGCCAGGCTGCGATCACTCGCGTGCCGTAGGCAACGCGCGCGCCCGCCGCGGGATCGCCACTCGGTTCCACCTTCAGCATCCGGCCGACATCCTTGCGGTGGAGTCCGGTCAGGAGGGCGATGCGCGACGCCGATTGTTTGCGGCCGGGGATCACGAACTCCCGCCGCGCGACCTCGACGAAGGCCCGCCGGCCAACCTCCGCCGCCGACTCGAACGAAATCCCGTGCCGCAGGCAGAGCCGCGCCAGAGCCCGGAAGATGCGCTCGAGCGCGGCGAGCAGCGGCCCGCGCACCTCACCGCCTGAGTCCTCAATCATCGCGAGGCCCCCGGCGGCCATTCCGCCGGAGCCATGCGCCGCAAGTGCGCCAATTCCTCGAAGCGCATCATGACCTCACCCTCCGCCAAACCGCCCGCGGCATCCAACGAGCGCGCCCGCACCGGCCGCGCCGGGAGGCCGCCGCCCGGTCCGACGCGGCCCGTGGCGGACCCGTCCGAGAATCGTGCCCACGGCATGTTGACTCACATATCACTTTCTGGCACTTTTCGCCCAGGATCACTTTTTGGTTCAAATATGCCAGATCGGAGGATCGCATGAGCACGTCGACACGGAGTCGGAAGAGCGATCGGAGCAGCGGCCTCGAGGTGCCCCCCAGCGCGGCCACCGCGGAGCCCGCGGGGCCTCTGGATCACGGCAAGAACGCGGCAAACCCTGGCGCACGGCCGCCGGGGCACCACCCCGCCGTGCGCGCGACAGCGGGCCGTGGGCACGGGTACGGACCCTCGCGCGAGCAGAGCGTGCCCCCGATCGTCGTCGGGCGCACGGTGGCGGGCCACGGGCACGGATACGACGTCGGCGCGCGGTGGTCGAGACGCAGCGCGCAGGCGCGGCGCCAGGTCGCCGCCGGAGCTGCAATCCTGCTCGTCCTGGTGGCGCTGCCCCGGGTCAGTGCACGCGCCGACGAGCCCATCTGCTCGCTCACGGCGGGCATCCAGTTCCATGCCTGTTTCTCGGAGCTGCGCGACGACTACCGGGTCGCCCGGGCCGTTTGTTTCAACCTGGCCGACGATGCCGCTGGCGAGGCCTGCTTGACCGACGCCCGCCGGGGCCGGGACGAGGCGCGCCTGAGCTGCGGCGAACAGCTCGCGGCACGCCGGGAACTCTGCGGCGAGATCGGCGAACTCCCCTACGACCCGCGTTTTGACCCTGAGGACTTCGAGAGCGACTTCTCGAACCCGGCCCATCCCAACCCCTGGTTCCCGCTCGGCGTTGGCAGCACCTGGACCTACGCCGGCGGCGATGAGACCGTGGAGATCGAGGTTCGCGACGCCACCAAGCTCATCGACGGCGTTCGTTGCATCGTGGTCAATGACCGGGTCGAGATCGCCGGGCGCCTGGTCGAGGATACCGACGACTGGTTCGCCCAGGCCAAGAACGGCGATGTCTGGTATTGTGGCGAGGAAGTCAAGGATTTCGAGTTCTTCGCGGGCGACGCCCCCGAACTCCCCGAGCTGGTCAGCATCGACGGCTCGTTCAAGGCCGGTCGCGACGGCGCGCGTGCGGGCATCGCTTTCCTCGCGAACCCGCTCACCGGCGCGATCTACCGACAGGAGTACTCCCTCGGCAACGCTGAGGATGTCGCGCGGGTGCTCTCGGAGACCTATGCCTTCGGCAACGATCCCACGCTCGACGCCTTGGTGCCGGAGGATCTGGCCACGCTGCTCTGTGGCACGGGAACCTGTGTCGTCACGCTCGAATGGGCGCCGCTCGAGCCCGGCGCCTTCGCCCGCAAGTACTACGCGCCGGGAGTCGGCAAATTTCTCGAGGTGAGCCCCGACACGGGCGACATCGTCCAACTCGTCGCCTGCAACGTCGCGCCGGCCTGCGCCCTGCTCCCTGGGCCCTGAGCCCCGCCGGGCGCTCGCCATGATGGTCGGCGGCAGCCCTACTCGCTTGCCCCCCTGCTCTACCCCATATGGGGTAGAGCAGGATTTCGGTTGACAACGCCCGCTGATTCCGATGCTGTCGCCCCGCGTTCCATGCCGCGATCCTCCCAGCCTTCGTCCAGCGATCGGCGATTGCTCGACGACTTGATCCAGTTGGTCAGCGAGACCCCGCTCCAGCCGGAGCGCTGGAACGAGGCCGCCCGGGGCTTCGCCGAGCTGCTCGGCGGGACGGACGCCGGTATCTTTTTTGGCAGTACGCGGCTGAGGGACACCTTCGTGCCGGCTGCGAGGACCCTGGAGCCGCGCTGGCTCGAAGCCTACGATCAGCATTTCCACAAATTCGATGAGCGCACGCGACTCATCAACCGGCTGCCGGCAGGTGCGGTCTTCCTGGGCCACCGGCTCTTGCCCGATGCCGTGCTGCGCAGCTCGCCCTTCTATCAAGAATTCCTCCGCCCGCAGCGGTTGCTGCACATCGCCGGCATCCGCCTCCTCGCCGACGACGGTGGCGCAGTGCTTCGTGTCCTGCGTCACGACGACGAGCAGGCCTTCGGGAATCGGGAGACCGCGCTGCTGGAGCGGTTCGGTCCGCACGTCAGATGCGCCCTCGAAGTAACACGCCGCATGAACGAGATGCAGTCCCTGGTGGTCGATCTCCTCGAGAGATTCCCCGGAGCGGTGCTGGTGCTGGATCAGCGCGGACGCCTGGAGCATGCCAACGTCGCCGGCCATCGGCTCCTCGCGACCGACGGCCCACTGGAGCGCCAACACGACGGCACTGTTCACGCCCGCAATCCCATCCAGCAGCTCGTGTTCCAGGCCTGCCTCGCGCGGGCGCAAGGCTCGGACACGAGCGATTCAGGCCGCTTGGCCTTCGCCCGGCTGCAACCCCCGCAACACGACCGGCCCCTCACCCTGACGGCCGTGCCGCGTCGCCTCTGCCCGCCCGGTTGTGCCACCGGAATCATGCTGCTCGTCCGTGATCCCGCGGACCGTCTCGCCGCCTCGGCGGAATCCGTGGCGCGCGAACTCGGCCTGACGCGCGCCCAAGCAAGTATTGCGCTCGCGCTCGCCAATGGCGAGACGCTCGAACAGATCGCCCTGTCGCGCCACTCGACACTCGACACCGTACGCACCCACCTAAAGGGCGCGCTGGCGCGCACCGGCACCCACCGCCAGACGCAGCTCATCCGCCTGGTCATGCTGAGTGGGGCCGTGCTGGTCGATCCTTCACGCGGCCACTGACCCGGCCGCAGGCATCGCGTCCTTCCCAGCGGTGCGATCGCGGTGGTGTCGATCCTTCGCGGGGCAGTTGAACCGGCGGGGCAGGATTTCGCTGCGCGGCACGGAAACGTGATTCCCCGAGCAAGGGCTGCCTGCTACCCATAGAGGCAGAATGGCTGCTAAGACATGCTTGCGCCGGATCGTGATGGCGGGCCTCGGCCTGGCGTTCCTCGGGCCGACCACGACCGCCCTGGCCCGTGACAATTTCCTCGTGATCGTGGCCGACGATCTCGGCGTCGACGGCGTCAACGTCTACTCGCGCGACGATCTCTATGGCCACGCCGGCGAGGGTGCTGCGCCGGGGCCCACCCCGACCCTCGACCAGCTTGCCGCCGAGGGCGTCCTCTTTCGCAACGCCTGGTCGAGTCCGACCTGCGCGCCGGCGCGGGCGCAGGCGTTGACCGGACGGCACGCCTTTCGCACCGGCGTCGGCACGGCCGAGGCGGGCGTCCTCGCCCCCAGCGAAACCACGTTGGCCGACATCCTCGCGGCCAGCCACGCCACTGCGGCCATCGGCAAGTGGCATAATGGCGCGGACGGTGATGCTCAGTCTCCCATCGAACTCGGCTTTGACTCCTACGTCGGAGCGCTCGGCGGCTCGGTCGCGGGCTACTTCAGCTGGCAGAAGGTCCGGGCATCGGCAGCCGGCCCGTCGTCCAGCGAAACCGTGACGACCTATGCCACCACCGACACCGCCGACGAGGCCATCGCGGCGATCGCCGCCTTCGGCGACGCGCCGTGGTTCGTCTGGCTCGCATTCAATGCCCCGCACACGCCCTTTCATGTCCCGCCGGCGGCGCTGCGCACCACCTCCGTCGACTCGGGTTCAAGCGCTGCAACCAAGTGGAAAGCCGCGATCGAGGCCATGGACACCGAGATCGGACGGGTCCTCGAGAGTATCCCGGCAAGCGTGCTCGCCGACACGACCATCATCTTCCTTGGCGACAACGGCTCGCCGCGCCAGGCCAGCGAGGCCCCCTTCAGCGCGGCCCACGCCAAGGATTCGGTCTACGAGGGTGGCATCAACGTGCCGCTGATCGTCAAGAGCCCCCGCATCGCCGTGGCCGACCGCGGCCGCGATAATTCGGCTCTTGTATCGGCGACGACCGACATCTTCGCAACGATTGCCGAGATCGCCGGCGTCGCGACCTTTGGTGAGGATTCGGCGAGCCTCGTCCCCTATCTCGAGGATCCCTCGCTCGGCACGCTGGCGACGCGTCCACAGATCTTCGCGCAGAGCTTCGAGCCCAACGGCTTCGGACCCTACACTGCCGAGGAACGGGCGATCCGGGACGACACCTGGAAACTGATCTGGCGCGATGGCGCCTTCGCGGAACTCTTCAATCTGGTCGCGGATCCCTTCGAGACCGATGACCGCCTCGCCGCGGCGAGCCTCACGAGCGAGGAGCAGGCCGCCTACGACAGCCTCGCCACAGCGATGGCCAGCGTCGCGATCTTCTGCCCCTCGATCCCCGACGCCGCCTGCCAGAGCGGCTTCGCCAAGGCCTCGCTCGACTGGCGCGACCCGGACGGCGCCGGCGACCGGTTCCTGGCGCGCATGCAGAAGGGCCCCGCACTCGGACAAACCGATTTTGGTGACCCGCTCGCCACCGGCGGCACGGGCTATGCCTTCTGTCTCTTCGATCAAAACGAGCGCCTGATCGCCCGTCTGCGCGTCGAACGCGCGGGCGCGACCTGCCCCGACGACGAGGCCTGCTGGAGATCGCAGGGCGCAGCACCACCCGCGGGCAAGGGTTACCGCTACCGCGACGATGGCCGGTCGGCCGACGGCGTCTGGCAGATGAAGCTGCAAGGCGGTGGCGCCGGCACCTCGAAGATCGAACTCAAGGGCATGGGCGACGCGCTGCCCGACGGCGTACCCGCGGCCCTCCTCGACGCCACAGCACTCACCCTCCAGTTGCGCGGCACCGACGCGCCGCAATGCGTCTCGGCGACGCTCGGCGAGGTCCAGATCAGCGACGCCGACCGCTTCAAGGCGCGATGAGCCGCGCACGGGGCTCGGCCGTCCGAATGACCAGGTGGATGACCCGCGCCGACCGCTTCAAGCCACGCTAGACCGATGGCGAGGCTCTCGAGGCCAGGGTCCGTCGCCGGCAGCGACCGGGCGCGCTCATCCGTCGACACGAACGCCGCCTGTACGACCGCGCTGGGAGGCGAGAACCTTGCCCGCGGGCTGTGGCGGCCCGATGGTGCTGGGGTTAGGCCGTCGCCCGGCGCGACCCGCTCCCGGATTGCCCGCGCCGCGTCGTCAACCGTAAGCGCGCGCGAGCCCGCAACCAAAAGGGGGACACCAGACGGGCTTCCTGCGCCAAGAGTGGTGCGAGTGGTGGCCATGGCCTCGGCCCGCCGCGCCCCTGCCCGTTGCATGTATGTCACATGCATGAGATGTGCTGAGCATGTCCAAGATGCTGCAAGTGCGCAACATGCCGGAGCGCGTCCATCAGGCACTCCGAGAGCGGGCAGTCAAGCAAGGCAAGACGCTCTCGGGCTACGTCCTCGATGAACTCGAGCGACTCGTGGACGAGCCACCCCTCGACGAGTGGCTGCAGGAAGTTCATCGTCACCCACCCGCCCGCCTGCGCCACAAGACCGCGGATCTCGTCCGCCGCGAGCGGGATGCACGATGATCGTCGTCGACGCCTCCTGCGTCGTCGAAGTGCTCCTGCAGACGGAGACAGCGCCCCGAGTGGAGAAGGGGTGGCTTCGCGGTGGAAGCCTGCACGCTCCGGACCTGCTTGACCTCGAGGTCATCCAGGTCCTGCGGCGCTTGGTACGGCTCAAGGACATCTCCGCGGATCGAGCATTGGTGGCGCTCACCGCACTCGAGAGGCTGGCGCTGCGACGCTGGTGGCATGGCCCGCTTCGACGTCGCGTCTGGGCTCTGCGTGAGAATCTGACCGCCTATGACGCGGCGTACGTGTCTCTCGCCGAACGGCTGCGATGTCCCTTCATGACCCTTGACCGCCGGCTCGCCCAGTCCTCGGGGCATGACGCACGAATCGAACTCGTGTAGCTCGTCACCCGCGCCAGGCCGGTGAGCCCCCGCCTCCTCAGGGCAGAAGCCCCAACCAGGCATCCCGGGTACGTGGCAGTCCGAAGTCCTGGGCGCGGTCTGAATCGATCCACGCCAATCGCCCCGGTGGCACGGGGCTTCGCCGTCTGGCGCTGTAGACCTGGTCACAGCCAGAAAATGGAACGAACCGCCACTACAGTGCGTTCCAGGTCGGTGTCGTGTGGCGATGAAAACGGCCGGAGGGAACTCGGGCGCGTCGGAGCCCCAATGCCGCGCACGAACGCCGGCCGCAGCCGCGGGCTCATCCAGCCCCACCGCTACCTGCGGGATGGGCGCCGCTCGCGCCGGGGGCAAGGAGCGGCAGGACGTCAGTCGACACACGGCGCGCCAGCGCCTCGGCGCCGGCGCGTGTGTAGTGGCCCGAGGAGTCGCGAAATTGATCCGCCGCGAGGACTGCGTGCAGATCGACGAACTTTCCCCCGCTGTCCTCGACCACCTGCCGCAGCACGGCGAAGTTCTCGGGGCGGTACCAACCCCTGGCGCGCAGCGCCGCGACGGGAATCGGCGCGGCGAGCACCACCATCGTCACGCCGTGCTCGCGTGCGAGCGCGACAGCGGCCGCCATCATCTGAACCGTCGGGTGGTCCGCTTCTAGCTTGACGTCATAAGTCGCGAGGAAAGCCGCCTCGCCCTGGCGCTCGAGACGATCGAGGGTGCGGCGGGCGAGCTGCGTGGTCGGGTTCTCGTCGCGGACGAAGAGACCCGTGCCGTCACGCTCGGCGAGTCGGCGATGGAGTCCGTCGAAAGCGAACAGGGCCTGGGCCGCGACGGGCGAACGGAGGAGCTGATAGCTGAGCAACTTGGCAACCCCCACGCCCTGGCGGGGAAACGGCAACCCGAGTGCGCGCGGCAGCTCGGCGAGCGGCAGGCTGCCACAGAGATCGACAAAGCTGCCGAGATTCAGATCGGATTCTGGATTGAACATGCGCAGATTGGCGAGCGCCACGACCGCCTGGGGTCTGGTTTCGAGCACGCTCGGCAGCATGCAGTAGTAGTGGAAAAAGTTGAAGCCGAGGAAAGCCAGAACCTCCTGGCGCACACCACCTGCGCCGACGAGAAGGTCCGTATAGGCCGGGCTATGCCGCGTGGGCAGGAGCGTCGAATCACCGAGCCACACATCGGCCGGCGGGGGCGTGCGCAGACGTTCGACCATCCGTTCGAACTGCAGGCGAACACCGTGCAGGTTCCGCCCCACGCGCAGGATCTCGCGGCCGTCCCGCCACAACGCCACGCCGGCCACGAGCACCATCGTCGCAACAAAAACTCCGAAGATGCGCGTCAGCCGGTGCATTGGGGTCAGAACTGGAAGTAGATGAACTGTTGCGAGGAAACACCGAAGACATAGAGGAGGAGGGCCAGACCCGCATAGGCGAAGCCCTGCGCCGCCGGAGCCAGACCCGCGATCCGACGGCGCAGGCGCAGGGGCTCGTCGATCGCATGCAGGCCGGCAGCGAGCAGGACCAGCATCACCGTCCGCAGGGCATCGATCGAGGAGACGATCCCCGGCCGGCCGAACGCCGCAAGCATGCTGCCGACCGTCGCGAAATCAGGGGCGCGAAACAAAAGCCAGCCCAGACAGACGAGATGGAAGGTCACGATCTGCAGGAGAAATCGCGGCGGCCGGTACGCCTCCGGAAACCGCGCCGTCCACAGACGCTGCGCGACCAGCAGCGCGCCGTGGAAGCCGCCCCAGAGCAGGAAGGTCCACGCGGCACCGTGCCAGAGGCCGCCGAGCAG
>SXGT01467047.1_pt1 | contig 15375 bp, 14 predicted proteins | sample 3176221 | NCBI WGS metagenome assembly SXGT01 (sample SAMN11356862, study PRJNA531348) | freshwater metagenome | isolation source: freshwater sample F1-120 | place: China: Fuxian Lake, Yuxi | collected 2017-12-25
GCGCCGGCGCAGCTCCACCTCGTCCACCTCGGACGCGTAGATATCCTCGCCTTCGAGGAGGACCTGCCCCCGCAGGCGGGTTCCGGGCACGAGGTCGTTCATGCGATTGAAGAGGCGCAGGAGCGTCGACTTCCCGCAGCCCGAAGGCCCGATGAACGCCGTCACCTGACGCTCGGGAATTTCGAGAGTGACGTCGAAGAGCGCCTGCTTTTCGCTGTAGAAGAAGTCGACGCCACGGACGTCGATCTTGGTCCGCGCGGACGGATCCCCGGGGGCTCGATCCTGCACCCACTCGGGCCGCGTCGGAAGGGCGCGCGCAGCCTCGGTCGCGACGGCCGACCTCAATGCCACCCTGCCTTCGGAGGACGCCCACGATCACCGACCGTGCTCGGCAGAATCTCGGCGAGGATCCTCGCCACCACGTCGGCCCGCAAACCAAGCCGCCGCTGGAGGCGCCGGATGTCACGCAAATCCTCGGGATACCGCACGAGGTGTCCCCGGAGTCGCATCGCTTCCCGCTCCGTCTCTCGTTCTCCCACCACGCCCCCCTTCCGATCCCACCCTCGGGGCCGCTCCAGGTCTGGTGCCCCCTGTAGCAGGTCGTCCCCGGTCTTCCGTTACCACATCGTGAAGCGTCTCGGACAGCACGGCGGGGGCACCGCCACGCCGTTCCTGCGGCAACGTCCAAGAAGCCTAAGCGGCGCCGAGTAGAACGAGGACGAACTCCAGGCCCACAGGCAGCAACCGTCCGAGTACGCCCACCATCAAGGTGAGGCCCACCGCGCCGAGCCAGGACACTCCGAGTGCCGCCTGCACCGCAACGCCGAGCGCCGCGATTTGCCAGACCCAGGTCGCCTCGAGGGCGACTCCAAGCCACCCCGGCGAAGCCTCGCCGCCGACCAGGAGTCCGGCCACGGGAAGGGCCAACGCCTCGGGTAGGCGCGCGAGCGCAGCGGCGCGCAGGATTCGCCCAAAGAGCGGCTCCGAACGCCGCAGGAAGACGCGGGCGCAGAGCAGAATCAGGCCGCTCTCGATGAGCAGCGCCACCGCTCCGAGCGCAAATTCGATCAGGACGGCAAGGCCGGCGGACATGCCGCTGACGACGGCCGCAGCTCCTCCCCGGCCGGCCCGGCCGAGCAAAAGACAAGCGAGGCAGAGACGCCACGACGCCGCCTCAGCCGCGACGCGACGGTAGATCCACGGCCGCAGGAAGAGCCCGCCGACGACCACCCGGACCAGCCAATCGGGGCCGATCCAGTCGGGACCCGTCGGGCGCGCCGCACGCGACGCTGCGGGTCCCTCAGCCAAGAGGAACGAGCTCGACCCGGCGATTCTGCTCTCGCCCTGCCGCCGTTGCGTTGTCGGCGATCGGCTCGGCCATCCCGAACCCTTCGACCGACAGGCGCTGCGCGCTCACCCCGGCGGATTCGAGGTAAGTCGCGACGGCCTGAGCACGGCGACGCGAGAGCGTGAAATTGGAACTCTCGCTGCCGATCGAATCCGTGTAGCCGCGCACCGCGATCCGCTCTGCAGGGCTCTGTTCGAGCAACCGAACCGCCTGATCAAGGATCGGGTTTGCATCGGCACGGAGCGTTGCGGAACCGAAGTCGAACTCCACTCCGTGGAGGACGATCTTTTCCTGCTCGACCGGCACCGCAGCGGGCGCTTCCACAACGGCCTCGGGATCAAAGAAGACGTGGCCGACGACCGCGCCCACGATCGCGCCCGTCACGAGCCCGATGGCGACACCCGCCCCACGATCCTCGTCCTTGTTCTCGAACGGCGGCGTCACGTTGTTGGCAACGATGCCTCCCGCCGTCCCGAGCGCGGCCGCACCGGCAAGAGCACCTACCAGCGAACCCTGCCCCCAGGGTTTGCTCGCCGAGCACCCGGATCCGAGGATCCCGATCAGAACGAACACCACGACCCTGCGAGGCATCTCGAGTCCTCCCTGGCGCGGCGCTGCGCGCCTCTCTCCTCGCCCGCCCCGAGCGCTGGCGACAACCCGCTTGGAGCCTCAGCCCCCGTGTGCTGCCAGAATCCGCGATGCGACTCGCACCGCCCGCTCCGCGGACGAAACCTTGTCGGCTCCCGCCGCGCCTGCTGCAGCGGCGGCCCCGCCTGCCGGTGCAGAACTCGCCCCGCTCGGGGTCACCCCGAGTGACATGATGTAGTCGCGCATCGCCTCGATCTGGCGGTCCTCGTTGCCCTCGAATACGTCGGGCGGACCGCCGGGATAGAAGGCCGGCATCTTGGTCCCCGGCATCAGTGCCTGCGGATCCTTGATCCATCCGAGCACCCAATCAGGCTGCAGGCGCTGGTGTGCGTAGGCCAGGTTCGGCGCCCAGTCGGACATCGGACCCATCGGCGTCTCGCTGCCACGGACGTGGCAGGAGAAGCAGCTGAAGTACTCCGGCGACATCAGCTTCTCGCCCACCGACACCATCTCGGGAGTCGAATCGAGCTTCGGATCCCAGAAGAAGAAGGGATCCTGCAGATCGGCGAGCGCAGTGAAGTAATTGACGACCGAAGTCGTCTCCTCGACACTGAGCCCGAAGGTCGGCATCCGGATTTCGAGCCAGAAACGCAGCGGCTGGCGCGAGGGATCCTGCAGGAAGCCGTAGAACCACTCCGGCTGGACCTTCGAACCCTCCTTGAAGAGGATCGGTGGCGCGCCCTCGGGATTGTCCGCGTAGAGCTTGCGCACGAAGCCGCCCTGGCCGTCGATCTCGTGGCAGCCCATGCAGTTGTACTGCTCGACCACCTGACGTCCCCGCTTGACCGTGAGCCAGCGATCGTCGTACCCGGGCTGGCGGTAATTCATGGGTGGCAGGTGGTCGCCCCGGCTCTGGAGCCAGGTGCGAAGGTTCAGGATGTCCGGCTCGGCGAGCTTGAAATTCGGCATCAACTGCTCGACGTGTTCGGTCGCGTAGATCCGTGGATCGAGCAGCTTGTTGTAGGTCCAGTCGTTCCAGGTATGCGGAATCCCGGGATTGTTCCCGAAGAAGAGCTCCTCGAGGGGCTTGACCGCAAAGGTCGAGAGCTCCACGCCGATGCGCGACTCACCGTCCATGCCGTTGATGGCATGGCAGCCGTAGCAGCCGTATTTGCGGACGAGCGCCTCGCCCTGCTCCGCAAGCTCGGGATCAGCAAGGGTAGCCGCCGTGACCGGGCCCTGCGCCTGTGTGCCCGCCCCCTTGCTCATGAGGTAGGCCGTGACGTCACGCGCGTCGGGCTCGCTGAGCCGCAGGCTCGGCATCCGGGTATGCGGGTTGAAGCCGCGCGGTTCGAGAATCCAGTAGTAGACGAAGCGAGCGTCAGTCTTGGCCGCGAGGTCCGCGAGGTTGGGCGCCCAATCCTTGCTTGCACCAAGCGGTGTCGCGATCGCCCCCGGCTCGATGGCATGGCAAGCGCGGCAGCCGACCTCGTTGAAGACCGCCTCGCCGCGGCTCACCTGGGCCGGATCGGTGGACGAGATCCCTTCAGGCTCCGGTCGGTTGCCGAGCCAGGCCTCGCCATCGGCACTGCTCGACGTCCAGAGGTACGCCGCGACAGCCTTCGCCTGATCGTCGCTGAAACCGAAGTTCGGCATCTTGGTCCGAGGCCGGAAAGCCTGCGGATCCTTGATCCATCCGACCAGCCAGTTCGGATCGACCTTGGCCGAGATCCGGCGCAGGCTCGGCCCCACCGCCGGGAGATGTTCGTAGCCCTCCACGAGGTGACAACCGTGACAGCCGAGTTGCTCGAAGAGCTGCTCGCCCTGGGCGAGGTGATCGGCGTACTTGAGCTGTGACACATCGCGGTGACAGTTGAGGCACCGGGACTGCTGCTCCTCACCCTCGAGAAGCGGCTCCTCCCAGAAATGCACGTTGCCGTGGGCCTGGGCGACCGAGTTGATCGCCACGCCCTGGCCGTCGTGGCAGGACGTGCAACCGAACTTCTCGGGCGGGTGCTTGGCCAGCAGAAGCCCACGATCCGGGTGGGTCGTCATCGGCTGAGCCGCCTGCTCGAAGCCCGGCTTGTCGATGCCCATGTGGCAGCTGGTGCAGCGATCGACCCGATCCACGGGCTGCTCGAAGGCATTGATGTCGAAGTCCGGCAGGACGATCTGCTGGATCGTCGCGATGGGCTCGAGTTCGATGTTGGCCACAATCGATTTCATCTGGTCGATGCGGACCTGGAGCCGATCCCGCTCGGTGGCGAACTTCGCCACCTGGGCTTCGAGGCCCTTGGTCGGTGCCTCGATCTCATCGATCTCCGCCTGAAGGCGCGCCAGTACATCCTGGCTCTGCTGCCATTCCGCCTCGCGGGCGGTCTTCAGTTTCTCGAGCTCGTCCCTCCGGGCACGGGCGGCCGCCACATCCCCACCGACCTCCAGGGCGTGATCATATTCATATTTGGACGCCTCCAGCTCACTCTTGACGAACCGGACCTGGATGTCGGCCCCGTCCTCGTCGAGGTCCGCCGCGGCGTAGCGCGAGCGCGCATCACGCAACTTCGCCTGTGCCTCGGGGGCCGCCAGACTCGCCCTTGCCGCCGCGAGCTTCGCGTTCAGCTCGACGACCTCGGGCTGCGCCGTGAGCGCCGCCTCCTCCTTCTCGAGCTTCGCCAGTTCCTGGCTCTTCTCGAGTGCGGCAAACTCGTGCTGGTAGCCCTTCCACGGCCGCCGGAAGTAGGTGTCATCGATGATGGTCCACACCCCACCGGCCACCAGCAGCGCAGCCGCGAGCACCCAGAGCCCCGCGTAGCTCCGCTTTTCCTCTTCCTGGTTGAGATCGCGTCGCGCCATGTTCCCCGTGCGCGGCCTAGGCCGCAGCACTCCCCTCAAGGAGCCGTCCCGCAGCGAATGCCACCGAACCCAGCAGCAGCATCTCGAGCTCGACCCGCAGCCCATCCTCGTCCGACACGCCGATGATCAGACCGAGACCAACCGTCGCCATCCCGGCCAGCTGCAGTCCCCGTGCGAACAGGTTTCTCACGTCGATTCCGCCCCGAACACGCCCTAGATATTGATCCAGGGCGTTTCCATGATGTACTTGATATTGAACAGATGCCGCATGACCATCTTCACGAAGGTGGCAATCATGTTCAGCATCAGGAAGGCAGTCAGGCCGAAACGCGCCCAGCCCCAGTGAGCGATGAAGTCGGGCCCCTTGAGCCAGACCACCCACGCATAGATCGCGACCGTGCCCACCACGAAGAAGAGTCCGATCGAGACCAGCCCGAAGATCGCCGACCAGAAATAGTCCCTGATCCCGAGAAGATACGGCAGGTTGACGTTGGTCAGGGCTTCGACCCGATGCGGATCCCAGTGCTCCCAGGGCCAGAACCAGTTCCAACCGGGGCCCCGCAGGAGAGTCCCGATCACGATCAACGACACCCACAGGATATGGAACCCGAAGAAGAAGGTCAGAATCTCCCACTTGCGGGCCTCAAAGCAGTAGTAGCCATTCCCCGCAGGATTGATGTCGATATACGGAATGACCATCAAGCCAACGATGATGAGGCTCGGCAGCACCACGCCGGCATGCCACGGATCGAAGAAGACCAGCATCTCCTGAAGACCCAGGAAGTACCACGGCGCCTTCGAGGGGTTCGGTGTCCGTGACGGATTGGCCGGTTCTTCGAGCGGAGCGTCAATCGTCAATGACCAGATCAACATGCCGATCATCACGATGACGAGGCAGAGAAACTCCGCCCGCACCAGATGGGGCCAGGTGTGAACCTTGTCATCACCCGGACCGATCGCCTTGCGGATCGAGACCTCGACCCGCTCGCCTGCCCCCCCGCCGGGGGCCGCCGTCGTCGCCATTCTCGTCTACCCTCCGCGCCGGCTGCGCCTAGAGACCACGGGGCTTCGCGAGGCCCCAGAGACCAACCATCACCACCACGAACAAGAGCGGTACGACGAAAACTCGCATGGCGACCGAATCCCCTAGAGTGCCGGGCCGGAAAAACCGTCGCGACGGATGCGCCAGAAGTGCACGGCCAGGAAGAGACTGGTGACCAGCGGAATGAAGATGCAGTGCAGGATGTAGAAGCGCATCAGGGTCGCCGGACCGACTTCGCCACCGCCGAAGAGAAACGCGCGCACGTCGTAGATCGGGTTCACGCCGAGCAGTTCCTTGAAGGGACCCTCGTGCCCGAGTACCGGCGTCGCGCGTCCCATGTTCGAGCCGACCGTGACCGCCCAGATCGCGAGCTGGTCCCAGGGCAGCAGGTAGCCCGTGAAGCTCAGGAGAAGGGTCAGAACGAGCAGGATCACACCCACGACCCAGTTGAACTCGCGCGGCGGCTTGTACGATCCCGTGAGAAAGACCCGGAACATGTGCAACCACACCGCGATGACCATGCCGTGGGCCGCCCAGCGGTGCATGTTCCGCATCACCATGCCGAAGGGCATGTCGAATTCGAGATACTTCATGTCCGCGTAGGCGTACTGCGTGACCGGGCGATAGTAGAACATCAAATAGACGCCGGTCACCACCGTGATGAGGAACATCAGGAAGGTGATCCCGCCCATGCACCAGGTGAAGCGCATCCGGGTCGCATGGCGGCGCACCTTCGAGGGATGAAGGTGGAGAAACACGTTGCCCGAAACCATCAGTACCCGGTTTCGGGGCGTGTCCTCGTAGCCATGCCGGAAGATCGACTTCCAGGCCTGGGTCTCAGTAATCTGCTGCTTGATCTCGTCCCACCAGCTCACGGGACTCCCCTTGAATTCCGGCCGTCGCGGACACGCGAGCGGCGAGTCAGACCTTCAGGAAGGAACCTGGGTTGCCCCACTGGCCCTTCTCGAAGAGAAATTTGACACTCTTGTCGATGACGAGCTGACCGTCGTCCGCAACACTGATCTTGAGGCGCTCCAGCGGCCGCGGTGCGGGCCCCTCGAAGTTGATGCCACTGCGGTAGAACCCGCTGCCGTGGCAGGGGCACTTGAACTTCTGCTCCGTGGTGAGCCAGCGTGGAGTGCACCCGAGGTGAGTGCACTTGGCCCACAGGGCGTAGAAGCCGTCGGGCTCGCGCACGATCCAGACGCGGTAGTCCTTCTTGAACTTCTCGCTGACTTCCCCCACGGCGAAGTCACTCGGCAGTCCCGCCTTGAAAGAGCTCGGCGGCAGAAAGACCACCCGCGGGAATGCGGAGCGAAGTCCGGCGAGCAGAGTCGTCAGCGAGAACACACCGAAGAGACTCCACGCCAGCCGGCCGACCACGTCGCGACGGCTCCAGAGACCTCCGGCCGCCGCCCGCTCTCTCTCGCGCCTGGCGCGTTCGAGACGCTGCTCGGATCGCCGACGCTCAGCGACCTGCGATCCCGGGTCCATCAACTCTGCACTACCAGCCACGAGCCCCCCAGCGCTGCGAGCACCATCCGCCGCCTTCGCTCAGATCTCCGCACAACGTTCGGGACGGTAGCGATCCAGGATGAAGAAGGCCAAATGAATTGAGCGCCCGGTGTTCCATTAGCGTTTCTGTTCCATGCTGCAACCGCCTTCCGGAGTCTCGCTCTCGTCGGTCGTCGCTTTGCCCATCCGGGCACGACGGCGCGCGCCGAACAGAGCCATCATGACGCCGGTGGTGCAGGCGATCAGACCACCCGCGAGCAGGAGCAGCCCCACAGGTGGGAAGATCGCCGCCAGAACCGCTCCTGCCAAGAGCAGCGGAATCCCCAGTCCGAACGGATTGAGTGGAGCGGCTGCCGCTGCCGTCGGGTGCGCAGTCGGGGCTTCGCTCGGATCTTCGGCCACCGATTCGCGCAACACATCTATGGCGTAGTCGCGCAGCTCACTGCGCCCACCACGGCGCTCCTCCTTGATGGCCGTGGCCAGTTCGCGTGCAAGCGCGGCGATACGATCGTCCGCCTCTCGATCCTCAACCGGATCGGCTGCCATTCCTGGTGGCCCTCCCTGCGGCACGCAAGCTCAGCGCGCCCGCTCTCACCTCGCGGCTAGGATCCCGCGGCCGCCGAGTCAACGCCGGGGCGCATCGGAGGTTGGCCGCCGCGCTTCTCCGCCACAGGATTCGGTCGCCCGAGCGATCCGATCGCTTCGCTCAAGCGCGCACTCACCCCTTCGATGATCGCCGCCTCGCCCCCTGGGCCAAGGATGCGGTCGCGCCCGGACTTTCCCGGGCGGACCTCGAGAGCGCCAATCTCCAGGAGGCGCGCGATGGCATTGCGGAAGACCGCCGGCGTCGCCCCCTCCACCCGCACCACCTCACCCAAGAGCCGCGCGGCCTCGAAATGTCGCTTCATCCGAGCGACGAGCTGTGCCTCGGAAATGCTGTCGACGTCGAGCCGAGCCACCGTGCGAGCGGCAATCCAGTAGGCCTCACGAAAATTCTCGAGGACTCCTGCCAGCGACTTCACCAGCGGCGGTACTGCGGCCGTGCGCATGCGTTCGAAACTCGCGCCGTGGGCGAACAGATACTCGGCAATGCGCTCGGCTTCGCGTCCGACCGCTGCCTTCTCCGGCAGCGGAAACTCCCAGCGCAGGAGATCGAGCCACCATCCGACCTCGGCCTCCAGCCCCTCGGCAGGAACCCGGCGCAGCCAAGCATCGGCGACCACGGCGGGGACGAGGAAGTAATGGATGCAATTGTTCTTGTAGAAGTCGAGCGCCATGCGCTTCGCTGGTGGCACCCTGAGATCGTCTCGCTCGCCGGTCGCGAGCGACTCCACCAGCCCCGCGGACTCGAGAAACGCGGTGACCTCGCTGAAGTCGGCCGCTCCCAGGTTCCGCTCGAGCGCCGGCGTCAGGCTCACCGCCTGCCACCGCAGGACCTCGGCCAGAAGCCTCACCTCGGACTTGAAATCGGCAAGCGACATCCGGCCACCGCCGGCCGACAAGAGGACCGTCGCCGAGAGTGAGGTCGCACCGACCACGGCCACAGCATTTGCCTCGCGCAACAGGCGCAGGCCGAGCTTCTGGACGAAGCGCTTCTGCTCCGCCTCGGCGACCGGGGCTTCTACGCTCAAGGGCGCGAGCCGATCGCCAAGCTCGTCACGGAGGGAGATCGGCTCAGCGAAGCTGACATAGGCCGTACCGTGGCGTTGTTTGAGAACGCTGCGCGCACGCAGGAGCGCACCGAAGCTCTCCCTCGGCTTCGCCTCACCCGAGAGCTCGGCGCCGTAGGCGCTCTCCTCGGCAATCCGACCGTAGTGGACCGAGACGGGAACCAGGTGCAGATCCCGCCGCCCACTGCGCGCGAACTCGGAGACGATGGCACCGAGCATGCCGAGTTTCGGCGGCAGCATCTTCCCCGTCCGCGAGCGCCCGCCCTCGATGAAGAACTCGAGGGTGTAGCCCTCCCGGATCAACGCCCCGAGATAGCGATCGAAGACCAGCCGATAGAGGTCGTCGCTACCGAAGGATCGATGGATGAAGAATGCGCCTCCTCCGCGCAGCAACGAGCCGATGGGAAAGAACGACAGGTTGATGCCCGCCGCGATATGCGGTGGTGAGAGGAAGTGCTCGCGGAAGATGTACGACAGCACCATGTAATCAAAGTGGCTGCGATGGCAGGGCACCAGCACCACCGGATGCCGACGAACGGACTCCTCGACACGCTCGAGTCCCCGGACTTCGAGACCACTGAAGGCCCGCTTCCAGATCTGATGGAAGACTCTCTCGACGAGACCGAACGCGAAGCCGTTGGGATTGGCCGCGATCTCCCAGAAATGGCGGCGCGCCTCGCGGGCCACCTTCCGTTCCGGGACGCCCCTCTGCTCGGCGACCTGACGCAGCACCACCTTGAAGTCGGGACTCTCGAAGATGCCCTCCGCCAGGACATCGCGCGGCTGCAGGACCGGACCGAGGAGACGGCGCTGGTCCTGCGCCAGCTCGGTCTGGGCCTGGCGGACAAGCTGCCGCGCCAGGCGTTCCGCTCCCGCGTCCCGGCCACGCGCCACGGCAGAGCCCAGATCGATCGGGCGGCCGAAGGCAGCATGGAGGTCGCGCCGCGCGAACACATAGCTTGTCAGACGTCGAAGATCCCCCGGACTCTGGTGCAGGGCATAGGCTGCCGTGGCACTCGCGGTACGACGCGGAAAAACACGGCCGCGTGCCACCGAAACGGGCACCAGCCGGACCGCACGCCCGTCGCGCCGGACCGCGGTAACGAGTTCGGCGACCAGCCGTGCCGCAGGCCGTGCCGCATCGAGGCGATCCCTCCTCGTCACCGCCCGCCCTGTCGGCGCACGCAGGAAGAGCACCGCCGATTCGCCCGGCCCAAGCGCACGCAGCGCGTCCTCTTCGCTCCGGAGGCTGGGTGAGCCTCTGTGGATCCGGACACGGAGCGCATCGCCAAGTGCGCTCAGGGGACCGGGCGTGGGGCGCGAGAATCCCGCGGCGAAGCTCGGACCTGGCAGTCCGGCACGGACGAGGAGATTCGAGAGGACGATCAGGTCTGCAAACGAGCGGCGATGCAGGAGGTAGATTGTGACAACCGACGCCGCGCCCGTACGGAGCCCCGCAAGATCCTCGGCAGCGACGTCGATCGGCGCACACAACCAGCGACCGAAACGGTGGGCGAGTCCCGACCCCGACCACGCCGTGGGCGTATCCTCTCGTGCCGTCACCACGGGCGGTCCTCGGCTGCGGCGAGAGCGAAGAAGAAGGTCGCCGGCACAGGTCCGCCTGCTCCGAGCCGCTTCAGGCAGAAGGAGATCACCCCGGCGCAGGACGGCGAACCTTCAGGCGAGCCTCCCTGCTTGGCGGACGACATGTCGTCGAGTTTAACCTGATGCCGGATGGACGCACGACTAACCGCGTCGACTCGGGATCCGCAGGTGCTCCGAGTCGAAGCCGGCGAGGAGGGGCTGCGGGTCGATCGGTTTCTCAGCCGCCGCCTCGGCCTCGGCCGGCGCGCCGCGATGCGCCTCTCGGAAGTGGTGCGACTCGATGGCCACAGGACAGACAAGGGTGCCGTCGTGCGTGCCGGCCAGGAACTCACGATCCCGGAACCCGAGGTGGCGAGTCACACGCCGCTCCCGGATGCCGACCTCGTCGTCTCCACGCCACTCGTCCTGGTCGTTGCCAAGCCTGCGGGCCTCCCGACCCTGCCCTCTCCGCTCCACCCCGCGGAGGATTGCCTCTCCCGCCGTCTGGCCCTGCGCTTCCCCGAGTTGGCGCGCCTCGGAAATCGCGGGGACTCCGGTCTGGTCCAGCGCCTCGACCGCTGGACCAGCGGACTCCTGCTGGTCGCACGAACACAGGACGCCGTGGCAGCGCTGCGCGGAGCCTTGCGCGCGGGTGAGGTCGTCAAGAACTATCTTGCCATTGTCCAGGGCTCCCTCGCGATCTCGGCCACGGTCGAAACCTCTGCCGGCACGATGCCCCGCCTCGCGTCAGTCCCGGGACCGGTCAGCCGCCGCCGCATGGCAACGTGGGCCCCCCGCGGGGCCACGAGCCGGGTCGAACCGCTCCAGGTCGGCGCCCTTCGTACGTTGATTCAGGTGATCGCGACGAGCGGCGTGCGACACCAGGTACGGGTTCATCTCGCGAGCCTCGGACACCCGATCCTCGGCGACACGCGCTACGGCGGAGAGCCCCTGCCCGCTGCGCGGCCAGGCTTCCTGCTCCACGCCCACCGCCTGAGCTGGCCCGACCCCACCAGCGGCGAGCGCACCGAGATCAGTCAACCAGCGCCCGGTTGGTGGCAGGACGTCGTCCCCGAACTGCACCCGCGCGATTGAGTCCGTCGGCGGCCACGCTCATCCGCTGACGCCGGCCCCGGGTCCTGCGCAACTCAAGCATCGATTGTTCTGGTTCTGCGCGTCCTCGACCAGGCCTTCGTCGAGATTGTGGCAAACCTTTCCGCACGCGGCACAGATGAAGTAGATCCCCTCCTGCACCTTGTCGATACGCTCGCGGTTCAGGATGCGCCCCACGAGTTTGGTGATCCGGATACCGAGCAGCTCCTCGTATTGACGTTTGATGCGGAGCCGGCCGGCGCCATCGCGCGGCAGTTCTTCCGCCGTCGATTCGCCGCGACCGTGGCCTTCATCGAGCAGCTTGAAGCCCGAGCGCTTCCCCTTGCCCGATTCCCCCAGCCCCTCTCCCGTCTTCTTCCTGGTCACACGAGCCACGAGTCCTCCCTCGACGCGAGACACCGGGATGATCCGGCAGCCGATCAGAGGATGCAAGGTGGCTCCTCTGGAGACCGTCTGATAGCGCCGGCTCGTGAAGGTCCGGATCACTCCACAGGGTCGCGAGGTCGAGATCTCCGGCGTCCGTACCGTACACGGCCTCCTCACGCGCCTCGGCGTCCTTGAAGGCACGGTGCTCGTGATCCGCGGTCAAGCCCTGCTCACAGCGGACTCCGCTCTCAGCGACGATGAAACGATCGAGGTCCGCTCCGTGGTCAGCGGGGGCTGAGAAACCGATCCAGATGAAGTGCACACGCTGCCGAGAACCGGCCGAGCTGAAGCTCCGTGCCCACAATTCCGCCTTCTGTCGGACCTGCTTCTTCGAATTCTTTGAACGCCGGGTCCTGCGCGCCATCGAAAAGGGGCGGATGATCGAACCTGGAGAACGCGTCCTTGTCGCCGTTTCGGGCGGCAAGGACAGCCTGGCACTCTGGGATGTTCTCGCCCGCCACGGCTACACCACGGTCGGATTCCATCTCGCGCTGGGGATCGGGGAGTACTCGGCGCGCTCGCTCGAGGCTTGTCGGGGCTTCGCGAACGAGCGGGGGCTCCAGCTCGAGGTCGCCGACCTCCGCGCCCAGGACATCGCCGTGCCCGATCTCGCGTGGGCGGCGCGTCGCCCCGCCTGCGCCGCCTGCGGCACGGCCAAGCGGCACTTCTTCGATCAGGCAGCGCTCGATCACGGCTGCGCCGTGCTGGCGACCGGTCACAACCTCGACGACGAGGCGGCGCGCCTGCTGGGCAACCTGATGCACTGGCAGACCGATCATCTCGCACGCCAGCGCCCGGTTCTGCAGCCGCCGCACCCCCGCTTCGTCCGCAAGGTCAAGCCCCTCTTCCTGACCAGTGAACTGGAAACAGCCTCCTGGGCCTTCCTCCGTGGTTACGACTATGTCGTCGAGGAATGCCCGAACGCCGCCGGTGCGACCCAGCTGACCTACAAAGCTGCACTGGACAAGATCGAGGTGGCGTCGCCGGGCAGCAAGCTCTTCTTCGTTCGCGATTTCGTGGAACGTGGCGCGGCATTCTTCGAACAGCCCGCGGCGGAGCGCAGTGCCGGTGTCTGTACCAGCTGCGGACAGCCCTCCTTCGGCGAGATCTGCGGCTTCTGCTCCCTCCGGGCGCAGCTCGAGCGCCGGCGCGCCGCCCGTGGAGAGGCGAGGTCCGAAAATGGTTGAATCCGCGAGCGCCGGCGAAACCCGGGCGCGACTCGTCGCCGGCGAGACGGTGCTTTTCCTGGATACCCGTGGACGCGAGTGGCTACGCGAACTGCGGCCGGGCCGGCGGTTCTCTCTCGCCAGCGGCGCTTTCGACGTCGACGACGTCATCGGAAAGCCCGAGGGATCGATCATCCGCACCCACTCCGGTGGAGAACTCCTCGTCCTCCGCCCGTCCTACGGCCGGCTGATTCCGAACCTGCCGCGCCGCGCCCAGGTGATCTACCCCAAGGACGCCGGCGCCATTCTCGTCTACGCCGACATCCGTCCCGGGCTTCGAGTCGTCGAAGCGGGCGTCGGACCGGGCGCTCTCACCCTGGCCCTGCTGCGCATGCTCGGGGCCTCGGGCTCGCTGATCTCGATCGATCGACGCGAGGACCACGTCGCGATGGCGCGCGAAACTGTAGAGCGGTTCCACGGCGATGCCCCCGGCTGGCAAACGATCGTGGCCGAAGCTGCCGATGTCCTGCCTGGGCTTGACGCAGACCGGGTGCTCCTCGATCTGCCGGACCCGGGCGCGGTCATTCCCGCCGCCGCGCGGGCGTTGCGGCCGGGCGGAATTCTCACTTGCTGGGTGCCGACGACGCTCCAGCTCCACGCGATTCAGGCCGCACTCTCGGCGAGTGGCTTCTTTGGCGCAGCGCAGACGTTCGAACTGATGCAGCGCTTCTGGCACGTTGCCGATCGATCGGTTCGGCCCGACCACCGGATGGTCGCGCATACCGGCTTCCTCACCCTGGCGTGGCGACTCGCCACGGAGAGACCGGGAGCCTGGCCTCCCCCGAGCCGACGCGAGAAGGCACGTTGGGCGGACGACCCGGAAGCTGCGACAACGGCGAAGCCCCCGGGCGACGAGCCCCCCGCCGATCCCTGATCAGCCGCGGTTCGCACCGTCGCGTACAACCCGATACTCTCCGGGCCAGGCCTTCGGGAGAGCTTAGAGACTTCACTATGCATGAGTTCGAGGAACCGCTGCGGGACGAGGCCGAGACCATCGCACCGGAAGCAGGCTTGGTCTCGCCCGCACTCGACGACGAGCCGGGCCAGGTCGAACTCCCGGGCGTCCTGCCCCTGCTGCCGCTGCGCGGTGTGGTGCTCTTCCCGTCCGCGATCCTGCCGCTGCCGATCTCGCGCAAGCCCTCGCTCCGCCTGGTCGAGCACTGCCTGGCAGGTAACCGGCTCTTGGCACTGGTGGCCCAGAAGAATCCGGACGACGAGCAGCCTGAGCCCGACGCCCTCTTCCGCCGGGGCTGCGCTGCCCGGCTCCTCAAGATGCTCAAGTACCCGGACCAGAGCGTGCGAATCCTCGTCCAGGGCCTGCGCCGGATCGAGATCCAGGAGATCACCACCGTCGATCCCTTCTTCTCCGGCCACGTCCGCCCATTGCTGGACCAGTACGAAGCATCACTGGATCTCGAGGCCCTCCAGGCCCATCTCGTCAACCAATTTGCGCGCTTCGTCTCGATGATTCCCTATCTGCCCGACGAGCTGCAGCTCGTCGTCATGAACATCAAGGATCCGGGCAAGATCACCGATTTGATCGCCTCGAACCTGAATGTCTCCCTGGATGAGAAGCAGGACCTCCTGAACACGCTCGATGTCGGCGCGCGCATGCGCCGCTTGTCGACCATCCTGAACCGCGAGGTGGAGCTGCTCGAGCTGGGCTCGAAGATCCAGAGCCAGGTCCAGAGCGAGCTGACGAAGAACCAGAAGGAGTTCTATCTCCGCCAGCAACTGCGCGCGATCCAGAAGGAACTCGGCGAGGGCGAGAGTCGCGGCGCGGAAATCGACGAGCTCCGCGCAAGACTCGACGAGGCAAACCTGCCCGAGGGTGCCCGCAAGGCCGCCGACACCGAGCTGGGTCGCCTCGCGATCATCCCCCCCGAATCGGCGGAGCACTCCGTTGTCCGCACCTACCTGGAATGGCTGGCGAACCTGCCCTGGGCGGTCTCGACCGAGGACAATCTGGATCTCCACCATGCCGCCCGCATCCTCGACGAGGACCACTAC
>SXGT01698797.1_pt1 | contig 15372 bp, 13 predicted proteins | sample 3176221 | NCBI WGS metagenome assembly SXGT01 (sample SAMN11356862, study PRJNA531348) | freshwater metagenome | isolation source: freshwater sample F1-120 | place: China: Fuxian Lake, Yuxi | collected 2017-12-25
CGGCAGATCAAAACCACCGCCATTCCAGGACACGATCTGCGGTGTATATTTTTCGATGCCGTCAAAGAAGCGTTGCAACATCTCTGCTTCCGAAGTCTCCGGATGTGACAGCGACCAGACCTTGAAGGTCTTCTCGGTGCGCAGAACGCAGGAAATCGTGACCACGCGCTGAAGGTAATGCGGCAGAAAATCGGAACCGTTCGATTGCTGGCGACGCATCAGCATGCCCATCTCGGCCACCTCGTGATCGCTGGCCTCGGGACCGACATCATGCAAACGACGCAAGCCGTCGATGTCGGGGATGGTTTCAATATCGAAGATGAGTACAGGTGTCATGAGCGCGTCAGGCGATGGGATACACAGCTAAAATCCGGGCGATTCTATCCGCAATCCAACCTCAAACCGATGCACACCGACGTGACCCCTGCCAGCCGGAGCACACCGCCTGTTCGCTGGCATGTCGTTGAAAATTCGCGCTGGCTCACCACTGCACTCGACTGGATCGACCGGCTGGCCAGTTCAGCCTTGGCGGCGCGGGGCGAGTTTCATCTGGTCCTGGCGGGCGGCAGCACCCCCAAAAGGGTCTATCAAGCCCTGTCACGGCAAGTGCAGGATTGGCCAAGCTGGCATATCTGGTTTGGCGACGAGCGTTGTCTACCGCGCGACGATCCCGACCGGAACAGCCGCATGGCCGCCGATGCATGGCTTGACCACGTCCCCATTCCGGCTCGCAATCTGCACATCATTCCCGCCGAACTGGGCGCCACAGCCGCCGCAGAAGCTTATGCGCGGGAACTTATCGGCCGCGAAACATTCGATCTGGTCCTGCTCGGTCTGGGCCAGGATGGTCATACTGCGAGTCTGTTTCCGGCCCGTCCGTGGGGGATGGCATCCGACGCACCCGCTACCCTCGCCGTTTTGGATGCAGCAAAACCGCCGCCGGAACGTGTCACCCTTTCCGCCCGACGTTTATCGCAGGCCGGTTGTGTGATATTTCTCGTCAGCGGCGCGGACAAGCGCACTGCATTGTCTCGCTGGCGACTTGGTGCGACCTTGCCGGCGGCGGCAATCCAGCCGGATGCCGGCGTTGACTTACTTATTGATACGGACGCTTGTCCGCCAGGAGAACAGGAATGAAATCAAGCATGCTCGTACTCGCCCTGCTTGCGACGACATCGGCACATGCACTTGAGGAACGTCCAAGCACATCGGCGGATCAGACCGCGCTCGCAGTCACCATCTACAACAGTGATCTCGCCCTGATCAAGGATGCGCGCAAAGTGCGGGTGAACAATGGTGAAAACCTGCTCGCCTGGCGTGATGTTTCGGCCCGCATGCAACCTGAAACCGCACTGCTGCGTTCAATCGACGGCAAGAAACTTGCCCTGCTCGAACAGAACTTCGATTTCGACCTGCTGACGCCTCAAAAACTGCTCGAAAAAACCGTTGGCGAGACGGTTCGGGTCATCCGTACCCAGCCTATCACTGGGGTCGAGTTCTCCGAACAAGCCACGATTCTGGCGGCAAACGAAGGTGTCGTCCTTCAGTTCAAGGACCGGGTCGAAACCGGCCTACCCGGCCGCCTCGGTTTCGGCTCGGTGCCCGTGACGCTGCGTGACCGCCCTACCCTTTCCATGCTGTTTACTACCGAAGCACCAGTCAGCAGCGGCTATCTGAACACCAATACTCTGACTGAAACCGGCATGGAATTGAGCTATCTGACCGGCGGCCTGAACTGGAAAGCCGACTACGTCGCCGAACTCTCCAGTCAGGAAGACAGCATCGACCTGAACGGCTGGGTCACCTTGACCAACCAGAGCGGCACGGCCTACCCGAATGCGCGCCTGCAATTGATCGCCGGCGACGTCAATCGCGCCCAGCCCGAGCGCGGTCGCATGCCGCCAGTCATGATGAAGAGCATGGCGGTTGCCGACGCCGCCCCGCAGATGCAGGAAGAAAGCCTGTTCGAATACCACCTGTACACTCTGGACCGCCTTACAACCTTGCTCGACAGGCAAACCAAACAAGTCGCCCTGCTGTCTGCGCAAAAAGTCAAGACCGACAAGGAATTCCGCTTTCAGGGCGCCGATTGGTACTACAGCGGTCAATATGGCGACCTCGGTCGCAAATTGAAACCCGGTGTGTACATGGAATTCAGCAACAAGGGCGACAACCTCGGCATTCCATTACCCCGGGGCGTGGTGCGGGTTTACAAGAAGGACAGCGCCGGACGCGCCCAATTCATCGGCGAAGACCGTGTCGAACACACCGCCAAGGGCGAAGTGATCAAGCTCAAGCTGGGCGAGGCGTTCGACATCACTGCTGACAAAAAGCAGAGCGATTACCAGAAGATCAGCGCCGGCTTCAACAATCGCGGCGGCGTCATCGAAACGGCCTACGTCATGGAGATTCGTAACGCCAAGCCCGAGAAAATCACCGCCACCGTCATCGAACCCATGCCGGGCGATTGGCAGGTCGTACAGGAAAGCCATCCGCACAAAAAGGAAAGCGCGCACACTGCGATCTGGAATGTGCCAGTACCTGCCGAAGGCAAGATCACGCTGACCTGGCGGGTGCGCACCAAGTATTGATCCTTGAAACATCTTCTTCCGCTCTCACTGCCATGCCACCCGAAAAAATCGCAATCGCCCTGGCCGAATCCGGCTGGTGTCTGGTGCGTGACTATTTAACGACGAACGAAACTGCGGTGCTGCGCCAGGAATGCCTGGACGCCTATGCGGGAGGGGCTTTCCATGCTGCCGGGGTCGGTCGCGGCATCGCCGATGTCCGGAAGGATATCCGTGGTGACCAGATTCTCTGGATCGACGAAACCCAACCCGGACCCGCATTGCAACAGGTACTGGCAAAACTTGAAGCCTTGCGTCTCGCCATCAACGAGCATTTGTTCCTGGGCTTGTTCGACGCAGAATTGCACTATGCAGTTTATCCACCCGGAGCAGGCTACCGTCGTCATCTTGATCGCTTCCAGGACGATGATCGCCGAACGCTGACAGTCATTCTTTACCTGAATGAAAACTGGTCACCTGCCGATGGCGGGCTGCTGCGATTCTGGCCTGATGAAACCGACCACAAGCTCCTGATCTCGCCGACAGGCGGCACCCTGGTTACCTTTCTCTCGGAGCGTTTCTGGCATGAAGTCACCCCGGCGCAACGCCAACGACTCAGCCTGACTGGATGGTTCAGACGACGTTGAAAACACGTCTGAAACACCTGAAATAAACCATGCCCGACCGAAAAACCGGGCACAATGCGCGCCGCATTGAAATATTGGTAACAAAATACCAGCGCGTCATGCTCCGGTAACGCAACCGGACTAGATTCGGATCTGGCAACAATCAAGATGGATGGAGAAGAAATGAACACCCAAGTCATAACACCGGCTCGCTCAGCCCTGCCTGTCGAGCGACGAGTCAGTCTGCTGGTTCGCAACCGCTTCGAATCGGCGTTGTCTCTACTCAAACCTTTGTTCAGCAAACCGGACGGGTTCAATGGCGCCAGCCTGTATCGCGCCATGAATCAGCTGCATCAAGCTTACCCCGACCTCAACGGCCATGAAATCGAAGCGCTGGTGGCTGCGGTTGTCCGGACACTGCAAAAACGAAATGGACGTGCTGGATAAACCGTGTTGAACGGATCGCTGAACACACCCGGCAGAAGGGTGCGACAAGCGAAGTACATTGCATCGATAGCAGTTCCAGGCGCGCGACCTTCCGCCGCCCTGTTTGTTGGTTTTCGCGCCCAGTATTGACTTGGAACACCCCTGTTTGTCGATCGCCGACAAGGGGCCAACGGCGGCGCGCAAGCCGGGATCAAAAATCCGCGCGAGCTTGCATAAATTCGGATCATGTACCCATAAACAAAGCCGCGCTGACAAGGGGGGAAGGCGTCGGTAAACTCGCGCGCCATTGTCGTTTTTCCCAATTTCCAAGGAGTTGTTCCATGGCCACCCGCGACACCCTCGCCGCCAAAGCCGCTGCCAGCACCAGCGCCGCAAACCTGTTTGCCATTGCCCGTGACGCATTCGAAGCACCGGCTGATATGGGCTATGCCAAGGAATTGCTCAACAGTGCCGCCTTTACCGGTGATGCCGGCGCCAAGGCCGCGCTCGACAAGGTCGCCGGCGATGCCATGTTCACCAAGGATTTTGTCGCACTGGCGATCGGCTACCAGGCACTCGGCGATGCCGCCAAGGCCAAGGAAATGCTCGGCCAGGGCGCGGATTTCGCGATGGACGGCAGCGAAAAAGTCGCCGTCGGCATGGGCCAGTGGCTGGCGCTGAATGATTCCGCCGCTGCCGCCAAAGCCTTGGCCGGCGCCTTGAAGGAAGTCTCCGTCACCGAAGAACTGTATGGCCTGGCGGCCGTGGTCGCCGAATTGAATGACGCCGCCCTGTTCGGCCAGATCATCGACAAGATCAAGACCAAGTGCGGTCGCGCCGGTGACTTTGCCCGCCTGGCCAAGATGGTGGCAGTCGGCGACAAGGCCAAAGGCGCCGAAATCATCAACGAGGGCGCTGCCAAATACGGCAGCCCGGCCGACCTGATCGCGCTGTCCGGCGCCATGAATGAAATCGACCCCGCTGCCGCCGCCGGTCTCTACGACAAGGCGCTCGACTCGGCCAAGGACTTCACCGCGCTGATGCAGGTGCTGGCCGCCGCCGCCGGCAATCCCGAATTCGCTAAAACCGTCCTCGCCAAGGGCGGCGCGCTGGCCACCTCGACCGACGAACTGATCCAGCTGGCCGATGCCTGCGCCACCGCCGGCGATTCGACGAGCGCCGCGGAGATGCTCGACAAGGCGGAAGAAGCCGTCGGCAACCTGTTCGACATGCGCAAAGTGGTCGATGCGGTGGACAAGCACTTCTCCGGCGACGCCGCGCGCGTCGAGCGCGTCAAGGGCAAGCTGGTCAAGCGTGAAGCCAACCAGGCCAAGTACACCGAACTGCAGAACGAAGAAGGCAAGTGCACCACGATCAAGCAATTCATCAACCTGTCCGACCGCATCATGGCCGAACTGGAAGATGCCGCCTACGCCGGCAAGGTGCTGGGGCTGGCGGAAACACAGATGCGCGCCGAAGGCGGCTTCCACTTCGCCCGCTTCAAGTCGCTGATTCTTGGCGTCGATCGCCTGGGCGACAAGGCATGGCTGGGCAAGTTGCTGGATGAAAGCGTCGCCAACGCCGCCGACTTCGTCTGGTTCCGTGAAATCGTCCTCACTTGCGCCAACGAACTGAAAGATGCCGCCTACGGCAAAGCACGCGCCCGCAACTATGCCGAAGCGCGCGCGCTGGGCGACTCCGCCTACGACTACACCAAGATGGCGGAAACCGTACAGACTGCACTCGGCGACTCCGCGATGGCAGCAAAACTGCTGGGCGAAGCTGCCAGCCGCGCCAAGGATCACTATGCCCTGGCGCACACTGCCAAGTTGTATCGCGACATTGGCGACAACACCGCCGCCAACGCCCTGTTCGCCAAGGCCGCCGCCGCCTGCGCCAGTGGCGACCAGTGCGTGCAACTGGCCAACCGGCTCAAGGCCTACGAACTCCCTGTTTCCGAAATCGCCCCGCTGATGGATAGCTGCGGCGGTAACCTGGCCAGCACCAACGACAAACTGCGCTGGGCCGAAGGCGTTGCCGACCTGCTACAGGATGGCGCCTGGGCGGACAAGGCCTACAACGCCATCGCCGGCAGTTTCAGTGGTGAAACCGACAGGAAGCGTCTTGAACTCAGCCGCCAGATGCGCACCGGCTACCGCTTCTTCGGCCCCGGCGTACAGGCGCACTGAACGCACTCCGCGAGTAAAAACGGCTGACCTGGGTCAGCCGTTTTTTATTGCAAGACAACAAAGTTACATACAGCACGCATTCGGCGTCTCATCCTGGGAGCCTGTCGGACTTTGGTCGTCGAAAGCGAGAATCGACCCCGGCGAGGGCATTCTTTGACGGTTTCGCCGGGCAATAGTCGAATTATTGCCCAAGAAAGCGGCAATGAAGGCACCGGCGCGGTCGATTCGCAGCCGACGATTCCAAAGCCCGACAGGCTCCTGGATTCTCATATCACGATTCGAGCCTGACCACTGGCGTATTCAGTTCGTATCCGAGCAGCAAAACAAAACGGGCGCGACTTGCGTCGCGCCCGTTTCAACTCTTCACACCTCACCCGGGTGTCCCCGGCAAGGAATTAGAAGGAGTGGTTGATACCAACCGACAGGGTCTTGGTGTCACGTACAGCAGCAGCACCGTTCTGGCTGCTTTCGTTGACCAGCTTGTAGTTGTCATCCATGTACAGGGCATAGACACCGGTACGCTTCGACAAAGCGTAGTCAGCACCCAGCGCCCAACGGGTCAGGTCGTTGGCAGGTTGAGCCAAGGCGTTAGCCTGGTCGTCGAACTTGCCGTACTGCGCCTTCAGGGTGATGGGGCCCATGCCGTAGGCAGCGGACAACAGATGACCCTTGTCGGTCTTCTGCGGGTTGGCAACCGTGTTGGCAACCTGGTCATCAGAACGCTCGTAGGTGTAACCCAGCTTGATGTCGCCCATGGTGTAGCCGACGTTCAACTTGAGGGCGTCGATCGCGGAATCGGTTGCGAAACCGCCAGCGGTGTCAACCGCCTTCTTGGCAAATTTTTCGTAACCGACGGAAGCGTTCAGCGGACCGTTCTTGTAGATACCGGCCAGAGAGTAAACATCCATCAGACCACGTGCGTTGTTGGCAGCGGCCGTAGCAGCACCAGTACCACCGACGTTCTCTTCACCGGCCACGATCGCGGCAGCAGCGTGGAAACCGCTGAAATCCGGGGTGATGTAAGCCAGGGTAGCGGCAGCGCGGTTATCGAAGCCGTTGCGGCCGATGATGCCGAAGCCATTACCTTGCGAGTCGGCAGCGGTATCACCGAACAGGTCGGCGGAACCAGCCAGCTTGTACGGGGTGTCGTGACGACCCAGGACGACGGTACCGAAACCACCAGCCAGACCAACGAAGGTGTTACGCAGAGCAGCACCACCCAGAGCGCCGGCGCCGTCAACGGTCAGGCCGCTTTCGATCTGCCAGATACCCTTCATGCCACCGCCGAGGTCTTCCGCACCCTTGAAGCCGATGCGGGAAACGCGGTCGGTCATGGTCCAGCCGTCGTTGTTGCCGCCGGCAGCGATGTCGCCAGCCTTGACGCTGTCGATGGACATGCGCACTTGACCGTAAACGTCAACGTTGGAGGTAGAAGCGAAAGCGGGAGCAGCAACAACACCAGCAACAGCCAGAGCGATCAGAGACTTTTTCATGTTTGAAACTCCTATCAAGTTGATAAAACAAAAAACTGCTTACTCTGCGCGGTGGCCGGGTCGGTTTGCGGTGTATCGCTTGCCCTTCCTTGCCGCCGCCCTCTACATCCTTGTAGAGGGAGCCTTGAAACCTCTCGCGCGAGAAGTTGGAGCGCATTCTGCTCAACTGTTTATAGAGCGGCAATTTCAACGCCACTTCTCATGTAATTTCTCAAGAGTGTTGTTGCGGCCATACAACAAATCACTTTGATGCGCGAAAAAAATGCTTGCAATCGGATCTGAATCGAGCTTCGAAGGGTGGATAAGCGCAGCGCATCCACCTTGTGTGGTCACGCTGGCGGATGCGCTGCGCTTATCCACACTACGGAATCTATGTGTTGTACTGTGTTTCTATAGCGTTATTTGCATCCGCCTCGCCAATTCTTCCTTCCTATTGATTTCAGGTGCACCCCATGCGACAAGCCACTGTCTTGTATTACGCCGAGGCCGATTACCTCGTCAACGAAGCGCAATCTGCCAGCAAGCATGAATATGTCGCCGGTGAAGTGTTCGCAATGGCCGGCGCTTCCAAGCGGCATGGCACGCTGGCGCTCAATATCGCTGTCGCCCTGCGCCAGCATCTGCGCGGCAAGCCCTGCGCGGTGTGGATGGCTGACATGAAGGTGCGGGTTCATTCCGATTCCGCTTATTACTATCCTGATGTGGTGGCGACCTGTGACCCGCACGATTTAAGTCCGGATGCGCCGAAGGATTTTCTGCAAGCGCCGAAGCTGGTCGTGGAAGTGCTGTCCGACTCAACCGAGCCGGTCGATCGGCGTGAGAAGCTGTTGTCTTATCGCCGCTTGCCCAGCCTGCAGGAATATGTTCTGGTCGATCAGGCCAGGGCATGGGTCGAGGTGTTTCGTCGCACCTCGACCGGCTGGACGCAGGATATCTATGAAGCCGGCGAGGAGGTGCGGCTAGCCAGCCTGGAGCTGGAATTGCCGATGGCGGAGTTGTACGCGGATACGGGAGTTTGAACGGGCGCTGCCTCAAGCCGTTCAGCCAGCAAAGCGGACATCTTCATAAAGATCATCGAGTGACAAGGGAATGTTCAACGCCCCGCAATTGATCTGGAGTATTTCTTCCGCTTCCAGCACGCCTTGCCGCCACGCGCCGGCTGCATCGCGCTGAAAGTATTCGACGCGGCGCTGCTCAGCATCAATCAACAGGTAGGTGGTCAGGCTGGCGATGTTGCGATAGGCCAGCCACTTCTCGCGCCGGTCGATTGCTGCCGTGGCGGGCGACAGCACTTCAACCAGGATACACGGCGCGGTCTTGTATAGCGGGTGGTCGTCATCAGACTGGCAGGTCAGCAAGACGTCAGGGTAATAAAAGCTGTTTTGCGCCTGGACACGCAGCTTCATGTCCGAGATAAATACCCCGCACGGCCCGCCGCGCACGGCGGTGCGGAAACGATAAGCGACATTGCCCGCGATGCGGTTGTGCCGCTCGCTGGCGCCGGACATGGCGTAAACCTCGCCGGCGATGTATTCGTGCTTGACGCTGGATTCGGCTTCCATGTCGAGATATTCGGCGGGGGTATAGCTGCTGCGCTGAAGGGAAAGTGACATGACGATCTCCCAAATGGCCTGGCGCGTATTCTATTACGCTATGCCTGTCTGTTCGGTTCGCCTGTTTCCGCATGGGCAATCGCGCCAAACTGGCGCACTCTGTCCACTCCTTGCAGCGTTGACTTTGCCATGCACCCTTCCGCCATCTCCCTGATGGGCCCTACCGCCAGTGGCAAGACCGATCTTGCGGTCTGGCTGGTCGAACGTTTGCCGTTGGAAATCGTCAGTGTCGATTCCGCGCTGGTTTATCGCGACATGAATATCGGCACCGCCAAGCCGGACGCGGTGACCCTGGCGCACGCGCCGCATCATCTGATCGACCTGCTGGAACCGACCGAGGCCTATTCGGCGGGCCGCTTCAAACGGGATGCTTTGGCGGTCATGCACGAAATCCGCGCGCGCGGCCATTGGCCTTTGCTGGTCGGCGGCACCATGTTGTATTTCCACGCGCTGCGCGGCGGACTGGATGATCTGCCGGCGGCGGACCCGGCCCTCCGCGCCGAACTGGCTGCGCAAGCCGTTGAACTGGGCTGGCCGGCCCTGCACGCGCGACTGGCCGGCCTCGACCCGGAAGCCGCCGCGCGCCTGCAACCGAATGACGCGCAGCGCATTCAGCGCGCGCTGGAGCTTTGTCTGACCAGCGGCGGGCCGATGTCGTCCCTGCTTGCCGCCCGACATCAAACCGAGACGAATGAAACCGACTGGCTCGAATTTGCGCTGTTTCCGCAAGACCGCGCCTGGTTGCACGAACGCATCAACCTTCGCTATGCGCTGATGCTGAAGCAAGGCCTGGTCGATGAACTGCGCGACTTGCGCGCCCGCTACCCACTCGAAGCCGGCATGCCGTCGATGCGTTGCGTCGGCTACCGGCAGGCCTGGCGGTTTCTGGATGGGGAGATCGACGCCGCCGCGCTGTTCGAGCAAGGCGCCGCAGCCTCGCGCCAGTTGGCCAAACGGCAATTGACCTGGCTGCGCGGATGGCAAGGCGCCACCAGGCTGGAACCCGGTGCGCCGGGTAGCCGCGAACGAATGGCGCGCGACATCGAAGCCTTCATCGCGCAATAAGCCGGTAGGCGCAGGGCAGGCAGCATCAGGCTGCTACAACAACCGACCCCACAGACGGGCTGCCTGCTCCTTCAATCGCAGCAGAAATGATCTGCGTCGCCAGCTTTCCAGCTTGATTTCCTCCGCCGCACCAATGTCCTGACTGAACACGGCCTGCATCTGACGGGCAAAGTCCCGGCCCAGGATCACCGCATTGATTTCGTCGTTGTCCAACGCACTGCGCCAGTCAAGATTGCTCGAACCGACAACCGACCAGACTCCGTCAACGCTGGCGGTCTTGGCATGCAGCACGGCGCCGTGGCGTTCGTAGATGCGCACGCCGCCGGCAAGCAATTCGTCGTAATAGGAACGTCCGGCATGGAATACCGTGGCGGAATCCGATGCGCCAGGCAGGATCAGGCGGACATCGACGCCACGCGCCGCCGCGTCGAGCAGCGCCTTGAGCAGTTGCGGGTCCGGCACGAAATAGGCATTGGTGATGGAGACCTGCTTTTCTGCATGCGTGATCGCGGCGATCAGGGTCAGATAGATCAGGCTGTAAGGGTCATCCGGTGTGCTGCCGATGGCGCGGACGATGTCCTTGCCGCGTGGCGCGAGTGTGGGGAAATAATTTTTCGCCGCCAGTTGATCTCCCTTTTGCGATTCCCAGGTACGCATGAACAGTTTCTGGAAATCGCCCACCACCGGGCCGTCGATCTGGATGTCGGTATCGCGCCAGCCCGCCGCGACCATTTCGGGTCGCACCTTGCCGCGTACAAAAGAGCCGGTCGAATAGACGTTGCTGATATTGATGCCGCCAAGGAATGCAACCCGCCCATCGACCACCAGCAGCTTGCGGTGATCGCGATGATTTAGCGTCCAGGGTTTGCGCACGGCCAACGGATTGACCGGATTGAATTCCAGCACATTGACGCCGGCCTGCCGCAGTCGTTCGAAATAGGCCTTGTCGGTAGCAAATGCGCCCACGCTGTCGAAGATCAGGTTTACCTGTATTCCGTTCGCCTGGCGTTCAAGCAGCAGGTCGGCAAAACGCTGGCCGACTTCGCCATCCTCGACGATGTAGGACTCGATGTTGACATGGTCCTTCGCGGCGGCAATGGCAGCAAACATTGCCTTGTAAGTCTCCGGACCATCCTGCAACAGGGTCACCTTGTTGCCGACCACCAGCGGGCTGCCGACGATTTCCTGCTCCAGCAGGATCTGCCGATCAAGAATGTCGATATCGCCGGACTTGCGTTTCAGTTCGGCCAGGATGGCCGCGCTGCGCTGATCGGACAGCGGTCCGCGCGCACTTTCGAAGCGTGCCTTGCGGGTTGGATGGCGCTTGATCGGCTCTGTACCCGATTCATGCCCGCCTGCGTCGCCCGGCAATTGCCGGGAAAGGAAACCGGTATCCGGCAGGCTCGCGCAGCCGGAAACCAGCCAGAGACAGCAAAGCAACACAGCGGCGAGCGGGCCGGATCGAGCACCAGTCCTGAGCATGTTCTGCGTCCTGAAAGCGAACCGGCGCCGGCTATGGACAGGACCTAAAGTCCGCGCATTGCGGCTTCGATCCAGCTTTCGCTTTCGGCCATCACTTGCGCCGCCTTGCGGCCGCTGGTCGGGATCGGCGGGCCAATACGGACGACAATTTCGCCGGGATACTTGAGAAAGCCGTTTTTAGGCCAGAAGCGGCCTGCGTTGTGCGCTACCGGCAATACCGGTACAGCGGCTTTGGTGGCCAGATAAGCTCCGCCTACCTGGTACTTGCCGGACTCTCCCGGCGCAACACGCGTTCCTTCCGGGAAGATCAACACACAGAAACCCGTGTTCAGCCGTGCCCTGCCTTGCGCCTCGATCTGCTTCAGCGCCTCGCGGCCGGCTGCGCGGTCAATCGCGATCGGGCTGAACAAAGCCAGCCCCCAACCGAAAAACGGGATGTAGAGCAGATTTTTTTTCAGCACGAAGGAAAGCGGCGGAAAAATCTGCTGGAACACAATGGTTTCCCAGGCCGACTGGTGCTTCGCCAAAATCACCACCGGCTCGGCCGGCAGATTTTCCAGACCCTCGACGCGATAGCGAATGCCGACGATCACGCGCGCCAACCAGGTTACGCCACGGCTCCATTGCGAGATGACACGATAGCGTGTCAGCGCCGGCAGCGGAAAAGTCATCAAAGCGATCAGACTGAACGGAATGGTCAGAACTGCCTTGGCCAACAGGAAGGCCAGGGAACGCAGGAAGATCATGCCACTTCCCGAATGATGGCCTGCGCGGCCTGGGTCAGGTTTTCATACACCGGCACACCGGCCGGAAGCTGCCCGCCTTCCAGGGTGCGCATGCCCTTGCCGGTCTTCACCAGAAGCGGACGCGCGCCGACACTGAGGGCACATTGAATGTCGCGCAGGGCATCGCCGATCGCATGCACATTGTGCAATTCAACATGGAAGCGGGCGGCGATATCGAGAAACAGCCCGGTTTTCGGCTTGCGGCAGGCGCAACGTGAATCTGCCGCATGCGGGCACAGGAAAACTGCGTCAATACGGCCGCCGGCAAGCGCAACCAGCTTGTGCATCTTGGCGTGGATGGCATTCAGGGTGGCCATGTCGAACAGACCACGCCCCACGCCGGACTGATTGGTCGCCACGACGACCCGATATCCAGCCTGATTGAGTTGTGCGATGGCCTCGATGCTGCCCGGGATCGGGTTCCATTCGCGCGGACTCTTGATGAACTGGTCGGAATCGAAATTGATGACGCCGTCGCGGTCAAGGATGACAAGTTTCATGCGTTCCCCTTCTCGAACAGATCGCTGGCGCTCACGCCGCCAGACGCGACAAATCCGCCACCCGGTTCATCGCCCGACGCAGGCGCGCCAGCAAACCAAGACGATTGGCGCGCAACCCCGCGTCCTCGGCGTTGACCATTACATGATCGAAGAAATCATCCACCGGCGCTTTCAGTGCAGCCAGCGATTTCAGCGAAGCAGTGTAGTCACCGGCATCGAAAGCCGCATCGGCCACCGGCTCGACCTCGCCCAGCGCTGCGTTGAGCGCAATTTCCGCCGCCTCCTGAAACAGGTACGGATTGGTCACCGGTTCGACTTCGGTATCGACTTTTTTCAGGATGTTGCCCACCCGCTTGTTGGCGGCGGCCAAACTTTCCGCCTCGGGCAGCGCAGCGAAGACGCGCACGGCAGCCAGACGCTTCGGGATGTCACCCAGAAGCTGCGGCCGCAACGCCAGCACCGCATCCACCTCAAGCGCCGTATAACCCTGATCACGCAAACTGCCGGCGAGGCGATCAACAATGAAATCAACCACTTCCACGTTCGCCCGGCCGAACTGGAACTCCTGGATGGCGCCAAACTGCTTGCCGGCGATCTCAATCAGGCTGGACAGATTCAAGGCCAGATTTTCTTCGATCAGCATGCGGATCACGCCCAGCGCATGCCGACGCAACGCGAACGGATCCTTGTCGCCGGTGGGACGCTGGCCGATGCCGAACAAGCCGACCAGCGTTTCCAGCTTGTCCGCCAGCGCCACCACCAGGCCGACCGGATTGCGCGGCAGCACATCACCGGCAAAGCGTGGCTTGTAATGGTCTTCGATGGCATCGGCGATCTCGCCGGAGAGGCCGTCATGCAGCGCGTAATAACGGCCCATGATGCCATGCAGCTCGGGGAATTCACCCACCATGTCGGTCAACAGATCAGCTTTCGCCAACAACGCGGCCTGCTCGGCCCGCAGCGCCAAGGCTTCTCCACCCAGTTTTTCGCCGATCGCCTTGGCGATGGCGCTTACACGCTGCACCCGTTCACCCTGGGTGCCCAGCTTGTTGTGATAAACCACCCTGGCCAGATCGAGCACGCGCGACTCCAGCGTCTTCCTGCAGTCCTGGTCGAAGAAGAACTTGGCATCGGCCAGACGCGGCCTGACCACCCGCTCGTTGCCGCCGATTACCGCCGTCGGGTCGGCCGGACTGATGTTGGATACGATCAGGAACTGGTTGGTCAGGCGGCCATCGCGGGACAGCAGCGGGAAATATTTCTGGTTTGCCTTCATGGTCAGAATCAGGCATTCCTGCGGCACCGCCAGAAACTCGGCCTCGAACTGGCAAAGCAGCACATTCGGCCGTTCAACCAGCGCGGTCACTTCATCCAGCAAAGCGTCGTCATGCAGCGGTTGTGTGCCGCCGCCCACCTTGACGGCGGCCGCCTGCAACTGACGTTCGATTTCGGCACGGCGTTCGGCAAAATCGGCAATCACTGCACCTTCCTCGCGCATTTGCGCGGCATAGCTGTCGGCTTCCCGAATCACGACTTGCTGTACCGACGCCTCGAAACGATGCCCCTGCGTCGTGCGGCCGGCAGTCAGGCCGAGCGCCGAAATTGCCACGACTTCGACGCCATGCAGCGACACCAGCGCATGCGCCGGGCGCACGAAATTCACCGTGCTCCAGCCATCGGCCAACTGATAGGTCATGACCTTCGGGATCGGCAGTTTCGACAACGCCTCGTCCAGCGCCTTCTGCAAACCGGCGGCCAGCTCGACACCGGGCGCGACGGTGTCGAAAAACAGCGCTTCCGCCTTGCCATCCGGCAACCGTTTCAGTTGCGGCAACACCAATGCATCCAGCCCCATCGAGGCCAGCTTTTTCAGCAACGCCGGGGTTGCCTCGCCCGCCGCATTCAACGCGACACTGGCCGGCATCAACTTGTGCAAGATCGGTTTGTCGGCGGCACGCGCATCCACCCGGGTGATGTGCGCGGCAAGACGGCGCGGCGAGGCAAAAGGCGTCACCACGCTGGTGTCGCCGGCCAGACCCTGTGTCTTGAGCGATTCAAACAGCAGCGCGGCAAACGCCTCGCCCAGTTTTTTCAGTGCTTTCGGCGGCAGTTCTTCGACGAACAGTTCAACAAGAAGATTTTGGGTACTCATATGCGGAAAACTCTATTTAGACCGTCACCCCGGCGCAGGCCGGGGTCCAGGTCGTTGACTGCTGGATTCCGGCATTCGCCGGAATGACGGCTGAGATTGCAGGCATCGGTTGTTGCAACATCAAGCCGCCTTCTTCTCGATCTGCGCCAGCACTTCTTCCGCCCAGGATTTGGGCGCCATCGGGAAGCCGCGCCGCGCGCGCGAGTCAAGGTAGCTTTGCGCCACGGCGCGCGCCAGAGTGCGGATGCGGCCGATGTAGGCGGCGCGTTCGGTGACCGAAATCGCGCCGCGCGCGTCGAGCAGATTGAAGGTGTGGCCGGCTTTCAGTACTTGTTCGTAGGCCGGCAGCGCCAGCTTGTGCTGCATCAGGTTCTTGGCCTGCTTTTCATAGGCATTGAACGCGGTGAGCAGGAATTCGACGTCGCTGTGTTCGAAGTTGTAGGTCGATTGCTCGACCTCGTTCTGGTGGAACAC
>SXGT01413131.1_pt1 | contig 15370 bp, 9 predicted proteins | sample 3176221 | NCBI WGS metagenome assembly SXGT01 (sample SAMN11356862, study PRJNA531348) | freshwater metagenome | isolation source: freshwater sample F1-120 | place: China: Fuxian Lake, Yuxi | collected 2017-12-25
GAAACTCGTTCACAGCCCTGCTGGAGCACAGCAGTGGGAAGCTGTAAATGCCGAAGCCATCATTCCAGATGCACACATTCCAGGCAAGTTCCACAAGCCATTTATGTTGACCACGGACTTGTCCATGCGCTTTGATCCGGCTTATGAGAAAGTGTCCCGTAAATTCTACGAGGATCCGGAATATTTTGCCGATGCCTTCGCTAGAGCATGGTTCAAGTTGACGCACCGCGACATGGGGCCACGCAGTCGGTACCTCGGGGCACTCGTCCCCGAGGAATCGTTCATCTGGCAGGACCCCGTCCCCTCTGTGCAGCATGCGCTCGTCACTGACGCCGACATCGCGACGCTCAAGAGTCGCATCCTCGCCACAGGCCTCACGGTGTCGCACCTCGTGGTCACCGCGTGGGCCTCGGCATCCACATTTCGTGGCACCGACAAGCGCGGCGGAGCCAACGGGGCGCGCATCAGGCTCGCCCCGCAGAGCGGTTGGGCCGTAAACAGTCCCGCGCAACTCGCCCAGACCTTGCACACACTTGAGTCGGTTCGCACTGGGTTCAACGGCGAGTCTCGGCCAAGCGGATCCAAGATCTCGCTGGCTGATCTCATTGTGCTCGGAGGATGCGCTGCCGTCGAACTGGCCGCGATCAAAGCCGGCGTGACCATCCGTGTCCCGTTTCAGCCGGGTCGGACTGATGCCGCAGCAAGTGAGACCGACGCGCCGAGCTTCGCGGTTCTGGAGCCGACCGCCGACGCATTTCGCAACTTCCTCGCGAGTCCGCACGCGCAGAGCGCCGAACGCGCGCTTGTCGAGAAGGCGGCGCTCCTCACACTCACGCCGCCGGAAATGACCGTCCTCGTCGGCGGCATGAGGGCCATCGGCGCCAACCACGATGGCTCATCACTCGGCGTTCTCACGGAGAGAGTGGGTTCGCTCACCAACGACTTCTTCATCAACCTCCTCGACATGTCGACCGTGTGGGCACCCGAGTCATCCGAGGCGGCGACCTTTGTCGGCCGCGACCGAGCCACGGGGGCAAAGCGCTGGACCGCCAGTCGCGCCGACCTCGTCTTCGGATCCAACTCCGAACTCCGTGCACTCGCCGAGGTGTACGCCAGTGATGACGCGAGAGAGAAGTTCGTCGCCGATTTCGTGGCCGCATTCGCGAAGGTGATGTCGCTCGACCGATTCGACCTGCAGGAGCGGGCGCGCCTCCTACTTCGCAAGATCGATGAAGAAGGCGTACTCGAGCGCCGTTTGCTTGAGGCGCTCGAAGCGACCTGAGTCGCCGCCGTGGCCCGACGACATGTTGATTCGAAAGAGGAGCGGGTTCTCGTCGGTGCGCGTGGCCCGCATCTTCGCCACGAACTTGGCCGGCTCGTAGTACTGCACCTGTGAGTCCCACAGTCCGGTCGTTACCAGCATGGCCGGGTACGCCTTCGCTTCGATGTTGTCGTAGGGCGAGTACGAGAGCATGTATTCGTACACCGCCTTCTCCCTTGGATCGCCCCACTGCGTCCACTCGTTGGCAGTGAGCGGGATCGTCTCGTCAAGCATCGTCGTCAACGCATCGACGAACGGCACATGCAGCGCGATACCCCTGTAGAGTTCGGGCGCCTGATTCGCAACGGCTCCCATAAGGAGCCCGCCGGCAGAGCCACCCACCGCAAACACCTTGTGAGGGCTTCCGTACTTCTCCTTCACGAGGAAGCGAGTGACATCGATGAAGTCGTTGAACGAGTTTCGCTTGGCGCCCAGGCGCCCGTCCTCGTACCAGTCCTGCCCGAGGTCGGCGCCGCCGCGCACATGCGCGGTCGCCACAATGAACCCTCGATCAAGGAGCGAGACTTGGTTGGCGCTGAACTCTGCATCGAATGAGATGCCATACGAACCATACCCCTCTTGATAGATCGGTGCCGAGCCGTCTTGACGCCAGCGGTCCTTCCTCCACGCAAGCGACACAGGAATCTTGCGGCCATCGCGCGATGGCGCCCACACACGCTTCGTGGCGTAGAGCGACGCGTCATAGCCGATGACGGGGTGCACCTTGCGCACCACGCGCTCTCCCGTCGAAAGTGAAACATCCCATGTCGTCCTCGGCGTCATCATCGATGAGTACACGACGCGCACGCTCGGCGTGGCCGAGTCACGATTGGTCCCCAAGTTCATGGTGAACGCCGACTCGTCAGAACCAACGGTGAACGGCTCGGGGCATGCCGGATGTTCGCCCCACGGCATCACACGGACGATGGCGTTCGCCCGACTGCGCTCGGCGAGCACAATCGCCCCGCGAAACAGCACAAAGTCATCAAGCGAAGTCCCAGCCCGGCCCTCGACGAGCGTTCGCCACTGTGAGCGATCATCCGCAGCACCTTCGGGGGACTCGACGAGCTTGAAGTCGCGCGCGCCTTCGTTGGTCCGGATGACCCACTTCCCCTTCGCGAAGTCGCCGTACGAGCGCACGCCGTCCTTGCGCGCGAGGACAACGCGCGGCGACTCTTCGGGGAATCTCGCGGGAACCGCTCGGAGTTCGTTGTAGTCAAATCCCTCGAGTTGAATCAGCACCCACTCGTGGTCTCGCGACGGTTCGATCCCCACGACAAGAGTCGGATCGTCCTCGTTGTACACCAGCGTGTCGGTGGCAGGGTCAGAGCCCACGCGATGGCGGTACACCGGCCCGCTTTGGAGGAGCACTGGGTCTTGCCGAATGTAAAAGACCGTCTTCGAATCCGCAGCCCACGCGAGCGACTCAAGCACGCCCGGGATCGTCTCGGGGGAGTCGCTCCCCGACTCGATGTCGCGAAAGCGCAATGAACTGATTCGTCTGCCCGTCTCATCGGAAGTCCACGCGATCCAGCGATTGTCGGGGCTCGGTTCGACCGCGCCGATCGAAAAGAACCTCTTGCCCTTGGCGAGTTCGGGCCCGTCGAGGAGACGCTGAATCGGTGCGCCCTCGTCGACCATCTCGGGCGTCCCCGCCTGCCGTTCGATGATCGCATACTCCGCACCCTTCTCGAACCTCGTCGTGTACCAGTACCCATGCTGGTAGTCGGCGGGTGAGGCGTCATCTTCCTTGATCCTGCCGCGCATTTCGCGCACGAGTTGTTCTTCAAGCGCCTTGAGGTGCACCGTCGCCTGAGCCGTGTACGCGTTCTCGGCCTCGAGGTACGCGACGACCTCGGGCCGCTTCGCCTTCGGGTCATCATCACGAATCCAGTAGTAGGGATCGACTCGACTCCCCTGCGGGCTTACGACCGTGTGGTCGTGTCGCGGAGCGACCGGCGGGCGAAGTCGCTCGCCGTCACTGGCACATGACAGGGCGAGCAGGGCAGCCGACGAAGCGAGGGACGCGCGCGCAATGAATGATGCCACGAAGTCGATCGTAGGGCTTCGCGCGTCAGGTCACTGACCCGACCACTGGCCGAGCATGATGGAGAGGTCGATCGCATTCACGACGCCGTCGCCGTTGACATCACCCGATGGCGGCGCCGACGCGCAGGTGAACTGCACAGTGCCGGTCGTGCCTGTCCCGAACAGCGATACTCGCGGCATCCACACGAGATAACTCCTGCCGGCCGTGATGGCGAAAGTGACAACCGAGGCGTTCGCCGACCCGCATTGGTCATTGCACGCGATCGACGACGTCGAGGCCGCAGCACATGGATCGGGGTTGCACGGATCGATCGCGAAGACTTCAAGCGCGGTGTCGACGAGCGACAGACCGCAACTTCTCACCGTGGCGGTTCCCGTGCACTGCGGCTCCCAAACATAGAAGAACTGCCGGTCCGCGCGCCAGGTTGGAGCACACGACACTCCCGGGAGATCCACTTGAGGAGCCACGGCGTAGTCGAATGGAACCGCGGCGTCCGAACCGACAATCGTCATTGCGCTTGAGCAACTGCTCGCAGCAACCGCATTGATTCCGCCGGTTCCCATTCCATACTCGCCGCCTGTGACGCCTCCGCCGTTCCAAGTCGTCAAGTGGTACCCAGCGTCCTCGCTTGAGGCCAGGTACTGGCCGAAGCCCGTCGACCCTTGGAAAAATGTCTTGATCGACCCGGCGCCGCAGTCCTCGCGGATGCCCTGCGGATACTCGTTGGCGCCGCAGACGGCCAGGTAGTACTCGGTGTTGGCCGTGAGGTAGTTCCCGAGCCGATTGCCGGAAGTGTCACCTACGCACACCACGGACCCGTCGAGCACCGGATAGGAGGCCGCTGGACTCTTCTTTACTGAGGTAGCGATTGGCCTCGCAAAGTCGTAATAGACGGGTGCCCCTGTCGCCGCTTGGCACGCCACCACAACCTTTCTAAACAGGACCAGTCGCGCGCCCCAACTCGGTGAACCACCGGCAATCATGTTCATGTCCACTTTGAAGGCAAACGGGTCCGACCCAATCTTGATGCGGTACAGATCGACCGCATCCGCACCCCCGAGAAGCGCGGTTCCCGTCGTCTTGCCGCGCACCGTCGTGACGCTGGCACCCGAGGAGGACGAAACGGCCTTGGAGGTCGGAGGCGTGTTTCCAGCGTCGGTTCCACCCTCGTCAAACTCTGGACCAGCCCATGCCGCGAAAGCACAAGTACCAACCACGACAGACGCCACGATTCGAATGTTCACGGCCATGACGAGCTCCTTTGTCCTGCTCCACCATACATCTACCGGACTCCGCTGCAAGGAGATTGCGTCCTCAACCGCAGAAAATGGACCGCGCCCACGGTCGACCGAGTGCCACGGGCACCCAAAGGGCCCTGCAGCGCGGTCCAAGCCAACTCCTACCATTCCCCCAATGGCAGTTCCCGACGACGCGGATCGGACGATTCCGCTCGGAAGCGTCGGGGGAGCAACCGAGGGGCCCGGGCTTGAGCCCACGGTGGCCCCCGGGAAGGGTCAGACCCAGCGCACCGCCGAACGCGATGCCGAGATGGACTCAAAGTCCTGGGTCGGAGCATCCATCGAAGACGCGGGCGAGCCGGGGCTACCACCGCAGCGCGGTCGCTACAAGATCGTGTCGCAACTCGGCGAAGGGGGCTTCGGCGTTGTCTATCTCGCCGAGCAGACCGAGCCAGTCAAGCGCCGCGTCGCTCTCAAGGTCCTGAAGCTCGCGCTGGCCTCGGCTTCGATGCGCGCGCGATTCGAGGCCGAGCAACAGGCGCTGGCGATGATGGATCATCCGGGGCTGGCGAAAGTCTTCGACGCGGGGACGACGCCCGATGGTCAACCGTACTTCGCGATGGAGTTCGCGCCCGGCGAACCCCTCACTGCGTTCTGCGACAAGCGCAACCTCACCATCCGAGCGCGACTCGACCTCCTCGCGCGCATTTGCGACGCGGTCCACCACGCCCACATGAAGGGTGTCGTGCACCGCGATCTGAAGCCAGGCAACATCGTCGTCGGCGAGACCGATCAGGGGATGACGCCAAAGGTCATCGATTTCGGCATCGCCAAGGCCGTCTCGCGCCAGCAGGCCGAGCGGCCAACCGATACACAGTTCGGTCAGTTCGTCGGCACGCCGGTCTATATGAGCCCCGAGCAGGCCGAGGGCGGCACGATCGACATCGATACGCGCAGCGATGTGTACTCGCTGGGGGTGATTCTCTACGAGTTACTGGTCGGACGAACCCCCATCGACTCTGAAACCATCCGAAAGTCCGGTCTCGCCGCGCTCCACAAGACGCTTCTTGAAACCGAGCCGGCGCGACCGAGCGCGCGGCTTGCTGGGCTCCCCCCAGCTGATCGGACGGCCCTCACAAAGCAGCGAGCGACCGACGAGCGGTCGCTCTCGCGTCAATTGCGACGCGACCTCGACTGGATCGTCATGCACTGCCTTGAGAAGGATCGCGCGCGTCGCTACGAGAGCACAAGCGCGCTTGCGGCTGACCTTCGTCGCTTCCTCGCCGGCGAAGCCGTGCTCGCCGGACCTCCGAGCACGGCCTACCGCATTGAGAAGTTCGTTCGGCGGCACCGGATCGCGGTCGGAGCGGGGTGTGCGCTCGCCATCGGCCTCATCGCCTTCGGCGTCGCGATGACCTATCTCTGGAAGGACGCCCTCCACCAGCAACAGCGCGCTCAGAGCACGCTCGATGTGCTGCATTCATCGCTGCGGGGCTCCGATGTCTCGGGCGAGCAAGCCAACGCGAGCGTGACCATGAAGGACTACCTCGCTGATGTTGAACGGCAAACGACTGACAAACTCGCCGACCAGCCCGACATCGCCAACGACCTGCGCGCGACCGTGGGAGGCGTGATGATTTCGCTCACAGACTTCGAGGGCGCCGTGCGCAATCTCGTTCCGGCGATCGCGTACCGCCGCGCGCGCGCCGACTCGGGAGGCAATGCCGAGCGACTCCACCTCGCCGACTCGCTCTACAACCTCGGGCGCGCGCTCTACTTCCTGCGCCGATACGACGACGCGAAGGCGGCCTACACGGAGTCGCTTCAGATCCGGAAGGCAAGTCTCGATGACACGGACCCCCTCATCGCGCGAACGCTGCTGCATCTGGCCGCGACGCACGCGGGCCTCGGCGACATCGACGGCGCCTGCGTTCACGCCGAGGAATCGATCAAGCGCTTTCGGCTTCTGGGCCCCCCCGCAGAGGAACTTCTCTCTCGCGCGCTCTTCTCCCACGCCGGAACCCTCGTGAAGGCGCAGCGCCACGACAAAGCCCGGACCCTCGTCGATGAGTTCATCAAGGTCACGATCCGAGCCCACCCGGAGTCGGCGGGCGAGGGATGGCGAGTTGGCATGGGAGTGAAACTCCTCGCTGAGATCGAGTTCGCGGCTGGGCGGAGCGACCTTGCCATCGCGCAGCTCCGACGAGCGATTGCGCTGCTCACTCCACGCTACGGCGCCAATCACTCCACGGTCACCGGCGCGCAGTTCGAGCTCGCCTCGCTTCTGTGTGCAGCGGCCACCGGCGAGCGCATGCCGGAGATGGACGCCACGATTTCCGACGCCGTGCCGCTCGCCGAAGCACTCGCCACAGCACGCGCAGCGGCGGACGGACTTCGCGTCGACGGCGGGTTTCCACTCCGCCACTCTGACGCACTCGACCTGATCTCCCGCCTCCACGCGCTCCGCGGCGATCCGATTTCGGCGAAGGCGACGGCAGAGCAAGCTCGCGAGGTCCTCATCGAACGCGCGCCGCACGAGGCCGATCGCATCTCAAGACTCAGCGCTCGCATCGAAACACTTGCCCGTCAGTTGCTCTCTGCCCCGTAGGATCTCCCCATGAAGGAACTGTTCCTCGTCGCCATGGGATTCTTTTTTGCGGGAATCGTCACCGCGGCGCATTTCGGCCGCCGCGCGCTTTCCCACCTTGGTACGGAGGATCGAGCAACGCTGGTCGGGATCGCGGCCTCGGGGTCGCTCCTCAATCTCGTGGTGCCGCTGGCCATTGGCCTCATCTTTGTGGGCTGCGTGATGGTGGATCGCTCGCTCATGGTTCCGGCGACACTCGGAGCGCTCGCGGTGCTGTTCTTCCACGCGATCGTCACGACCGCGCGCGCGCATCGCGCGTATTCGCGGGCGGGATTCCCAAGGCAGTTCATGCGCGCCTTTGCGATCTCGCGCGCGTGCCGACTTGCAGGGTTCGTCGTACTGCTGACGGGCGTCGCCGTCTGGCTGATCGACAGCCAGGTGCCGCCGCCGCCACACTCGCATTGATGACAGACCGTCACTCCGCGACTGGAATGCGCTCGAACTCGGCTTAGGATTGGGAACATGCCTTCGCGGATCCCACGACGCTCGTTCCTCGGCGCGGGGCTCGCGGCCGTCGGTGGCCTCCTGGCATCGGGGTCGTTCTCGAAGGCATGGGGCATGCCTCCCCCACTCTCGCGTCGTCCGCGGTGGATCCAGAACAGCGCGACGAAGCCGATCCTCGCCATTGCGCGCAACGGCCCGGCGATGGTCGTTGACGGCCTCCCCTTCCATCCGTCGTGGCTCGGGGACTCCTTCTCCGGCAACTCCATCCCATTCCACGCACCCGAGTCACCACCAGAGTGGTCGGCGCTCGACGAGCATGTCGATGTCGCGATCATCGGCGGTGGTCTCTCTGGCCTTGCCTGCGCCCACAAGTTGCGCGACCGCGACTGGGTGCTCTTCGACCTCCGTGATCGCTTCGGTGGCAACGCGATGGGAGAGTCGTGGGAGCGAGTCCCCTACTCGCTCGGCAGCGCGTACTTCATGGTCACCGACGAGGGCAGCGAACTCGACCGTCTCTACTCGTCGATTGGGGTCTACAGAGAGGCACGCATCGACGAGGGGACGGGCTTCCGCGTCGAGTACGACAACCAACTCGTGGACGACCTCTGCAGGGGATGCACGGCCGAAGAGCTCGCAGCGCTTGCGCGGTACCGAGACGCGGTCACTCACTACGCCGAGGTCGAGTACCCGGAAATCCCGTGGACCGACGATGCCTCGCGCGCACTCGTGCGCGCGCTCGACACGATGACCTTCCACGAGTCCATCGCGGGCGTGTGCAAGTCGCCAGTCCCGGCGCTTCTGGCGAAGGCGATCCAGGCCTACTGCTACTCCAGCTTCGGCGTGGGGTGGGATGAACTCTCCGCAGCCGCCGGCTGGAACTTCGTGGCCGCCGAGGAGTACGGACGAATCGTCCTTCCCGGAGGCAACGCGGGACTTGCCACCCTCTTCTGGAACGACCTCATGCGCGTCGGGCCGCGGTCGAGTGGACAGGATCGACTGCGGGCCGGTTGCATCGCGACCACGATCCGGTTCGATCCGCAGGGAGTCGCCATCGCCTGGCGCGGCCCCGGAGGAGAGACTCGCACCCTGGGCGCCAATCACGCGGTCTACACCGGCAGCAAGCACATCCTGCAGCACATGATCCCGGGCCTCAACGCGCTCGACCCAGTGAAGTACGAGGCCACGCAGCGCGTCCACAGCGTCCCGTATGTCGTCGTGAATGTGCTCCTGACGCGGCGCGTGCACGAGGAGTTCTATGACATCTTCTCCATCCACGACGACTCGTTCCCGATGAACGACGAAGCCTTCGAGATGGACCGCCGCATCACTGACGCGCTCGATGGCGCGTTCGCCGTGGCGACGCCGCATGCGCACGCCGATGTGCTCACGCTGTATTGGCCGCTGCCATGGCACACCGCGCGATTCACCATCATCAACGAGGACTCCCTTCACAACTACGCGACGATCGCGGCTCCACAGATCCGTCGCCTTCTTGCGCTCGTCGGCGTTGGCGAATCGGATGTCGCGTCGATTCGGATGGCTCGCTGGGGTCACGCAATGCCCTGGGCGCCACCGGGCGCGTACTCGGGCGACCTCTGCAGCGATCTGCGTGCGCCGCTGATGAACCGGCTCTGGTTCGCCAATCAGGACAACTGGCTCCTGCCCGCGGTCGAGACCTGCTTGACCGAGGCAGCGTGGGTGGCGAAGCATCTACCCTAGCCTGATGGCGCGGGCAATCTCCTTCGGCCTGTTCGCGCTCGCCTTCGTGGCGATGTGGGTCGAAGCCGGCATCCTCTACCCGCATTTGCCCGCACGATTCCCGGCGCACTTCGACATCCATGGCGCTCCCGACCGCTGGGACCCGACGACCGCGTTCAACTGGTTTCTCCTGCCGGCCATCGGCACAGCCCTCGCATTCCTGCTCGCGGGGATCGCTGCGGCGCTTCCCGTGCTGTTTCACCGCTGGCCATCGATCGTCAACATTCCGCGGAAGGCGCAGTTCATGGCCCTGCCACCGCAGGGCCGCGAGCGAGTCGTCACTGAAGTGAGCGTGATGCTCGCCCTGACCGGAGCCGTCATGCTCGGGTTGTTCTGCCAGATCCTCTACGCGACCGCGCAGGTCGCCCAAGGGGCGCGGGCGACGGCCCCGCTGTGGCCGGCCCTCGCGGCCATCGGCGTCATTCTCGTCATCGTGTTCATCGGCCAGTTCCGCATTGGCCAACGGATCACGATCGAGTCCGCGATCGCCTATCGTGAGTAAATGAACCCACGATGGCTGCTCGGCTGCATGCTCGCGGCAGGCCTTGCCGCGCGAGACCTCGATGATGCACTGAAGGCCGCTGGGTCCAATCGGCCACAACTTGAGCGCGCGATTTCGCAGGCACCCGAAGCCGAACGGGCTTCCATGCGCTGGCTCATCGAACACATGCCGCACGAAGACTTGTCGCGAATGAGCGCCGACGCGCTGCTGGCCAACGCTGCGCAGGCGCACGAGGCGTGGCAGAAAGCGCCCTGGCACGCGCAGGTGGACGAGTCGCTCTTCCGAGACGCCATCCTCCCCTACGCCTGCATCGACGAGCCTCGCGACGAGTGGCGCTCACTCCTGCGCGAGAAGTGCCTGAAGATCATTGATGGCGTTTCGTCGCCGGGACTTGCCGCCGCGAAAATCAACCGCGAACTCTTTCCGCTTGTCGGTGTCAAGTACTCCACCAAGCGAAAGCGCGCCGACCAAAGCCCGCGCGAGTCGATCGAGTCGGGGCTCGCCTCGTGTACTGGCCTCTCGATTCTGCTCATCGATGCCTGCCGATCTGTAGGGATTCCGGCTCGTTTCGCTGGGATTCCCATGTGGAACGACGGAAGCGGCAATCACTCGTGGGTCGAAGTCTGGGACGGCTCATGGCACTTCACGGGAGCGGCCGAAGCCACCGGAGACGATCTCGACAAGGGGTGGTTCGCCGAGCGCGCGGCGACGGCCAAGCGCGACGAGCCCATGCACGCGATCTACGCGGTCACATGGAACGACTCGCCGCTCGAGTTCCCGACCGCGTGGCGCGAGCCTGGCGAGCCCGACGACGGCCGTGTGCGGGCGGTCAATGTCACAGACCGCTACACGAACGCGCTCGCCAAGGTCCCCGACGGCATGGCGCCCGTGCGGATTCGCGTCGTGGGATCGTCGGGTCGCGTCGCGAGGCCGATCACGGTCAAGAACGCCAGTGGGACAGTGGTCTTCGAGGGCGTCACGCGCAACGAGGGATTCGACGCCAACGATCACCTCACGGCGATCCTTCCTCTTGGCGCCCAAGTGAGCGTCACGACGCCAGGCGCGGAAGGGGCGAGCGCGACAGTCGCCGCCGACACCCGCGTCATCGAGCTGCGCGTGGCGAGTTCAGGTGACGCCCTCGCCTCGCTCGAGAAGTTCCTCCTGAACCATGCGCCCGTCGAGGCCATTGACCAACCGTTCGCGATGATCCCGCTCACCCGCGAAGATGCGGCGGCCGCGAAGGCGCTCCTGTGGAAACGACTGGTGGTTCTCGAAAGGCCATCTCGGACGAAGGAACTCGAGTCCGGTGCCATCGTTGCCGGCGGTGTCACAATGCCGATCTGGTTCAAGGCATACGGCAAAGAGCCCAAGGGGGGCCACTGCCTCTTCATTTCAATGCACGGCGGCGGTGGCGCGCCCAAGGAAGTCAACGACCGACAGTGGCTCAATCAGCAGAAACTCTACGAACCAGCGGAAGGGATCTATGTGGCACCGCGCGCGCCCACCGATACATGGAACCTCTGGCATCAGGCTCACATCGACGCGCTCTTCTCACGGCTCATCGAAGACATGGTGATCGTGCACGGCGTCGACCCAAACCGTGTGTACCTCCTTGGCTACAGCGCCGGCGGCGACGGCGTCTACCAACTCGCTCCACGCATGGCGGACCGATTCGCCGCTGTTGCAATGATGGCTGGTCATCCCAATGAGACGAAGCCCGACGGCTTGCGAAACCTCCCGTTCGCGCTGCACATGGGTGCCAACGATGCGCCGTTTGATCGCAACAAGGTCGCGCAGCAGTGGAAGGTTCTGCTCGCGGACCTCGCCGCAGCTGACCCTGGTGGCTACCCGCACCTCGTCGACATCCACGAGGGAAAGGGGCACTGGATGGACCGCGAGGATGCTTCTGCGATTGCATGGATGGCGCGGTTCGTGCGTCGAACTCACCCCGACACGATCGTGTGGCTCCAGGACGATGCGACCCATCCGCGCTTCTACTGGCTGCGCGCGGAGTCGCCGACGGAGCGCGTGCGCGTCGTCGCCACTCGCGACGGTCAGCATTTTTCCATTGGGGCCCCACCCGAGGCTGGGCCCTTCACCCTTCTGCTCGATGATTCGCTGTGCGATCTCGACCGGCCGGTCGAGATAACAGCCGGCGATCGCGCGCTGGGGGCCATTCTGGCACCGAGAACGATTGCCGCCATTGCGAGGTCACTGGCTGAACGGGCAGACCCGAGTCTCTCGTACTGCGCCGAACTGAGGTCGCCGTGACCTATTTAAGTCCTATAACTCGAAGATTTTTTGTAATAATCAGGCTGGAAGAATTGCCAAACACTTGACGCGGTATCGATCCGACTCATATTCGCCTTACTGGAGTGCTTGGGAATAGTGGCTGCGGCCGGCAGTTCCGGCTTGTTTGGATCGTGTCCCTTCCCTTGGAGACTCAATCATGAAGTCAGTTGTTCTTGGCGCGTCCCTAACCGCCATCGTTGCCTCGGCCGCTACCGCCGATGTGACCTTCTCGTTCGCCAATCAGACCTGGACCGGTTTCAACTTTACCGAAGCGTTCGCCGCTGGCTCGCTCTCCGGTACGCTCACCGGCGCGTCCATTAATGTCACGCTCAATGCAAGCGTGAATTACACCTACGCCGACGACCTCTCAATCTATGTCGCAGGCAGCCCGCTCGCCGCGGGTGGCGCGCTGCAGTGCGGCGGATACTCGAACCTCCAGGCAGCCCAGCGCTACTTCTGGCCCAACGGCGGTTCAAGCGCTCCTGGCACAACTTCGATCGGCACCGTGAACTTTGCCACGGGTCTCGACATGACTGGCAGCTCGAATAGCGTGTGGGTCGGCAACGGCTACGGCGCTGCGGGCACCTCAGGCACTTTTACGGGCTCGATCACGCTGCACGGCGTGAGCGCAGTTCCAGCCCCAGGCGCCATCGCGCTTCTCGGCCTTGCTGGTCTGACCAGCCGCCGTCGTCGCGCCTGATACACGAAGCGTTGGCCGCAGCGAAGCGGCCGCTTCGAATTCGTCTTCAAGGAGAGGACACCCCTGCGGGTGTCCTCTTTTTTTTGGTCCCCCCTGTGCGCTTGCGCTGCGACCCAACCGACCAATGGAGCGCATCCGCCGGCGGCGCTCCTGACCAAGCGCGCGAGCTCAGTGCGCCCGTCGCGCATCATGCGCGGCCGCCAGCGGCTTCCACGACTCGTCGAACGCCCACTCGTAGTTGCGCCAGCGACCGACTGAGCCGGTGTTGATCGGCTTGCGCACCTGTTCGTGGCTCAGTGTGAGCACCATTCGCGTGTTGTGCTCTGGACTCAGCGTGGCATCGTCCATCGGCAGTCCAAGCCGCGCGAAACACCGCTGCGCGTGCGCGCGAGGGTCGGCGACGAAGTCCTCGTACACCATCGCCTCGTGCGGGAGTTCGAGCCGTGTGAGCGCGTTGGGCAGGATGGTTCGATGTGCCGTGATCGCTCGACGGATGGCGTCGATCGATCCGGTCCAACCCATCGACTGGTGATGGAAGTTCCCGAGGAACATGCTGATCGCGTTGTCGCGCGGGTCACGGTCGATGGCGATGTACACCGCACCGGGAAGGACCACGGAAAGCAGCGGCACCCAGCGCCAAACCTTGAGCGTCTTGTCGAACGCCCAGTCGGTTCCCTCGCGCATCAGGAAGCGCGCTCCCTTCAAGTAATCGTCCTGCCACGCCTTCAGCGTTTCCGCCGGGACGCGCGAGATCTCTCCTGGCCAGTAGCCCGACTGCAGCGCCGCCTCGCCGATCGCTCGCGATCCTTGGTACTCGCCGATCCCACTGATCTGAGGATGGCGATCGAACATTTGTTCGATGAGCGTGGTGCCACTGCGCGGCAGGGCCGCCACGAGGGCAATGCCATGGACTGCCGGCGCGCGGCGTGTGCCTAGCCACGATGGACGATCGAGAAGCCTGCATTGCTCTTCCACCTGTCGCTCGAGCGCACCAATGTCGTAGCGGCTCTTGGTCTTGGCGTGGCACTCCCCTGCGAGATCGAACGCCTCGCGGTATCTGCGCTCGAGGTCAAGGATCTTCACCGCCTCGAAGCCCGCGATGCGCCGCGCGTGCGATGGCGCGTCGCCGCGCAAGAGCCGCGTGAAGAGTTCCACCGCCGCCAGTGGATCGCTCGCGGCGAGCCGTCGTCCGACAAAGAGTTGCGCCCGCGGATCGCTGAGCCACTCGCCACCCTTGGCGAGTTGGGCGTCGAGTTCGTCCTGCCGATTCGCCCTCGAGAGGATGTCGGCATGAGTGACATTGGCCTCACGGCCAACGAGGCCGCTCTCGCCGAGAAGCGGTGCAAGGCGCGCCAATGCGCTGGCCGTTCGCCCGATGCGGTGGTCGATGATCGCCTGTTGGAGCAGGATCGGCGCCTCTCGTGGCAGCAGTCGCGCTGCGTTCGCAATCTCCTCATGCGCCACAGAGAGGTGGCCGATGGCAAAGGCGGCGCGCGCTGAGAGGTACCACCACTGCCCATTGCGGGGTTGTTTCTCGCGAAGCCCCTTCGCCAGACGATGGGCCGCGTCGTACTGCTGCTGATTCATCAGCGCGTCGAACTTGGACTGCGGGGATTCGGAGGGCATGCGAAAGGATGGGCGTGGAACCGCCGCGACTCAAGGGGATTCTGGAGGCACCACGAGCGCCTTCAGGATCTGCAGCGTGAGCAGCCCGTACCCGGTCGCGTACGCCTTGCCATAGCCGTAGAGCGGATAGTCAAACCAACTGCCATCAGGGTTCTGGTCGTGGACCATCACCGTCGCGAGCCACCGCGCGAGTTCTGTGCGCCGCGTCGATGGCGGACACGCCGCGAGCACTCGCGCGGCGTAGAAGTGTCCGAAGTAGTAGTAGTACCCACTGTTTCGGTAGAACGCCTCGTGTGGTCTGACACGACCGCGACCGATCTCAAGGTAGTGATGCGTGTCGCGCATGTGCTCGATCCCGCGCAGGAGGGTCTCGACCGTCACGCCGCCGAGTCCGAGCGAGTGGAGCGCAAGATTGCACGCCTGAAGGCGGCACGCCGACCCACTCACCTTGTTGTAGTCCGCGCGCGGATTGAGCTCCGCGTAGGTGCCGTACGCGAAGGCACCCGAAGGCAGTTGCATGCGGAGAACCGCCCGCGCCGCGTCTTCGACTGTGCCGGGCGCAATCGTAAGTCCGATGCGCTCGGCCTCCTTGAGTGCGATGATCATCGCCGCGGTGTTGAAGCTCGTGGACTGGTGCCCGCTGGGATGGATCCCGGTGAACTCGAAGTCGTAGTAGCCCCATCCACCCTCGGATCCCTGGTCCTTGCGCACGCGGTCGACTTCCCCCTGCGCGATCGCGGCCCAATCGCTCCGGCGTGCGGCCAAACGCTCGTCCTCCACCACAGCGACGCC
>SXGT01523511.1_pt1 | contig 15370 bp, 11 predicted proteins | sample 3176221 | NCBI WGS metagenome assembly SXGT01 (sample SAMN11356862, study PRJNA531348) | freshwater metagenome | isolation source: freshwater sample F1-120 | place: China: Fuxian Lake, Yuxi | collected 2017-12-25
AACAGGTGTCTTGATGATGATCCCGCGTCGCGCGGCCAATGACACGGATCCGATAATGGCGACGGGAATTGCAATGAGCAAGGGGCAAGGAGTGGCCACCACTAAAACGGCCAGGAATCGAATGACATCGCCCGTGAATCACCAGGCAACCAGCCCGATGCTCACGGCCAACGGAGTGTAGACAGCTCCCAGTTGATCTCCCAATCGCCGCATTCTGGGGCGGTATTGCTGCGACTGCCGCATGACCTGCATGATCTGCGCGTAACGAGAATCGGCCGCTCGTTTAGTCGCTTTTATGGTCAGGGCCGCACTGCCATTGATCGCTCCCGAGAGCACGGCAGAACCCGGCGTCTTGGACATGTTGTAGGGCTCGCCCGTCAGGTACGACTCGTCCATCGCGCCGTGCCCCGATTGGACAATCCCGTCCACGGGACAGATTTCATGCGGCAAGACCAATAACGAATCACCGATGTTGATTTCGGTCAAGGGAATGTCAGTTACTGATCCCGAGTGCTGACGATGGGCAATCGCCGGGACGCGTTTGGCCAACGCCTGCAAGACGGACGAGGCGCTGAAGAGTGCATAATGCTCCAAGGCCGCGCCGCCGGACAACATGAGCACGACCAGCGTCCCCGCTAGGTACTCTCCCAGGAGTGAGGCCGTGACGATGGAGATCCCCGCCAACAGATCCGAGCCGAACTCGCCCCGCAGGGCCTTGACCGCCAGCTCCCACACCAGTGGAGTGCCTCCCAAGGCCAAGGCCAACCCAAGGGGCACCAAATGAACGGTTGCCGGTTGGTTGGCACCAAACTTCAAGACAAGATGGGCGGCAATCGCCACGATGGCGGCGGCCGCGATGACCACGTCCCGGCCTCCCCACGGACGATCCGGAGCGGCTGCCGACGCGCTGAGGAGTGGCGGGTCCGATTCGACTTCTGGAAGGACTTCTTTCATGACCCCATGGTAGTCGCCCCGCGGCGCCTCAGCCAATGCGAATCCGCCCCGCGATTATCGCCCCACCCTCAGCCGCCACCGCGCACACCCACTAGAACCCCGGCACATGTTGGTGTAAGTTCACTCACCAACGTCTATCTCGTGGCTTGACCCGTGGCAGGGTCCGATATCACCTCAGATTCTTCGTATCGATATTGAAGGAAGATATGACGACATCCGATCTACCTCAAACGGCAGAGCCGGCGACTGCCTCTGGCAGCGAGTTCGAACGGGAACCTGTTCCGGCCGGCGCACTTAAGGGATTCAGTTCTTTCTGGGGCATGTATGCCGGCGAGCATACGGCGGGGACTGAGTTCATGATCGGACCACTGTTTGTGGCTTGGGGCGCGAACGCCTTCGATCTGATCGTTGGACTGTTATTGGGCAATCTGCTGGCCGTGCTTTGTTGGCGCTTCCTCACCGCTGAAATCGCCACCCATGAGCGGTTAACGCTGTATTACCAGCTGGAGAAAATCTGCGGTCGAGGATTAGTGACGCTGTACAACTTTTTTAATGGCGTCTTGTTTTGCTTCTTAGCGGGCGCGATGGTCACGGTGTCCGCAACCGCCGTCGGCGTCCCTTTTGGTGATACGATCAAGATGCCTCAATTCACGGACACGATGCCCACAGGCGTCGCCTGGGTCTTGGCGTGCGTGGTCATCGGCTTGGCCATGACCGTGGTGGCCGTCCGTGGGTACTCCGTCGTTGCCCGGGTCGGCCATATTTCCGCGCCTTGGATGTTTCTGGTATTCGTGGCCTGTGGATTCGTGATGCTGGGCAAACTTCACACGACCGATCTCTGGTCTCTGCTGCAGCCCGCCGAAGCGGGACCGGCCAAAGTTGGCTTTTGGGGCATTGTCTGCTTCTCGTGGTTCTGCAATTCGGCCATGCACCTGGGTATGTCCGACCTGTCGGTGTTGCGATTCGCGCGTAAGCCCGGTTACGGTTGGGCTTCGGCCGTCGGCATGTTCTTGGGGCACTATGTCGCTTGGATTTGCGCGGCGTTGTTGTTGGTCTATTGGGTGCGTGAAAAAGGTGTCGACCCGATGACGGGGATGGCCCCGGGGCCAATGGTATACGACGCTGTAGGCTGGACCGGCCTGATCTGCGTGGTCATCGCGGGCTGGACCACGGCCAACCCGACGATCTACCGCGCGGGGCTGGCATTTCAAGGGATGTTTCCCGCGATGAGTCGCACCTTAGCGACGGTCATTGCCGGGGTGGTGTGTACGGTGGCGAGTGTATTTCCCGCGTTCGCCATGAAGCTGCTGGATTTCGTTGGTATTTATGGGACGATCTTGGCGCCGGTAGGGGCGGTCATCGCGGTCGATTTTTTTCTGGCGCGACGACTTGGAATTCCACGGTACCCAGCAGAGGCCAGCGGCTCCACCTTTAATTTGGCCGTATTTCTGGCCTGGTCGATCTCGGTTGCGGTGGCCATGGGGGTTTTGTACTGGCAGCCGAGCATTCATTCGTTCTTCTTGCCGCTGCCGACTTGGTTGGCCTGCGGCGGCTTGTATATCATGTTCTCCAAGTTCATGCGTTAGCTGTGAGTCCTCCTGCCATCAGAGGTGGCCGAAATGAATGTGCTCGCGACTGTTATTGGTTTGTTGTCCCTCGGTGCCACCATTGTGCCGGCGGTGCTCTTTGCCTTCGGCGGCATCGCGGAGGCACCGATGAAAGCCATCATGTTGGTCGGAACCGTCACGTGGTTTCTATCGGCTCCCTTTTGGTTGAAAGAGTCCGACTGAAATGCAAAGATCTTGTTGGGCCTTGCTGGTCGGGTTGTCGATGATCGTTAGCGCCGGCTTGGAGCCCGCCGCTGGCGAAGCGCCGAGCCTACCAGCGGCGTTGCAAGGTCTGCCGATCTCCCCTGCCCCGTCGCCACTCAGTTCGTTTTACGTGTCCCCCACACGAATCGTCTGGCAGTCTGAACATGGCGTGCGGAACGCGGAGCATTTATTGCAACCCAAGCCGGGTCAGGCCCTACTCAGCGAGTCCATCCCGCCACTGGAATTGACCACGACGCCGCAGCATGCGGCTGCCGTGGTGTTGGACTTCGGCACGGAATTACAAGGGTACGTCGAACTCTTCACCCCCATGACGCCGGACCAACAGAAGTTGCGCCGCGTGCGCGTGCGCTTGGGCGAATCGGTCAGCGAGGTGATGGCCGAGTTGGGCGGGGCGCAGAATGCCGGAAATGATCACGCGGTGCGAGACCAAACCGTAACCCTGCCATGGCTGGGAAAAAAGAGCGTGGGCCCCAGCGGATTTCGGTTTGTTCGCATCGACAATGTTGATCCCGAATTGGTTGTCCAGTTGAGTCAGGTGCGGGCGGTCTTGCAGCTGCGCGACATTCCTTATGTCGGCCAGTTCCGATGTGACGACGAGCGACTGAATCGCATCTGGCAAGTCGGTGCCTACACGGTCCACTTGAATATGCAGGAGTACTTGTGGGACGGAATCAAGCGGGATCGACTGGTGTGGGTGGGGGATATGCACCCGGAAGTCAGTACGATCAACGCCGTCTTTGGCTTCAACGATGTTGTACCGCGTAGCCTGGATCTGATCCGCGACGCCACTCCACCCACCAGTTGGATGAACGGCATCAGCAGCTACTCCATGTGGTGGATCATCATCCATGAAGATTGGTGGTTGCATCACGGAAATCGCGAGTACTTGCAAGCTCAGGGGGAGTATCTACAAGCGCTCTTGAAGAAATTGACCACCCACGTCAACGAACAGGGAGAGGAAAAACTGGATGGGACCCGTTTCCTGGACTGGCCTACCTATGAGAATCCGATGGCGGTGCACGAGGGCTTGCAGGCGATGACGGTAATGGCGTTGCAGAGTGGCGCGCGACTGATGGATATCCTCGGAGACACAACGCTGGCAGCCGAGTGCCGTGAGTCGGCTCGTCAGTGCACACGCCATGCTGCCCAGGCTAGCGGGCGCAAGTCGCCGGCGGCACTATCGGTTCTAGCCGGTTTGCGCGATGCACGCGAGGTCGCCCAACAGAGACTCATACCACGAGGTGCTCAGGACTTGTCAACCTTCTACGGGTTTTATGTATTGCAAGCGTTGGCGCAGGCAGACGAGACAGACGCTGCATTGGACATGATCAAGACCTATTGGGGGGGCATGCTCGATTATGGCGCCACAACCTTCTGGGAGGATTTCAACCTCGAATGGACGGAGAACGCCTCCCGGATTGATGAACTCGTCCCGCCAGGGAAACGGGATATCCATGGCGATTGTGGAGCCCATTGTTACGTAGGGTTTCGCCATAGCCTGTGTCACGGCTGGGCCAGTGGCCCCACGGCCTGGCTCAGCCAACACGTACTCGGCGTTCGACCACTGGAACCCGGCTTTCAACGAGTGGCCGTTACGCCGGCCCTAGGGAAGCTGCGTTGGGCGGAGGGGAATTACCCAACGCCACGCGGTCCGATCCAGGTCCGTCATGAGCGACAAGCGGACGGAACCATTCGCTCCCATATCCAAGCCCCAGCGGGCATCACCATCGAGCGGCTGTGATCGAAGCGAGTCAACAACCGGCGACTAGTGCTCCACTCTATCGAGCCGCGCGCCGAGCTTCCTGGTTGGGACTGGCCGTCAATCTGACTCTCGGCATCGTCAAATTGGTAAGCGGGATCGTCGGCCAGTCGTTTGCCTTGGTATCGGATGCCGTCAATTCTCTGGGGGATTCGCTGAGTTCGGTGGTGGTTCTGATAGGCCTCTGGTTCTCCGAGCGGCCCGCGGACGAGGAACATCCCTATGGTCATACCCGCGCGGAGGCGATTGCTGCGTCAAGTGTGGCCACGATTGTGATTGGATCCGCCATACTCGTCGGCTGGGAGGCGGGGCATCGGTTCTTCGCCCCGCATCCCAGCCCTCCTGCGTGGACTCTCTGGATTGCCGCTGCCAACGTGTTCGTCAAAGAACTGCTCTACCGGTACAAAATGAAAGTTGGCCGACGCACGCGGTCCATGTCGTTGATCGCCAATGCTTGGGATCATCGCAGTGATGCCGCCTGCTCCCTAGCGGTGCTGATCGGCCTGGGCATCGTGCGTTGGGCCGGCCCTCGCTACATATGGGTCGACGAAGTGGCGGCACTTGTGGTCGTTGTGGCCATCCTCGGGTCCGGCCTCCGACTGTTTCTGGATAGTGCCAGCGAATTGATGGACGTCCAGGCCGACGATCATCTCGTGTCCGACGTACGCCACACCGCAGCCAACGTCCCTGGAGTGCGCGCTGTGGAAAAGTTGTGGGTACGCAAGACGGGCTTGGAGTACCTGGTGGATATTCACATCCAGGTCGATGCCGATCTCACCGTACGCGACGGCCATCGTATCTCGCACCTCGTCAAGGATCGGCTCCTGGCGGAGTTCGCCGAGGTACGCGACGCGCTGGTGCATATCGAGCCGTTCCCCCACATACCCGGTGCCGGATAACCTCACCTGCCTTCCTCTTGGCCTGAAACGGCTCTGCGTCTGCGCATTCTGCGTGCCATCCACGCATTTTCTTGATGTGATGCGGGCCTATCAACGGCCGCGCGGCCCTGTATAGTGTCTTGGGTGCGCAACATTGTCGAACTGAGATCGAAACGAACGCTAGGGATTTACCGGTGAAAACTTCAACAATCAAACGCGTGGCGTTGGTAACAGGCGCCGGGCGTGGCATCGGCCGGGCCATCGCCATTGCATTTGCCAAGTCGGGGTTCCGAGTCGCGATCACGGCTCGGACGGTGGCCGAGTTGACCGACGTGGCCGACGAAATTCGTGCTGCGGGTGGGGAGACGATGACGTTGGCTGCCGATCTGAGTGATCGTGCCGCCCCCGCTCGCATCGTGCAGGCCGTTAAGCGCGAATTGGGACCGGTGGAGATACTTGTGAACAATGCGGGGATTGGCAGTAGTCAAGATCCTCGACCCCTTGTCGATTTCGACGATGACTTTTGGGACCTGACCATGGCGGTCAACGTAACCGCGCCGTATCTGTTGTGCAAGCAGGTCTTGCCGGATATGTTAACGCGGAATTGGGGCCGCATTTTGACGATCGCCTCGATCAACGGCAAGGTCGGCAGCCTACACGGCGCCGCCTACTCGGCCAGCAAACACGCAATCTTGGGCTTGACGAAGACAATCGCCTTGGAAGTTGCGCGACATGGAGTAACCGCTAATGCCATCTGTCCGGGACCCGTTCGCACGGTCTTGAATGATCGGCGGATTGCCTACGATGCCGAGAGATTGGGGACGGAGGTGGCTCAGCTGGAAACCTCCATGACCCCGCTGGGACGACGGCTCGAACCCGAGGAAATCGCGCCGTTGGCGGTTTACTTGGCCAGCGACGCCGCAGCCGCAGTCACCGGCCAAGCCTATAATATCGATGGCGGCGTCGTGATGTCAGGCTGACCGCCTTTCTTAGTATCGCAGGGAGTTCGGACGATGGTGATTCAGCCCGCGCAGCTCAAGCTCGTGTCCCCCCACCGCTTGCACATCGCCTGGACGGACGGGGAGCACCGCGAGTACTCGATTCAAGAATTACGAGACCGCTGCCCGTGTGCCACTTGCCGGGAAAAACGCCAGCAGACTGCGAGTCCCCAGAATCTGCTCCCGGTCATCTCCATCCAGGAGACCCAACCCTTGTCCATTCAGGGCATGAAGCCCGTGGGGAGCTATGCCTACGGAATCCATTTTAGCGACGGGCATGATACGGGCATCTACACACTTGAACTCTTGCGTGAGTTGGGCGAAGTCGCTGCGGCCAACGGCTCTTGAGGGGGATACGTTATCAATTAGCGGCCCCGCTAATCTAGTTGTGCCGGTAGACGAAGGCACCATCCACACGCAATTCGGCGGAGGTGACATACTCCGCATCCTCGCTCGCCAGGAAGGCAGCCGCCTTAGCAATTTCTTCCGGGCGCCCCAAACGCTGGATGGGTATTTGTGCGGCCCCCGCATGCAACTGATCATCCGAGAACACCAGTCGTTCACCGGGCGTATCGATCCAACCAGGAATGACCGCGTTGACATTGATGCGGTGTGGGGCCAACTCGAGTGCCAGGCACTTGCTCAGTTGTAGCAAGCCGGCCTTACCGGAGTCATAGGCGACACTGTTCCGGAAGGCGATCACGCCATGCACGCTGGAGATGAATACGATCTTACCACCTCCGCCAGTCGCCACCATGTGTCGCGCCGTGAGTTGGCTGAGATGAAATCCGGCGGTCAGAGTTGCGTTGAGCACCTCTTGGAATGTGTCGGGGTCGTATTCCAGGAACGGCGCCCGATGCACCTTCGACGCGTTGCAGATCAGAATGTCGACGCGCCCCAGTTGCCCAATGGCCTCTGCGAGGATTGTTTCGCACCCTGCTCGAGTGAAGGCATCCGCCTCGATACCACAGGCACGTTGCCCTAGGGCGTGAATCTCGGCCACGGTGCCGGCCAAGTCGGGGCTGCCCGGTCGGTCGTTGACGGCCACATCCGCGCCTTGCCGGGCAAGTTCCAGCGCACAGGCCCGCCCGATTCCGCGACCACCACCCGTCACAATCGCTCGTTTGCCATCCAGTCGCATGCCAGTTACTCTAGGCGATCCTCATCGCCATTTTGCGGGGCGGCGGGAACATTGGACCGCTGCAATCCTTGATTCTCCAAGTTGCGGAACGTATCGATATCGGGATTCTCCCCAGGCTTCTGGATGGTCTTCACCACTTCATCGCGCGAGGGATGGATCTTTTGGAAGACTTCCTCGGAGACGACGTAGTACCAATCCGCGAAGCGATAATTCAGTTCCGCAACTTTCTCTTCGGCTTTACGGCGTTTTTCTTTGTACTCGTCGAGCTTACGCTGATTCTCCTTGACGATCCGTTCTCGCTCCGCTGCATCGGGGCTGTTCTCCTTCTTGTCAGCGGGCTTGGCGTCAAGTGCTGACTTTTTATCGGCGTCGCTGGCGGTCTCGTTTTCGTTATCCTTGTCATCAGCTTGCGCCGGCTGCTTCTCCTCATTCTGCTGATCAGCCTCGTTCAAAGGCTGGGGCTGCTCGGTCGGGGCGGTTGCCTCACCTGGCAGGGGCTCCAAGTTCGGTTCCGGCAAACTGGCATCATCGACGCGGGCGGTGACGAACACGAAGCGATTCAGCGACCCCTTTTTGTCCTTGTCGGTATCGACCGAGGCCACTTTACCGAACCGCAGCACGTACTCGACGGCGTCTTTGGTCTGCACGGATACCTCCCCCTCACTGGAGAGCAACTCCACCTGATCATCGGGGGTCGTGAGTGGATAGAAGCCTCGATCGATCAGCGAGTTGATACTTTGGCGATCTTCCAGGAACGACGTGGCGGCCTTGAGATTCTCCCCCAGGCCTCCGGGCTTCTTCTCGACATCCATGATCTTCAGGTCATCGAGGGCATTCTTAACAGCATCAAGAGTTTCTTTATTAAGTTCCTCGCCGGGGCGCAGGGCCGACGGTGCCAATTGATCGTCCTGTTTATCGAGCATCTCGACCAGTTCCCAAGTGGCGCGATCCGCATTCCAATTGACGGTGAATTCCGATCGTTGTTCCGGCGGGTTGACCGCTAGGGCGCCGGTTTGTGTAACACCGGCTTCCGTAATGGAATAGTCCTTAAGAGTCAACGACGAGACATCCATGGCGTTCAGTTTCAAGAGATCCTTTTCGATCCAGTCCTCAAACTTGGTCGAAAACTCTTCCGGATCGATTTCAGCCGTGAAAACGAATTGGTTGCCGGCCACGCGTACAAATCGTTGCGTTTCACTCCCTTTAACCTTCTTGCCGATGACGATATCGGCCAGCTTGTTATCGGATTCATCTCGCATGCGGACCAGCGTCCCGACCCCTCGCGCGGCGGTCTCCGACTTTTCCATCGTGGGTTCAACAACGCCGTAGAGCGCGTGGTCGGTGGCCCGCTCACTTGCCATGCGAATGACTTTCAGGTCGACGAGGGCGGTCGCGGCCTTCTTAAGTCGCTCCTGCGCATCAGCCGGATAGTCATGGTGTGAAGGAATGACCCAGCGACCATCTTTCTGGGAGACCTCGAACTCTTTGGCCTCCGAAAGCGCCTCGTTGAATTCAACGATCTCCATGCGCTTGGCGCTAAAAGGGTCCTTGAACGCCGGGAAGAGTGGTTTTCCCACCAGCTCATTCTCCGTCGGCGTTTGGACACGGCCGGGACGGGTGACAACGGCCAATGCCGTAACGGCCAGGGCGGTGGCCAGATACAACGCGGTACGAGCGGATTCGGACATAGCGTGATTCTCCCTGACAAACGGGGGCACTTAGCGACGGCGCTCGCGTGTGATGGAATCCTGCTCACGCTGTCGGCGTCGCAGGTAGACCACCAAGCCCAATACCAAGGGTGGCAGTGGGGGCAATAGCACCGCATAGGTCTTGAACATGGACTGGACGTTGCGTACTTGTCGGTCCAAATCGATGTCGATCAATCGCAACTTACGGTCGCGGTCGGCTTTCAGACGATCTTCCTCGGTTTTCAAGCGGCGCTGGGTCAATTGCTGTTGAATGACCAATTGTTCCATGGCCTCTTGCAGCACGCGTTGTGCCTCACGTCCCTGTCCCGACCGGACCTGGCCACGCGCGTCCTCGACCTTCTTTTCCAGGTCCTTGGCTACTTTTTGCAACTCGCCCTTGGCCTCGTCCAGCTTCTGTTTGTACTCGGCTTCGTACTTGGCAAGTTCCTCCATCGCCTGCTCGCGAGCGACCTTGGTCTGTTCCTCGACGGCGGTTAATGTGCTGTGTCGCAGTTGGCGTTTGCGAATATCCAGAAAATCCTCGACTCCGGCGAGGCTGTCGACGACGTTGAGTACAAACGTGACGTTGTCGAACCGCCAATTGATCTGCTCGTCGGGGTGCGCACGCAGATTGAGGAAGTCCGAGTGCAAGCAATCGATATCCGTAACAAACACCACATGCACATCCCGTTGCGCTTTGGCCGGGCTGGCATCTGCGGCGGCGGGAGACGGCGGAACGGGAGCGCTTTCAGCCGGCTTTCCCGGCGCCGTTTCTGCATCCGTTGCCTCCTCGGGGGACGGTGACAGGCTGGGTTGCACGGCGCCGGGATCCTTAAGCGCTCCTTGGATGCGTGCGGCCAGCGTGTACTTACGACTCTTGGCACCGGTGGCACGTAGCGCATCCAGGGCGAACGGATCCTGGGTGGCATTCAGCGTCTCGACGCTGATCTGTCCCGTTTGATCCCCCGTGGACACCAACTCCGTGAAGGTCAAACCGTTGGCCTTATCGGCGTCATGTTTGATCGCACCGGGAAACAGCAGCAACAACTGACTGAGCCCGGAGGTGATACGATCCTTGGAGCTGAGGGGATCGTCGGCCCCTGGCGCGTCCTTGGCCACAAACACCCACTCACTGGTAATCTGCGCGACGCTGCGAACCTTCGGATAGGGATTGTAGTCCTGCCAGATAATGTTGGCGTCGAACATTTCGCCCGCCCCGTCGTTACCCACCATGGTGACACCGAGCGTGGACCAAAGTTTGCGGATGTCTCCTTTGGGCTCTGGAGGCTGGCCGCCCCCCGTGAACATGTTGCCGCCACCACGCGGCCGGCGTGGCTGACCGGTGCCGGGGGCCGACGAAATCGCCACGGGAAATGGGTCCTCGAAGATCGCCGTCGGCTCGCCCTGACGAATGGCCTCGATCAAGTTGTCCAGTTGTGGTGTCGTCAAGGAGGAGGGCTGCACGACCATTAAAACGTCGTACTTGCCAACTTCGATCTTGTTACTCGGATCGACTTGCGATACTTCGTACTGCTTCTCCAGCTCCTCAATGATTCGTTCTTTGGGCTGGGATGTGAAGCGTTGCATGTCGAAGCCGCCGAAGAGTTCAGCATCCGTGCGGACCACTCCCAGTTTTTTTCGGCTCTGATGCGCGACGGTGCAGATGGATCGTACCAGTTCGTACTCGGCCGGAATTCCCATGTCGACAAATGGGACCACGACATTGTCGAGGCCCGAGGAGAACGCCATGCCCATGAACATCTCTTCTTGCTTCAAGCCACCGCGTGTCCGCGTCATAACGCGTTCCGGCTTGATGCCGTATTGCTCTTCCGCCATCGCTGCTGTTTCGCTGGATGGCTCAACTTCGGCGTGAATCTGGGCCTTGATTTTCCCGCCACTCATTGCTTGCAGTTCACGCAACATCGACACTAAGTCGAGCTTGGTCTTCACATAGCTCTCCGGCACGGAGCGACTAATGAAGGCATCCACAACAATCGGCTGCTCGGATTTAAGATTCGCGATCAGTTTCTTCGTGTCGGACGAGAGTGAACTGATCTTTTCGCTGGTGGCGTCGTAGCGGAACCAATGGTGGTGGGACAAGAAGACGTTGGCACCAATGACGATCGCGCCCAGCGCTGCGGCCCGCAGCAGGAAGTGGCCGAGCATCGATTGTCCGTCGCGTCCCCCCATCCAATGCCGGCGTCCAATCAGCACCACGCTCAGATAGAGGCCCAAAACGATCAGCATGACGAAGAAGGTGACGGGGGCCAAATCGATGACGCCCCGTACCGCATCGCTCATCTGTGCCGAGTAGCTCCAGCGGGAGACCATTTGGGCGATGCTTTCGCTGGGGACAATGACATCGGCCGTAGCGGCAAAGGCGAATGGCGCGTTGAAAACCGCCCCCAAGATGAAACCCACGGTCAGGTTGCTCGTCAGGAACGAGGCGACCATCCCCACGGCCAACATGGCCATTCCGACAAGCCAGTAGCCGAAATAGGTCGACAAGAACAGCCCCAGATCCACGCCACCGGCGGAGAGGGCGTTCAACACGGCAAAATTCGAAATCTGTGAAAACAATAGCGAAACCGTGTAGACGGCGGCAGCCGCCAGGTACTTGCCCAACACAATGTCTAAGTCGCCGGCGGGAATGGTGAGCAGCAACTCGTCGGTCCCCTGACGCCTCTCCTCGGCCCAAATACTCATCGTGATCGCCGGAATGAAGATCAGCATGATGTAGGGGAAGAATCGATTTTGCTGATCTAAGTTGGCCAGGTTGGACGCGAAGAACTCGTGCGGCCAAAACGCCGCAAAGGAGCTGAGCAACACAAATAAACACAGGAACACGTAGCCGGTTGGGTTGTTGAAATACCCGACAAAGTTTCGCCGCAAAACAGCGTACGAAGCGCATTTGACCTTAGAGAGCACGACTAATGGCACGAGACAGAGCAGCAGAAAAATCAAATCGAACCCAATCAGCTCCGCCATGCGACCTAACATAGTTTGCAATTGCACCATACCACCACCTGCTTCATCAATTTCCCAGTTGACCAGTAGAATTGCCGACCATCAACCCAATGTTTCAGGCGACCTTCGCTGGCGAGGTCAGTTCGCGGAACAACTGATCCAACGGCTTGCCGTCCTTGGTCGCGTCGGCCAGGGTACTATCCAACACCATGCGTCCTTCATTCACCAGGATGACTCGGCTGGCCATGGCCGACACTTCTTGCAAAATGTGCGTCGACAACAAAATGGTCTTCTGTTCGCCAAGTCGGTGAATCGTATCGCGCACCTCGCGAATCTGATTGGGGTCCAATCCGGCCGTGGGCTCGTCCATGATCAACACATCGGGTTCATGCAACAACGCCTGTGCCATGCCGACCCGTTGGCGAAACCCTTTGGACAACTTGCCAATCGCCTTTTGCAGAACCGTTTCCAAGGCACACAATTCGACCACGGCCTCGATCCGCCGCTTTTTGTGCGATACCTCCATCCCCCGGGCACGCGCGAAGAAGTCCAACAATTCATAGGGGGTCATGTCGGGATAGAGGGGCCCATTTTCGGGCAAGTAGCCCAAGCGGGCGGACCCGGCCAACCGATCGGTCGACATGTCATGGCCGGCAATCCGGGCACGCCCCTCCGAGGGCGCGAGATAGCCGGTCAACAACTTCATGGTCGTGCTTTTCCCCGCCCCATTGGGGCCCAGGAAGGCCACGACCTCCCCCTTGCCGATGCGAAAGCTCACATCCCGTACCGCCGCGAATTCGCCATAAAACTTCGACAGACGGTCGGCCTCGATCATCGCGGGACGCGTCGTTCCGTCCCCCTGCCCCGTCCCCGCACTACCGGTAGACACCATCATGACTCCCCTACTCCCAACAAGAATGACCCTACCTCATCCAACAGGCCACGGGCCGAAGCCCGGTAGAAACCGGCCACGCAACAACAAGCAAGCCCGTTTCGCCTGCGGGAAGCCTGACCGTTCAGGCTACGAGATGGGGCAGGATTGGATCGGAAACCGCTGGGGCGCGGGAATTACGAGCCCACCGCACCCACCACACGTGCCGTCTCCACCCCAACGCACCCGCTGGAATGACCCTCCTAGGTTACCCGATTCGCCAACGGCATGGCTAGCCCAACTCTCCCTGCTATACGTCAAGGCAATGCGGTTGGTTCAGATGGGGGCACCACGTGAAGTACCCCGCGTGCAGCAGGTTCCGACAATTTTCCCGATTGGGGCCGCGCCGTCAAGAGCCGGTGCGTGTGAAGGTGAGGTGCCGCTTCCAGCGGACGTCGTCGATCTGCACAAAGTCGCTGCGGAGATGGACGCCACGGGACTCCTCGCGGGCCAGCGCGGCACGGATCATCAGCCGTGCGACCATCAGCATGTTTTGCAGTTCCCAGCCAAGCACATCGGTGAATTGCCGGGGCAACACGTATTGGCACCAATTCTCGACGGTCCGCGATGCCTCGGCCAACCGGTCACCATGTCGACGTACCCCCACCGATCGCCACATCAGACTCTGCAACGAATTGCGGATGTCGACGAGATCCAAGGGCTCCATGGGCTGGGGGCGCGGTGGATTCGCGACCTTGGGCACCCGCAGGTCCTCTTCTGCCCCACGCATTGCCTCCTCGGACGCACCGCGTCCGGCACTGGCTCCGTAAACGAGCCCCTCGAGCAAACTGTTCGATGCGAGACGATTGGCGCCATGGAGTCCCGTGGACGTGACCTCGCCGGCCGCCCACAGCCCTGGTAACGAGGTTCGCCCCACGCGATCGACGGTCAATCCGCCGATCATGTAATGCGCTCCAGGGCGCACGGGGATCCGATCGTGGGCAATATCGATTCCAAACTCGGCGCAGGTGGCGCGGATCCCCGGGAAGCGGCGATACACAAAGGCCGCATCGAGATGCTCTAAGTCCAAATACACATTCGGATGCCGGGTTTTCTCCATCTGCGCCACGATGGCACCTGCCACCACATCCCGCGGTGCCAGTTCGGCGCGGGGATCGTAGTCCGGCATAAAACGATGTCCTTGGCAATCCACCAGGTAGGCCCCCTCACCACGCACGGCCTCACTGATGAGGCTGCGCGATCCCCCCGCGATGTACAACACGGTGGGGTGGAACTGCATGAATTCCACATCCCGCAATTCCGCCCCGGCGCGATAGGCCATGGCATGGCCATCGGCCGTAGCGACGGCGGGATTGGTCGTCTCGCGATACAACTGGCCGGCCCCCCCCGTGCATAGAATGGTCTGCTTGGCCCAGATCAACGTCTTGCCGTGATGAGGATTCCAGGTCAGAGCGCCACAACAGACACCATCTTCCGCCAAGAGATCCAACGTGAAGGTCTTGTTCCAACGATGAACGTTGGTTTGCTGACGCACTCGCTCCGTCACCGCGCGCATGATCTCCTTGCCCGTGGCATCACCCAGGGCATGCACGATGCGATTGTGCCCATGCCCGCCTTCTCTCCCCAGCAACAGAGAACCGGCTTCCTCATCGAAGTGCGTCCCCCATGCGATCAACTTGCTGATCTCATTCGGCGCCTCTTGCACCACCATCTCGACAACTGCCGGGTCACACAGATTTCCTCCCGCCACCATCGTGTCGCGCACATGATCCGCAAAACAGTCCTCGGGATCCATGACGGCAGCAATGCCTCCCTGCGCGTAGTTGCTGTTGGACTCGCGCCACTCGTCCTTGGTCAGAACGAGTACTTCCAATCTCGGATCGATTTCCACCGCAGCACGCAGCCCGGCCAAGCCGCCGCCAACGATCAGCACATCCGTGAAGTAATGGGGCGTCCGCTTCGGAGCAAATGGAACCAGGTATCGTGGGTCGGCGATCGGGGCATGCATCGGCAGCTTTCTCTCATTGTTCGGTTGTCGCGCGCTACGGTGACCGAGTCGCACTCGACCGAGACGCACTCGGCACCTTCGGTCGGCCCAGCCCTTTTCGATAGGCTTCGTAAAGTTCTCGATATTCGGCAGGCGGCCGTGTCCGCTCACCGTTGTCACGTACTCCCTCCACCTGGTCATCTTGACCGACGGCTCGACGCGCCGCTTGCGACCGTGGCCGCAGTCCCAAGCTCTGCAACGCATCATCCAATTC
>SXGT01097006.1_pt1 | contig 15369 bp, 15 predicted proteins | sample 3176221 | NCBI WGS metagenome assembly SXGT01 (sample SAMN11356862, study PRJNA531348) | freshwater metagenome | isolation source: freshwater sample F1-120 | place: China: Fuxian Lake, Yuxi | collected 2017-12-25
AAATAAATGGCAAATGCGACCTTGTGTTTGCATCAGAATACTTTGAGCATTTTCAACAGCCTGTGCAACATCTTGACGATATTATTCAACAACTAGCGCCGCAATACCTACTGATTGCTAATTCGTTTGGTGCCAAATCCATAGGGCACTTTAACCAATATAGCGTTAACGGTCAGTTGGTAAATGCAAGGATGGCATCCAAACAGTTCAATTTGCATTTGCGCAAAGCAGGGTTTATGAAAATAAAAACCCGCCTTTGGAATAACAGACCAGCATTGTGGCAAAAACAATAACATACACCGAACAAACACCGAGAAAACCAAACAGTGGCTAACAATAAGAATTTAGCTCCGCCATTTACAAAAGGCGACCCGCGCATAAACCGCAAAGGGCGACCTAAAAGTTTTGATGCGTTGCGAACACTGGCGCAGGAAATATCAGGCGAGCTTTTACAATCAACAAATGGTGAAACGGTTACAAGAATTGAAGCATTGTTGCGGGTTATGTCCAGCAGCAAAAACCCTGCTGACCGCGGATTGTTTTTGGCATATGCCTATGGCAAACCACCACAGCCAATTGGCGGCAGTCCAGAACTTGGTCCAATTAAAATAGAATTGTTAGAGGCGTATTCCTATGACGCTGCAGTTGCCGCGATTGCGGCTAGATCAGACGAAGATAGCGCAGACGAAGCATAAAGTAACTGCGGTTGCGATGGGTCGCAGGTGGGGCAAAACCACCATGGCAGGTGCGTTGGCTATCAGCAGCGCTGCCAAAGGTGGTGTTGTTGCATGGGTGGCTCCAACCTACTCCAACAGTCGCCCATTGTGGCGGTTTATAGAGCGCACAATTGTAAATGAGCCTGCAGCGCAAGCTAAACGCAGCGAGCGAACAGTGGACTTCTTTAACGGTGGCAGAGTTACCGTATACAGTGCCGACAACGACATAGGGTTGCGCGGTGAAGCATTTGATCTGGTAATTGTGGATGAAGCGGCGCGCATACGCGAGGAAACTTTTACGGATGTGTTGTTGCCAACTCTGGCAGACAGGGATGGGCGCATGCTTATTGTAAGTACGCCTAAAGGCAGGAATTGGTTTTGGAGACAATATGTGCAGGGGCTTGCAATAAACGATTATTGCGTTAGCTTTACAGCACCAAGTCAAGCCAACCCAATGCCCGCAATACGCAAGGCGCAAGAATTAGCGCGACAGACCGTAAGCGAACGCACATACAAACAAGAATGGCTGGCAGAGTTTTTGGATGATAACGCAGGCGTATTTAGTGGAATTACTGCATGCGTCAAAGACCATTTGCTTGTACCACAGCCTTATAAAAGTTATGTGATGGGTGTTGACTGGGGGCGCACCAACGATGCGACTGTATTTACCATTATTTGTGTAGAGGACGCACAAGTGGTTTGTATTGAACGCATGACGCAAACCGCTTACGCAATTCAGCTTGACCGTTTACGGCGTTTGTGCGAAATCTGGCATCCGTATGATATACTGGCGGAGCAAAACAGCATGGGTGCGCCTTTGGTAGAGGCGCTGCAACAATTTGAACTGCCCGTGCGGGCATTTATGACAACTGCAACGAGCAAGCCACCATTGATAGATGCGCTGGCACTGGCGATTGAACGACAAGATATTGGACTGACCAACAACCCAATTTTGATTGGCGAACTGCAGGCATACCAAAGCGAAAAGTTACCAAGTGGCACAATCCGTTATAGTGCGCCTGCCAATATGCATGACGACACAGTCGTATCTTTGGCTCTTGCGTGGAAAGCGGCGCGGCATGGCGGCAGAATGATTTTGTTTGAGGCTTAAAGTGAGCTACACAAAAACCAAAGTTTACGAAAACAATACCAGCACGAAAAGCGCAATTGCAATTCCTGCTTGGGCGCAACAGATGATAGACAATGGCGGCGAACTAAATACTGCCATTGATGCTTACAACAAAACTCCGCAGCTTTACCGCGCAGTGCAAATGCGCGCCAATGCGCTTTCGGCTATTCCGTTTGTGCTTACAAAAGCAAATAAGCCCGTATCATGGATGTACCCGCAGGCACTTTCGCGATTGTTATTTGAAATGGAAGCTGCAATGTTGGTAAGTGGGGCAGCATATCTTTTGAAATTAAAGCCTGCAAGCGGCGGCAATCGCACAGTAGGGTTACAGGTACTTGCGCCAACCAGTATGACGGTAACATATGACCAGCGCACCAAAGAAATCATATTTACACAGCAGGTGCGCAACGAACGCTTTGGACCGTGGAAAGCCGACCGCTTGGTTTATATGCGCGAGTTTAGTTTCATGGATGAAGTTGGCGCAGGGCTTGCACCCGCAAAAGTAGCACTGCCTGCAGCATCGTTGCGAATGAGCATGAGTGACTTTGCGCGTGGTTTCTTTAGCAGTGGCGGGCAACCGCTTACCCTGCTCAGCATGCAAGGCAACCCACCGCCCACCGAAATAGAACGCACCGAAAAGTTTTTCAAGCGAACAATGGCAGGCGTGCGCAATGCTTGGCGGGTGCTGGCAGTGCGCAGCGAAGTTACCGTAACACCAATAACGCCTGAACTTGGCACGATGGCGATGGAAGAATTGCAGATGGTTACGACCCGCGAGATTGGCGCAGCCTTTGGCATTCCGTTATCGTTGCTTACATCGGACAGTGCCAACTATGCAACTGCGCAATCCGACCAGCGTTTGTTTTATGACAATACAATAAAAGCACGATTGGCACTATATGAAACCGCACTGAACGAACAACTGCTCAATGAAACACAAACCACAATAAAGTTTACACCTGAAAGCTTAAGCATCTACCAAGAGGATGAAGCCGAGCGCAGCGGTGCATTGGTAAATCTTGTAACTGCAGGCATGCCATTGCAAGACGCGATGCTGATTTTAGGTTACAGCATTGAAGAAGTTACTGGACTGAATCGAGCAGAGCCAACAATCGTTACCACAACCAGCGATACTAAAAAAAAAACTTTCGCGGGTTCTGAAACCGCCGATGAAACAGATGAAGAGCTAGAGGACTTTGCCAACATTGCGCATTTAGAACAAGTGCGTGCCGAACTAAAAGCGTGGCAAAGGGTTGCCACAAAATCACGCGAACGCGGTGCTGTATTTGAATGCAGTGCAATCCCCCCTGAACACGAAAAAGCAATAAGGCGACATGTGCAAAGCAACGAGCCTTTGTTGCAGCATATGTTTGAAGCGGTTACAGCAAAAAGCCTGCGGTTGCAAACTAAAGCCGAAAAGGCAATGGCAACGCAAATTAGAAAAGCGTTTGATGGTTACAAAAAAACCATCATGCGCCAAGCCGCACAAGGCAAAACCGACTCTACAAGTATTGACGAAATGTGCAAGACGCTAGGCAAAACAGTTGCGCCTATTTTGCAGAATGTCTACACGACCACAATTTCCGCTGCCATAACCGAAACTGGCGTGCCATTGGATACGGAGCGTTATAAAAACACAGCACAAATATGGGCAGAAAATTATTCTTTTAACGAACTGAAAGGTGAGCTAGAAACAACCACAATAAACAATGTGCAGCGCATGGTAAGTAAATTATTGGCAGACCCATCATTAAATGCTATGACGGTGGCTGCTGGATTATTTCCTACCTTTAGTGATTATCGCGTGGCGATGATTGCTATAACCGAAATAACACGCGCTAAAAGTGCAGCGATAAATGGGTATTATAGCGGGCTTACCGAAGATGGATTTGATGTTGTGCGCAGGTGGGGCACAAGACTGGATGAAACCGTTTGTCAAATTTGTGGACCACTTGATAACAAGAAAGAGGAAACTTACAAAAAGCAATTCAACGATGGACCACCTGCGCATCCAAATTGTCGTTGCAGAATAGGTGTTGAAGTCAAAGCTGAAAATACAGAAGAGCGACGCGACACCGTACCAACACCAATACCACAGCCAGCAATAACTCCAAAACTACCAAAAGTGCCTAAGCCAGTAGCAGCACCTACGCCAGTCGCGCCCGCGCCAGTTGCCGCACCGATCAATAAAACAGGCAAGCAAGTCTTGCAAGATTTTACAGCCTTATTGAATTCCGATGAGGGTAAAGCTGTTACGGAGCTTGAAAAGCGCGCTACAAAACTTAATGCAGAACTGCGCAAGGTAACAGACGCAACCTTGTTTGCGATAACAAGCGAAGGCGATTATCAAACAGGCAGAGCACGCGCAGATGCACTGATGGATGAATTGCGTGATTTGAAAATAACAATACGAAATCAAAAGGCAGAACTTGGAGTTAAAGCACGAGCTTTACTAGAAGTAACCGACCCAGTGAAAACAAAAATAGTAGGCACAATATGGCCGTCACATCAAAAGGCATTTGATTTTGTGGACAGATTGGTTTCCAAAGAGGTTTATGGCAAACGCAACACCTCCGAAAACAATTTGACGGCAACGCTTGTTTATAAGCAATCAGTGCGCGCCAATAGCAATGGCACTAAAATTGAAATAATGACACGCGATACCATTGCGACAATGGTGCATGAGCTAGGGCATAACTTTGACTATCAAGCATTTGTAGCAAACCCACAGCAGCAGGGCGGCTTTACTAACGCAGGTGTGGTTGCGAAAAACTATTTGTTGGAACGCGCAAAAGGCAAAACACCGGTAAAATTGCAAACATTATTTCCAAATGCAGGTTATGAGGCTGATGAAATAGCATATGATGGTGTTTTCGACCATGCGTATACTGCTAAGGTATACCAACGCATGGGCGATAGTGAAATAATGAGCACAGGCGTAACCTTGCTTTACAAAGATGCCTTAAAATTTGCACAAGATGACCCAAGCCATTTTATGTTTGTGGTAAACACTTTGCGAGGAATACCCAATGACTGAATTTACATTGCAAAATATAAAATACACTGTGGACGGCGGTAAAGTACAATCGGCAAATAAAAACATCGGGCGTTTACTTGAAATTTTTGCAATCTGCAACGAGGAAGGCAGTAACCTTACTCCAGAGTATCTTATTGTCAGTGCTGCAAAACAAATGGGAGCTGAAGCAATTACTGGCGATTATCTTTTGCAAATTGGTGGCAAACCCAATACTGTGTACTAATGGCAGAAAATAAAACAGGCGTTACATTTGAAAATGCGGTGGCTTTTGCCAATGCTATGAGTTCAATGCCAACACAAGCTATTTTACAAGAGTTGGTAAAACAAACCAGCCTGAAAGTTTTAGAAAGGCTTTCCGTACAACCTGCACCAATGGGTGCTACACCTGGGACAAGTGGCAAACACAGCACAGGTAATGTACGCACACCGCAGCGTGGGTATTATGTGCGCGGTGTTGGTGGATTTTATGTGCGCAAGAATGGAAGCCAGCGTGCAAGCAAAAAACGCTCTGAAGGGCTTACGGATGGCAGATCATGGGCATTTGATACCAAAGGTTTAAATGTTGATGTTGTTACACAGGTGAGTTATGCGGGATTTGTACGGGGTGGGGCAAAGGATGCAATAAAGCAAACAACCAATATGGCAAAGCGCGGTTGGGAAACCACAGATACGATAGCAGCACAAATGGAAATAATGGCTGGCAAACTTATGCAGAAAACAATCGCTGCAAAATACTCACAATGGCTAACTGCAAATGGTATTACCAACACACTTTCATAGGGCAGGTAGAGGGTGGCTACTTGCAGGTGTATTACCACCCATGGTGGCTAAAACCGCCTTACACTGCTGTTTAGTGCGCCTGCTTTCTGTTGGTAGGCGCAAGGTTTATAGGTAAATGGTGCAATTATGCAATATACCGACTTAACACAAGGCAAAAAACCAAGGCGACAACCCACATACCCAATTCCAAAAGCAACGGAAGAGTATAGTGAAGAAGCAGAACAGGGCGAAACCAACAACAGTTGCCCTATTGAAACTTCTGATGTGCAAGCCAATCTCGCCAATAGACAGAAAGCAATTACTGAAGCAAACTATGGACCGCTTAACCCGAGTGAGCCAAACACAGAATACTGGCAAGCAGCGGCAGAACGGTGGCGCGTGTCTTTAGAACAAGTACAGACGGCGCGATGCATGCATTGCGCCGCATTTAATGTTACAACGCAAATGCAGGAATGTATAGCTAAAGGCATTGGCACAGGCGAAATGGATGTAACCGACCTTGGCTTTTGCGAAACTTTTGATTTTAAATGTTCTGCGTCACGGCGGTGTGATGCTTGGATTACAGGCGGTCCAATAACCGATGACCTTGCAAAATCCTTTGACCCAAGCGAAATAGATGATACCGATATTGACGAACAAGAAGCATGGCATGACGAAGAGCTACATATTGAATTTATGAAAAACCGTGATACTATGTATGTCAAAATTGCAGCGCCCGCATGGATGCAAGACAATGCAAAGCGCGGTTTGGAATGGCACAAACAAGGCAAGTCAGGAGATGGTGTCACTGAACAAACCATAAACGAAGCACGCGCAATGGCTGGCGGGAATGTATCGGATGATAAAGCGATGCGTATGGCGGCTTGGTTTGCGCGGCACATGGGGGATTTAGACGCACCTGCAGCAACGGTAGGCGCAGATGGTTATCCGAGTGCTGGCATAGTGGCACATGCGTTGTGGGGGGGCGGCAGTCGCACACAAAGCGAACGAGCCGCAGCTTGGGCGCGTGGGCAAGCAGACAAACCAAATAAGGCAGTATCAGCAGCGGTAAGTGCTGGACTGCAAAAAAAGGTGGATGAACATAACGAAAAGTATGGCGATAACAAAGCCAAGCGCGTTACACTGGGCATGCTTTCAAAGGTATTTCAACGCGGTATCGGTGCGTACCAAACAAATCCGAGCAGCGTGCGCCCAACAGTTACCAGCCCCGAGCAGTGGGCATATGCAAGAGTAAATGCATTTTTGTTTGCGGTGCGCACTGGCAGATACAAAGGTGGAAAGTTTGACACAGATTTGTTACCAGAGTCGCATGACCTTGCAACGAGTAAAACCATGGAAATAACAACCGAAAATACAAATGTACAATTGTCAGGAGGCGAAGTAAAGGCGCTTGGTAATGGCAAGCTTGGCGGTTACCTTGTGCGGTACACTAACGAAAGCGAGCCAGACTTGCAGGGCGATTACTTTACAAACGAAAGCGAGCTTGGCTCATTTGAAACATTGCCAGTGCTTTACCATCACGGTACAGATAACACAATCGGCAAGCGTATAATCGGCAACGGAACAATCCGCAAGGATGAAATTGGCTTGTGGGTAGAAGCACAGCTTGCGATGCGCGATGAATACGAAAAGCAAATTTACGCACTGGCAGAGAAAGGCAAACTTGGGTGGAGCAGTGGCGCGGTAAGCCATATGGTAGAGCGCGAATACAAATCCGACAAGGTTGCTTGGGTAAAAACTTGGTGGATTGCGGAAGCGAGTTTAACGCCAACGCCTGCGGAAGCGCGGAACGAGGCGATTACTACAAAGGGGTTAGACAATGCACAGCCAGAGGAAGCGCAGCCCGCTTCGGATGATGCAGTAATAACCGAAGGCGAAGTATTAGAAACTACACAGGAACAAATTACAATGGAAGCAAATGATGTTACGGAATTGAAAGCTCAAATTGCAGCGCTGACCGCGATTGTAAATGAGCCGAAGGTGGAAGCAGGAAAGATGGCTCCCGTGCTGAAAGACTTGGGCGGCGACCATGACGGCGGCATGGCGTTCAAACATTGGGTGCGCACTGGACAGATGAACTACTACACCAAGAACAATGAGCAGGATTGGAGCGCAACGAAAACAAATATCTTGAACGAAACCACTGGCACTGAAGGCGGTATCCTTGTTCCCGAAGGTTTGTACGCAACGATTATTGAGAAGCGCGATGAAGCAAGCATCGTGCGCGTCAATGGCGCGTTGGTTATTCAAACCAATTTGGATAAAGTGCAAGTACCAGTTGAAAATGCCAAAGTGACCGCAGCTATCATTGCGGAAAGCGGCTCGTATGTTGCGGCAGAACCAACTTTTACGAGTAACAACATTTCCGTGTTCAAGTTTGGAAACCAAATCCGCTTGACCGATGAACTGCTTGCAGACAACGCAACGAACCTTATGCCATACCTGAGCAACTCACTTGGCAGGGCGTTTGGTTTACTTGAAAACGCTTTTATGATTGCGGGCACTGGCAGCAGCCAGCCCAAGGGTTTGCTCGTGGGCGGCACTTCGGCTATCACTGCGGCAAGCGCAACTGCAATCACTGCGGCAGAGCTTGTTTCTCTTTATCATGCACTGCCAGAGGCTTACACCACTAATCCAAGCGAAGTTGTGTTTATGACGCGCAACGCAACCTTGGGTGCTTTGCGGGCGTTGGCTTCGTCAAGCGTGTTCACTTTCAACCTGCAGCCGCAAGGCGACCAAGCAGCGGGCAGTTTGTACGGACACAAGGTAGCGGTATCGGGGTCAATGCAAGCTGCTACCACTGGCAATAAATCGTTGCTCGTTACCAACCTTGCGGCAGGTTATGTGATTGTGGAGCGCGCAGGTATGGTTATGCAACGCAACCCATATTTGCTGCAGGCGACAGGCGAGGTGGCAATGTTTAGCACGATGCGGTTTGGTGCAAGCACCACTGTTGCAGAGGCAACGCAAATTCTTACGCAGGCGTAACCATGTTGATTTTGTTTACAACTGCTTGTTGCGGCGTTTCGGAAACTACTGGCATATGGGCAGCGGCGGATGGCGAAACCAAAGAAGTAAGCGAAGAGCTTGGAGCCGAAATGCTGCGCGTTGGGTATGCAGTGCCAGTTGTTGGCGAAGCAGCCAAAGTAGAAAAGCCGAAGCCAAAGGCTAAACAGGTTTAGCAATGGCATACGCAACCACTGCGCTCGTGAAAACCTTTCTGTCAATTACCAGCAACGCTGACGACACGCTGATTGGCACTTTGATTACACGAGCGCAGGCGGTTATAGATAACTACACCCACAGGACTTTTGAGGTAACAAGCGATACAACAAAAGTTTTTGACAGCATGTTGGATGTGCGCGGCACTTACCGCACCTTATTGTTATTCAATGAGGGGTTGGAGTTAGCCGCAGCACCGACAACCATAACGAATGGCGATTTGGTTGTATTGGTGCTAAATACAGATTGCGTAACCCTGCCTGCCAATACTGCGCCTTTCTATGGTTTGGAAATGCTGCGCAGTACAAGCAACCAATGGACACAAACGGCGGCAGGGGATACGCAACGCGCAATAAGCATTGTTGGCAAGTGGGGATATAGCACGAGCGCACCCGCCGATATAGTTGCAGCGACCATACGGCTTGTAAGCTATATGTATCGCCAGCGCGAAAGTAATACAGATTTAGACAGAGCCGTAAGCGTGGCAGATGGAATGGTTTTGCTGCCTGCGAATATGCCTAACGATGTTATTACAATGCTTGCACCTTACAAGCGGTTTGCAGTATGAGCAGTGTTCGCAATATTGCAAATGCGCTTGCGGCTTTAACCGTTTCGTTTACCGCAGAGGCAGGCGGAACGGTAACGCCAACCAATTACGACATTGACGAATTACCCAACAGCGTTGCAGCTGCTAATTTGCCAGTGCGTTTGATTGGTACACAGCGCGGGGATAGCAGTGCAAGCTTTGCACCTATCACGGCAGGCACAGGCAGTGCCAAAGTAGACCATTCAATTAGCGAGTTGGCGCTTATTGAAACGGTAGGACTGAGCCGTATGCAGGATGAATGGTGCGATACGATGCGGTACATGGATGCGCTTACAGTGGTGCTGCAAACGAACCGCAGCATTGTAAGCAAGTGCGAAATAACAAGCGCGACAAGCTCGCGCAGCGTGTTTGAGTATCCAATAGGAAGTGGCGAATACTTTTATGGATGCCTGACGAATGTGAATGTTACAGAATATCAATAGAGGAAAAACCTGATGGCAGTTTTTAGCGGCAAAGGATTAGTGGTTAAGTTTGGCTCGGACACCCTTACGCATGTACGCACCGCAAGTGCAACCGATTCAATGGACACGGTAGAAATTACTGCGGCAGCGGACACGGTGAAGAAGTATATTACAACGACGACAGGTTTTGAGGCGAGCGTTGAAATGCTTTACGATGACACCACCAGTTTGTTTGATACGGAGCTGGTAGTTGGCACGACGGCATTGCTTATTATCAACCCCGAAGGAGTTGCCAGCGGTGCAATCAAAATCAGCGGCGATGCAATAATTACAAGCGTAGAATTTAGCGTGCCGTATGATGGATTGGTTACGGCAAGCATAAGCATGCTTGGCAATACCGCCCTTACGGTTGGCACTAACGCATAATGGAACTCGCCAACGACAAACTCGGCGTGCGCTGGACAATTATAGAACTGCGGCAAAGGCATGTTGAACAATTTTCGGAACTGGTAAAGGCATTGCCTGAATTGCCAATGCCAAAGTTCCGTGGGCAGGTTGTGCGCATTGCAATTGATTGCGGTTGGATAAGTGCGCCAGCGATAACCAATGCGGAAGTGGCAGACATGAAACCTGCTGCGGTGCGTTGGTTAAGCGAACAGCTAACCGATTTGTATGTAGCGGCAAATGAAATAGACCCAAAAGTTTAGTGGCAGCGCTGCGGTGCGCAAGGGACAAAGCCGCAGCGCCTGCCGCCTTGCAATTGGCTTGGCAGGCGGAACGGTGGGGTGCATTGCCTGAGGCGGGCGGGTTACTAGACCAACCCGCAGGGCTTATGCAAAGAATGGCGGCATTGATGAATGTTTACAACGCCTATAAAACAATGCAGGCGCACACAGGCAAGTTAGTTCACTTGGCAAATACAAATCCACAAGTAATTAGTTTAGTGCGACAAATAGAAAAGTTGGAAGTGCAAATTTATGGCTGACATAAAAGTACGCATTGTTGCAGTTGATGAAGCTTCGGGACCGCTTGATAAGGCAGGCAAGAAAGCAAAAGAAACTGCCAGCGCAATGCAAAGCATGGGCAGCAGCATCGCAAGCGTTGCGGCTGGTATGGGTTTGCAAACAGGCGTTACCGCATTTGTAGGCGCACTAAAAAACGCGGTGGTAGGCAGCTTTGAATTAGCCGATGCGTTAGAACAATCACAAATAGCATTTACAACAATGCTTGGCAGTGGCGAACTGGCAACAAAGATGCTAGAGGACTTGAAAGCCTTTGCCGACAAAACACCTTTTGAATTTCAAGACATACAAAGCGCAGCCAAGCGGCTGATGGCAATGGGGTTTGCGGCAGAGGATGTAATCCCAACCTTGCGCAGTGTAGGCGATGCAGCCGCAGGGCTTGGCGGTGGCAAGGCAACCATTGATGGCATCACGCTTGCGTTAGGGCAGATGAATGCGAAGGGCAAAATTTCGACACAGGAGTTGAACCAACTCACCGAGCGCGGAATTCCTGGAATGAAATACCTTGCACAAGCTGCAGGCGTAACAACTGGCGAGATGGCAAAGATGGTTGAGAAAGGTTTGATACCTGCCAACCAAGGCGTAAAAGTTTTACTTAGTAATATGCAAAAAGATTTTGGCGGGCTTATGGGTAAGCAAGCCGAAACAGCGAGCGGCAAACTAAGTACGATGAAAGATGCGGTAGCAGGGCTTGGCACTGAAATCGGGCAATCGTTAGTGCCTGCAGTAAAAGATGGCGCAACCTTTATTACTTTGCTTACTGCAAGCCTGACAGAATACTTGCGCGTGCGAAACCAAAGTCTTGGCATTGAAGAAAAGTTACAAGACGCAGCAGCGAAAGGCATAATAACTTATGACGAACTAAGAACCGTATTGCGCTCTACAACAGGTGAAGTATTAGCAGGCAGTCCAATTGTAAAAGATATGGCAGGTGCTTTGTTACTGGTAGAAGAAGCAACCCGCCGTGCAACAGAGAAGTATAAAGACCATAACGACCGCACAGCAATGATGCGCGATTTGTTTACGCAGACTGCAGAGGAAGCAGGACCGCTAAAGCTAAAGCTGGAAGAATTAGCAACGGCAACCGAAATGCATAAAGATGCTTTGACGCTGGTAAAAGGTGCGCAAGAAAATTATAGAAAGGAACACGAAAGCAACGCAACCGCAATGCAAAAGGCAAAAGAGAAAATTGCCTTGCTTACTGAAGCGCACAAAAAGAACCAAGCCGCAATACTTGCAGGCGGCGGCACGATAGTAAATAACGCAGATGCAATAGAGCGGGCAAACATAGCCGCAGGGCGCGCAAGCTTATCTTTGGATGCGCTAAATGAGCGTTATGCAAATAAAGATAACATTGACAACTATAACCAGAGCGTAAGCGATGTAGGCGAACAACAGAACGAACTAAACATTGCGCTTGCAAATGGAAGCATAGACCAAAAGAAATTTGATGATGCCACAGGCAAGCTAAACGAACGGCTTGGGGATTACAAGAAGCGGCTAGATGATAGCCAAATGAGTTCAACGGAATACGATTTAGCATTGCGCGATGCAGCGCTAGACACAAAAGAAAATACCGCAAAGCTGGAAGAACTAACATCGCAGCATGGCAAAGGATTTACAGCGGTGCAATTAGCGGCAGGCGAGCAGGTGAAATATAACCAGAAGCTGAAAGATGCGCAGACCGAGTTGCAAAAAACCATAGACAAGGAAACCGAACTGCGCAACTATGTAGCAACCGCAATAAAAGAAACCATCATTGAAAAGCAAATTGCAAGCCTTGCGGAAGATGGTTTGAACGAGGAAGAAATTGCGCGCATACGCCTGCGAATGGAAGCCTTTAACATTGCAAGCAGTGAGAAACTAAACACAATGCTTGTAGAGGAAGGCGCAGCCGCAGCGTTTGCTAAACTGGAAGCAACCCGCGCATTGGACTTTATAACCGATGCAACTAAAAGAGAAAAGGCGCATGCGGCGTTTGTGGAAAGCGTTGCAAAAGATATACAAATGGGGCTAGTGCCCAACTATGCAAAAGCTTTAGAAGCTGCAAACAAAGCCAATGGCGCAATAGACCATACCGCAAGTGTTTACCATGGTTTGAACAGCAAAGAAATTACGCTGACAATAATTACGCGACAAATAAAACACGGCGAAGGCAAAGATGCACTAGATACCCAACCAATGACCGCTGCGCAAACAGCGGCAAGCACAGCGCAAGTAGGCACTTCGCATGGACCAAGCACTCCGGTAGGTGCGTTTGCAGCACCCAACCCACGCGCAACAGGCGGCGCAATATATGGCAATGGATTTAGCAGGGCAACAGGCGGCGCAATGGGAATGGAAGGCGCATACCTTGTGGGCGAGCAAGGACCGGAGCTATTTGACCCAAGCGGAAGCGGCAGGGTGTTTAGCCATAACATGCTAAAGCAGTTGGGCGCAAGCAATAGCAGCGGCGGCAACTTGCGCATTGGCACACTGAATGTTTACGGAGTGCAAACTGCATCGCAACTGTACGATGCAATCACGGCGGAAGCGCGCTCGCGAGGGCTTACCTTTGGCATGAACTAGCATGGCAAAACCTACATTCCGTTTTTACCTTGACACTGCCAACGATGGCAGCTTTGCAACTGAAATTACAAGCGTGGTAATTGAAGCCGATTGGCAGTTGGGCTTCGCAGAGCCGTTTGTGCGCATGGCGCGTGATAACACTGCAAGCATTATTGTAAACAATTCCAACAGAAACTTTTCGCCCGAGTATGCAGGTGGTGCTTACTATGGCTCTCTAACCACAGGCAGGGCGATAAAGATAACAAGCACTTACATAAGCGTAACCCGCACAATGTGGCTTGGCTTTATAAGCACAATTAGCCCGAACAGTGGCAGCAAAGGGCAACGGCAGTCAAATATAAATTGCACTGGCTGGATGGAAAGAGCGTTACGGCGCGAAAGCTTGATACCAATTCAATTGCAAAAGCGGGCAGATGAAATTATCGCAGTGATATTAGACGAAAGCGATATATTGCCGCCATCGGTTATCGGGCGGTGGATATTAGGAAGCTCATTGCTTGGCAATAGCACGGTGCTTGGCGCGGTTGCAGATTACTTCGCAGCCGACACAGGCGATAGCACCTTTGCGTTTGCGGGCGATTGGGAGCCGAACACAAGCGTACACAGTGCCATTACGCAAACAGTGGAGCGGGAAGGCGGCAGGTTTTTTCAAAAGCGCGATGGCACATTGCAATTCTTTCGCAGGCTGCATTTTCCTGCCGATGTTACAAGCTTGGTAACGCTTACAGATAAAAGCACCGAAATGGATTACGAATACGGCGCGGATGTGGCAAACATTATAAGCACAGATTACCAACCGCGCAGCGTTGGCACTGCAGGCGATGTGGTTGCTTTGCTTTCGGAAGCAACGCTTGCGCCCGCTAACAGCACCTTGGCTATTGATTATCGTTTCACTGACAGCGCAGGCACAAACATTGGAGCCACAGCACTTATAACGCCTGCCGCAAATACTGATTACACTGCTTTTGCAAACAGCGATGGCACAGGCGCAAACCTAACTGCAAACATAACTGCAAGCATAACCAAAACGGCTGCAACTGCAGCAACGGTTACTTACACCAATGCAGGTGCGGCAGCTTTCCTAATGCCCACTTCGCAATTGCGCGGAACGCCTTTATACAAATATGAATTGCAGGTGTATACCGCAACCGACGAAGCAAGCGTTTTGGAACATGGCAAGCTAGGTTTCCAAAGTGCAGGCGTACAGGATACGCTTGCAGACGCAACAACGCTTGGCGATTTTGATTTAAGTTTGTATAAAGATGCAGTAGGCAGGGTAAACAGCATTGTATTTTCGGGATGGGATACAACGCTTACCACAACGCTTTTGCAATACAGCATTGGCACAAGAATAACAATGCACGAAACCCAAACTGCCGTGAATGGAGATTGGTTTGTAGTTGGCGAACAGCACCGCCTTAATGCTGGCGATTATCGGGTACAATGGGTGCTGGAAGATGCAGGCACAATAATTTATTGGGGCTTGGGCAACCCAAATAATAGTGAGCTTGGGCAAACAACAATACTTGGACCGCTATAAAGAGGAAACGCAACTATGCCATGGACTACACCAACAGATAAAACGACTGGCGATTTGGTAACTGCTGCCAGTTGGAATAGCTTTCTAGGAACGAGCGGCGACATGAGCCGCACAAGCGCGGCGGTTTGCACGACCGCTGGCGATATGGCATATGCCAGTGCCGCTAATCAAATGGCGCGTATTGCAGGCGGCACTTCTACTTATGTGCTGACAAGCAACGGTACAAGCGTTGCACCAAGTTGGCAGGCGGCAAGCAGCGGCATCAGCATGGGTAAAGCCATTGCGGCCGCGATGATTTTCGGCTAACACTTTTCACGGAGAAAGAACATGGCAAACCCAAACATAGT
>SXGT01820799.1_pt1 | contig 15369 bp, 12 predicted proteins | sample 3176221 | NCBI WGS metagenome assembly SXGT01 (sample SAMN11356862, study PRJNA531348) | freshwater metagenome | isolation source: freshwater sample F1-120 | place: China: Fuxian Lake, Yuxi | collected 2017-12-25
ACCTAAAACAAAATTTCAATACACAAAACACCCCGTTCATCTTCTGTTCTGTGGAAGAAAAACGGACCCAAGCAATGAATTTGGGAGCAACAGCATTCCTTCCTCAGCCATTGGCTTTCATAGAATTCCGCGATGTGATACATAAGGCGGCGACAACATTGGAACAAAACGCCACTGACAAGTCCATTTCTGCCCCAACCCAGGCGACGGTTCTAATCGTCGACGATAATGAAGTAGTGCAACAAACAATCGCTGATTTTCTTGGAACCTTGAATTTCCGGGTAGTATCGGTGCGCAGTGGAGTGGAACTACTATCAATGGTGGCAGACCTCCATCCAGACATTATATTGATGGATATTCAAATGCCTGGAATGGATGGGCTCGAAGCCACGCGACACATTCGTACTCATCCTGATCCGGTTGTTTCTCAGGTACCGATCATTGCTGTAACCGCCCTGGCAATGTATGGTGACCGCGATCGCTGTCTGGCAGCTGGCGCTAATGAATACTTGAGCAAGCCAATTGGGTTAAGACAATTAGTGGGAACGATCCGCGATCAATTGAGGGACAAGTAACCTATTGTCCAACTCCCAGGATGAAAATTCAAAAAACCTCCAGATTCTCTGGAGGTTTTTTGAATTGTTGTTAGACCAGAAAATTTCACTTCTTACAAAGATTGGTTGACCCATCATCTCTCCCCCAATTGGCGGAGACACATACTCCCCAGCCGATGGATGTAGTTGGTAAGTTTGTAACATACGATGAATGTATGACCCGCGTATACATTGCCGATGCAAAAACTGAAGAACGTTCCGCCTTGCGTCTTGTTCTACAAGACCTAAAGATGGATATAGCAGGTGAAGCTGCAGATTGGGCAACCACATTGGTATTAGTGCCAGTCAGCCGGACGGATATGTTGCTGATCGAGTGGGACTTGCTCCCAAACTCACCCTCAGATTCTTTGAATATTCTCCGAAAAGCCTGCCCCACAGCATTGATCATCATTCTCATCAGCCATTTGGATGCCCGTCAGCAAGCAGCGCTTTCTGTTGGTGCCGATGCATTTATCAGTAAAGGTGAATCTCCTGAACGGGTTGCAGAGCGCCTTCGTTCTGTTGCAGCCAGTATTCGGAATTGATGCCGATCACTGAATAAGAGTCTTGATATCCAGCATACCTATTACTGTCTTCACCGATGTTGATCTGGATCTAGCCGCTGGCAAGTTTGAAGTCCTGGCGGGCATACTTCAGGAGAAATTTGGTTTTACCCTTGAAGCTGCCTCCGCTGAGATCGAGAAACGTGTGACGCATTTGAATCCAGTTTGAAGAACAAAACTCTTCCACCTCTGTCAAAAAGCAGGTGCAATACCGTAGCCATTCCAACTAAGAAGGATCCGGATTAACAAACATGGTAACCATGAAAATAAAAGGAGAAAAAAATGAATATCATTATCTACTTGATCGCAGGAGCGATCGTCGGCTACATTGCCAGCCGGATCATGCACACCAATTCGCAACAGGGCACGCTGATCGATATTGTAGTTGGTGTTGTTGGCGCTTTCATTGCTGGTTATTTCATCAGCCCGCTTTTGGGTATTGGAACGATCAACGATGCGATTACTATCCCAACCATGCTGGTAACCCTGATAGGTGCTGTCATTTTGCTATGGGTAGTCAAAATGGTTCGCCGTTAGGAAACTGAATTCCCTCAGGATTCACCTTGATAGCAGGGATATTTCGTATCCCTGCTATCAGATTTATTGAAGCGGAAAAAATGTTGTCAGTAGGGATCAGTCTTCGATTATGAATCAGGCTCAGGCTTGGAAGGAACCGTCAAAATTTATTTGGCAGGCATTTGGTGTTCTTGAACACTTTGATCGCGATCCACTGTTACTTATTTGACCAGAAATTCCTAAGCTCAGTTTCAATTTCATCAATTGAGGTCACGACTTTATATCCTTGCCAATGGGAGGGAAACAAATGACGGTAACGAGCATTGATAAAGCGCTCATCGATCAATACAATAATCCCCTGATCTGTATCTGTGCGAATGACTCGACCCGTTGCTTGCAACACCCTGTTGAAGCCTGGATATTGATAGGCATAGGCAAAACCATTACCTGTTAGAGCATCAAAATATTCTTTGATCAAATCTCTTTCCAAACCCAGCTGGGGCAATCCCACGCCCACCACCACTATCCCGATCAATCGCTCTCCAACCAGATCGATCCCTTCCCCAAATACCCCCCCCATGACAGCGAAACCGACCAGTGTCTCTTCATTACTTGAAGAGAACTGAGACAGAAATGCATCCCGGGCGTCTTCTGTCATTCCGCGTTCCTGGATCAGGAGCTGCCTTTCTGGAAGTCTCACCTTGAGTCGGTCTACAACTTCGTTTAAGTACACATAAGATGGAAAGAAGACCAGATAATTACCGGTACGTGTATCGAGAACTGACACAATCACGTCCGCAACCGCATCATAGGAGTCCGCTCGTTGAGCATATTTGGTGGAAATCTTATTATGGATCAGTAAACGGACATTCTCTTGAGGGAAAGGAGATTGAAAGATGTATTTGGGATGTTCAGCAGCACCTGTGAGAAGTTTCATGAAGTAATCCATTGGCAGCAAAGTCGCCGAGAAAAAAACGGTCGAACGGCTCCGCTCTAACGGGGTCATTAACAAGGGAGCTGGATCAAGGCAAAACAACTTCGACTTAAGATTTGACTGTCCCACACGCTCAAAATAGGATACATAGAACGTATCAAAATATTCAGCAGTGCGTAAATAATTACTACACAAGAAATAAAACTCCAGCAGCTCCTGCCTGAACTCAGCAGCCTGATTCTGCACCAACCAATCCTCTGCTTTATGGCTGAACTCACGAATTGCTTTTAACAGTTCTTCAGGCAGTTCATGCTCGACCAGCGAGTCTATGCCTTTCGACTGACATGTCTTACGCTTCTCTAGTAATAATTTATTGACCACATCCAGTTTCTTTGCCAATGCAGGCACATGCGGTTTCAGTGTCCGTATGAGTTGCAAAACTGTTTCTTTTTCCAGTTCAGCCGAATACATGGCTCTCGCACGCTCGGGAAGGTTATGCGCTTCATCGACCAGAAAAATATACGGATCGGTAGTCAGATCAAAAAAACGGTGGAGATAAACCCGTGGATCAAAGACATAGTTGTAATCACAAATGATGCAATCGACCCATAACGCCAGGTCAAGCGAGAATTCAAACGGGCAGATTTCATATTTTCGAGCCAATTCTTCTATCACTGGACGAGTAAAAGTTTGATGCTGATCAAGTTCTTCCAACGCGAACTTTACTTTATCGAAATAACCACGGGCAAAGATACACACATCGGGATCGCAATTGACTGGCAGACAAAAGCAGATCTTTTCTTTGGCTGTCAGTGTCACACTTCGAATATACAGATCTGACCGGCGCATATCCTCCAAAGCTTTTTCTGCCACTAATCTTCCCGAAGTTTTTGCTGTTAAGTAAAAAATTTTAGTTGCCAACCCTTGTCCAAGTGCTTTCACAGACGGAAAGAGTGTGGCGATCGTTTTCCCCACTCCAGTGGGAGATTGAATGTAGGCTCGATCTTTCGTTCGGATGGCTTTATATACAGCGACCGCCATATCTCGTTGACCGGGGCGGTATTCCGAATATGGAAAACTGAGTTGTTCAATGGAAGAGTCGCGCCTGGCTTGCCACGCTTGAACTTTTTGAAACCAACTCAAATAAGCGGTGACCAAATTTGAGAAGAAAATTTCCAAATCTGCCAATTTAAAATGGCGCTCAAAGGTTATTTCTTCATGACTATCCAAGTGATAATAGGTTAGATGAATGTTGATCTCACCAAGCTGATGTTGTCTGGCATACATAAATGCATAACATTGCGCCTGTCCCCAATGCAAAGGGTTGTGGTCTTCATGTATAAGATCTAAACTCAGCGTTGTTGTTTTGATTTCCTCGATAATGACCGGTTCTTTGTCGGAATATAAACCATCGATACGCCCGCGCACTTCCAACAATGGGACTGATCCTTCGATCAGGTAAGCAACTTCTACTTCGGTTTCGTATCCATCAGGACGTGATTTCTGTACCCGCTTATGTCCCTGTGTACCGAGTTGGGCGCGGTCACGCCTTTGGAATCCACCCGTAGTCAAATCCCCCGATTGCATCACAAACTCCACCAAACTTCGGACAGAGATACTACGAGGTGGATGATTGCCAACGGAAGTGGAAGTATCGATGCCCATTTTCGCGTGGAATTCTAGCATGAGTTGGGGTAATTCAGATGTCGATCATACTTGTTGAAGTTACTATTCCAATAATAAATTATCCTAAGAAATATATTTTTAAAGAAACCTTCCAAAACAAAAACCATCTGGCTCTGTTCTACAGAGCCAGATGGTTTTTGTTTGACGTTTAGTAGCGGGGACAGGACTTGAACCTGTGACCTTCGGGTTATGAGGGTCAATCTTCGACCGCAGACTCAAGAGCATCGAGCTACTGATTCTTGTTCGCCCTGCGGTTCTTAATTTGAAAGAGCCTGAAGTTTGGTGACAATAAATTATTGTCCTACGTGTTATAGCACAAAAGCAAAATAAAGCAATACAGGTTTGTAAGACCTGATCGAAATCCGTTCTCCCAGAATCACATGATATACAAGATATAATTATAGATATGAAGCATGTTTCCACAAATACTGGCGATCAATTGACACATGCGCTCCGTATGCTGGGAGTAAACTTCGTGCTTGGCGGCAAGGACACTAATGAATCCTTGTACAAGCACCCTGCCCTTTTAATTGCTGCATTGGCACAAAGTGACGAATCTCGCTTACGTCTCTCACTCATACCTCTGTTTCTCGAACATCCTGAATATTCATCACACGTCCGTGACGTTGTAAAGGGACTTGCCCCATCAGCACGGTTGACATTGCAGTGCTACTATAGCGCAGCAGTCTGGCTGCAAAGAAAGTACCTCCTTGAAAGCCCTTCCCTGCCTGACCATTTTTCTAAAGACTTGAATCTAACACCCGTCGATGAACCTGAAGAAAATCTGCGTTTGTTGGCAAAACGCCACAGGGAACTGAGCGGATCATTCACAAACTGGCTTGGGACCTACATGCATGCCGCGCAAGTCTGGCGCAAGGGTCTCGAATACCGATAAGGGTAGATCATGGATAATTCAGAAATCAAATCCATCCTGCAAAGTATTGGAGACCGTGTACCTCCCTCATCACAATTGATTCTTGTAGGCGGAAGCGCTCTGGCGCTGCTTGGCAGTCCACGACTCACAATTGACATTGACTTCTTCGGTGATGATGTTCACCCAAGCGACTTACATAAAATCATCATGCAGGCTGCAAAAGAACTTCAAGTCCACGTTGAGCCTGTACCTCTTGACCGTTTTATTCCCCTGCCTCCTGACGGTATAAAGCGCAATATCTATATCGGGCAGTTTGGCAATTTGGAAGTCTTTGTTGCCGATCCATACAGTATCGCCCTCAGCAAGTTAGACCGCGGTTTTGATACGGACATTGAAGATATCGTATTTCTCATTCAAACACAGCATATCAATTTTGATGAGTTTGAACGCATGTTTCAGGAAGCCCTGCCACAGGCAGAGAAATATGACCTCAACCCTAACATTCTTGAACACTTCCAAGAGTTAAGAAATCGTTTGAAGTGATTTTCAAATAAACGCATAAGTGTCATTGTGCGAACATATTCGGCTAAGAATCGGTGCAAAAGTGGAAATTTTTTACCATTGTCTACGAAAAATTATGTCGCACAACCATTTATCATCATATATGGGTCAAATGCAATCCTGTGGGCTAAAAAAATAGACAATAATTCATTGAACTATGGTTTATAAACTTAACTAGTTAGGTAGAGCCTGATATCCAACTGGAATTTCATACACCCTTCCAGTTATGAGCGTTAATCTTCGACCGCAGATTTACAAGTATTGGGAAGCTGATTCTAGTTTACTCTGCGCCCAAAGTATTGTGTCCATCAGGAATGCTGGCAAACTTTTAACTTTATAGAATAAATCGACTCATTTTCAAGTCTTCAAAACTCGGAATCACCTGAAAAGACTTGGAAAAATAATTGATAATACTTAAGTAGTGACCTTCCAAAACTTCACATAACAGTGACGATGCCGAACGCGAACATGGCGAGGGTATAACCGAACATACCGATCATCAAAATGGGTTTACTTCCGACACGGTCGGAGAGGCTGCCCCAGATGGGACTGAAGAGGAATTCGGCGAGAGCGGCGGTGGCGACGAGGATGCCCAGACATTGAGAAGCTTTCACGAAGCACCCGAAGCCAACAATTGCGCTAGCGCGGAAGAACATCGAACGGATAATTCGGTTTTGGAAAAGCCCCATCAACATGAATAGCGTCATCGACAGAAGAATGTCACTCAGGTATCCGTTCACAAAGTTGGGGAACGGTCCTTGGTATTGTTCATCTGTAATGAAATGCAGTCTGCCAACGGTCAGGGCAATGAAAGTGATGATTATTTTTCTTGTAATAGGTCTTTGCCGTTCGTAAGAAGCGACGTTATATTGAGTTATGCATTCTCCCCCAACGCGACGAACAGGAAGAAATCTGATACGGGCTTGCCGTTTCAAACATCTAATTGACCATCTTTCAGAGATTGGAAAAAATCCCAACAAAGATGGGAATATCCATCGCGGCATGGAACAGGATGGAACCCCAGATGCTGTTCGTTTTTTGCGTAAGCCAGCACCACGCCAACGAAAGCGGCAAAAGTTGCAGAACGAAAAAGACAAACGCGTCGGACATGTAATTGTTGCCGGCATGACTCACAACAAAAGGAATGCTCGTTATCACGTTGATGGCGAACTTCCCAAAGAATGGCTCCAGCCTGCCAAGGAACAACCCGCGGTAAATGAACTCTTCATAGGACGCATTCGAAAAGATCATGATCAACACCCACGGCGTCCACGGCAGGATGCGCGCCCAAGTCACGTCTTTGCCCTGGAAGGATGATTCGGTGACCGGGATGACGAAAGCAACCATTAACGCGAAGGCGACCAACCCCACGGCCAGACCCAGCCCGAGGCGTCCGCGGCAGATATAGAGCGAGTCCAGTTTCTCGCCTGCAAGTCCGTTCAAGATCAGAATAACAATAATGCCCAGCAGGGAACTTTCGAGTTTGTCAACAGCAAGTCCTGCTGGCGAATAGGCACTCAACCCGAGACGGGGAAGAATCCACTTGCTGATGCCGAGATAGTAGTCCACGCTGATGGAAGTCAATGCAGCGAAGTAAGCAAAGGGAATCAGCCAGTATTTTTGGAAGCGTTCACTACCGCGAGCGACGAGGGCAAGCGTGAGGAAGATCGCCGCGACCACGATCCTTCCGATAATGTCTACATCCCCATCAAAAAAAGGGAAGTAGTGGCTGAAGATGACAAAAACCAACAGTCCACTGGCGAGGAAAACTACAAACCAAATGAATCGCTGTATCCAGTTGACCGTCGTTTCCTTTCCAACAAGATTAGAGTTTGCAGTTCGAGTTGTCATCGATTTCTCCAAATATTCGGATCGCTTTATCGTCAGCCAGCCACCACGAATAGGATGGGGATCATCCCGATAATGCCATTGCCGATGTAATGGGCGGCAATCGCGATGGATGTGTTCTTTGTTCGATACGCCACGTAGCTCAATGAAAGCGTAATTGGCAGAAGTTGAATGTACGTCCAACGCTGGAAGAAATGGAACAAAGTCCATAGAATTCCGTGAACCAGCCATGCCCAGCGTCCATGAGTGAGAGTCTGTCGCGGCAGGATATATCCGCGCATATAAAGTTCCTCACCCAGAATGTTGAATGCCAGCGCCAGTGCGTAGATGATCAGGACCAGCCAGTTTCCCTTCAGTGAAACGCCCATGATTTCTGTTGGCAGCGTTGTGATGCGCGGATCAACAACGGGAGGAACAAAATCAGGCGGCATGAAGATTGGTTGAGATGCCAGCCAGCGAGAGACGGGACTTAAGACCGAAGCGGCAAGACCAAAGACGACCACCAGCCCAACCACCCATCCCCAGTCCCTGCCCTTTAGCGGTTTGAGATAAAAACGATCTTTTAGCGCTTGCCAAGTGGGTGGGTAGCCGTCCAACCGATAGGCAATATATGCCGCAGGCAACATGAGCGTTAGAGGAATAAGATAAAGCGCCAGAAACCACCAAAGCATCGGATACGAGACACGTCCCGCAATCATCGGCAGGATGACATACATACTCACAGTCTGTAGAGCGGATGGAACGGCAAACATTAGAAATGCCTGCCATAATGGCATGGGCTTCATGGAAATGACAGCATTTGAATTCATCTTGCTATTCCTTTCTGGAACCAGTTCAATCCTTTATCAAGTGTCAGCACAAGGATGCTTATCACCAGAAACAGCGCACCAAGCGTGGGGAGCGTGACCCCGATGATGGTCGCGCAGACATTCACTGTAAAGTGAATGAGTATCGCGATGAGCACGCTTCCGCCAGTATGGAGGAAAATCCATGTTACGAAGATGGATAGGAATAGCGCATTGACCAGAAAGAGGGGGATCGACATCCCGTTTTGCTCCATTCCTCCTACGAAGAATGATGGCAAATGCCACACACCCCAAATGACACCGAGGATCAGGCTGGCGGTAAAGGGACTGAAGCGCTTGAGCAGGCGCGGCAGGGCAAATCCACGCCAGCCCAGTTCTTCGCACAGCGGACCCGTGACTAGAATGTAGAACATCAACAAGAAAAATTCCTCAGTGGTATTGGCTTCCTTCAGCGGACTGGCTCCAGCGACACGCGCTGCTATCCATCCCACGGCGGGAATTCCGAGCAGGACCAGGGCGTACCACTTGAGTCCGAAACGCCAGCGGACCAGCCGTCCGTACAGGGAGGCCAGTCCGGTCCAGCCATCCCGCACAAAGGTCAGGAGGGTGGCGGAGATGGTCGGCGCGGCGACAGCGAAGAAGTACATCGGGCTGGTGTCGGTCAGTTCGCCGAAGAGCGCCTGGAATTGCGCGGGGAAAAAGATGGCAAACGCCCCCAATCCCCAGGTAATGAGAAAGGTGAGGAGGAAGAACGGGATAAGCGAATCTTTTTGTTGGTTGTTCAAGTCAGCAGGCATGACTGTTCCTTTACTACTTCAAGCAATGATAAGTAGCCCAACCGTGATGCTGACCACAACCAGCACAGCGGGGAGGCGCAAATCATTCCAGTTCAAGATGGATGTTTCCGTGCGCAAGGTAGATAGTTTGAGTTGGATTCTGTGATACAGGGTTGCATAAGCGATTGCCAGCAGACCGCCAAGGATGGGCATCGCAACAGCCATCATGTTTGCACTCTCGATGATACCTGCCCCGTCCAGGTAGCGATAATTGAAATCGGAGCCAGGCACAACCCAATGGGCAACGAGCCATCCCACCAAACCGTAGAGAGAAAAAGCGGCTGGCAGGACCAGCAGGGATTTCAGGTCGCGAGCAGCCAGTCCGAACAAGGGAAAGATCGCAAGCAGGAGCAGGAGTCCTGAACAAACCAGAGCCAGCCCCAACACAATGAACATGATGGCAGGCAGACCCGTTACCTGCATGATGTTGGCTGTGTCTCCATTCAGCATCAGGATCAAAATGCCTTGATAGAACGCCCAAAATGGAAAAAGCATCACGAGGGGGAGATTGGTCACTGAACGCCGCGTCCACAGCAGGCAAAAGAGGATAAACGAGACCAGCAGATTGGTGGTGTACCCCAAGGCATGAGTCCAGACGCTGTTCATATCGGTGATCGGTCGGACAAATCCCGAAAAGGAGAAGGGATGAACGTAGAAATTCCAAACGGTTCCACCCAAAAGCAAATTTGCCAGGGCATGTCCGCCCTCATGTAAAATAAATCCGAGGAAAGATATGGGAAACAATATGCAGAACAACAGCAGGGTGGAAAGGATAACTGGTTTTCGCTCGCGGAAATAGAACCAGAATCCTGCCAGCAAACCGAAGGCAATAACCAGCGCTACGAGTAGGAAGGGTGTGCTATTTGGCGGATCAGCTGGACAGGCAAAGACAAGAGTGACAGGCTCGCTCAGATTTCCCTCGACATCGCGAATGTGCGCCTCCACCGTGACCGAAAGCGGGTACAACAAACGAGGGCATCCCACCGGACTGACGACCAGGCCTTTGAGTTTTTGTTCTTCCACAGAAGCTGTCACGGCTACGTCATCCCAACTCGAAAGATAGATTCCTGGCGGGTTGGTCGAAATTATTTGATGTACCACCGTCGCCGCGTCTCCCTGCGGGTCGGTGAAGGAGATAGCCTTGTTGATGACCAGCCACCCGTTTTGAGTCTCCGCCCGCTCCATGACTTGGAGAATGACAGGCGCGTCCGACTGGCTAACCGATTGGGGTGTGGAAACAGGCGTCGGCGAGGTCTGAGGCGAGGCGCAGGCTGTCAGCATCAGGGCGAGCAGAAGTAATCCTGTAATGCTGTGGATTTTGCGTCGGCGGCGTCGAACAATCAACCAGATTTTTAATCCAAGAAGGATCAGGGCGAGGGGAACTCCGCCAATCACAAAAGGATCGAGGTAGGGTCTTGGCGCGAGGCAGGAAAATTTGACTGTTTCAAGATTACTCTGATTACCTGCCGCATCGAACACGCTGTACTCAACGACCGCTTCATATTCCTTTCGGCAGTGAATAGAGGTGGTGAGAACCACGCCTTGTTTTTGTTTTTCAGAAGGTTCCCGAACAATGTCATCGATCAGCGTGGCAGACACGGTAGAAGAAACCAAATGGTTAATGACGGTGATCGCATCACCCTGCGCGTCCGTAAAGTAAATGTCTTCATAAAATACCAGGACACCACTTTCCCATTGTTTGCGCTCTGTAATCCCCGTAATCACTGGCACGTGGCTGGATGTATCTGTGGGATCTGACGCTGGAGCAATGACGATGCCTGCCCGAGCCAGGTATTCATCCACTACATGGCGGATGGCTTCCACCACCAATCTTGGCTCTTCCGCTTGCACTCCGTGACCCGAGCGCACAGCCGTAAAGCGCGTGCTGCTGGTGGATAGCCCTTCAAATTCAGTTTGCATAGCCTGCCATTGCTGCATCAATTGAAGATTGATCGCTTCTGGCAAATCGGGCATGCCACCCACCATGCTGGGGTTATTCGGACTCCGGGTGACCACAGCAAGCGGGAGATCGCCCAACGATTTCACAGCCCGAACCTGCTCGTTACTGACGGTTGCGTCCACGCCTTCCACCGCATACGCTTCCCGCCCCTTGGATGCGGAGAGATAGATCCCATATTGCCGCCATTCCTTGAAACTCTTGTCCTCATTTGCCGTTTCAGGAGGCAGGAGTGCCAGCAGACGCTCGCCCATATCAGGGTGACCCGAATCAACCAGCACCAACCCCACGACATCTTCGGGATATTGGCTGGCATAAAATTGCACAAGCATCCCACCCATCGAATGTCCCACCAACACATACGGTCCCTCGATCGGCACATTCTGGAGCAGGGTGTGGAGATCTCGAGTCACATCTGAAAAAGTACGCGGCTTGGGCGCCGAATCACTTTTACCAAGATTAGCTCGATCATAGGCACAAACCCGCGGAGAATCTCCCATATAAACACGAACAAGTTCCCAAACGGAAGATTCCGATGGACCACCCGCCTCGAGAATCACTGTGGGGCTACCAACCCCTGCACAGGAGTAGTACAGTTCGTAACCACCTACATCCACTTTTCCACTAACCGCTTCCTTGAAACTGGGAGGGGATGTTGTGGTGGATGTTGAGCAAGCTGTTAGCAAAAGGAAAATCAGGATATAGAGCGTGATAACGCGGGCTTGTGAGTCTCTGTGTTTAGTAGGCTGTGTATTCATATTCACTTCACCCATTCGAACAAAGCGACGATCTGGTCTGCAGTCTGTTCAAGTTTGAGAGTCAATCATAGCCGTTTGACGGCGACATACGAAAGACCGATCACAAAGGGCATATCATCGCATTCAAAGGCGTAATATACAGTTCACACCGCCGCGTGGACGGTGGGCCGCCTGCGGAAAGCAAACAGGCAGAGTAGCAAACCAAATAGCAGGGTGGCTGCGCCGCTGAAGAAGGGGTATTCGATGTTGATGTCGTAGATGAAGCCGCCCCATAACGGACCAAGCACCTTGCCCAAACTTGTTCCGGCGCTGTTCAAACCCATGACTGTGCCTTGATGTTCGCCCGCGAAGTTGGAGATGTAGGAGTTGAGGGCGGGTCCGATCAGGGCGAGGGCGAGAATGAAGAAGGCGAGCGCCAGCAAGGTGGTGATGTAATTCCAAGCGAAGGCAACAAAGAGGAAGCCAACCGCGCCGCCCAACAAGCCAACCTTGATGAGCAATAGGTCACCAAATTTTTCGGTCAGCACGCCGACGAGTGCGCTCTGCACGATGATGAGCACGGCACCCATCACCATCCACAACGAGCCGACTTGGGTGGTGGTGAAGTCAAGTTTATCGACCACGTATAAACCGATCATGCCCTGGAAGTTGGTCATGCCGAAGCTCATAATGAAGATGAGCAGGAGCAAAAGTCCGACCGGGCTGAGGAGGATGCGCAGGTACACGTCGCGGGTGCGGAGCGGCTTGGGGGTTGGCTTCTTTTCAATGTACGGAGTCAGGTCACCCGTCGAGAGGGAGGCGGGTTTTGATTCCGGTAAAAGAAAGATGACCAGCAGCAAGGCAAGAGCAGCGAGTCCCGATCCGACGAAGAAAGGTAGGGTAAGCGAGTCTTTGGAGAGTAATCCACCCACGAGCGGACCGAGCACCACGCCGATGCCCGCCATCGCGCCGAGCTGCCCCATGCCTCTGCCTTTTTCTTTTTGCGGGGTGTTGTCGCCGATGTATGCCAGTGCAGTCGGTTGAGTGGCAGAGGAGAGGATGCCGGAGAGCGCACGCGCGATGAACATCATCACGAAGTTTTGGGCGATGCCGAACATGAAGAGTGTGATGGTGTAACCGAGCACGCCAATAGCAAGGATGGGCTTGCGCCCGTAACGGTCGGAGGCGATGCCCCACAGCGGCGCGCAGATGAATTGCATCAGCGCATACGTGGACATGAGCCAGCCCAACTCGGTGCCGCCCACACCAAAGCGTTCGATGTAGAACGGCAGGAGCGGCATGGCGAGCGAGTAGCCCATCATCACCACCAACATGGTGAAGGAAAGGATGAAAAGATTCTTTTTGCCGAGAGAATTCATACGATGTACTTCTCTAATTCAGCATCACCCTGCCTTCACTGCCATCTACAGTGATGAGTTCGCCGTCGTGGATGCGGCGCGTACCGACGCCAGTTGCCAGCACCGCCGGGATACCGTACTCACGCGCCACGATCGAACTGTGACTCAACGGTCCGCCGATATCGGTGACGATGGCGGAGGCGCGTGCGAAAAGCGGAGTCCATGCGGGGGTGGTGATACCCGCCACTATCACATCGCCGGTATGCATTTTGCTGAAGTCTTCGGGGCCGAGCATCACGCAGGCACGCGCAGTAACCTTGCCCGCACTGGCGGCAAAGCCTTTGAGCATGTTGCCTGCCTGTTCGTTGCTCGGGAAGAATTTATTCATCCAGCCGACTTCGGGCAGCGTGTTTGGCGGGACGATGTGCCGCATGGACTCCCACTTTGCTTTACGAGCAGCGATCTCATCGGCAAAGTGCGGTAAAGGCTCTTCTTTTTCCAGCAGAGTTGCCAATGCATTGAGTTCGTATTCTTCGAGCCAGTAAATATCGCATGCAGCGGAAATCGACCCCGCCTCTACAAGTCTGCGCCCGAACTCGCCCAACATGCGGCGCATTTGCGGATGCCCCAACCCGAGGTCAGCGATGCTGTTTTCACGCAGAGGCGCTTTATCTTGCGCCCACTTCAACAATTTCACGAACCAGCGGCGGCGGAGTGGGTCGAGCCGTTTGATGATGTTCACCACGGCGAGTTCACTCAATTCCAACGCCGCACGCTGGCGCTCATATGGGTTGTTCTTGCCTGCCAAATAAACCTTCAAGGTTTCCAGCAGCGGTGTGGGGTCTTCGACGGGTGTGGGCTTGGCAAAATCCAGGTCGTAAATGGCATGACCATACTCGTGCAGATAGGCTTCGAAGCGTTCCGAAAATTCGGCAAGCTCGGCGTTGGGTTTGTGTTTTGCATGAACCACCGCTCCGATCTCATCGGCGGAAGCGCCGTCTAAATATTTCATCAACGTGGGTTGGGTCTTTACCCACGTGGCAATATCCCACAAGGCTTTGTCCGCCCGCATTGCGTAGTTCTCGGTGCCGAAAAGAAACGTCTCAGGCGCGGGGTCATCTTTGCGCTTGATCAGCATTTTATAAACCGAGCCAAACAGCACTTCCGTCATCATCGAAGTGGGAATGGTACCAGACTGCGCCATGTTGTAATACGACGACGTTTCGGTAAAGATCTCGCGTGTGCCTTGCAGCAGCTCTGAAGGTGTGAGCGAGGTCACATCGCGCGCCTGCCATTTTTGCACCACGTTTAAAAACTTCTCGCATGATTCACGGGCGCGTTTTTCTGCCGTGCGCATGATCGGACCAAGCAGTTGGAAAGACGCCTTGACCATCTGCCAGGTCATTTTGGGCGAGAAAATAAAACCGACATACACATAATCGTTCAGCACCGCGAACACATAACTATTCTCGTCCGTCACGCCGATCGCACCCATCAACTCGCTGGTTGTCTTTTGCGCGATCGGCACCGCCAGCGTCGCGAACAATGACGAAACCGGCTCAGGCACGAACTCAGCGAAGCTGCCACGCGCCAGCACGGCACCCTTCACCGGGATGATCCACTCGAGCGGTTCGGGCGGCATGGCGGTGATGGGGCGTGACTGCGCAATGAAAAATCGATTTCGTGCATAACAAAACTCGATATCTTGCGGACTGCCATAAAAGGATTCGATGCTGCGCGCCATGCCGACCAGCTCATGGATCTGCGGCTCTTTCATGACCTTTGACCTTCGTCGCCAGACAGTAAGTGGTTCCTCCCTTGTACCTGATTCTGCCAAAGTTGTGCTAACAGATTTCTTTGCAACATCATATTTCTTTATCTTGCCGGTGGTTTTCTCGACAGTGATAGTATCGGGTGAAACCCGTCCGCTGACGATGGCTTCGCCCAGCCCCCATGCGGTGTTGATAAGCATTTCATCGCGATGTCCACTGACAGGATTCGCCGTGAAGATAATCCCCGAGAATTCTGCATTCAACATATCTTGCACTACAACTGCCAACGCAACCGTGTTCGTGTCAATACCCTGGTTGGCCCGATATG
>SXGT01372107.1_pt1 | contig 15368 bp, 15 predicted proteins | sample 3176221 | NCBI WGS metagenome assembly SXGT01 (sample SAMN11356862, study PRJNA531348) | freshwater metagenome | isolation source: freshwater sample F1-120 | place: China: Fuxian Lake, Yuxi | collected 2017-12-25
CGCGGCAAGTGCGGCAAGCGATCGACGACTTTGTTGAAGTCTACAACGAAAAGGCAGCGCCGTTTGAATGGAAGAAGGCAGTCGTGTTCCCTTCCGGCCCCAAAGCCAAGTACTCTGACTTATGCAACTAGGTACTAGAACGTAACGTATCGCAGTTTGAGGGATGCTCTCTTCGGCCAAGTATCCGCCGGCAACCATTGCGGGGATGTTGCGGCTCGTGCTTCGCGTCTCGGGAATCACGGGCCTCCTTCGAAAGGCCGGCTTGATCTCAATGCGATCCGGCGTTTTAAGTCCGGTGCAGCCCAATCGCGACGGAGCTACTTCGCGCGGGTGAGAATTCTCCGGAGCGTGCCACCGAAGATGTTGGCCTGTGCTTCAGGCGGTACGCCGCACACGTCGAGCATCTTGCGATAGCGCTCGATCTCTCGATCGAATTCCTCGATCTCTCCACCGAAGACGTCCGAGCCGAAGATCAGCTTCTCAAACGCGCTGGGTCCTCCTTTCGGCGTGTGAGGGCTGGCAATGCCGGACCACCAGAAAACGGATTTGAAAAACGCGTAATCCTCCTGCTTCTTGATCAGCGTGGATCCGGAGACATCGAAATACAGATTGGGATTCCATCGTGCGACCTCGGCGGCCCAAGCATAGTCCGGATTGCCTAGATGGGCGCCGATCAGCGTGAGCTTCGGGTAACGGCGCGCGATGTTGTCGAGTGTCGTCGGCCGCATGCGGTCCACGCTAATGTCGGCCGGAACGTCCGGGTTAGAACGGTTCACAATGCCTGTGTGAAACAGAACGATCATGCGGTGACCCTCAGCGGCAGCGAAAATGGGCGCATACGCTTTATCGTCGAAACTCTTGAGCGGCCCGGAGAGTTCGCCGAGGCCGCGGAAGCCCGCGGCGTGAAAGCGCTCCACTTGGGCCAAGGCGTCCGGGTCGTCAAGTTTGATGCTCCCGAATCCGATGAGCCGCTTCGGGTACTTCCTGATCGCCATCTGAACCTGATTCAGGTCTTTCGGCAGCGTCAGCAGAAACGCAGTGCCATCGACGGCGTCGAGGCGCGCAATCATCTTGTCGAGGAAAGCGGAATCACCGTTATGGTGAACGTGCGCGTCGACAAGGCCGCGAGTGGGTTGGCCTGGAAGTTGGGAGGAGAGAAGCAATGCGAGCAGTGCCGGACCAGAATGCACGTTCATACCTTGAAATCTTACCGCACGCCACCGCGCTAGAATTCATTCATGAACCTTCGCGCGGCGAGCCTGACCGGTCTTGTTCTCTGGTCTCTCGCTGCGTCGAGTTGTAAGGACGTCACTCGAACGCGCGCTTCGATTCGCATTGCGGTCGGAGGAGCAGCCCAGGCCGTCTACCTTCCCACTACCCTCGCGCAGCAATTGGGCCACTACCGGGACGAGGGGCTCGAAGTTAGCATCGAAGATTTCCCGGGCGGAGCGAAGTCCCTGCAAGCCTTGCTGGGAGGGAGCGCCGATGTCGTCTCCGGTTTCTTCGATCATGTGATCCAGATGGCCGCCGAGGGCCGCGACTTGATTTCATTTGTTACGATTCTGCGATATCCCGCCCTCGCGGCGGTTGTCTCCCCACGGACCAGCCGCCATATCTCACGCGTCGAAGATCTTAAGGGCGCGACGGTCGGAGTGACTGCCCCCGGTTCAGGAACTCACTTCTTCATGAATTATCTGCTGATCAGGCACGGACTCACGCCCGACTCGATCAGCGTCACGGGAATCGGCGGAGCTGCAACCGCGCTTGCGGCCATGGAACACGGGAAAGTAGACGCTGCCGTCATGACGGATCCGGCGATCGCACAACTAGCCAAGCGCGCCGGGCCTCTCACCATCCTCTCCGACACGCGCACCGCGGCGGGAGTAAAGGCGGTGTTCGGAGTCTCGAGTTACCCGGCCTCCGTGTTTTACACCAGGTCCGAGTGGCTCGCACGCAATCCCGATTCGGCCGCCCGCCTTGTGCGGGCGATGAAACGGACGCTGGCCTGGATGCAGTCACATTCGCCGCAAGATATCGCGGACCGCATGCCCGAATCGCATCGTGGCGGCGACGCCGCCGTTTACGTTGAAGCGATCCGCGCCTCCATGCCGGTGTTCTCTCCCGATGGCATCATGGCGCCGGACGGGCCCATCGCAGTGGAAGAAGTTCTCTCCGCATCGCTGCCCAAAGTGCGGGACGCCAAAGTGGATGTCACTCGCGCCTATACAAACCGCTTCGTCGAGGGCCCCTGACACGCAGGGCCGAGGCAAGTAAACATAGCCCGGCGGACAATGCTCCGAACGTCGCTGGTCCGGGCGCCTGCGTGACGGTGAGAGTGATGTCATCGAGTTTGATATCGACCGGCGCGTTTGAACCGCTTCGGATGCGGACATCCTTCGACGGCGTACCCGGTCCGTGTCTCGCATCTCGAACATGCTGCCCATCGGCGCCGCGGCGAGCAGAGTGAAACTGATCTTGTCGCCTCGCCGCTGTTGAAGCGAGTCGCGGGATGTAGTTGTTGGCCTGAGGGGCCTCCTGTCCTAGCGTACTATATACGCCAGGACCCGTGGGACAAAAAAAGAAACCCCGTTGATCGTCACTTCTGAGACGCGCACCCACCAATAGGTCACCCCCTTGACCTGCCGCTCCAGAGGTGAGATCGTACCACGAGAGGGAAATTACGAATGCGTCTTGTCACCACATTTACGCTCTTCGCGTCGCTCACCGTAGCGGCAGTCGATTATTCTTCGAGTCTCACATCCGGAAAGGCCGACATGAAATCCGCCGGATCGCTCGCTTTCGGGCCGGACGGCATTCTGTTCGTCGGCGATTCGATCGGCGCGGCCATCTTTGCGATCGACACGCGGGACCGGAAATCTGCCGCGAGTTCAGGCTCGGTCGAAATCGCGGGTATTAATGAAAAGATCGCGGCCATGCTCGGCACGGCCCCCGACCAGATTCTCATCAACGACATGGCCGTGAACCCACTTTCGAAGAACGCTTACCTGTCCGTCTCACGCGGTAAGGGGCCGGATGCGATTCCAGTCATCGTCCGCGTCAGCCGCGCCGGGAAGCTGGAAGAAATTCCGCTCGATAAAGTGAAGCACTCCCGTGCCGATCTGCCGAACCCGGTCGAAGCCAAGAAAGACGCCCGCGGCAATAATCTCCGCCTGGATGCCATCACCGATCTGGCATTCGTGGACGGAAAGGTTTTCGTCGCTGGCCTTTCGAACGAAGAATTTTCCTCGAACCTGCGGTCCATCCCGTTCCCGTTCAAGGCGGTCGAGAAGGGAGCGAGCGTCGAGATCTACCATGGTCAGCACGGCCGGTTCGAAACCAATTCGCCGGTACGCACGTTTGTTCCGTACGAGATCAAATCCGAAGCGTATCTGCTTGCCGCCTATACCTGCACGCCGCTCGTGAAGTTTCCAGTCTCGTCGCTCAAGCCCGGCACGAAGGTGATGGGCACGACCATCGCCGAACTCGGCAATCGCAACCGGCCCCTCGACATGATCATCTATCAGAAGGGTGGACACGACTTGATCCTGATGAACAACAGCAGCCGCGGCGTGATGAAGATGTCGGCGGAAAACCTCGATAAGTTCGAACCCATTAAGTCCCAGGTCGAGCGTCAAGGGGTGCAGTACGAGACGCTCGCCGGCTGGAAGGGCGTGGAGCAACTCGACAAATTCGACAAGGACAACGCCATGATGCTGGTCCGCAACGATGGGGGCTCGCTCGATCTCAAGACCGTGGCTCTGCCGTAGCCCAATGCGATTCCTGGCGCCGATCCTGCTGGCGCCTCTTCTTCTTGCCGCGCCCCCGGTCCGGTTGGATGGCACGGTGTTTCGCGTCTCCGGGGGCGGGGCGCGGTGTGAAGAGCTTGTCATTTCCGTGGATGCGCCTGGCGATATTCCGGCGCTTAGCGGAAGCTGTACGGTGGAAGCCGACGGGTTGGCGTTCCGGCCCAAGTATGCGTTGCAGCCTGGGCTTCGCTACAGGGCAGTGTACAGCGGCGCTGTTTCGATGTTCGAAATTCCGAAGCGCGTTGTTACACCTTCAGCCGCGGTCGTGCAGGTTTTCCCCTCCAGTGCGGTGATTCCAGAGAACATTCTAAAATTTTACCTGCACTTCTCCGCGCCCATGAGCCGGGGCGAGGCGTATCAACATCTTCGGCTTCTGGACGCGAAGGGAGCGCCTGTGGCGCTTCCATTTCTGGAGATCGACCAGGAACTTTGGGATCGGGAGGGGCGCAGGTTGACCGTGCTGTTCGATCCCGGACGCATCAAGCGCGGACTGGCGCCTAACGAGGAAGTCGGCTTGCCGGTAACCGCGGGCGGCCGTTACACGCTGGTGATTGACGCAGGGTGGCAGGACGCGGCCGGGCAACCGTTGAAAAGCGAGTTCCGGAAAGAGTTTCTCGCCGCCGAGGCGGACCGCACGCCGCCCGATCCCAAGACCTGGAAAATCACGGCGCCCACCGCTGGGAAGTCCCATCCGGTTTCGCTCGAATTCCCCGAACCGATGGACCACGCGTTGCTCCGGAGTTTGATTGAAGTGACGACGCCCGCGGGGCGGAGTATCGCGGGATCAATGGATGTCGATCATGAAGAAATGCGCTGGCAATTTACGCCCGCTGATCCTTGGAAGCCTGGTGAGTACGTGGTGCAAGTGGCGCGTACGCTCGAAGACCGCGCGGGAAACACGTTAGGGCGACCCTTCGACGTGGATGTATTCGAGCGCGTGGAGGCGCGGATTTTGAAGGAGACGGTTCCAGTCTATTTCACGGTTCGCTAGCCCGCGACCTTCGTTACTGCAGGCCGGCCTGGATCAGTTTGTGGGCGATGACAAAGTGAAGCGCCGAGTCGCCTCACTCTTCGAGACACACTGATAAGACTCCGATCGGATTTCATTGAATGTGGAATTGAGCCCGGGGATGGTCTCGACCGAGTTCACGCGTGAGGTCAAAATGGGCGCGGTCCAGCGCCTCGGCACGGCTTCCTCCATCGCCGAAGTGGCGTTGACGCACCGTATGAAGCGGAACTACGGGCTGCGCAAAACGTCGCCGAGCCGCCAGTCCCTTCTGTATAATGCTTGAACGGTCCAACGACGATGAGCCAGAACAACTTCCCGAAATTGCATAACGCGATGTGGCCCGGACTGGTGGGCAAAGGCCCCGATTCCGAGCCCCCGATCAGCCTCGATACCATGCTCGACCTCACCGCCGCGGCGGAGGTGGACGGCGTTCGATTCGACGGCGTCGATCTCTTCCTCTTCGATCCTCATGTGAACATCGACGCCGATCACGGCGAGTTGAATCGTCTTGCGGACAAAGTGGCGGCTCGCGGCTTCGCGATCGGATCTCTGGTCGCGCCCGTTTGGCCGCCCACCGGTGGCGGTTCCGCGATGGGCGGTGATGACGACCGTAAAGGGTTTGTCACGCAGGTGCGCAAGGCCTGCGAGATCGCGAGGAAACTTCGGGCATTGGGTGTGCGCCCGTACGGCGTGATCCGCATCGATTCCGCGAGTGGCGTCGCGGACTGGGCGAAGGACCCGGAGGCAAACAGCCGCCGCATCGCGGAGACATTCAGGGAAGCGTGCGACATCGCCGAAGGATACGGCGAGCGCCTCGCCGCGGAGGGTGAAATCTGCTGGGGCGGAATGCACAGTTGGAAGCGAATGGTGCAGTTGCTTGAACTTGTGGACCGTCCTAATACGCTCGGATTCCAGGCCGACATGGCCCACACACTTTTATTCACCCTGGGCTTCAATGCGCCTGAAGATCGCCTTCTTCCCGCGGATTTTGCCTGGGATAGCGACGCCGCGTTCCAATCGGCGCTCAAGACGATGACGGACGCGCTCCGCCCCTGGACCATCGATTTTCACATCGCGCAGAACGACGCAACCGTCAAGGGCTCGGGTTCTCATGACAAGACGGGCCGGCACTGCCTTCCGAACGACCCGAACGGAAAGTTGAACATCGCGCGCGACGCTGGTCACTGGATGCGCAACGGCGATGGCGCCGTAACAAAGGCCTTCCGCCACATCTGCTGGGACGGGTGCATGTTCCCGAACGAAACGATGATGAAGCAGCGCACGTGGAACGATATTCTTTCGGCGATGATCGCCGTCAGAAATTCGCACGGCTGGAGCGAGTAGGTGACAATGACCCAAAAGAAAATAAATGTCGGAGTTGTAGGTTACGGATTCATGGGCCGCACGCATTCGAACGCGTTCGGCAAGGTTAACCAGTTTTTCAAGCTCGAGCACCAGCCGGTCTTGAAGGCTGTCTGCGGACGCAATGCCGAAAACGTAGCTACGTTCGCGGAGAATTGGGGCTACGAGTCGTCCGAGACGGACTGGCGAGCGCTGGTCGCCCGTCCGGACATCGACCTGATCGACATCGCGACGCCCAACGATTCTCACGCCGAAATCGCGATCGCCGCCGCGGCGGCCGGGAAAATGGTGATGTGCGAAAAGCCGCTCGCGATGAATGCGGCGCAGGCTGAAGAGATGGTCGCGGCGGTGGAGAAGGCGGGCGTCGCGAACATGGTGTGGTACAACTATCGCCGCGTTCCCGCTGTTACGCTGGCCAAGCAGTTGATCGACGAAGGAAAGCTCGGCCGCATCTTTCATTACCGCGCGAAATTTCTTCAGGATTGGACCATCTCGAGGGACCTGCCGCAGGGCGGGGCCGGATTGTGGCGGCTCGACGTGAACTCGGCTGGCAGCGGAGTCACAGGCGACCTGCTGGCGCACTGCATTGATACCGCGCTCTGGCTGAACGGCGGCATCAGCCAGGTAACGGCGATGACCGAAACGTTCATCAAGGAGCGCACGCATACGCTCACCGGTAAAGTGGAAAGAGTTGGGATCGACGACGCGAGCGCGTTTCTCGCACGATTCTCGAACGGGTCGCTCGCGACCTTTGAAGCCACCCGGTACGCGCGCGGGCACAAGGCGCTCTACACCTTCGAGATAAACGGCGAGCACGCGTCGATCTTCTGGGACCTCCACGATCTGCATCGCCTTCAGTACTTCGCCCATTCCGACGAAGGGCGCCTGCGCGGCTGGCGATCGCTCCACATCACCGACGGCGACCATCCTTACATGAAGAACTGGTGGGTGCCTGGTCTGCAGATTGGCTACGAGCATACGTTCATCCATCAGGTGGCGGATTTCCTCGGCGGGTTGAGTGATGGCAAGCCCGCCGGTCCGACTTTTCGCGACGGTCTCGCCACGGATAATGTCACGGACGCCGTGTTGCGCTCTGCCGCGAGCGGACGATGGGAGAACGTGAGTTGAGAGTAACCCGCGGACATGGGGTGTGCGTCCTAAAAGTGACGACTAGGCAGCCGCTTGCCCTTCCCGGAAATCCTCAAACCTGCCGCTGAGGCGGCAGCAGCGAAGAGCGATGATTCGGTTGGCGCCTTCGACGGTCCAGAACAAGCCAGATTGCTTGAGCCGGGAGCCGATGAGTGACTTGCAGCCAGCTTCGATGACGCCAGAGCAGATGAACAGATCCTGCTCGCGAAACTTGGGATAGCGCATCTTTTCGGTATTTCGCTCGAAGTAATCGGCTTCGGTATTCGTGACCCGGGTCTTTGGGCCGGTGGCAGTGGCAAGTGGGTTTGCCGCACCGGCCCGAAGTGGGAGTGATGGACCCGGAGCGCAGGTCGCCCAGGGCGGCGATCTGATCGGCGATCTGGGCACGCCGCTGTTGAAGCGAGTCGAAGGATGTAGTTGTTGGCATTGAGGGGCCTCCAGTCCTAGCGTACTGCCCGGATCCGTGGGACAAAATAGAAACCCCGTTGATCGTCACTTCTGAGACGCGCACCCGCGGACATGCAGGCGATTGACACGACTGTAACCGTTTGTTAACCTCGCATGATTCCCTGATGAAGAAACTCCTTTCACTCCGCGCGCAGTATTCCCGATCCGTTTTGCTGGTGGCCGAAAGCCGCCACGGCTTGGTGGCGCGCCGGTCTGTTCTGGAAGACCTCGGTTGTGAGGTCACAACGGCCCCCGGCGTTGCCGAGGGTGCCGCGCTCTACTCTGCAAATCATTACGATCTCGTAGTGACGGATCACAAGCTTCCAAAGATGAACGGCATCGCGTTAATCGTGGAAATCCGCAAACTTTCAGCGTCTGTGCCGATTATCCTGCTCGCCACGTTTCCGGAACAATTGGGACTTGACGAAGCGTCGACCGGCGCGAGCGCAGTGATCGGGAAAGGCGCAAACGAAGTCGCGCAACTTAACCGCGCGGTGGCGAAATACATTGGCCGGAGGGCCTCGAAGAAGCCGCCTCACATCCAAGGCGCAACCGCGAGATCCAGTGCAAAAACTTCCTAGTCCGGACTAAGCGTCACTACTCCATGCGTTCGCCCTCCTCACGCCTGGCGGCGGTCGTTTTGCTCGCCTGCTTCTGCGTGCTTGGCGCGCCGCCGCGCCGGAAGCCGGCGGCGAGTTCTAAAAGACCCACTAGCGCGCGAAAGCGGATCGCGGCGATGACGCTTGCCGAGAAGGTCGCCCAGCTTGTGATCGTTCCGTTTTACGGCGAGGCGCCGAACTCGCGGTCGCGCGAATACACGCGGTTCGTTAGGCTTGTGCGCGACACGGGCGTCGGCGGCATGGTGCTGCTCAACCGCGTTCCGAAAGGCGTGGTCAGGCGCGCGGAGCCTTACGCGCTCGCCGCCTTCACGAATCGCATGCAGAAACTCGCGAAGATCCCCCTGATCGTCGCGGGGGATTTTGAACGCGGCCCTTCCATGCGCGTGGATGGCGCGACGCCGTTTCCGCATGCCATGGCCTTTGGCGCGACTGGCGATACTTCCGCTTCGCGTTACATGGGTGAAGTCAGCGCGCGGGAGGCACGCGCTCTCGGCGTCCATTGGCTCCTCGTACCCGTCGCCGACGTCAACAACAATCCCGATAACCCCGTCATCAACATCCGGTCCTTCGGCGAGGATCCGGCCGGCGTTTCGGCGCATGTCAAGGCGTTTCTCGAAGGGGCGAATGGCAGCGCCAAATGGCCCGTGCTGACGACGGTAAAGCACTTCCCGGGTCACGGCGACACAGCGGTTGATACCCACGTAAGTCTCGCTTCCGCCAGTGGAGACCGGGCGCGCCTCGATTCGGTGGAACTTGCCCCATTCAAAGTTGCGATCGCCAATGGCGTGGATGCGGTAATGACCGCGCATATCGCCGTGCCCTCCCTCGACGCGCCGGACGTGCCCGCGACGCTTTCGGCGGCCATCCTGACAACGTTGCTCCGCGGCGAGTTGGGATTCAAGGGCCTGGTAGTCACCGACGCTCTCGAAATGGGCGGCATTGCCGGTGGTTTCAAGAGTGGCGAGGCCGCCGTACGCGCAATCGAAGCCGGCGCCGACATTCTGCTCATGCCGACCGATCCTCTCGCGGCGATTAATGCGGTTGTGGCTGCCGCAGGCCAGGGACGGATCACGCGTGCGCGGATCGAGCAGAGCCTTGAGAAGATACTCGCGGCAAAAGAAGAGCTGGGCCTGAATCGCCAGCGGCTCGTGGACCTCGAAGCCGTCGGCGATGCCCTGGGCGACCCCGAAGCGCTCGACCGGGCTCAAGCCATTTCCGACCTCTCGGTGACACTCGTCCGCAACGAAGATAACATGCTGCCTCTTCCCAGCCACGGCGTCTGCTTCGCGGTGCTACAGGAAAACGCGCGCTCGCCGATCGGACAAACTGTCCTTGACGAGCTCCGAAAGCGGGCGCCACGGGCAATAACCGTTACCGTCGGCGCTGACACCGCGCGGGACGCCTCCGAGACCCCCGTCCGCTTCGCCGGGTGCGCGCGTGTCGTGGTGTTCTCCTTCAGTACGTCGGGCGCGCTGTCCGATCCCTTACGGCGCTTCGTCGCGGCATTGGCGGATGCGAAACCGGTGATCCTGGCTTCCATCGGAAGTCCATATCTGCTTAGGGTGTTCCCAGGCGTGAAGGCATACCTGACAACATGCAGCAACGTGCAGCCCGCTGAGATCTCGGCCATCCGTGCGCTGTACGGAGAAATCGATATCGGCGGCCGCCTGCCCGTCACGATTCCCGGGTACGCCGAGTTTGGCGCGGGAATCCGCCTGCCCGCGACGCGGCCCGTGCCATAATTCCGTTATGGTTGAAATCACCTGGCTCGGACACGGCACCTTTCGATTCCGTCTTGAATCCGGCGAAGTCATCCTCATGGACCCCTGGATCGAAGGAAATCCCGCCTATCCGGCTGGCCACGGATTCACGCGTCTGGACGCTATTCTGATCACCCATGGACACTTCGATCACATCCACGACGCAGTGCCGCTTGCGAAGAAATTCTCGCCGCAAGTGATCGCGATCTACGAGACCTGCCACTGGCTGGAAAAGCAGGGCGTGAGCAACCTGCTGCCCATGAACAAGGGCGGCACGCAGACGGTGGGACCACTGACGGCGACGATGACGCACGCGGTCCACAGTTGCGGAATTCTCGACGGCGGCCAGATCATCTATGGTGGCGAAGCGGCTGGCTACATACTGCGATTCGGCAATCGAAAGCGCGTCTACTTCTCGGGCGACACGAATGTGTTTGCCGACATGGAACTGATTCGCGAGCTATACCATCCGGAACTGGCCTTCCTCCCTATCGGTGGACTCTATACGATGGGACCTCGGGAGGCGACGATGGCGTGCCGCCTGCTGCGTCCGAAGAAGCTCATTCCCATGCACTTCGGAACGTTCCCTGCGCTGAACGGGCGTCCGGAGGAGATCGATGGAGCCGATACCGAGGTGTGGACGCTCGAACCTGGGAAAGCGGTCGAATGGTAATAAAACGGGTACTTTGGTTCTCGCTGTTACTGACGAGCGCGTGCGGCCGGCCCCGGAACGATTTCGCGGCATTCGTCGAGGACTATTTCGACGCTTACTACACGGCGAGACCATCCTACGGAACCGCAGCGGGGTTTCATCAATATGACGCGAGACTGGAAGACCTTTCGGCAAAAGCCGTTGCCGCGCGGATCGGTATCCTGCGGGCGCAACTGGAGCGGGTGAAGTTGCTCAGCTCCGCTCCCCTCGACGCCGGCGCGCAGATCGACGCCGCCGTAATCGAGGGCCAGATACAAGCGGAACTGCTGTCGCTTGAAACGCTTAAGACCTGGCGGCGAAATCCCATGCCCTACGTTGGATTGCCAGGCGAAGCGATCGACGGTTTGATGAAGCGCGATTTCGCTCCTGCCGCGGAACGGCTGAAGTCGATGAACGCGCGGCTCAAAGCTATTCCCGCCGTGCTCCAGGCCATGCGCGAGAATGTCTCGAATCCTCCGAAGGAGTTCACCGATCTTGCCATCCGCATGGCCGGGGGCTCGGCCGGCTTCTTCCGCGATTCGGTCGCAACGTGGGCCAGGCAGGCGGCTGGCACGGATACGGCCCTGCTCGCTGAGTTTGAAGCCGCGAACGGGGCGGCCATTGAATCAGTTGAAGCCGCAACGGTGTGGCTCAAGAGCGATCTGCTGCCCCGCTCGAGAGGCAGCTACGCGATCGGCGCTGAGAGCTTCGCTCGCCTGCTCCTGTACGAGGAGATGACGGACATTCCTCTCGACCGGCTGCTTGCAATCGGCGAAGCGAACCTGGACAAGGATTACAACGCCTTCGTCGAGACGGCGCGCCGGATCGATCCGAAGAGATCGCCTGCGCAAGTAATGGTGTCCCTCAGCGCGGAACATCCCGGCGCGGATGATCTGATTCCGTCCGCGAAGCGGAATCTCGAAGCCATCCGGCAGTTCCTGATCGATAGGAAACTCGTGACGGTTCCCTCGGAAGCGCGGCCGATCGTCACGGAAACGCCCCCCTACGCACGCTCCGGCACTTTCGCGTCCATGGATCCGCCGGGCGCATACGAGGCGAAGGCAGCCGAGGCGTTTTATTACGTCACGCCCGTTGAACAGGAGTGGGACGCGAAACACAAGGAAGAGCACCTGCGCCTGTACAACCGGCCCGTGATGGATATGATCTCGATTCACGAGGCTTACCCGGGACACTTTGTGCAATTTCTCTATGTGAAACAGTTTCCGTCGAAGACCCGCAAGCTGACGTTTTCGTCGAGCAACGTCGAGGGTTGGGCGCATTACTCCGAACAAATGATGTTGGAAGAGGGGTTCGGTGGGGCGGACCCGAAAGCGCGGCTCGCGCAATTGCAGGAGGCGCTCTTGCGGGATTGCCGTTACGTTGCGGGAATCAGACTGCACACGCAGGGACTGACCGTTGAGGACGCCGCGAAGATTTTCGTGGAACGCGGATTCCAGGAGCCGGCGAACGCCCACGAAGAGGCACGCCGCGGAGCGTATAATCCGACCTACCTTTACTACACGCTCGGGAAGCTTCAGATTTACAGATTGAGAGAGGACTACAAAAAGAGGCGTGGAGCAAGCTTCAATCTCAAGCAGTTCCACGACGAGTTTTTGCGCCAGGGCGGGATTCCGATCAAACTCATGCGGCAGGCTCTGCTGCCAGAGGACACGGCGCCGGTACTGTAACGTAAAGGCCGGAAGCGCCGCGAAGCGCGATCCGCTGGATTGGCGCCTCGACCACGCGTTCGAACACCGCAACCGCCGGACTCGGAAAAAATACTCGCCTTACGCCGACATCAGCGCCGCCTGCATCATTGCTCTCGCGTAGGCGACACTGTAGGCGAGACCCGTGTAGCCCCCACCGCCGGGATAGCCGCTGGTGCGCCCGTCCGGTCCAACGCGATGCCTGTCGGGGTCGAGCGCGCGCGGATGTTCAGGATAAATCGTTCCCGTGTACTTGTTCCGGACGAGCGCTTTCATTACACCGAGCGCGACATGTCCGCCATGCCCGCGTCGATGAAAACTTCCTGGTATCTCGCGTAAGGCTTCTCCACCAGAACGTTGCGGTAGTGCACGTGGTTGATGCGTTTGCGGCGGCGTTCGCGGGGCTCTTCACGATTTCAATGAGATGCTTCTTCCATCGATCTCAACGGAAAACTCAAGCCAGCCACCAAAGACGACTACGGCCTCGACCACTACTTCGGCTTTCTCCTCGATTTCATTGAACGAAACAAACACCGCCTTCCCCCGCTCAAAGGCCAGAAGGGAAACCCGCGCCCGTGGCTCTATTCGTATTACTTCCCCCGCCCCTACGCCGAAGAGTACGACACTCCCTACGCCCACCCCGAGATCCGCTTCGCCCGCGATCAGCGGTACAAGCTCTATGGTGATGCGCGCCTCTTCGATCTCCAACAAGACCCCGATGAACAGCGCGCCATTCAGTACGAGCCCGCGCGCAAAAAGCTCCAGGCCGCCAGCGCATCCATGCCCGCCCACGGCCAAGCCATCCCCGCGCAATACGCCGGGAAATCGAAAGGGGTGCCAATCCCTAAGTGGTAGCCACCCGCGCGCGCCGCGACTCTTGCCTCGCGTAAGTCCAATCACACCCAACGCCATCGCCACCAATCCATATTCATACGAACTCGGACACTGGGATTCTTCTTGAAGATCTTCCGGTGGATGGCAGCACGATGATTACCAGGAATTACAGAGTCCGCGGCGCTGAGATCGCGGGTATTCGAGGCGCGTGACAACTGACCGGCGAAAGTGGGTGTGGCGGAAAATCCGGAAAGCGCCTCCTCCTTGCGCGACTCGCACCCTGAGACGTTATCCTGTAGTGAGTACTTGACCCGAGGAACCAGATGATCAAACTCAAAGTGAATGGTCGCAACCGCCAGTTCGACGGCGACCCCGACATGCCGTTGCTGTGGTATCTCCGCGACCTGCTCGAAATGACAGGAACCAAATATGGATGCGGTCAGGGCCTCTGCGGAGCCTGCACCGTCCACGTCGGAGGCACAGCCACGCGGAGTTGTGTCACACCCATGAAGTCCGCCGCCGGCAAGAACATCCTCACCATCGAAGGACTTGCCGCCAAGGCCGATCATCCCGTCCAGCGAGCGTGGAAGCAGTGTAACGTTCCGCAATGCGGCTATTGCCAGAGCGGGCAGATCATGCAGGCCGCGTCGTTGCTCAAGGTGAAGCCGAAGCCATCCGATCGCGAGATCGACGACGCAATGCAGGGCAACATCTGCCGCTGCGGAACGTATCAGCGCATCCGGGAAGCAATCAAGCTCGCGGCGGGCGTCAAAACCTCGGAGGTGAAGGCATGAACCGCGTTCAACTCGAAAGCCGCAGAGGATTTCTCGGCAAGGTATTTTCCGCCGGTGCATTCGTCCTTAGTGCGAAGTTGGCGCCCGTCGAGGCCTTCGGCGCCGAGGCCGATAACGCGGCTTGGCATCCCAGCGTTTACTTTGGATTGCAGCCAGATGGCGCGGCCATCATCGTCTCTCACCGTTCCGAAATGGGTACCGGCATCCGCAGTGTGTTGCCCACCGTTCTTGCCGAAGAACTCGATCTTGATTGGAACCGCGTGAAGATCGAACAGGCGATCGGCGACCCGAAATATGGCTCGCAGAATACCGACGGCTCGTGCTCAATCCGCGATTTCTACGACGCTTTGAGCGAAGCCGGAGCAAGCGCGCGCCTGATGCTCGAACGCGCCGCCGCCGCGAAGTGGGGTGTCCCGGCATCGGAATGCCAGGGCCGTATGCATGAAGTGACTCACAAGACGAGCGGCCGGAAACTCGGCTATGGCGAACTCGCTGCCCTTGCCGCGAAGCAACCCGTGCCGAAGAAGGAAGAACTGACGTTCAAGCCCGCCTCGGAGTACCGTTTCATCGGGAAGGAATTGCCGACCATCGACCGCGACGATCTTTGCGCGGGCAAGGGCACGTTCGGTATGGACGCCCGCGTACCGGGCATGGTCTACGCGTCAATCGAACGCTCACCCGTGTTTGGCGGCAAGCTGAAATCATTCGACGACAAGGCCGCTCGGGCCGTGAAGGGCGTGATTCAAACGGCCGTGATCGATGCCTTCACGCCGCCGCACCTGTTTCAGGCGCTCGGGGGCGTTGCCGTTATCGCCGATAACACGTGGTCCGCGATGCAGGGCCGCAAGAAGCTTAAGGTCGAGTGGGACCTCGGGGAGAATGCCTCGTTCGATTCGGCCGCGTACAAAAAGTCGCTGCAAGACGCCGCGCGCAAGCCTCAAAAAGCGGTGAGCGTCGTGGGCGATGTGAACGCCGAATTTGCGCGCGGGCTAAAGACGCACGAAGCGGAATACTACGTTCCGATGCTCTCGCACGCGCCAATGGAGCCGCCAGCCGCGGTAGCCGTATTCAAGGACGGTAAAGTCACGGCGTGGGCCGCGACGCAGAATCCGCAGGCCGTGCAGGAAGCCGTCTCGGCGGCGATGGGCATTGGCAAGACAGACGTCGTGTGCAACGTGACGCTGCTCGGC
>SXGT01068603.1_pt1 | contig 15367 bp, 10 predicted proteins | sample 3176221 | NCBI WGS metagenome assembly SXGT01 (sample SAMN11356862, study PRJNA531348) | freshwater metagenome | isolation source: freshwater sample F1-120 | place: China: Fuxian Lake, Yuxi | collected 2017-12-25
AACCCATTCATATGACTCGCTTGCACGATTTCTATCAGCAGACAAGCCGATAACATAATCGCCAGCTCCAGATTTTTGGGCATAACCAGTAGTCGCATTAAGGCTTACGCACATACCGGCCTCAATTACTGTTGCTGCTGCAATTGGATATTGAGTTGTTACAACTCTAAAGCATGGTATAATCATTTTCATTTTCTCCTATTTGGTTTTTATTATATTCACAACTTTTGTTGTAGAATCCTTTTTTTATTTTTTAATTTATTTTGGTTCTGATGGAACATAATCTTCAAAATCTTGCATCTTTTGTCCAAGAGTTGTTCCAGACATCAGGATGCTTTTCAGATCATCAGCAGAAGCGTTTTTCTTGAATCTTGCTTCTTCCTGAATAACAATCCCGGTAACCAGTCCATCATCAATTTTTGCATTAGCAGCGGAAGCCTGAATAGTTCTGGTCATTTCTTCTTTTGCTTCTTGAACTGTTTTAAGCTCTTCGATGGCAGTCTGGATAGCTTCTACGCTCATTTTTTCTGCTGTGTTTTCAACGAGTTCGTTGAATGTTTCGGCATTAGCGTATTTGCTTGGATTCAATTTAAGCAAAGCGATTCCATAAGAAATAGATTCTTTAATTCTAGCTTGCTTGATTTTTAAAGCTGTGATTTCTTTATCTTTTTCAGCCAAGACGGTTTTCAGTTTAGAGGCAGCTTTCTTGTCTTTCTTTTCCTCTTTCTCTTCTTCGTCATCTTCTTCGGCATCGCCACTCTTGCCATCTAACCACGGTGGTTTGTTTCCTTTCTTTTCTTTCTTCTCATCCTTCTCATCATCTTTATCTTCTTCTTTACCATCATCGTCTTTTTTATCTTTCTTCAACCAAGGCGGTTGTTCTCCGGCGGTTGTAGTAAGACCGAGATTCTGATAAATGCTTTGATCGGACTTAAATTGGATTTCTGTTCCAGCGGCATGGTTCATTTCGCTTCCGGCTTTTTCTGGGCTCTTAGCGGCGGTAAAATCCTGAACATAGCTGTCTGGGTTTCCAGAGGTAGCTGAATCGGCTTCTTCTTTTTCAAAGGTTGTTTTTTCTCTGCCTTCGAGGCCGGAATTACCTTTGGATCTTGGGACTACTTCCGTATGGAGGTCTTCGCCACCATTCCCTCTTTGATATTCCTTTGTTCTAACCTCTTTTGGGGTTTTGACATCGGGACGATCTTTAGAAACAGCATCAGTTTCGGGAGCAGCTTTAGATTTGTCTCTTGGGACTTTAGTATCTTTGGCTTTCTGAGTTCCATCAACAGGTTCTGTTTTGTTCGTACTTTGCTGGGCAAAGACAGTTTTCTTAACCTGTTTGGTGGCATATTTGCCATAAACACAACCGTCCTTTGGGTCGAATTTTACTTGCTGCAATTGTTCGCCCTTATAGGATGCTGGAAGCAAAGAAGCGAGATATGCGCTGTTTTCTTCCTTACTAGCTTTACGGACTTTTCCATCCCCTTCGTAAACGAGAACTGTTCCGTTTGAGAACATTGAGGTTTTGATGGTATCAGACATGTTTTATTTCTCCTATTTGGTGTTTCATTTTGTTTTATTCTCAAGATTCTTTTGGAATCCCTTTAGTTATTTAACTAGCATTTACTCTGAAAACTTTTCCAGACTCCAAATCGGTTACGAAGAAAAACCCATCTTCTTTGGCGACATCGCTGGCTTCGAGTTTTGTTGCATCCAGTCCTTTGGAAGCAGCGATTTTCTTGATAGCGTCTTCTTTGGAAGCGACAAGGGATTCTTGTCCTTCTAGTGCTTTTTGTTTTCTTCTACCTTTCATGATCATTTTTTCTTTTCCGGTAATATCATCTACATCTAAGATTCTAAAACGAGCACCGGGTTCTACTAGTTTTGTAATTTCTAATTTAATTCTTTCGATAGCATCTTTTTTTTCCACTTCAGATTCATAAAACAAATTTGCGACTTCCAAAAAATCTTTGGTTGAAACGGAATTTCCGATTTCGGTTCCATCTGGATTAACTCCGGTTTCTTCAATCCCAAAATTTGTCTCTTCAGCTTTCAAAATAATTGCTCCAGTTTTTTCTTCTGGCATCATATTTTCTTCATCTTCGAAATCGAAAGCCATTTTGAAAACTTTGCCGGATTTTATATCTTTTACATAAGCGACTTTGTTTTTAATTGCTATTTTTATTTTTTTTTCATCCAAATTTTTAGAAGATGTAATCTTCTTAATCGCCTTAGCAGCGGCTACAGCATGATTGTCTTCATTGCCAGCTGGTGTTGGGGCGATCTGATTATCTTTCTGGAATTCCTGGACATACGTATCTGGTTTCCCGGATGTTTGTTTTGGCCCAGATTCTTGATCGAACTTTGGTTTCTTTCCGCCAATACCATCTCCAGATCCATCACGAGGAACTACGTCACTATGAAGATTTGTTGCTTCTGGCCCAACGGCATACCCCTTATTACGGACTTCGGTTGGGTTATTGACATCTTTTCTCTTAACATCGATCTCTGGTTTGGCTTTAGCTTTGTTTCTTGGGACATTCAGCTTTTCTTCTCCACTGTCTTTCTGAACAGCATCAGTTGGTTCAAGCTGAGCTGGTGCCTTTTGAGCTTTTACTTTCTTAGCAATTTTGATTTTGATTTTCTTATTGCCAGCAATAAGCTCTTGTTCGATTGGTTCTCCACCGCTGTTTTCAAGATGGGATTCTAATTCTTCTAATATAGCAGGAATTTGATCTACTGCAAACCCTGCTTGTGTAAGGGCTTGTTCAAGATTAGCTTTATCTGTCTCATCCATTCCGCCTAAGAAAGCTTCTCCGGTTGCCATTTCAGAAGCCATTGGATCATCCAAATCTTCTACACTTTCAATTGGATCTTCTTCATAACCATCGTCTTCCATAATTGGATCAGCAGCGTTTAAGTCCTCTTCCATTGGTTCATCTTCCATTTCAAGGCTTGGAATCATCTGACCAACAGCTTGCTTTAATGCGTTTTTCATAGAAGCTGATTTTGGTTTAATAACTTCGACACCTCTATCAGCTCCTTTAACAACGTCTTCTTTAGCAATAACACTTCCAGCTGCGGTTCCCTTCATTTTCTTAGCTTCATTTTTATGACTGGTTGTATGAACTTCGACAGACCCATCTTCAACAATTCCATCCTCTTTTCTACGTGGGACATCAGCTTCGGTATCCAGAGGCATTCCCATAGCAAGAGCTAATTTATACATATCCAAATTAGCGCCACCGGATCTATTGGAACTCATAACTGTATCGCCTCTTAGAAGTTCTGAAGTCTTTTTAGCTTCAATTCTGGCTTGTTCTGGAGTAAGCATTGTGCTTTCAGCAGCCATTTCTTCTTCTGCGGCATCCATTTGGGTTCCATCAGTGAAGAATTCCTGAAGAATTTTATCACCATCAGTTTCTTCTATTCCTTCTTCCATTTCTGGTTCGTCATCAGTTTCTTCCTGAATAATAACTTCTTCGATATCATCAGGAATGTTGCTGACGTTTTCTTCTTCGCCAGATTCGACATCGCCAACACTTAGAGAAAATTCTCCGTCATTTCCAGCGCTATCTTTGAATTTGACAACAACTTCTGTTACTTCCTGGACATCATCAAGGTCTTCTGTTCCTTCTCCGGCTTCCTCGGATTCCTCGCTTTCGAATTCAGTATCGTCTTCATCTTCATCACTTTCGAATTCGGTGAAATCTACTTCTTCGGGAAGATCTTCGGTAACTTCTTCGATAGCCTCTTCTTCATCCGATTCGTTATCTTCATGTTCGTCGGATTCGTTATCTTCATGCTCTTTTTCTTCTTCGTCATCTTCTCCATCATTGTCTTCAAGAAGAGCATGTTTCTTTATAATAGCTTGTTTAATAGAAGCGCAAATTTCCATAGCGTCTTCATCAGCAAAACCCGTAGCAATTTGGTCACTCATGCAAGCGAGCATTGGGTTTTCATCTTCAGTCGCAGAAGCGATTTTAACCAGTTTATTTCTTGATGAAAGAATCTGATGCAAAGCAGCTCTTACTTCTTCGCAGTCTTCGCATTCAGCTGTAATTCCCTTTCCACCCTTAACTCCGTTTGGATATACTTTTTCTTGATTCGCAAGAGTAAGGTTTGGTTGCCATGTCATTACGACATCGAGTTTATCATTATGGCTCTTTGCTTTAACGTTAGACTTGCAACCGCAAGAAACACAGGTTCCTTCACTTTCTTTGAAAGCAACTTTGTAAGAACCGCACTGTGGGCAGATTGTTCCAATTGGGCCAGGAACGCCAACAGTTCTCTTTTTCCCTTTGCTAACAAACGTCAATGGGTTAGCCTGTAAAACGAAACGCAAAGCGGCTGTTCTGAGCCAGTTATTGGAATGAGCGCCCATTCCAGGCATTTCGGCTGGCATTGGATTAGCGGCTGGAGGAGCAGGAGTAGCGGCAGCTGGTTCAGTATTCAATGTGTCGTTGATATCTTCTCCCTCTCCCTCTGGCATTTCACCTTCAGCGTCTTCCCCTTCGTCTCCAATTCCGACTCCAACGAGTTTCTCTGGATTCATGACGCTTAAATTAACTTCAACGTCGTAATTCAGACCGCAAGAATTGCAGTGATATTTTCCTTCCATAACATCAACGTCATCGCTCTTGCATCCTGGGCAAATAGATCCGAATGGAACTGCTTCGCCGGATTCGGTTTCTTCTTCATCTCCCATATCTTCTCCCATATCCATATCAGGAGCAGGAGGGGTTCCACCAAGGTCTTCGAGACCACCAGGAGCAGCAGCCCCTGGAGGGTAAGCCAACCCCAACTCCTGAACCCCATCCTTTGCACTGGCTGACCGTTGCGGCGGTTGATACACTCGCCCCGACACGGCTCGGCCGTATTCGCACGCATCAACCTCCCAATCGGAGACGTTAAGTGAGCAACGCGTCCTCTCCCGGTACATCCTCCGGCCTCAACGAAAAGATACTCTTCTGGGCCAGCTTCTTTACCCTGATCGCAGCCGGCATCGGGTTCTCCGTTCGCGGGTTCATCCTGAAGGACTGGGGCAACCAGTTCGGGTTCACGCAAAGCGAACTCGGCTCGATCACCGGCGGCGGGCTTGTCGGCTTCGGCATCGCCATCATCTTCTTCAGCTTCTGCGCCGACCAGTTCGGTTATGGCAAGTTGATGATGGTCGCATTCGCATTGCACGCGTCGAGCGCGATCGTGACGTTCGCCGCCACGCCGATATACGCCGCCTACGGCAAGGAAGGCGCGTACTGGTGCCTCTACATCGGGATGTGGCTATTCGCGCTGGGCAACGGCACCTGCGAGGCGGTGATTAACCCGCTGACTGCGACGCTGTTCCCCAAGCGCAAAACACACTGGCTGAATATCCTGCACGCTGGCTGGCCACTTGGCCTGATCCTCGGCGCCCTCATCGTGTTGGGCTTCAAGCAGGCGGCACCGGATGTCCGGTGGGAGATCAAACTCGGCGTGTTTCTGGTGCCGGTGATACTGTACGGCATCATGATGTTTAACCGGCCGTTCCCGCACTCGGAAGCGAAGACTTCTGGTGTGTCGCTCGGCACAACAATGATCACCATCCTGTCACCGATCCTGCTATTCCTGTTCGTGATGCACGCTCTCGTCGGATACGTCGAACTCGGCACAGACAGTTGGATCGGGAACATCACCGAGCGAGTCCTCGCGGACGAGACGAAGGCACTGGTCGCGTTCATCTGGACGAACTTGCTCATGTTCACCCTACGATTCTTTGCCGGGCCGATCGTGGAGCGCATCAACCCAATCGGGTTGCTGTTCGTCAGCGCGATGCTCGGTACAGCGGGGCTGTTCATGCTCGGTAAGGACTTCACCAACGCCACGTGGCCATGGATGTTCGCGGTCACGATCTACGGTCTCGGCAAAACGTTCTACTGGCCAACGCTGCTGGGCACGATCTCGGAACGGTTCCCGAAGGGTGGCGCGCTCGCACTCGGTCTGAGCGGCGGCATCGGGATGGTGTCGGCCGGTATCCTCGGCGGGCCCGGCATAGGGTACAAGCAGGACTACTTCGCGGTTCAGAAGACGAAGGAAATCGCCCCGGCAACCTACGAACGGTACAAAGCGCCGAACCCGTCCGGGTTCCCGGTGTTCTCGAACCTCGCGCCCGAAACGCTGCCAAAGGTCGCGGGCCTCGACAACGCGAAGCTGAAAGTGTTCGATGACTGGGGCGGTGTGATCGACGACGCGGGCAAGCGCAAGACCGGCATGAAAACCACACTGGAGGCCGATCTGGAAACAGTCGCGAAGCTAGAATCGGAGAGCAAGCCGGTCGGGCCTGAGTTGAAGGAGAGCCTGAACAAACTCAAGGAGTGGTGGGACAAGGACGGACAAGCGAACTACGCGACCGACAAATCGAAACTGGGTGAGGCGCGACTTTACGGCGCCAAGCAAGCGCTGCTCTACACGGCAATCGTGCCAGCGGTTCTCGCGGTCGGGTTCCTGTTGCTGATCCTCTACTTCATGATGAGCGGCGGTTACAAGCAAGTTCACCTCGAAGGCGAGAAGCCAAGTAGGCCCACTGGCGGCGCGCCCGCCGAAGACTGGGGCAAGTGACGTGTTTCCGCCGCTTGCGGCGTCGCGGACAATCCGCAACGCCGCAAGCCTGATCGCAGTTCCCCTTGTCTCTTTGGCCCTCCGCCGATGAAATAGCGGCGTGATGCTCACCGACACGCAGACCGGCACGCGCACCTTCACATTCCTCGGCACCGGCACGTCGATGGGCGTGCCGATGCTCGGTTGCGATTGCCACGTCTGCACGTCCACCAACCCAAAGAACCACCGCTACCGCTGCTCCGTGCTGATCGGCACGCCCGCCGGTAACATCCTCATCGACACCACTCCCGAACTGCGGCTTCAGTTACTTCGCGAAAACGTCAAACTCGTCAACGCAGTCGTGTACACGCACTACCACGTCGATCACCTGTTCGGACTCGACGATCTCCGCATCTTCCCCGTCCACCTGAACGGTCCGTTGCCGATGTACTGCACCGACGAGGTGGAAACCGTCATCCGTCAAGCGTTCGCCTACGTCTTCGCGCCGGGGAGCGAAGACGTACCGATAGGAATGCTCCCTCGACTCGAACTGCTCCGCATCGACGACCGCCCGTTCGACGTACTCGGCCAACGGTTCACGCCGATCCCGCTCGTTCACGGGCGGTTCAACGTGTTCGGCTTCCGGATCGGGAACGTGGCGTACTGCACCGACGTGAGTAGGATCCCTGACCGGAGTTGGCCACTGTTAGAAGGCCTGGATGTGTTCGTGATTGATGCGCTGCGACAGAACAAGCCGCACCCGTCGCACTTCAGCGTCGAGCAGGCACTCGAAGCCATCGACCGCGTGAAGCCGCGCCGGGCCTACCTCACGCACATGGCGCACTCACTGGAGTATGCCGAACTGATGCGCACCTTGCCCAGGGGCGTCGAACCTGCTTACGATGGGCTGAAGTTTACGTTCTAGCTCCCCCGTTTCGCGCCGATCCCGGAGGGATCGCATGACCTCTCCTCCCGCCGAACTCGTCGCGCAACTCCAGCAGTTGGGGCAGGGTCACGTCCTCCTCGACTGGGAAGCACTCGACAACGACTCGCGCGCGGCTCTGGTTCAGCAACTCGCGGCCATCGACTTCGTACAACTGGAGACCCTGCGGAAGGACGCGAGCGCTCCGGCCGCGATACCGGAACGGTTCACGCCGATCCCGGTCACACCCGCGACGTTCACGGCGGAAGAGAAGGCACGCGGCGCGGACGCACTCCGGCGCGGCAAGGTGGCGGCGTTGCTCGTCGCCGGCGGGCAGGGGTCGCGACTCGGCTCGCTCCAGCCGAAGGGCCTGTTCCCGGCCGCGCCGCTTTCCGCCGTGTCGCTGTATCAACTCCATGCGGAGAAAGTGTTCGCCATCAGTTGCCGCTACCAACACGCGGTTCCCTTCCTGGTTATGACCAGCCCGGCGACCGACCTTCCAACGCGTGGGTTTTTCGCGGAACACGAACACCTCAACTTCGCACCAGATCAAGTGAAGTTCTTCCAGCAAGGAACGATGCCCGCGGTGTGCCCTCTCAGTGGGCGGCTGTTGATGGACGCGCCCGGCAAGTTGTTCCTCAGCCCGAACGGGCACGGCGGCGTACTCACCGCGCTCGCGGAGAGTGGACTCCTGAGCGAACTCGTCGCACGCGGCGTAGAACACGTCTTCTACTTCCAGGTGGACAACCCGTTGGTGAAGGTGTGCGACCCCGGCTTCATCGGACGGCACCTCGCGGCCGAATCGGAAGCGTCGTCGAAGGTGATTGCGAAGGAACAGCCCGACGAAAAAGTCGGCGTGCTGGTGGCAGTGAATGGCCACTGTTCGATCATCGAATACACGCTACTGCCGAAGGAAATCGCCGAGGAGCGCGATGCGAGCGGCGCACTCCGATTCCGCGCCGGCAGTCCGGCGATTCACCTGTTCAGCGTCGGGTTTCTGGAGCGAGTGACCCGCGCAGCCGCCAGGGCGCTGCCTTACCGCACGGCGCTGAAATCGGTCTCGCATTACGACCCGCATACGCACCAGATGGTTCCGGCCACGCCCGCGAGCAAACCGAACGCGGTGAAGTTCGAGCGGTTCATATTCGACGCGCTGCCGCACGCCGAGCGGTGGATGGCGGTCGAAACGCTGCGCGACGAGGAGTTCGCCCCGATCAAGAACGCGACCGGGCCGGACTCGCCCGAAACATCTGCCGTCGCGCAACTCGTGCTCTACGCCCAGTGGCTGGCGCGGGCCGGGGTTGAAACGAACGGCAACCTGGTCGAGATATCGCCGCTGTTCGCACTCGACGCGGACGAACTCGCGGCGAAGGCCCCACGCCTCCCCGCGATCACCGGGCAAACGATCCTGAACTAAATCGCTCAGAGGAACGGAACTCCACATGCTCCACGCGATGATAATGGCCGGCGGTGGCGGAACGCGGTTCTGGCCCCGGAGCCGCGTCAAGCGGCCGAAACAGTTCCTCACCTTCAGCGGCGATCGCACGCTGCTGCAGAGCACGGTCGATCGCGTGTCGGCGCAGATTCCGCCGGAGCGGACGTGGGTCATCACCGGTGAGCAGTACGCCGCGGAAACCGCGGTGCAACTTCCCGAACTCGCGCACGACCACATTATCGGCGAGCCGGAAGGCCGCGACACCGCGCCCTGCGTGGGCCTCGGTGCGGCGATCATTGGTAAGGCCGACCCGGACGCGACTATCGTCGTGATGCCTGCGGATCACGTCATCGAACCCGAGCAGGAGTTCCGACGCGCGCTCCACGCGGCCGAACAGTTCGTCGCGGACATGCCCGACAAGCTCGTCACGTTCGGCATCCGTCCGACATTCCCTTCCACGGGTTACGGGTACATCAAGCACGGCGAACCGGCAGGCACGCGGCAGGGTGTGACCGCGTCGCGAGTGCAGGCGTTCGAGGAAAAGCCCCCGTTCCCACGGGCTGAACAGTTCGTCGCGAGTGGCGAGTACGCCTGGAACAGCGGCATCTTCGTCTGGAAGCCGGCTTCAATCTTGAACGAACTCCGGATGCGCAGGCCAGAGATACACAGCGTTGTGACTCGCATCGCCGCCGCGTGGGGCACCGCGGTCTGGCACGAGGTGTTTCATGCGTTCTACCACCAAGCACAGAAGATCAGCATCGACAAGTCGGTGATGCAGGATGCCGCGGCCGACGGGAACGTACTCGTGCTGAACGCACCGTATACGTGGGACGACGTGGGCAGTTGGCTCGCGCTCGAACGCCGCAACCCGCAGGACGCGGACCACAACACAGTTCAAGCGAACCACTGCGGCATCGACACGAGCAAGTGCGTGATCGTCGGTGACCCGAAGATGCTCATCGCTACCTATGGCGCGAACAACCTGGTCATCATCCAGGACGGCAACGCGATCCTTGTGGCCGACCGCAAGCACGAAGACAAGGTAAAGGAGATCGTCGAGGCGCTCAAGAAGTCCGGTCGCGGGGAGTACACGTGAGCGAAGAGAAAGTACCTCTCCCGCCAACTCCCTCCCCTACGAAGGGTGGGGGAGAAGAACCAAGAACCGAGGACGCCGCGCCGCCTTCGGTTTTAGGCCCCTCCCTTCTTAGGGGAGGGGTTGGGGAGGGGTCGCTTCCCCCCCGCGGCTCCCTCCTCGGCATCGACTACGGCACGAAGCGCATCGGGTTGTCCGAATGCGACCCGGACCGGGTCATCGCGTCGCCGCTGGGCACCGAATTCAACAGCATCGGGAAAGAAATTTTCTTCACAGAGTTGATCGCGCGATCGAAGTTCGTGGGAATCGTGGTCGGCCTGCCACTGCACGCGAACGGTGAGGAAAGCCCGATGTCGCGCGAGGCAAGGGCGTTCGCGCGCTGGCTCGCTGACCTCACGAAACTGCCCGTCGTCATGTGGGACGAACGATTCACTTCATCGGCTGCGGAGGACGCACTCCGCGAAGCTAAACTGACCATGAAGAAGCGCAAAGCGAAGGTGGATCGTGTCGCGGCGCAGATGATCCTGCAAGGGTTTCTTGACGCAGGGTGCCCGGCAGGCGGGAGCGATGCGGTCCCACTCGAAGAACCCCTGCTGCCGGGTGCGGAGCCGGGTTGAAAACACGTCGCAGTTTGCCTAGATTATCTCGAACCGGGTGGTAGCACCTCTCGCCACCCTTCGCACCTACTGGCAGAGGATGCCTCGATGGCCCGCCGATCCATCCGTTCGTTCACCGTTTTGCCCCAACTCCCCGACCGGCTCAGACCGCTCCAATCGCTTGCTTATAACCTGTGGTGGTCCTGGAACGCGGACGCAGTCGCGCTGTTCCGCCGTGTGAACCCGGACCTGTTCGAGGCGCTCGACCACAGCCCCATCCGCCTGCTCGGTTCCACCGACCAGACCCGCTACGAGGAACTCGAACGCGATGGCGGGTTCCTCGCTCACATGGACCGCGTCTCCGCGGCGCTGGACCACTACCTGAAAGCACCCACGTGGTATCAGGAACGGCACGCGGGCGATGAGGCTCGCATCGGCTACTTCTCCGCCGAGTTCGGGATTCACGAGAGCGTCCCCGTTTATTCGGGCGGTCTGGGCGTCCTCGCTGGGGATCACCTCAAGAGCGCCAGCGATCTTGGCCTTCCACTCATGGGCATCACGCTCATGTACCGCGAGGGGTACTTCCGCCAGTACTTGAACGTGGACGGCTGGCAACAAGAGCGGTACCCCGAGAACGACTTCTTCACACTGCCTCTGACGCCCGAACTCGACTCCAGCGGGAACCCGCTCATCGTCCTGGCGCCGTTGCCGGGGCGGGAAGTCGCGATCCGCGTCTGGCACATTCAGGTGGGCCGCGTCCCGCTCTACCTGCTCGACGCGAACATCCCGCAGAACAAGCCTGAAGACCGCGCGATCACGTCGCAACTCTACGGTGGTGACCAGCACACACGAATCCAACAGGAAATCATCCTCGGCATCGGCGGCATCCGCGCCCTGCGTGCGATGGGTAAGATGCCAACTGTGTGCCACATGAACGAGGGACACGCCGCGTTCACCGGTCTGGAACGTATCCGGCTCCTGATCGAAGAACACGGGTTGGACTTCGCGACCGCGTACGAAGCGGTGAAGGCCGGGACATGTTTCACCACGCACACACCGGTCCCCGCGGGCAACGACTCGTTCCCAGTTCAGATGGCTGAGCAATACCTCGGCGGCTACATGGCCAGGATGGGCATGGATCGAGCCGCGCTCGTGAGCCTCGGCCGGCAGCACTCGATCAACGAGCAGGAACCGTTCGGGATGACGGTCCTGGCGCTCAAACTAGCGAACGTGTCCAACGGCGTGAGCAAGTTGCACGGTAGTGTGTCGCGCCGGATGTGGAAAGAATTGTGGCCAGAGTTGCCCACGGGTGAAGTGCCGATCACAAGCATCACCAACGGTGTCCACACACAGAGTTGGCTCGCACCCGAGTTCGCGCAACTCTATGACCGCTACCTCGGCATCCAGTGGGAGGAGCGACCGACGGACTTCGCCATCTGGAAGCGGGTCGAACACATCCCCGACGGCGAACTGTGGCGCACGCATGAGCGCGGGCGTGAGCGACTCGTCGCGCTGGCCCGCTCGCGTCTGCGAGCACAACTGAAACGTCGCGGGTCGCCCCCGGCGGAAGTGGACAACGCCGACGAAGTACTCGATCCCGACGCGTTGACAATCGGGTTCGCGCGGCGATTTGCGACGTACAAGCGTGGCGACCTGATATTCCGCAACGCGGAGCGCATCGAGGCGCTGGTGAACAGTAAGGACCGCCCGGTGCAGTTCATCTTCGCGGGCAAGGCACACCCGCAAGACCGCGGCGGCAAGGAACTGATCCAGCGCGTTGTCCAGCAGTCACGCAAACCGGAGTTCCGCAAGCGCGTCGTGTTCATCGAAGACTACGACATGAGCGTCGCGCGGTCTCTCGTGCAAGGCGTAGACGTCTGGCTGAACAACCCGCGGCGCCCACTCGAAGCCTCCGGTACCAGCGGCATGAAGATCTGCGGCAACGGTGGCTTGAACCTCAGCATCCTCGACGGCTGGTGGATCGAGGGGTACGACGGCGACAACGGCTGGGCAATCGGTGCAGGCGAAGAGTACACGGACCTCGCCTATCAGGACGAGATCGAGAGCCGCGCGCTACTCGACCTTCTCGAGCAGGACATCGCACCGACGTTTTACAAACGCGACGCGGGGGGACTCCCGCGAGAGTGGATCCGGCGCATGAAGCGGTCGATCACGAGCCTCGTCCCGGTGTTCAACACCAACCGCATGGTGGAGCAGTACACCGAACGGTGCTACGTGCCGAGCCACCGCCGCGCGACGAAGTTGAGTGCGAACCACCTGCAAGGCGCGAAGGAGTTGGCCGCGTGGCGCCGGCGCGTGACCGCAGACTGGGCGCAGGTGAAGATAGAGAACGTCGAGGCGCCGACCGGTGACGCACTGCGCGTGGGTGCGACGTTCCCGGTGAAGGTCCGTGTTCATCTTGGACCGTTTCGGTCGGACGAAGTCGAAGTGCAACTCTGCCATGGTGTACTCGACGCGATGGGTGACATCGTGGACCCGAAGACACTGCCGCTCGACTCGAACGGCACGACGGTCGGACCGAGCGTGATGTTCGCGGGTCAGGTGCCGTGCCGGGCAAGCGGTCACTTCGGGTTCGGCGTCCGCGTGCTGCCGAAGCACCTCAACCTGCCGCACCTGTTCGAACCCGGTCTGGTGACCTGGGGATGAACTCTGGGTAGTCGCAGCCTGGCAAGCGGCACGCGATAGCCCACGCTCGCGCAACACGGATACTCTGGATGCGTTCCCAGGTCGCGAAGGTGTGCCACTCGACAAGCGGCACCTACTTCAACACGCGGATCGGGTTACTCGCGGTTTCGCCCACAACGGTTGTCCACGCACGCACGTACCAGCGCGTGACCAGGCCATTGGTCACATAGGGGTCAGCGGTTGCGAACGCTTCCGCGGGTGCGGGCGAATCACATTGGAACAGCAGCACGGCCCCATTAGCGGGATCCGCGAGTGCTCCGCCTAGCACCAATTCCCCACGATCGACCGCCGCCCAAGCATACGCCAGATGCGCCGCGCGTAGTGGAGCACGCCGCTCAACATAGTCCGAAACAACGTCGTAAAAGAGCAAATAGTGCATCGCCCACCTGCCTAAACGGAACCACCAGCACGATTCGCCCGCCCGCCCAGTGCTGGTGGGAAAGTCACGCAGTTCTCGTCCCATCGTCGCGGAAGTGGTGCCGGTATTCCACTCGTTCCCAAACGTGGCCGCCCGGTCGCGGTTGGGAGCCAAACCGGTCATGAAGACCGGAGAAAAGGTCGCCCTCCACGGAAGGACATTCCAATGCGCACACCTTTCCTCGCGATCATCCTGGCCGCTGTCACGTCCACCGCCGTTGCCGGGTGCCGCTCGTCTGGTGCGAGCAGTTGCAGTTGCGGTCCCTAAGAGACGATCCAGCGTTAAGGCCACACGAGAGGTGATCTCGTGCGGATCCGCCCGGAACGCATTCGACCGCGACCGAACGGCTGTTCCAAAAGGTACGACAGGAAGAGAGCACCTTTTTCATCGCCTGTGCGTTGCGTACCCTCCTTGCGGCCAGGAACCGTGGAACCGAGGTGTGCTGTGCCACGAGAGCTATAATATGCGGTGAAAAAGCGTACCCGACTGCCCTTGTCGTGCGCGCGACTGCTGCTTATATCTGAAGTGGTAATTGATCCCCGATAGCTCAATGGTAGAGCGAGCGGCTGTTAACCGCTAGGTTCCTGGTTCGAGTCCAGGTCGGGGAGCTTTTGGTGTCCGGTTCGAGTTTCCGGGACCAACGGGTTGACAGAGAACGCCGAGAGTTCATACTCTCGGCGTTTCGCGTTTACGGCCTTTCCCGCCGAGGGTTTTCGATCTGCCCGCGCACCGCGCCGAACCTCTCCGTTTCGCGAGAGACGTTTCGGGGTCCGAGCGGAACCATCGCTGTTCCCGTCGGTGCCCGAAACTCTCGCGCCAAAACTCTCAGAGTCTCGGCTTACCACCTCCCGAAAAGTTACCAACCCGCTTCCTCTCGGTACGCCAATTCATCGGCTTACGAATAGCCGTGGGTGTGGACGCCTCGCCTCGGTCGTTTGGGGTTGACCGGATCGCGAGTCTGGTACATAATGCCTCCAGATTTATTTTTCTGGAGGCATTTTGAAATGCACGCCGAGACCACCGAACGAGACACCACGGACGTGCGGAAGGCCCGAGCCGCGTTCCGTCGGCACGGTGGCATTATGCGGATGGCCGAGGCCCTGCGCGAAGGAATCCACCGCCGAACGCTCTACGCCATGCGCGACGCGGGCCAAGTCGAAACGCTCGCGCGTGGGATGTTTCGCCTCGCGGACGCGGAACCGCTGGCCAACCCTGACCTCGTCACGGTTGCGGCCAAGGTACCGCACGGGGTCATCTACCTGATTTCCGCGCTGGCGTTCCACGAGATGACCACGCAAATCCCGCACGAGGTCTGCATCGCCGTTCCTCGCAACAGCGAACCGCCGCGACTCGATTACCCTCCCATCCGGGTGGTGCGGCTGAGTCCGGCTCCTTACGAGACCGGCATCGAGACGCACAAGCTCGACGGCGTGAACGTGAAGGTGTACAGCCGGGAGAAGACGCTGGCTGACTGCTTTAAGCATCGCAACGAGGTCGGCCTCGACACGGTGCTGGAAGCCGTCCGGATGTACAAGGCGCAAGGGCGGGTCGATGCCGATGCGATCCTGCGCCACGCCGCCGTCTGCCGCGTGGCGCAGGTCGCACGACCGTATCTGGAGGC
>SXGT01168632.1_pt1 | contig 15367 bp, 14 predicted proteins | sample 3176221 | NCBI WGS metagenome assembly SXGT01 (sample SAMN11356862, study PRJNA531348) | freshwater metagenome | isolation source: freshwater sample F1-120 | place: China: Fuxian Lake, Yuxi | collected 2017-12-25
ACGAGAACCAGGTCTACGTCCTGCCCAAGCACCTGGACGAGAAGGACGCGGCCCAGCACCTGGACAAGCTGGGCGCCAGGCTGACCGTGCTGAGCAAGGAGCAGTCCGACTACATCGGCGTGCCCACCGAGGGCCCGTTCAAGCCGGACCACTACCGCTACTGATCGCCCCACAGATCATGGAAAAGGCCCGTCCCTCGAAAGGGGGCGGGCCTTTTTTCTATGGTCGCGGCTCCGGCCTATTGCGGACGGGCGTGGACCACGATCTCCGTGCGCCGCCGCAGGGGCTCGGACAGGCCGCCGTCGGTGGTCGCCCCGGCATCGCCGCCCGCCGACAGGGTGAAGGTGGGGCTGGGCCAGCCGGCCTCGATCAGGGCGTCCGCCACCGCCCGCGCCCGCTGCTCGGACAGGGTCTGGTTGCTGGCGGAGTCGCCCGTCGAGCTGGCCAGGCCGATCACGTCCACGCCCTCGACCCGGCAGCCCTGCAGCCGCTCGCCGGTCAGGGCGATCAGCTCCTGCGCCGGCCGCGCGATGCGCGCCTGACCCTCGTCGAAATAGATGTCCAGCCGCTGCTCGGTGCAGCCCGCCGTGTCCGCGATCAGCCCGGACCGGTCCCACAGCCCGTTCGCGCCGCAGCCCGAAACCACCAGAGCCGCCACCGCCGCCGCCGCAATCCTGAAACGCATCATCTGTCCCCTCCCAAATCTTCCCCATGAAAAAGGGCGGCCCGCGTCGGGACCGCCCTTTCACCCGTTTCACCCGAAGGTCTGAAACAGCCTACCAGCGGACGCGCGTGCCATCTTCCCAATAGCACTCGGTCTGCCGGTTGTCGTAGCAGTAGTAGTACTGGCCGTTGGCGGCGCGATAGCGCTGCTGATTGTTGCGGTCCTGGGACGAACCCCGAATCGCGCCGACGGCGCCCCCGATGGCCGCACCGGCCACGGTGGCTTCGGTGTTGCCGCCGATGATCTGTCCTGCAGCCGCGCCGATAGCAGCGCCGATGGCGCCCTGGCGAACGGTCTGATTGGTGTTGCCGTACGGGTCGCTGGCGCAGGCGCTGGCCAGCAAGCCGGCTCCTGCAATCGCGATCATGATCTTTTTCATTGGATGTCCCTTCGGTCCGAGTAAGTCGCCCCCGAGGCGAGAACGCTGGATTACCGCTCCGGTTCCCTGACTATGATTGTGGTTAAGGTTGCGTTAAACATTTCATCAGGATCGTCTCAGGCGGTCCGGGGTGTTCTGCGGCGCGGCGACGCGGCGTGTTGAATAGGGGGCTTTTCATGCGTTTTTCCGAACCTGTCCGTATGGCTGACGACGATGGTGGCCCTGTCTGGGCGCGCAGCAAGCGTCGTCGCGGCGGTCCGCCGGTGGTGGGCTTCATCATCACCCTGCTGGCGTTGTTCGGCGCCCTGACGGCGGTCCTGGGCATCAAGGAGCGGTCCGTAGCCGAGGGTGGAGCCATGATCGACGGTTGGATCACGGCCGGTTGGGAGCAGATCAAGGACATCACCGGCCAAGCCGATGAGGCGACCGATGAGGCCCTTGCGGAAACCGCCGACGCCGCGGGCCGCGCCGGCGCCGCGCTCGGCGAGGGCGCTGAAGAGGCCGCCCAGGCGCTTCAGTCCGACTAAGTCTGGTTGGTCGGCGCGTCTGTCCGGCCATGCGCCGGAGTTGAAGCTGGAACGCGGGCGCGCGTCGGGCGTTCGGCCCGGATGACAGACACTTTGGGCGCGCCGCCCGAAAAGCAGTTGCCGGAAGACAGTGGGGCGACCGAGCGCCGCCCCATGACCTGCCACGCGCCGATCAAGCGCGTGGTGGTTCTGGTCAACCCCATGTCCGGCGGCGTCGGCGCCAATGCGGCGGCGGAAGCCCAGGATCTGATGGCGGGCTTCGCCTGTGAATCCGAGGTGGTGCTGCTGGAAGGCGAGGACATGGCCCGGACCATCGACAAGGTCCTGTCCGGCGACGCGGATCTCGTGGTGGTGCTGGCCGGCGACGGCACGGCCCGGGCCGTGGCGGCGCGCGCCGGCCCGGACGGGCCTCTGGTGGCGCCATTGCCGGGGGGGACCATGAACATGCTGCCCAAGGCGCTCTACGGCACGACGGACTGGAAGAAGGCGCTCAGCGTCATCCTCGAGGACGGCGAGCCGCAGTATGTGTCCGGGGGCGAGGTGGACGGCAACGCCTTCTACTGCGCCGCCATCCTGGGCGCGCCGGCCCTGTGGGCGCCAGCCCGCGAGGCGCTGCGCGGCGGCAAGTTGAAACTGGCCATGACCCATGCGCGCCGCGCCTGGCGTCGGGCGTTCTCGGGCCGCATCCGCTTCGACCTGGACGGTGGTCCGCACCAGCGGGCCGAGGCCCTGGTGCTGATCAGCCCGATGATCTCGCGCGCCCTTGAGGAGCCTGTGGGTCTGGAGGCCGCGGCCATGAATCCCCACGACGCATCCGATGCCTTCCGCCTGGCGGCCCACGCCCTGTTCGACGACTGGCGCCACGATCCGGCGGTCAAGACCAAGCCGGCCCGCCGGATTCGCGTCTCGGCGCGCTCCCGGGTCCCGGCGGTCCTGGACGGCGAGCCCATCCTGCTGCCGGCCGACAGTACGGTGAAGTTCCTGCCCAAGGCCTTCCGCGCCCTGGCCCCGCGCCCGCCCGCCGCCGAGGACACGGTTTGATGGCGCGATGCACGGCAACCAGCGCCTGATGGGCCGAGTCCTCCAGTTCTCCGACGTTCATTTCGGCCGTGAGCACGCGGACGCCGCCGCCGCTGCGGTGGACTACGCCCACGCCACCCCGAACGACCTGGTCCTGATCACCGGCGACATCACCCAGAACGGCTACAGGGTCGAGTTCGACGCCGCCGCGCGCTGGATCAAGGCCATGCCGGACCCGGTCTTCGTCACGGTCGGCAATCACGACGTGCCCTACTGGAACGTGCTGGACCGGCTGTTCTGGCCCTGGCGGCGGTTCGAGCGCGCCACGGGCCACCCGGCCCACGACCACGAGTTCCGCAGCGACGGCTTGATGGTCCGCGGCGTCACCACCGCGCGCGGCTGGCAGGCGCGGCTGAACTGGTCCAAGGGCGTCATCGACCTGGACCAGACCCGGCGCGCGGCCCAGGCCCTGCGCGATGCGCCCCGGAGCGCCCTGCGCATCCTGGCCTGTCACCATCCGCTGGTGGAGATGATCGGCACCCCCATGACCGGCGACGTCATCAGGGGCGAGGACGCGGCGCACATCTTCGCCGAGGCGGGCGTCGACCTCATCACAACCGGCCACACTCACCAGCCCTTCGCCCTGCCGCTGCAGGCGGGCGATCAATTCTCCTACGCCGTGGGATGCGGGACTTTGTCACACCGCGAGCGCGGCGCGCCCCCCAGTTTCAACCGCATCGACTGGAATGAAGACGTGGTCACCGTCACCGCCATGGCGTGGGAGAAGGGCGCCTTCGTCGACAGCCGCGCCTGGACTCTCCCCCGTCGCGGCGGGGCAAAATAAAAGGCCGCGGGAGCGATCCCGCGGCCTTCCTTGTGACGATTGGCGGTCGTCTAGACTCTCGGCCCTCGTCCTCGCAGCCCGCCCGCAACCAGGGCGATGACGAAGAGGATGATGGCGATGACGGCGATGAATTTGGCGATCTCGAACGAGAAGTTCGCGATGCCGCCAAAGCCCAGCACTGCGGCGATCAGGGCGATCACCAAGAAAATTATGGCCCAACGAATCATGGGTGGCGCCTCCGAAGCGGTTTTCAATTCAAAGGTCGCGACCTCGCGCCGGACCTGAGCTCTCAACGCTTCGCCAGCGTCACTGTTCCAATCAGCGACGCCGTCCGCGACTGCTCTCGGTGAAGGCCGCCGCGACCATGGAGGCCAGCGCCGGATTTCTCAGGAAGATCCATCCGCCGGCCAGCGCGGCCACGGTGGCCAGCACGGGCCTGTTGCGGAACAGGACGAAGGCCCGCTGCCCCAGACCCGCCGGTTCCTCCTCCTCCTCATCGTCGCCCTTCGCCTTGTTCAGGAAGGTCACGGCGATGATCAGCGCCCCAACGGCGGCGACCGCCGCCGTGATTGCGGCGGCCGCAGCGGCGGGAACCACCATCAGCAGCAGATAGAAGAGCGTCGCCCCCAGGGCCACGATGGCCACGAAGACGCAGGCGACGGCGATCGCCGCCGCCACCACTTTGTCGACCAACCCCTTGCCAGGCATCAGCGGCGCCGGCCGGCCCACAGAAGACCGAGCACCACGCCCACGCCGAGGGCGATGGCGGTGGACTGCACGGGACGCTCCTGAACGCGCTCGACCAGGGCGCGCTGCGCCTCGTCCAGCCGCTCGGCGGCGTCGTCATAATAGTCCCGGCCGCGAACGCGGGCCTGGTCGTAGTAGTCGCGGGCGCGTTCGCGCACCTCGTCAGACTTGGCCCGCACGCGGGCTTCGGTCTCGGCGGCGATCTCACGCAGACGGGCGCTTTCCTCGCGCGCGCCGACCTTGAGGTCGTCCTTGAGGGTCTTCAGGTCGTTCTTGATGTCTTCCCGGGCCTTTGTGGTGGCCATGATGCGCTCTCCGGCTAGCTTGGCGGTAAAATGAGAATAGGTACCCCGTCATCGCAACGCCAGAGGGGATGAGGGGTTCCGCCACAACGCCGGGCGACGTAAGGACGCAGGCATGACCTGGCTGTTCGATCCACCCGCCTCCGTCGCCCTGCCCATCCTCGGCCGTGATGCGCGCTTTCCCGTCCGCCGCATCCTGTGCGTGGGCCAGAACTACGCCGCCCACGCCCGCGAGATGGGCGCCGACCCCGCGCGCGAGGCGCCGTTCTTCTTCTCCAAGCCCCGCGACGCCCTGATCACCGGGGCGGACGTGCCGTTCCCCTCCGCCACGGACAACCTTCACCATGAGGTGGAGCTGGTCTGCGCCATCGGCGGCGAGGGCGCGGATCTCGCGCCCGGCGCGGCGGCGGACCTGATCATCGGCTGGGCAGTCGGCGTCGACCTGACCCGTCGCGACATCCAGGCCGAGGCCAAGTCCCGGGGTCGGCCCTGGGACGCGTCCAAGGGATTCGACCATTCCGCCCCGTGCGGCCCCCTGACCCTGGGCGCCCTGCCGAGCCCGGCCGGAGCCGTCGCCCTGACCGTGAACGGCCGGCCCCGCCAGTCCTCTCGCCTCGACCAGATGATCTGGAGCCCCGCAGAGGTGGTGGCCGAGGCCTCGCGCCTGTGGCGGCTCATGCCCGGCGACCTGATCTTCACCGGCACGCCCGAGGGCGTCGGCCCCGTCGTGCGCGGCGACCGGGTCGAGGCGACGATCGAGGGGCTGGCGCCCCTGGCCTTCACCCTGACCTGAAGAGGCCGATCATGATCCTGCACGGCTACTGGCGCTCGGGCACCTCCTACCGCACCCGCATCGCCCTGAACCTGAAGGGCCTGTCCTATGAGCAGGCGGGCGTCGATCTCCGGACCGGGGCCCAGAAGAGCGAAGCCTACCTTTCCATGAATCCCCAGGGCCTTGTCCCGGCGCTGGAGACGGACGGCGCGGTCCTGACGCAGAGCCCCGCCATCCTCGAGTGGCTGGAGGAGGCGCATCCCGAACCGCCGCTTCTGCCGACAGATGCGGTCGCGCGCTCTCAGGTGCGGGCCATGGCGGCGCTGGTGGCCTGCGACATCCATCCGCTGAACAATCTGCGGGTGCTCAAGGCGCTGCGCGAAACCTTCGGCGCCGATCAGGACGCCGTGGACGCCTGGGCCGGGCGCTGGATCATCGCTGGGTTCGAGGCCCTGGAGGCCCTGATCGCCCGTCACGGCGAGGGCTGGTGTTTCGGCGACGCGCCCACCCTGGCGGACTGTTGCCTGATCCCGCAGGTCTATTCGGCGCGGCGGTTCAGCACGCCGCTGGACGCCTTTCCCCGCATCCTGGCCATCGCGGAAAAGGCGGCGGCGCACCCCGCCTTTGAGGCCGCCCATCCGGATCGCCAGCCGGACGCCGACCCCTCGTAAACCCTGTCAGGTAAGGGTTTGTAAAACTTCCGATCAGCGCTCCTTAAGCTTTGTGGGCGCATGGTCCGTCCCGTGACGTTTCAGGCTAGAACACGGACCGGCGCCGGACCGGCGTCCAGGCTCGCCCTCAATGTGCTGGGGGCGCCCGCCCATGGGCCGGGCCCTGCCTCGCGCGAGGAGCAGGTGCGCGCCCTCCTGCGCACCGCCGCCGACGGCGGCGTCGGTCTGGTGGCCACCCGCCCGGTCAGCGACACCGAGCGCCTGCTGGGCCAATGCTGGCCCTTCCCCAGTCCATTCCGGGTGACCGTCAGCACCGTCTCGGCGGCCGAGGGGCTGGACCGGGTCGAGGCCCGCGCCCGCCGTTCTCTCGAACGCATGGGCCTGCCCCGCGGCGAGGCTGTCATGGTGTCGTCCGCCTCGGATCTGGCGGGCGCGGAAGGCCGTGCTCTCTGGGACCGGCTGGAGCGCCTGAGGGACATGGGCCTGTTCCGCCGCATCGGCGTGTGCGCCCGGGTCGAGGACGGCCCTGAGTTGCTGGCGCGTCGTTTCCGCCCCGACATCGTGGAGCTGCCATGCAATCTGCTGGACCAGCGCGCGGAGGTCTCCGGCCTCATCGAGGGTCTGGCCGCCCATGAGGTTTCGGTTCAGCTGCGCTCCATCTTCGCCGGCGGGGTGCTGTTCGCGCCCCGCGAGGATCTGCCCGCCCATCTGGTGCGCGCCGGTTCGGGCGTGTCCCGGGCCCGCCGCAGCCTGGCCGAGAGCCGGGTCGACCCCATGCAGGCCGCCCTGGCCTACGGCCTGATGCTGCCCGGGGTCGATACGGTGTCCGTCGGCGTGGCCTCAGCGGCCGAGCTGCGCGCCGTTCTGGCCGCCGCCCACGCCCCCGCGCCGGATCTGGACTGGTCCGCCCTCGCCCTGGACGACCCGGCGACGCTCAGCGCCGCCGGGCCCCTGGCGGTCAGTAGCGCAGCCTGATCCCCACGTAGCCGCTGCGGCCCGGCTCGCCGTAACCCAGCAGCCGCTGGTAATGCTCGTCGGCCAGGTTCTCGATCCGCGCCGTCAGGCTGACCTGCTCGTTCAGCGCCCAGGCCGCGTTCACATTGGCCGTGACGAAGCCGTCGCGCTCGCCCCCGGCATCCCCCATGTCGCCTTCGCCGCGCACGGTCAGGGCGCCGGACAGGCGGTTGCCGGTCCAGCCCAGCGTCACCGACCCGGAATGCTCCGGAACCCGCAGCAGCCGGGATCCGTCGGTCGCGTCCACCGCGTCGGTCCAGGCATAGGCGAGGCTGAGGTCGAACCCGGCCGGCAGCGCCGCGCGGCCTTCCACTTCAACCCCGTCGGTGCGGGTCTCGGCGATGTTGACGTAATAGCTGTTGAACCCGGGGTCCGTGACATAGGTGATCTGGTCCTGCACCTCGACGCGATAGACCGTCGCCCGGCCCTGGAACCGCCCGTCGCCCGACACCCAGCCGAGCGCCGCCTCGCGACTGTCGGCGTGCTCCGGACGCAGGACCGGAAAGGGCTCGCTCGAGAAGCAGAAGTCGCACACGGCCTGGCTGATGGTCGGGGTCTTGAAGCCCGTGCCCACAGCCCCCGACAGGATGACGCCGCCGCCGAGTTCATAGGCTGCCGACAGCCGCCCGGTGGTGGCGTCGCCGAAGTCCTCGGTGTCATCCCGGCGCAGACCCCCGCTCAGGGTGAGGCGACCCGACAGCTGAAACCGTCCCGTGGCGAAGGCCGAGGTGGTTGACAGTTCTTCGCTCAGCCCGCTGGACAGGGCGCCCGAGACGTCCTCGTGCTCCGCGCCGAAGGCGTAGTCGATCCGGCTGTCGGCCGAGACGCCCGAGGCCTGCCAGCGCAGGACCTGCCGATCGGCGTCGAACACCGAGGGAAAGGCGCTGACGGTCGCGCGCGAGATGTCCGAGGCCGAGACGCTGACCTGATGATCCAGACCCAGGGCCCGGGCGGTCAGGCGAGCGAAGCCGGACCACTGCTCGCTGGAGGTGGTGTCGTCGGTGTCGGCCAGGGCGTAGGTCGGCGCCGGGAAACCGTCCAGGTCGGTGTCGCTCTCGGACCAGCGCAGCCTGGCGTCGACGGTCACGGTCGGGCTGAAGGCGTAGCGGCCGTTGGCCCCCAGAGTGGTGCTGGTGAAGCCGTCGGCCTCGTCATTGCCGTCCGCCTCGTCGGCGGCCGAGATGCCGTCCGTGTCGAAATAGGAAGCGTAGGCCCCGACGGCGTAGCGTTCATTGGCCACGCCCGCCGACAGGCGGCCGCGCACGGTGTCGAACGATCCCGCCTCGGCTTCGGCGCGCAGGCCGTCCAGTTCGCGGGAGGTGAAGGCGATCACCCCGCCGATGGCGTCCGATCCCCACAGGGACGACTGCGGCCCCGACAGCACCTCGATGCGCTGGATGTCGCCCAGATCGAAACCGGCGAAATCGAAGGCGCCGTTGATCTCGGCCGGATCGTTGACGGGCACGCCGTCCACCAGAACCAGGGTCTTGCCCGGCGAAACCCCGCGTATGCGCAGCTGGGTCAGGCCGAAGGGCCCGCCCCGGGCGATGCTGAGCCCGGGCACGTCGGCCAGGATGTCGGCGGCGAAGACCGCGCCGCGCTGTTCGATCGTGTCTTCGTCGATGACGCGGGCGCCGGGGGTCTCGGCCACGATGGCCGGGATGCGGGTGGCCGTGATGATGACCGCGTCCACGTCGCTGGCGTCGTCGGCGAAAGCGGGCAGGGCGAACAGGGCCGCGGATGCGGCCGAGCACAGGATAAGGGAACGCCTCATGGGGCGATGCTCCGTCAAAAGCCCCCGCGCGGCGCGCGCGGCGACGTTCAAAAGCGACCAATCCGCCTGTCGAGAGACAGGACGGCGCCGGATCGGGTCGCTTCGACGGATCAGTCCCCGCGCCTCTGTCTGGTCCCGGACAGCGGACGAGCGACGTCGGCGGCCAGGTCTCCTGGCTTGCGGGTCACAGGCAAAGGGCGACCTGAAAAGTCGACCCGTCGTCCTCGCCTTCCCGGATCGCTCCAGTGGCGCCCTGCCCGAAGACAGGGAGCGGACGACGGCCTAACCGCCTACAGTTGCGGGCACAGCCGCGGTGTCTGACCGCGTTCCCTTAACCGCCTGCGGCGCTTGTGGCAGGCGCTCCCGGCTTGCGCAAGACGCATCAGGGTCTAGGGTTCAGGCCATGTCCACGCCCGTTCCCGAGCGCCGCATCGCCGAGCACAGCAACGTCGATGCGGCGATGTTCCGGGAACACATCCTGCCGGCGGCGCGCCCCGCGGTTCTGCGCGGCCTTGTCGCCCACTGGCCGGCGGTCCAGGCGGGGCTGAAATCGTCCGAAGCGCTGGCGGATCACATTCGCGGCTTCGACAACGGCGCCCCGGTCCGCTTCACCGAGGGTGCGCCCTCGATCCAGGGCCGCTTCTTCTACAACGAGGACCTCTCCGGCGTGAATTTCGAGCAGCGGGAAGGAACAGTCGGTTCGGTTCTGGACCGGCTGCTCACCCTGCAGGACGAGGCCGCCCCGCCCGCCGTGGCCATGCAGTCGACCCCGGAGCCCCAGGCCCTGCCCGGATTCGCCCGCGCCAATCCGTCGCCGCTGCTGGGCGAGGACGTGTTTCCGCGCCTGTGGATCGGCAACGCCGCCACGGTGCACACCCACCACGACCTGAACGACAACATCGCCTGCGCCGTGGCGGGCCGTCGGCGCTTCATCCTGTTTCCGCCCGACCAGACCCGAAACCTCTACATCGGACCCTTCGAGCGCACCCCGGCCGGGCCGCCGGTCAGCATGGCGTCGGTTGTGGAGCCGGATCTGGATCGCCACCCCCGCTTCACCGAGGCCTGGGCCGCCGCCGAGGTGGCCGATCTGGAGCCGGGCGACGCCCTGTTCATCCCCTATATGTGGTGGCACCACGTCCAGTCGCTGGACCGCTTCAGCGTGCTGGTGAACTACTGGTGGAACGAGGCCGAGGCGCCGACCGCGCCCATGGGCGCCCTGATCCACGCCATGCTGGCCGTCCGCGATCTGCCCCCATCCCAGCGCGAGGCGTGGCGGGCCATGTTCGAGGCTTTCGTGTTCGCGGCGGACGATCCACCCGGCGCCCACCTGCCCGAGGACAGGCGCGGCGTTCAGGGTCGCCTGTCGCCCGCAGCCGTGGCCCAGATGCGCCAAATTCTGGCCCGGACCCTGGCCGGCTGACATTCGTCCACGATCCCGTGGCGGCCAGGGCGTCGTGAGCCTTGAGGCCGACCGCGCGATCCTTCACCCTGCGCGCTTCATGAACGCCCCCGTCAAGCAGCCGACCGACGCCCGCCCGATCACGCCCGACCCGGGCGTGACCCCGGTCATGGCCCAGTTCCTGGACGCCAAGGCGAGGCACCCGGACTCCCTGCTGTTCTTCCGCATGGGCGACTTCTACGAGCTGTTCTTCGAGGATGCGCAGAAGGCGGCGGCGGCGCTGGGCATCACCCTGACCAAACGGGGCCTGCACAAGGGCGAGGACATCCCCATGGCGGGGGTGCCGTTCCACGCCGCCGAGGGCTACATCGCCCGCCTGATCCGTCAGGGCTTCAAGGTCGCGGTCTGCGAACAGCTGGAGGACCCGGCCGAGGCCAGGAAGCGTGGCTCCAAGGCGGTGGTTCGCCGCGATGTGGTGCGGGTCATTACGCCCGGCACCCTGACCGAGGACTCCCTGCTGGACGCCCGGGGCTCCAACCGGCTGGCGGCGGTGTCGGTCCGACGCGGCAGGGCCGCCGTGGCGGTGGTGGAGCTGTCCACCGGACAGGTGGAGACTGTCGTCAGCGAGCCCGGCGATCTGGCCGCCAATCTGGCCGCCTTCCGCCCGTCCGAGGTGCTGGTGCCCGACCGGCTGTTTTCCGACGACGACATCCGGGCTGCGCTGGACGGCTCGGGCGGGGTGGTCCAGGCCCTGGCGCAGGGGCTGGCCGAGCCGGCTGCGGCCCGCGATCGGGTCCAGCGCCTCTACGGCGTCGCCACCCTGGACGGTTTCGGCGCTTTTGAAGAGGCCGAGGTCTCCGCCCTGGGCCTCGCCGCCGCCTATCTGGAGACCACCCAGGCGGGCCGGCTTCCGGTTCTGAAAGCCCCCCGCCGCGCGGCCCAGGCTGGCTGGCTGGCCATCGATCCGGCCACCCGCGCCAGTCTCGAGATCGACCGCGCCCAGTCCGGCGCCCGCGAAGGCAGCCTGCTGGCCTGCGTCGACCGCACCATCACCTCGGCGGGCGGCCGGGCCCTGGCCGAGCGCATCACCCGGCCCCTGCGCGACCCGGCGGCCATCAATCATCGACTGGACGCCGTGGAGTGGCTGCTGGAACGCCGGGACCTGCGCCGGGATCTGCGCGAGGTTCTGTCCGGCTCGGCCGACGTGGCCCGGGCCGTGACCCGGCTGGCGCTGGGGCGTGGCGGCCCCCGCGATCTGGCCGCCGTCCGCTCGGGCCTGAAGACCGCCGAGGCGGTCTCCGCCCTGTTCGCCCGATCCCCCGATCCCCTGACCGGCCCGCCCGCCGAGATCGAGGCGCGGCTGTCGGACCTGTCGCCCACGCCTGACACCGGCGCCCTGCTGATCGACCTGCAGGAGGGGCTGGTGGACGAACCGCCCCATCTGGCCCGCGACGGCGGGCTGGTGCGCCCCGGCTGGCGGCCCGAGCTCGAGGCCGTGCGCACCCTGCGCGACGACAGCCGCAAGGTGATCGTGGACCTGGAGCAGCGCGCCCAGACCGAGTCCGGCGTGGCCTTCAAGGTCAAGCACAACGCCGTGCTGGGCTATTTCCTCGAAACCAGCGCGAAGAACGCCGAGCCCCTGCTGCGCCCGCAGGCCGACAGCCCCTTCATTCACCGCCAGACCCTGGCCAATCAGGTCCGCTTCACCACCGTGGAGCTGTCCGAGCTGGACGCGAAGATCAGCCAGGCCGGCGCCCGCGCCCTGGCCATGGAGGGCGAGATCTTCGAGGGCTGGCGCCGCACGGTCGCCGATCTGGCCGCCCCGCTTCAGGCCGTGGCCGACGCCCTCGCCGAACTGGACGCCGCCGCTGGCCTCGCCGAATGGGCCGTCGAGGCGGGGGCCGTGCGCCCCCATGTGGACGGGTCGCTGATCTTTCAGGTCTCCGGCGGCCGCCATCCGGTGGTCGAGGCGGCGGTCACCCGCGCGGGCGATCCCTATACGCCCAACAACTGCGCCCTGGACGGCTCCGGCGCGGACTGCGCGCGCCTGTCCATCGTCACCGGCCCCAACATGGAGGGCAAGTCCACCTTCCTGCGCCAGAACGCCCTGCTGGTGGTGCTGGCCCAGGCCGGGGCGTTTGTGCCGGCGCGCGCCATGCGGCTGGGTGTGGTCGATCGCCTGTTCAGCCGGGTGGGCGCGGGGGACGATCTGGCCCGGGGCCGGTCGACCTTCATGACCGAAATGGTCGAGACCGCCGCCATCCTCAATCAGGCCACCGACCGCAGCTTTGTCGTGCTGGATGAGATCGGGCGAGGCACCGCCACCTATGACGGTCTGGCCATCGCCTGGGCCGTGGCCGAGGCCCTGCACGAGACCAACCGCGCCCGCACCCTGTTCGCCACCCATTATCACGAGCTGGCGCGGCTGGAGGAGCGGCTGGACCACGTCTGCAACCTGTCCATGAAAGCCCGCGAGTGGAACGGCGAGCTGGTCTTCCTGCACGAGGCGGCGCCCGGCGCGGCGGACCGCTCCTACGGCGTGCAGGTGGCCAAGCTGGCCGGGGTGCCCCCGTCGGTGGTGGGCCGCGCCCGAGAGGTGCTGGACCGGCTCGAGGCCGACAAGGCCTCCAGCGTCCGCCTGGACGACCTGCCCCTGTTCGCCGTGCACGAGCCCGAGCCGGTCTCCGGTCCGTCCCCCACGGACGAGGCCCTGGCCGCCATCAATCCCGACGAGCTCAGCCCCCGCGAGGCGCTGTAGGCGCTGTATCGCCTGAAGGGTCTGGCCCGCCCGTGACCCAGCCCTCCGCCCTGGACGACCGTCTCGCCGCCCTCAGGGCCGCGTCGGACGTCCGCGCCGAGGTGGCCGCCGCCCTGTCCGAGCACTGGAGCGCGGGCCGCGAGAAGGCGGCGTCGAAACTGGCCTCGGGCCTCGGCGGAGTCGAGGTGGCGCGCCTGTTCTCCGGCGCCGCCGACGAGATGCTTCAGGCCCTGTGGCGCTTCACCACCCAGGTCCTGCACCCGTCCGACAGCGTCGACGAGGACGGCAAGCTGGCCCTGCTGGCCACCGGCGGCTACGGGCGCGGCGTGCTGGCCCCCTATTCAGACTTGGACCTGCTGTTCCTGCGCCCGGCCCGGGCCGGCGAGCGCATCGAGCGCATCACCGGCTTCATGCTCTATGTGCTGTGGGATCTTGGGGCCAAGGTGGGCGTCGCCTCGCGCACCATGAACGAGGCCCTGACCCTGGCTCGCGACGACATGGTCATTCAGACCTCTCTGCTGGAGGCCCGCTTCCTGGCCGGTGACGAGGTCATGGCCGACGCCTTCCTCAAGGTGTTCCGCCGCGAGATGACCAGGACCGACCCCCGCGCCTTCATCACCGCCAAGCTGAAGGAGCGGGACCAGCGCCACTCCCGCGCCGGTGCGGTGCGTTACCGGGTCGAGCCCAACATCAAGGACGGCACGGGCGGTCTGCGCGACCTCAACGCCCTGTTCTGGATCGCCCGGCGCCTGGCCCCCGACAGCGTGCTGGGCGCCGAGGCGCTGGAGGGGCTGCTCACCGGCCGCGAGCGCCGCACCTTCGAGGAGTCCTTCGATTTCCTCTGGCGGGTGCGCCACCACCTGCACCGCGCCGCCGGGCGGGCCGAGGAGAAGCTGACCTTCGACCTCCAGCCCGAGGTGGCCCGGCGCATGGGCTGGCAGGGGCGGGGGGACGAACCGGCGGTGGAGCGCTTCATGCGCCGCTATTTCCTGGTGGCCCGCGACGTGGGCGGCCTGACCCGCGCCCTCTCCGCCAAGCTGGAGGAGCGCGGCCAGAAGCGCGCCCTCAGCCTGACCCGCCTGATTCCCCGCCGCCGCCGCCAGCTGGGCGAGCCGGGCTTCGTGGAGGACCACGGCCGCCTGTCGATCACCGCCCCCGACGTGTTCGAGGCCGAGCCCCTGCGGCTGCTGACCCTGTTCCAGCTGGCCGACCGCCACGATCTGGACCTGCATCCCGACGCCTTCTCCGCCGTCACCCGCTCGCTGAATCTTGTGACGCCGAAGCTGCGCCGCGATCCGGCGGCGTCGGCGGCCTTTCTGGACATCCTGGCCGACGGCGACCGCCCGTACCGGGTCCTGACCCTGATGAACGAGACGGGGCTGCTGGGCCGGTTCCTGCCGGAATGGGGCCGCATCGTCGGCCAGACCCAGTTCAACATGTACCACGCCTATACGGTGGACGAGCACACCCTGCAGGCCATCGGCATCATCAACGACATTGCGCGGGGCAAGCTGAAGGACGACCATCCCATGTCGTCCAACATCATCGGCCTGATCCGCGACCGGCAGGTGCTGATGCTGGCCATGCTGCTGCACGACGTGGGCAAGGGCGGCGACCGGGGCCAGCTTGAGGACGGCGCCATCGCCGCGCGCCGGGCCTGCGAGCGCCTCGGCCTGGACCCGCGCCGGGCCGAGCTCGTGGCCTGGCTGGTGCGCCAGCACCTGACCCTGTCCGACTACGCCCAGAAGCGCGATGTGTCCGATCCGGCCACCGTGCGCGCCTTCGCCGAGATCGTCGGCGATCTGGAGCGCCTGCGCATGCTGCTGGTGCTGACCGTGGCCGACATCCGCGCCGTCGGCCCCGGCGTCGGGAACGGCGGGACAGGCCCGCTGATGCGCGACCTTTACCGGCACACCGAGCGCCAGTTCCGGGGCGCTCCGGCGGAGATGGACGATCCGCTCAGCCGCCCCATGGCCGCCTATGACGCCCTGGTGGAGCGCGCCCGCCGCGACGGGGCCGCCGCCATGGCCGGGCCGTCCGACAACCAGGCCGCCGAGGTGGCCATCGCCGCGTCGGACCGGCCCGGCCTGTTCGCCCTGATCGCCGGGGTCATGGCCGATCTGGGGGCCGACATCGTGGGGGCGCGGGTCACCACCGCCGCCGACGGCACGGCGCTGGATATCTTCCAGCTGCAGGACGGAGCGGGCGAACCCTACGGCCTGGCCGAGGCGCGCCGCCTGCGCCGTCTGCTGGCGGCGCTGGAGCGGGTCGGACGCGGCGGCGCCGTCACCCCCGCCGATCCCGCGCCGGTACTGAAAACCGCGCTCGACGAAGTTGTAGCCGACAGCCGGACGCGCGCGGCCGAACTCGCTGCCCTGGACGCCGACCTCAAGCGGCGTCTGGCGCAATGCAAGCCGGGCGAGCCTCCGAAGCCTG
>SXGT01433629.1_pt1 | contig 15366 bp, 21 predicted proteins | sample 3176221 | NCBI WGS metagenome assembly SXGT01 (sample SAMN11356862, study PRJNA531348) | freshwater metagenome | isolation source: freshwater sample F1-120 | place: China: Fuxian Lake, Yuxi | collected 2017-12-25
GGTGATCCTCGGCCGCGGGTCCTTCACCGAGTCCTTCCCGCTCTTCGGCTACGACCTCGCCGACTACGAGACGCTCTTCGAGGAGAAGATCGAGCTCTTCACGAAGCTGCTCGACGAGAAGCCCGTCACGTGGAGCGGCACCACCCGTGCGCCGCTGAAGGACGCTGACGTCTTCCCCAAGACCGACTCCGGCCGACTCGAGACGTGGGTCGGCGTCGGCGGCAGCCCGCAGTCCGTCGTCCGGACCGCGAAGTACGGGCTGCCGCTGATGATCGCCATCATCGGTGGGGCCGCCGAGCGGTTCGCGCCCTACACCCAGCTCTACGAGCGGGCCACGCAGCAGTTCGGCACCCCGACGCACCCCATCGGCATGCACTCGCCGGGCTTCGTGGCCGACACCGACGCGGACGCCGCTCGCATCGCGTGGCCGCACTACAAGGCGAGCCGTGACCGCATCGGTCGCGACCGCGGCTGGCCGCCCGTCACGCGTCAGCAGTTCGAGTCCGAGATCGCCCACGGCTCGCTCTCCCTCGGCTCGCCGGAGACCGTCGCGCAGAAGATGGCCCGCTCCATCGCAGCACTCGGCGTCGGCCGGTTCGACATGATCTACACCAGCGGCGCCGTGCCCGCCGACGACCGGCTCCGCTCGGTCGAGCTCTACGGCCGCGACGTCATCCCGCGGGTGCGCGAGCTGCTCGCCGCGGGCTCGAGCGAGCAGTCCGCCACGGCGGCTTCGGCGGCCCGATGAGCACGATCGGCATCCTCGGCGCGGGCAAGGTCGGCACCGTCCTGGCGCGGCTCGCGGTCGAGGCCGGTCACGAGGTCCTCGTCTCCGCCTCGGGCGACCCGTCCGACATCGCGCTGACCGTGGAGGTCCTCGCTCCCGGCGCCGTCGCCACCACCTCGGCCGACGCGGCCACCCGGGCCGAGATCGTGGTGCTCGCCCTCCCGCTCGGCAAGCACCGCTCGGTCCCGGTCGAAGTCCTCGCCGACACCGTCGTCGTGGACGCCATGAACTACTGGTGGGAGGTCGACGGCGTGCGCGACGACCTCACCGACCCCCGCACCTCGACCAGCGAGATCGTGCAGGCCTCCCTGCCGCGCTCGCGCGTGGTCAAGGCGTTCAACCACATGGGGTACCACGACCTCGAGGACGGATCCCGCCCTGCCGGTGCCGAGGACCGTCGCGCGATCGCGGTCGCGGGCGACGACGACCTCGCGGTGCAGCGGGTGCGTCGGCTCGTCGACGACCTGGGGTTCGACCCCGTGGTGATCGGCGGTCTCGCGGAGGGCGTCCGTCTCGAGCCCGGCACCGAGGCCTTCGGCGTGAACGTCGGCGCCGACGAGCTGCGCGCGATGGTCGACCGCTTCGACGAGTCCGAGCGTGGGCGGCAGGTGCTCGCCGCGCGCGGTTGAGCCGCTAGGGGTCCTGACGTCGCAGGCGTCGAGTGATCACGGCCGCGTCCACGACGCCGGCGACGCCGGCCGCGAGGAGGACGGCCGCCACCCACGGCGCCTGTGGCGCGGGTCCGAGCAGCGCGATGGTCAAGGCCGCGACGCCGCACAGCAGCGCGCCCACGACGGCCGTCCGCCGTCTCATTCGCAGCGGGCTCCTGGCGCGCACGGGCTCACGGCCCGATCGGTCGCCCCACATCGTGCACCTCCGAGTCTCGACGTCTGGTGAGGGAGTGACGGCCCCGGGCTGTGTGCTCAACCCGGGGCCGTCCCCTCCGCGCTGCGACGACCGCGGAGGCCGTGCAGGGCGGAGGGGCTCAGGGGACGGCGACGCACGCTCGTGACCGGGTTCGCCGATCGAAGGGTCCGCGGGGTCCGGGCGGCTCCGACGCTCGAGGACGCGCCGGAGGGATCATGGCTGTCGACGTCATGCCAGGAGCGTGCCCAATGAGGCGTGGACGATGCGTCGCGGACCGTCCGGGTTGCGTCGCGGGGACAGGCCCCGGGGTTTGCCGGGCGACACCCAGGGAACGCCGAGGCCATGGCAACCACCTGGAAGATGCTCTATGCGACCGACGGGCCGTTCGCCACGGTCGTCGCCGACATCAGCCTGGCGAGTGCGTCGGGGGTCGAGTCCCTGCACGCCCTGTCCCAGACGATCGGGCAGGACCTCGACGAGCTCGGCGCACCTCCCTCGGTCGTCGACGCCGTCCGGTCGCGCTTCGCGGTCGCCGAGCACGGGACGGCGCCACGCAGCCGCTTCGTGGTCGCCTCGCCGGCCGGGGTGCTCGTCGACGAGGTGATCCCCGATGCCTGCTCGACCCCCCTGGTGCAGTGGGAGCCCCTGCCCGATCCCGGCCCGCTGCTCGACCACGAGACCGAGCGAACGCCCGTCGTCCTGGTGGACGCCGATCGTGAGGGCGGGGGCGAGGTCCACGTCCTCGGGGTGCGGGACATCGCCGGAAGCACACGCGTCATCACCACGGCCACCGGCCCTCAGGGGCGGTTCCCCCACCCCGGCGGACGGTCGCACGAGACGTGGCAACCACGCTCGGCACCCGTGCGCCACGAGGACGACCGCGCCCTCGCCGCGTCCGTCGTCTCCTTGCTGGAGGACGGACCCCGACTGGTCGTCGTGACAGGGGACACGGCCGCACGGCGCACGGTGGTCACGTCGTTGGGAGAGGTCCCGGTGCCGGTCGCCGAGGTGAACCGGACCGGCGGTCAGGACGACGCCGCTGCAGCCACCCCGCTCGAGCTCGACGAGCTGGTCTCGGGCCACGTCCGCGAGCGCGTCGCGAGGCTCGAGTCGGCCCTCGACGAGCGACTGCGTGAACCTGCGACCGTGGCACTGGGTGCGTCGGCGGTGCTGAACGCCATCACCGGCGGTCGGGCGTCCGCCGTGCTCCTCGACCGCGACGCGACGGGTCGCCTGGTCCTCGACGTCGACGGCGACCCGGACGTCGAGCTCGGACCTCTCGCCACCGGCTCCGTCAGGGCCGACCTGGCGCTGTTCGCCGCCGCCAGCATCACCGACACGGCGGTGGCTCTGCTCGATGCCGGGTCCATGGACGGGCACGACGCCGTCGCGCTGCTGCGGTGAGCGCTGGGCCCGCCGGGCGGTAGAATCCGGCCATGGCCGATCCCCACGACGTTCAGCGCGACGTCGCCGAATTCGCGCGAGACGTCATGGCTCAGCGCAGCGAGCGCCAGGGCCTGGAGGCCGTCACCGCCGAGGTGACCGAGCACTTCGCCGCCGTCGACGGCGCCGGGATCTCCCTGTACGACGGGAAGAGCCCCGTCAGGACGATGGGCAGCACCGCCTCGTTCGTCGAGGCCGCCGACAGGTTCCAGCACGAGCTGGGCGAGGGTCCCTGCGTCGAGGCGCTCCGCGAGGAGGAGCGCATCCATGTCGCCGACCTCGAGAGCGACGACCGGTGGCCCCGCTGGGCCAAGCCGGTCGTCGCCGAGCTGGGTGTCCGTTCGGTGCTGGCGCTGCAGCTCTTCGTCCGCGACCGCGAGCTGGGGGCGCTGAACCTCTACAGCCGGACTCCCGGTGCGTTCTCCAGCGAGGACATCGAGACGGCCTCCTACTTCGCGGCCCACGCCGCCGTGGCCCTCTCCGGCCTGCGCTCGGTCGACCAGCTGAAGGACGCCATGAGCAGACGGACCGTCATCGGCCAGGCCGAGGGCATCCTCATGGAGCGCTTCGGCATGGACGGTGAGCGGGCCTTCGCCCTGCTGCGTCGACTGTCCCAGCACCGCAACGTCAAGATCTACGACCTCGCAGAGCATCTGGTCGCGACACGAGAGCTGCCTGCCGAGCCGTCCTGAGGCCTACGCCTCAGCCGGTACGTCGCGGGGCGTCGGTGAGCGCCCACCCCTCGTCTCCGTCACACCGGACAAGTCCCTGCGCCTCGAAGGCCTCGAGCCATCCGCGCATCGGCCACCAGCCCCACGTTTCGGCGAAGAGCCGGCCGTTGCGCACGATGTCGTCGAGGTGCTGCACCGGCGGGTCCTGCGTCGCATGGTGCTGGTGCAACGCCGTCGCCCCGCCGACCCAGGCCAGCGGCAGGCCGGCACGCGCCGCACGCTGGCCGAAGTCGGTGTCCTCGGCGCCGTAGCCGAGGTAGCGCTCGTCGAAGCCGCCGATCGCGTCCCAGGCAGCGATGGACACCGAGAACGACAACGACCAGAAGAGATCGTGGCCGTCGGGGTCGACGACCACCTCGCCGGCGACCGGGGCCGGTCGGGCCGGGTGCGGCGTGGCGGTGAGGGCCGCGGCCTCGAGGTCGTACCCGCCGGGGGGCGGGGGCGGGAGGTAGGCGACCGGTCCACACAGGACGGCCTCGGGTCCTCGGTCCGCCGCCCGGGCATAGGACGCGAGGGCTCCGGGGGTGGGCACGCAGTCGACGTCGAGGAAGACGAGTTGTCGCGCCCCTCGCTCGATCGCGATCCGTGCGCCGAGGTTGCGGGCCGCGGCGAGCGGCAGGCCGGCGGGTGGGACGGCGACGGTGACGAGGTGGTCCGGGACGACGGCGGAGGGACGCCACCGCTCGACGAGCTCGGCGTCGTCCATCGCCACGACGACGTGGTCCGCGGGCATCGTCGTCGACCGCTCCAGGCCGCGGCGCTGACGCTCCAGGTGCTCGTGCCGTCCCCGGACGACCGTGACGACGCTCGGCACGATCACGCCAGGGCCTCCCGACGCACCAGCTCGACGACGCGCTCGGCGCCCGACCCGTCGTTGAAGGTCCACCAGGTCTGCCCGTCCCGCCCCGCCTGACGCTCGAGCAGGCTCGCCCACGCCCCCGTGGGCGGCGGGTGCTCCAGGGCGACGACCGGCCACCGGTCGTCGGCCTGCAGGGCGCGCACGAGGTGGTGCTGCTCGTCGTGAGGACGGTCCCGGGCGACGACGACGGCCGGACGCCGTGCGGCGGCCACCTCGGCGACCGCGTTCTGACCCGCGTGGGTGACGACCACGTCGGCGGAGCAGAGGACGGGCCACGGGTCGTCCTGCCACCGTCCGCCCGGGCCGCCGAGCACCGTCCAACGCCAGCCGGGCGTGGCCTGGCGGGCGGCGACGAGGTCGTCGCCGTCTAGCAGCGGGTCGCCCCCGGCGCCGTTGAGCACCACGACGTGCGATGCCGCTCGGTCGTGCGGGACCACGGCCGGATCTCGGCCGTCGTGCCGGGAGATCGCTCCGACGTGGTGCAGCCGGGGGTCGTGGGGGTCGACGGAGGACCGCCACGGGTGCAGGTCGGCCGGCCACGGGGCGATGAGCCGATCGGCGATCCGGTACACCAGGTCGTGGGCCGGGTCCGAGCGCTCGCCGGGCTGCAGGACGACCGCGACAGGGACACCGTGCAGCCGGCACAGCAGCGCCACCTCGACGGAGACGTCCACCACCACGGCTCGGGGCCGGACGGCGTCGAGCCACTGCGCCACCGCCGCCATCCGTGACCTGAGCCCTGCGTGCCCGAGCGGGACCCAGTGCAGTGCGCCACCGGCCGTGGGGTCGTCACCGGCGGCGCCGCAAGGGGCGTCGTCCGCGACCTGCAGCCAGTCGCCCGGCCAGTGCGCCGGGCGCGCGGCGGAGGAGATGCCGGTGACGTCGCCAGCGAGCCGCGCGGCGATCGCCCGTGCCCTGGACAGGTGGCCGACCCCGTGGTGGTGGACGTAGTAGCCGATCACGCGGCGCACCGACCGGCGGCGACGTCGCGATAGATCCGCTCGTAGCGGCGGATCATGCGGTCGGCCGAGCACCGTCGGACGGCGTGGGCACGGACCTGTCGGCGTGACAGGGCGGCGGCCTCCCGGACCGCCCGCGCGAGAGCGTCCGGGTCGTCGGGCGAGGCGAGACGCCCACCCTGGGTCCCGACGACGTCCACCAGCCCTCCACGGGCGAGCGCCGCGACCGGCGTCCCGCACGCCATCGCCTCGGCCGCCACGAGACCGTACGGCTCGTCCCACTCCGGCGTCACGAGCGCGACCCGGGAGGCACCGACGGCGGCCACGAGCCGGTCGGTTCCGAGGTGGCCCGCGTACACCACGTCGGGGCCGAGTCGTGGTCGGACCTGCGTCTCCATGTAGGCGACGTCGTGGACGGGTCCGGCGACCACGAGGGGCAGCCCGGCGGCGCGAGCAGCGTCGATGGCGAGGTGCGGCGCCTTCTCCGGCACGAGGCGTCCGGTCCAGATCGCGCCGGGCCCACCGGGGCCCGGCGTCCACCGGCGGGTGTCGACCCCGTTCGGAACGACGACCGGCGCGACGACGTGCGCCCACGAGTCCGCGGTGCGGCGGCTGACGGCGGTGAACGTCGCCGACTCGGGAGCGAGCGCGATCGCCGACTCGAGCCACGCGATCGGGGGCGTGTGCAGGCTCGTCACGACCGGGACGTCGAGCGCGGACGCCATCGCCACGGGCAGGTGGTGGAGGCTGTTGTTGTGCACGACGTCGAAGTGCCGAGAGCCTTCGCGCACGAGCCGCACCATGAGGTCCAGGTAGGCATGGTGCTCCCGCATCCAGGACTCCGGCGGCGCACCGACGTCGGCTCGAGCCGCGGCGCTCGGCTCGAAGAGCGGCAGCTCGAGGTGGGTGACCCCGAGGGACGAGTCGGAGCCCGCCGCGGCGAACAACGTCACGACGTGACCACGTCGACGCAGGCCGGCGGCGAGGAGGGCCGTGTGGGCCTCGAGCCCGCCGGCGAAGGGTTCGGCGATCGGGAACCGGCTCGAGGCGATGAGGCAGACGCGCATCACGCTTCCAGGAGGTGGGCGTAGAGGGTCCGGTGGGCGTCGGCGACCTGGTCGCGCTGCGTCTCGCGGGCACTGCGCGTCGGTCCGGGCGGGGGAGCGCCGGCCCACGCCGCGTGGACGGCGGCCTCCAGCGACGCCTCGTCGAACCTCTCGGTGTCGAGGCCGAAGGTGAGCACCGGCCCCTGGTCGGCGTAGTGGCCGCAGGTCGGAGCGGCCACCGGCGTGCCGACGTCGCGGCACGTCTCCAGCCACCCCGAGTGGGTCCCCCAGCGGTAGGGGAGGATCGACAGGTCCAGGCCGGCGAGGTAGGCGAACAGGTCGTCGTCGGTGAAGTAGTCGTGGACCCTGACCTCGACGTGGTCCCCGCACCGTTCCAGGGCGAGTGCCAGCCGAGGGTCGAAGCGGGCGCCGGTCGGGTCCAGCACGTCCGTGTGCCCGTCGATGCGCAGGACGCCGCCCGGGACGGCGCGCGTCGCGCGGTCGAGGACGGGCAGCAGAGCCACGGGGTCCATGCACGCGCGCAGACTCTTGACGTGCATGCCGACCACGAAGGGCCCGCCGCGCTCGGCGGGGGCGACACGGGTGACCGGCGTGGCCGGCAGGTCCGTCAACGGCACCACGTGGGGGTGGGGGAGCACGGCCGCCCACCGTGACCAGCGCCGGCGGATCTCGGCCTGCGCTCCGTCGGTCAGGGTGACCAGGGCATCGGCGCCCGGGACCAGGACGTCGAGCTGCGCGTCGTGGACCGAGGGATCGCGCTGGTGCGGGTTGCGCAGGTCGTGGACCGTCAGCACGAGCGGCTTGCGGTGGTGGCGCAGGCTCTGCACCAGCTCGCGGAGGGTGTCGGGGGAGACGGCGTCGAACCCGAAGTGGACGTGCATGACGTCGAACTCCTCGTGGTGCTCCTCCACCCAGTCCGGCTCGAGGGCGCGTGGGGGCCACCACCCCGTGCCGTCCCCGGAGGTCGGGGCCGGATCGGGGAGGCGCACCACCCGACCGTCGTGTGCCGGGGAAGAGGTGTGGCGGACGTACACGTGGTCGGCGGGGACCGAGGCCACGCGGATCGTTCGTCGCAGCGGCGCGACCGGCTGCCCGGTCGACCGTTCTGTCTCCTCCACGGCGCGCATGCTCGTCCGTCCCCTCCTCCGGTGACGACCCTCCGTCGTCCAAGGAGCCTGTACCCCGAGCCGGCGCGGTGAATCGTCGCGCATGAGCGAGTCGGAGCAGGGAACGACGCAGCGGTACACCGACCTAGGAGTGGGTCGACCCGATGACGGGCGGCCGGCGGAGAGGATCGCCATGGACGACGCACGCGAGAACTCTGGGACGCACCCCAGCTCCGAGACGCACCGCGCCGAGCACGTCGAGAACGAGGACGTCCACGACGTCCTGGCCGACGACCAGGACGGGACCGTCCCCGACGAGGACCGCCCGCTCGGCGACGACCCGCAGAGGCTGCTGAGCGACGACCCGGCCTCCGGTGGGTCCTGACCGACCCCCATCACCGAACGAAGGAGCACTCATGACCGAGAACCAGTTCCCGCCCCAGCAGCAGACCCCGCCCGGGTGGACCGCGCAGATGTCGCCGACGCCCGACCACGGCGAGCAGTCCTACGTCGGCCACCGACGGCTCGAGGGCATGGTGGCCCTGATCACCGGAGGTGACTCCGGGATCGGCCGGGCGGTCGCGATCGCCTCCGCCCGCGAGGGTGCGGACGTCGCCATCACCCACATGCCCGAGGAACTCGAGGACGCTGCGGCCACGTGCGCGATGGTGGAGGCCGCCGGCGCGCGCGTGGTCGCCATCTCGGCCGACCTGCGCGACCGCACCGAGTGCGACGAGGTCGTCCACGCCACCATCGACCAGCTCGGCCGCCTCGACGTCCTGGTCAACAACGCCGGCTACCAGATGGCGCGCGACCCCGGCATCGAGAACCTCACCGACGAGCAGCTGGACCGCGTCATGAAGACGAACCTGTACTCGGTGATCTGGCTGACCCGCGCCGCCGTGCCGCACCTGCGGGGCACGCGCGGATCGATCATCAACAACACGTCGATCCAGGCGTACCAGCCGTCGCAGGCGCTGTTGGACTACGCAGCGACGAAGGCGGCGCTCAACAACCTCACGGTCAACCTCGCCGCCGAGCTCGGGCCCGACGGGGTGCGGGTCACCGCTGTGGCGCCCGGTCCGATCTGGACGCCGCTGCAGCCGGCCACGCAACCGGCGGACAAGCTGGAGCAGTTCGGCTCGGACACGCCACTGGGACGTGCGGGGCAGCCGGCGGAGGTCGCCCCGGCCTTCGTCTTCCTCGCCTCTCCCGCGGAGGCGTCCTACGTCTCGGGCACCGTGCTCGGGGTCACGGGCGGCAAGCCCGTGTTCTGAGCGACCGGATCGAGCACGACGAAGGGCCGGGACGATCGTCCCGGCCCTTCGTCGTGTCTCGACCTACGCGATCAGGGTGTCGTCGCCCGAGGATCGAACAGGACCTTGACCGTGCCGTCGACCTTGCGCTGGAACGCGTCGTAGGCCTCCGACGCGGCCTCCAGCGGCACGCGGTGCGTCGCGAACGTCTCCAGGCCCAACGGGTCGGCCGGATCCTCGACCATCGGGAGCAGGTCGTCGACCCAGCGGCGGACGTTGGCCTGGCCCATCCGCAGCGTGATCTGCCGGTCGAAGAGGTCCTGCAGCGACATCGGGTCCATCGTGCCGGCGTACACGCCGGAGATGGAGACCGTGCCGCCTCGACGCACGATGCGAAGGGCCACGTCGAGCGCCGCCATCCGGTCGACGCTCACCGAGCGCATCACGCCGCGCGCCGCCGGTCCGGGCAACCACCCGGCCATCGTCTGCACGAGCTCGGCCTTCGTCGAGCCGTGCGCCTCCATGCCGACCGCGTCGACGACACCGTCCGCACCGCGGCCGCTGGTGAGCTCGCGGACGATGCTGACGACGTCGGCCTCCTCGGTGTCGACGATGTCGGCGCCGTTGGCCTGGGCGCGCGCCAACCGCTCGCGGACGGAGTCGATGCCGATGACGCGCACGCCGTGCAGGGTCGCGAGCCGGACGACCATGTCGCCGATCGGTCCGAGACCGACGACGGCGAGCGTGTCGCCCTCGCCGACCTCCGCGTAGCGGAAGGCCTGCCACGCGGTGGGCAGGACGTCGGAGAGGTAGACGTACCGCTCGTCGGGGAGGTCGTCCTGACGGGCGGGGATCGCACCGTACGTGGCGTGCGGCACTCGCAGGTACTGCGCCTGGCCGCCGGGCACGCTCCCGTAGAGGGAGCTGTACCCGAACAGGGCGGCGCCCTTGCCCTCCTCGGTGACCTGGGTCGTCTCGCACTGCGTCTGGAGGCCGCGATGGCACATGAAGCACGAACCGCAGGCGATCTGGAACGGGATGACCACGCGGTCGCCGATCGCGAGGTCGTGGACGTCGCTGCTCTTGTCGACGACGCGCCCCATCGTCTCGTGGCCGAGGACGTCGCCAGGCGTCATGAACGGACCGAGGACCTCGTAGAGGTGCAGGTCGGACCCGCACAGGCCGGTCGTCGTCACCTCGACGACGATCTCGTCGGAACCCTGGATGACGGGGTCGGGCACGTCGATCACCTGGACGTCGCGCTTGCCCTGCCAGGTCGCGGCGCGCATCTCAGGCCTCCTGGTGGGGCGAGGTGCCCGTGTCGTCGATGTCGTCGTCGTCGACCTCACTCGCGTCCGGCGACGCCTCCGTGGGCGGCTCGTCGGTGTCCGGCTCGGTCGCCGGTGACGTCTTCGGGTTCACCGGTGCCGTGTCGTCGGCGCCCGGTCCCTCGTGCGGTGTGTGGGTCATGGTTCGTCCCTTCGTCGTGACGTGGGCGTCGAGACGCCCCGTCCGGAGGACGTGCCCACCGCGGTGGGCATCATGCACCTCAGACGGCGACGGCGACGCCGGCGCGCTCGCGGAGGCGTCGCAGCAGGGCCGACAGACGACGCGAGACCTGCATCTGGCTGATGCCGAGCTCGACGCCCATCTCACGCTGCGTCATCTCGTCGACGAAGCGCCACCGCAGCAGCTGCCGGTCGTCGCGGCCCAGCTCGCGGTTCAGGTCGCAGAACGTGACCCAGTCGTCGACGGCCTCGAAGCGGTCGTCGGCCCGGCCGCCGAGCTCGTGGCCCGCCTCCAGAGCGGCCTCGGTGGAGTCGGTCGTGAAGCACCCGCTCGCGGCGAGCGCCTCCCGGACGTCGCCGACGGGCTCGTCGAGCCGCATCGCCACGGCGTCGGGCTCCTTGTCCTGGGGATGCTCGGCGGCGTCGGCGGTGATGCGTGCCTGCAGCTCCTGCAGGCGTCGTGGGATGCGGACGTCCCAGGCGAGGTCGCGGAAGTAGCGCTTCAGCTCACCCCGGATGGTGGCTGCGGCGAACGGTGCGAACGCACCCCGTGCGGGGTCGAAGCCGTCGGCAGCCTTCACCAGGCCCAGACGCGCGACCTGCTCGAGGTCCTCGGCGTCGACGCCCTTGTTGCGGAACGTTCGCGTGAGACGTCGGGCCAGGGTGAGGTGGTCCTCGATCAGCTCGTCGCGCGCGTCGACGGGCGGTGTCGGGAAGAACGTGGGGAGAACAGCGGAAACGGTCATGGGACGGCCCCCAAGCGAGTGGGAGGTGTTCGGCTGTTGCTCAACCTCCCTCCACACTGTCACAGTTCTGCGTAGATTCAACCCCGAGCGATTCGACTCTGCGCAACATTGCGCCGACACGCGTGAAACGCCGGCGACGGGGAACGTCGTGCTCATGAGCCCCTCGGAGGAGACGATGAGCCCGGAGCAGCGCGAACGCATCCGTGGACTGCTGGTGCGAGCCGCTGAGCAGGCGCGCGAGCGCACACAAGGGATCGGCGGGTACGAGCCGTCGTGGTGCGGCGACGTGGTCGACCAGACCGAGGCCGCCACCGAGCTGCAGCTGCAGGCGATGCTGACGGAGAGCGAGCGTCGCAGCATCGATCGCATCGAGCACGCCATGACGCGCCTGGACGACGGCACCTACGGGCAGTGCGAGCGCTGTTCCCGGATCATCGACCCCCGCCGGCTCGACGCCGCCCCGTGGGCCACGACGTGCGTGGGGTGCGCATGACCACGGCCTCGACCTCGTCCCTCGACTTCGCGGGGTTGACGATCGCCTTCGACGACCGCGTCCTCGTCCCGCGGCCGTGGACCGTGGCCCAGTCGCGCTGGGCTCGAGATCGGCTCCCGCACGTCCCGGTCGGGACGGTCCTCGAGCTGTGCAGCGGTGTCGGCCACATCGGCCTCGCCGCCGTCGCGGGAACCGGCCGTCCGCTCCTCATGGTCGACCGCGACGAGCACGCGGCCGACCTGTCACGTCGCAACGCCGCGCAGGTCGGCGAGGAGTGCGAGGTCCGATGCGCCGCACTGGAGACGGCGCTGGGACCCCAGGAACGCTTCCCGATGATGCTGGCGGACCCGCCGTGGGTGCCGACGGCCGAGGTGGTGCGCTTCCCCGACGACCCCGTCCCGGCGATCGACGGAGGGGCCGACGGACTCGGTCCTGCACGGGCCTGCCTTCGTGCCGGTGCCTCCCACCTCGCCACCGGAGGAGAGATGATCCTCCAGGTCGGCACGGTCGCTCAGGCCGGTCGGCTCGAGACGACGGCACGAGAGCTCGGGCTCTCGTTCGTCGAGGTGCGCGAGGAGTCCGGCGGCACGCTGGTACGGCTGGGGCGCGCCCGCGAGGTCGTCGAGTAGGGATCGGGCCCCGGCCGGGCTCAGTCCCCGGTGTCGAGCAGCTTGTGAGTCGCGTCGCACCACGGCGGCCGTCCGGTGGCCCCGCACGTGCACAGGGCCACCACCGGGCGCGTCGCCTCGGAGACGTCGCCCTCCTGGGAGACGACGAAGTCGACGTCGCGCACGAGGCGCGGCCCGCGTGTCACGTCCACCGCTCCAGGAGGTCGGCTGCGCTGCGCGCCTCGGCCTCCATGCAGGCGAAGGCTCCGAACAGCACCTCGCGCTCGCGATCGGGGTCGCCGTCGATCATCGGCACGCACAGCTCGTCCCAGGCGAGCGCCTCGTGCACGGCGTCGGCCTCGATGTGCTCGTCCCAGTAGTCGACGACCACCTCGTCGAAGCCGAGCCGCCGCAGTCCGCGGACGATCGCCGCGCAGGGCAGTGAGCTCGTCGCCTCGAACGCCGCGAGGTGTCCGGCCGCGGCGAACCGCAGTCGTCGACGCAGGCAGAACATCGCGAGGACGTTGCTGACGACGAGGGTGCTCGTGGCTGCGCGGCCGACGTAGGCGCCGTACGTCGGATCGAGGCCGGCGGCCCCGAGCGCGTCGGCGAACAGCTTGGCGTGCAGGCGTTCGGGACGACCGGCTCCGAGCTCGTCGAACTGGATGGTCGCCAGGGCGGCCTTCGGGGCGACGTCGAGGCGGGGCTGCACGAACGCGTGCGGGTCGGCCTCCTTGAGGTGGAAGACGCTCTTCTCGGCGAGGATCTCGCGGACCTGTGGCGCGGTCGCTCGCGTGCGGATGAACGTGGAGAGTCCGGGTCGGTCCTCGAACGCGGCGATCATCGCGCCGAGGTCCATCGGTCCGGCCCACGCGTCGAACGCCAGGCGCAGGTCCGACTCCAGCTCGGCCTCGAGCTCGTTGCGCAGCCCGACCACGGTCGGGTCCCACTCCATGTCGGCGTCGACGTCGTCGAAGCCGCGGAAGTACAGCTCGTGCAGGGTCCACAGGGTCAGCGCGCGGTCGTCGGCGTCCGACTCCTCGGCACGGACGCCCGCTGCGGCCAGAGAACGGTGGCCGCGCAGGTGGTCGAGAACGGCGGCCCCGAGCGGGCCGCGCGGGTCAGGGAGCTTCATGGTCGGGGAGTACCCGTCTGGACCGCGACCACACGTGGTCGTCGACCACATCACGTTTCGGTCCGGGTGTGTCGGGTACCCCCTCCGCGGCGGGCGCCCTCCTCACGCAGCGAGGGCGCCGCCGTCCGACCGCCAGAGCGCACGGAAGGGACTGATCGTGCAGACCCAGGAACGACGCATCGGCACTGTGGTGAGCGTGCTCGACGAGCTCGAGGTCGCGGCGTTGGCCGACGACCGCGGGGCCGACGGCCCGGTGGTGTGCCTGTGGCCCGACGAGGTCGACGTGCCGGACCGGGTCGCCGCAGCCCTGCACGAGGCGGCCACCCACCGCCCGGTGATCGTGTTGCGGCACGGGCCGGTGCGCCAGCTGCTCGTCGACTGTCGGGGCGAGACGCACGAGCTGGCTCGCCTCGACGTCGCCGCCGGCGTCGAGGACGTCCTGCGCCGCGACGAGGCGACACCCTCGGGCCTGCACGAGGAGCGCCTCGACCCCACCACATTTCTCCCAGGAGGAGACCGATGAACCGTCCTGCTCTCCGCTGGCTGACGCCGGCCGCCATCGCCTTCATCGTCGCTGCGACGGGGGTGGTCGGGATGGGTCTGGCTCGCGCCGGCGTCGTCCCCGCGAGCCCCTGGGCCTACGTGTTCCTCGCGTGCGCCGGCGTCGGGGCGGTCGCCGGGCTGCTCATGGCCGTGGCGCGCGCCCACCGCGTCGCCGACAAGGACTAGAGGAGGCGCTCAGGCCGCCACCGCGGCGACGGTGGGATGGATGCCCTCGCACGTCGCGTCGGGTGCCGCGGTGAGCACGGCGACCCGAGCGGCCTGCACGAGCTCGGGCGCCGACCGGGTCTCGACGATCACGAAGCTCGAGGACCCGTCGTCGGAGTGCTGCACGACCACGGTCTCGTCGTCGAGCGCGACCGCCAGCAGCGCGTCGACCGCGGCGAAGGCGCCGAGGTCGTCGCTGGAGAAGATCTGGACCGCCCACGCGATGTCGGTCGCCGGAACGAGGCGACGAACGGGGGCGGTTCCGTGCGGAGCGCTCACGCGACGACGCTGGTGCGCTGCTCGCGCTTGATGATCTCGAAGCGCTCCCGCTCGCTCAGGCCACCCCAGACGCCGAAGGGCTCCTGGGCGCTGAGTGCGTGCGAGCGGCACTGGTCGATCACCGGGCACGTGGCGCAGATGGCCTTGGCCTTGCTCTCCCGGTCGGCGCGCGCGTTGCCGCGCTCGGCGTCGGGGGAGAAGAAGCGCGAGGACTCCAGGCCCACGCACGCCCCGTCGTACTGCCACTCGTACTCGGACTGAAGGACCTTCGGAAGTCGGGACAGGTTCGCCATGATGAGTCCTCGGGGTGCGGGGTGGGCCTACAGGGAATGTTGAATGCTGTACGACAATGTACCGTAAACTTGTTCAACCACGCAATCTCCTGAACAAGTTTTCTCGAGAAAGTTGTTCACCGTCCTCGAACCTGTTCAGATCTCGCACGGTCCGACCGCCCGACCCCGAGCGTTCGGGCGACTGGTAGAAACGAGCCAGTCCAGCCCCTGAGGAGTTGCCGTGTCGTTGCCCGAGGTCCTGCGCCGCCCCCTGACCGTGCCGGTGGTCGCGTCCCCGATGTTCATCGCGTCCGGCCCGGAACTGGTGATCGCGCAGTGCCGAGCCGGAGTCGTCGGCTCGGTCCCCGCCCTGAACGCGCGACCCGCCTCGCTCGTCCGCGACTGGCTCGCCCGCATCGAGGAGGAGCTGGCGGCGCACTCGTCGGCGCACCCCGACCAGCCCGCCGCTCCCGGCGCGGTCA
>SXGT01035124.1_pt1 | contig 15363 bp, 17 predicted proteins | sample 3176221 | NCBI WGS metagenome assembly SXGT01 (sample SAMN11356862, study PRJNA531348) | freshwater metagenome | isolation source: freshwater sample F1-120 | place: China: Fuxian Lake, Yuxi | collected 2017-12-25
CCGAACAGCTTCATCAACACCTATCGCGCCAAGAAGCGCCGTCCGACCGAGTCGGATCTCGATCAGACCGAAGACTGGGCGATCTACCAGCGGGTGGGCGGGCTCGAAGCAGTTGCGGCCAACGCGACCCCTGAAGCCGAGGTCATCGACGCGATGCCCGACGATGTCGTGAAGGCGGCGCTCGAATCGATCCCCGAGAACTTCCGCCTTGCGGTCATTTTGTGCGACATCGAAGAGTTTTCCTACAAGGAGATCGCCGAAATCCTCGGCGTGCCGATCGGAACGGTGATGAGCCGAATCCATCGGGGAAGGAAGTTGCTCCACCAACGGTTGTGGGATCACGCCGTCGAACTCGGCTACGTCGACCCCGACCCCGATTCCGCGCCGATCACATCCAGCGCCGGTGTCGGCAGCCCGACCTGAACCCGGAGACGCGCATGCACTGCGAAGAACTGATCTTCCATGCTCAGGCCCACTCGCACGGCCAGTTGACCTGGTGGCGGTCGCTCGCCATCACCCGCCATCTCGACGACTGCCCCAACTGTCGGGGGAGCTATCAGCAGGTGTTGGACCGCCAGACCGTCCTGACGAACAAGTGTCAGGAGTCGGCACCCGCGACGCTCGAGGCCCGCATCTTCGAGGCCATCGCGTCGCCCGTGACCCTGGACCCGGACAACAGCTGGTGAGCATCCGAAATCGGTGCGCCACCGTCGCCGATCGGCCGGTTTCGGTCGGAGTCGGCTTGGCGGGGCCGGCGCCCTCTACGATCCGCACCGACCGCGACCGGGTCTCGCGTTGCCCGACCCGCACCCAGATCGAACCGTCGCCCGCATCTCGCAAGCCGAGGGAGAAGTCGTGAAGCCCACCACCGTGTTGTCGCTCGTGAGCGCCGTGTTCTTTGCTGCTGGCAGCGCGGCCGTATCGCTCTGGGCCTTCCTCGCCCACAAGGACGCCGAGACCGGTGTCAAGTGGCACTACTGGCTGGCACCGATCCTGATGCTCGGTGTCGTCGCCTGCCTCCTCCAAGTGGCCGGGATGTACTGGCTGCAGGTCGGCCGCAAGGAGACCAGCGCGCGCCGACGGGGCGTGTCGGCGCATTGACGGCGTCGCCGGTCGATTGGACGACCGCAGCACGAATTGCTCGGCGACTCGCGCGCCGCGATCCGCTCGAACGTAGCTACCTGCGTCATTCGCTCGAACCCGACTTCGAACGCGTCACCGTCGAAGCCGAGGCGCTCGTTGCCGATTTCACCGGCTTGGTGCCGCCGACGCACGCTCGCGCCGCGGTCGTCGACCGGGCTGCCTGGATCGACGCGAACATCGTGTCGATGCGTCGGTTGCTCTCGGCGATCAATCCCGCTTTGACGGCGAGGTTCGACGGCGGACCGATCGGGGCGGTCGGTCGCCACGCGGCCGGATCCGAGCTCGGGGTGATCCTCGGGTACATGAGTCAACGAGTGCTCGGGCAATACGACTTGTTGATGCCCGACGATGCCGAGGGCAGCTCCACGCCGGGTGCGAGGTCTGCGAACGATTCCGTGAGCCGTGACGGATCCGAAGGCGACACCGTGTTCTACGTCGGCACCAACGTGCTCACGCTCGAAAAGCGCTTCGGGTTTCGTCCGGTCGAGTTCCGGCGGTGGATCGCAATCCATGAACTCACGCACCGAGCGCAGTTCACCGCCGTGCCGTGGCTCCGCGGCTACTTCCTCGGACTCGTCGACGAGATGCTCGGCCGGGTCGAACCAGATCCGCGAGCGTTGGTTCGCGCGTTCGCACGCGCGGCGGAAGCCGTGTCGAGAGGTAAGCATCCGTTCGACGAAGCCGGCATCGTTGGGTTGTTCGCCGACGACCACCAACGTGCGTTGCTCGGGCGGATTCAGGCGTTCATGAGTCTGCTCGAAGGCCACGGGAACTACGTGATGAACGTGCTCGGCCGCGAACACGTTCACGGCGTCGAACGAATGGAGCGAGTGCTGACCGCTCGTCGCGCCCAGGGCGGGGTCAGCGGTCAGTTGAACAAGGTGCTCGGCCTCGAGATGAAGCTGCGGCAATACGAAATCGGCGAGCGGTTCATCGAAGCGGTTGTCGAACGCGCCGGGTTCGAGGCGCTCGACGTGGCGTTCAGTGAGCCCGACGCGCTGCCCCACCTCGACGAGTTCACCGACGCGGATCGCTGGTTGGCACGGATGGCTGGAACTCGCGTCTCGGCATGAACGATCGATGACGAGCAACCTCGCCCGTTGGTCGTGTCGTCTTGCACCGCTCGACGATGGTTCCGGGCCGGTGTTGGTCGCCTGCTCCGGCGGAGCGGACTCGCTCGCCTTGCTTGCGTTGTTGCACGATCTCGGCGTCCCCGTGACGGCTGGGCACATCGACCACGGGCTCCGCTCGGGTTCCGATCTCGAGTTCGCGACCGTCGAACGCGCCGCGGCCGAGCTCGGGATTGCGGCGCGGAGCCAGCGGATTGTTCTCGAACCCGGTGCCAACCTCGAAGCGCGCGCTCGCGATCGACGTTACGAGTCGCTCGAAGCGATGGCCGACGAACTCGGCTGTGTGACGATCGCCACCGGTCACACGCTCGACGACCAGGCCGAGACGGTGTTGCTTGCGACGTTGCGGGGTGCGGGTATCGACGGCCTGTCCGGGATCGCGTTGCGACGCGGGCGGTTGTGGCGCCCGCAGTTGTGCCTGCGCCGTCACGACACGCTCGAGATCTGTCGGCTGCTGGCGTGGGTGCCCGTCGACGATCCGATGAACGACGACGTCGCGTTCCGGCGGGTGTGGCTGCGACGCGAGGTGTTGCCAGCGTTGTCCGCGGGAGCCGATCGTGATCTGGCGACTGTCCTGGCGCGTCAGGCAGTTTCCGCACGGGCCGACCGAGAAGTGCTCGACGATCTGGCCTCGGGTCTCCTCGTCGCCGCCGCGGTCGACGTGGCGGCCGGCCACCTCGACGCGGCGGTGTTGCTCGCCGCCCCGATCGCAGTGCAACGGCGCGCGGTGCGTTCCTGGATCGGATTTCCTGTCGACCTCGCGCACGTCGACGCCGTGTTGGATGTCGTCGCCGGGTCGCGAACCGCAGTCGACGTCGGCCGCGCGCTTCGGGTCCGACGCAGCGCGGGAGCGTTGTTCCGCGAACCGATCGCGCCGACACCAGTGCCGCAGATCGTCGCGGTCGAGTGTCCCGTGCCTGGTCGCGCCGAGTTCGCGGGGTTCGAGATCGTCACGCGCGTCGAGGCGTGTCCGCCCGTCGGATGGCCAGCGGGGATGTCGTCGGTGGTCCTCGACGCGGACGCGGTCGGTGATCGGGTGGAGTTGCGGTTGCCCGTGCCGACCGACACCTTCGTTGCGGTGGGCAGTCGGCGTCCACGGACGATTACGGCGACCCGCAAGGACGCGGGACTCCCGATCGGCCTGCGCCAATCCCTCCCAATCGTTGCTCGCCCGGACGGAACGATTCTGTGGGCCCTCGGCTACGGTGGCGCTGCGACGGCGTGCGTCACCCAACGCACGAGTCGCTACTGCTGGATGAGCGCCACGGTCGTGTGATCGTGGCACGCGGAGTGAGGTCGTCCCCCGAATGAACGATCCCCATCTCGGGCGAACGATCGTCAGCGCCGACGAACTCGCCGCGCGCGTCGAACACCTCGGCAAGCAGATCACGGCCGACTACGCCGACGATCCGCCCTTGCTCGTTGCGGTGTTGAAGGGCGCCTTCATGTTCCTCGCCGATCTCGCCAAGCAGATCGATCTCCCGATCGAGTTCGACTTCATGGCGGTGTCGTCTTACGGCGCGGCGACCCGCAGCAGCGGGGTCGTGCGGATCGTGAAGGACCTCGAGATCGACCTCACCGGTCGCCAGGTCCTCATCGTCGAGGACATCATCGACTCCGGGTTGACGCTGCAGTTCCTCCGCAAGAACCTCTTGGCCCGCGGTCCGAAGTCGGTTGAGGTGTGCGCGCTGTTGGTGAAGGACGGTCTCCAGAAGGTCGATCCCGACCTCAAGTACGAAGGCTTCCGAATCCCGCCCGACTTCGTCGTCGGCTACGGACTCGACTGCGCCGAGATCTACCGCAACCTTCCGTACATCGCCGAGTACCTTCCGGAAGCGTCGTGAGCGACACCGCGCCGGTTGCGGGCGGCGACTCGCCGGTCGATCTCGATCGCATCTCGGCGGCGGTACGCGAGATCCTCGCGGCCATCGGAGAAGACCCGCAGCGCGACGGCTTGCTGAAAACGCCAGAGCGGGTGGCTCGGATGTACGCCGAGGTCTGCGGCGGACTGCACGAGAACCCTGCCGATCACCTGAACGTCACCTTCGAAGCCGAACACGACGAGATGGTGATGGTCCGCGACATTCCCCTGTACTCGCTGTGCGAGCACCATCTCGTGCCCTTCCACGGCAAGGCGCACGTCGCGTACATCCCGGGTCACGACGGTCGCATCACGGGGCTGTCGAAGCTCGCCCGTCTCGTCGACGGGTTCGCTCGACGCCCGCAGGTGCAAGAGCGCCTCACGGCCCAAATCGCGGATTCGCTCGTGACCGCGCTGACACCGCGGGGAGCGCTGGTGGTCGTCGAGGCCGAGCATCTGTGCATGAGCATGCGCGGGATCCGCAAGCCGGGCTCCACAACGGTGACCTCGGCGGTGCGGGGAATCTTCAAGGAGAGCGCTGCGACCAGGGCCGAGGCGATGTCGATGATCGGTCTCGGAGTGCCCCGGTAGCCTCCGGGCGTGAAGTTCCGAGTCGGAGATCTCGCCCGCCATGCCGTGATGGGTGTGGTGAACGTGACGCCCGACTCGTTCTCCGATGGCGGTCGCCATCTCGATGCTGATCGGGCAGTCGAGTGTGCCGAACGGATGATCGCTGACGATGTCTCCATCATCGACATCGGTGGCGAGTCGACTCGCCCCGGCGCAGCCGCGACGACGGCTGCGGCCGAGCTCGATCGTGTCCTTCCGGTGATTCGGCGGTTGTCCGGTCGAAGTGTCTGGCTGAGCGTCGACACACGGAAAGCATCCGTTGCACGTGCCGCGCTCGGCGCCGGCGCACACATCGTGAACGACGTCGGGGGCGGCCGCGACTCCGAACTGCTCGACGTCGTGGCAACGTTCGACGCTGGACTCGTGCTGATGCACATGCGCGGCGAACCGCAATCGATGCAGCACGACCCGCAATACGACGATGTCGTCGCCGAGGTCGGCGACTATCTCCACGATCAGGTCGAGCGCGCGTGCGATGCCGGTGTGCGACGCGAAGCCATCTTGGTCGACCCAGGTATTGGATTCGGAAAAACCAACGCGCACAACTTCGCGCTGTTGGCGAACGTCGAAGCCATCGCGGATCGAGCGGGGGTACCGGTGCTCATCGGCGCGTCCCGCAAACGATCGCTCGGGGTCATCGTCGGCGACGACGAACTCGCTCGCGACGACGCGACGCTTGCCGTCTCCGTCGCAGTGTTCGCGCAAGGAGCAGCAGCAGTTCGTGTGCACGACGTTCGATCGTCGGTGCTCGCGGCTCGATGGATCGAGAAGGTCGAGGTAGCAGCATGACAGCATTGCGGGGCAAGTGGGCGCAGGGGTTGCAACCCCGCAACTACACCTGGATTATCAAGGATCGCATGGCCGCGGCCGAACGTCCCGGTGGTTTGACGAGAAACCATCGCAAGGTCCGGCGAACCGAGGAATTGATCTGGCTGCGGTCGAACGGTTTCACGCGGATCATTTCGTTGCTCGATTCGCCGCACAACCTTCAGGCGTACACCGACGCCGGACTGCGGTGTGAGCACATGCCGTTCGGACGTCACGACGAACTCGCGTTGCGGCTACGGCATCACTACACCCGGGTCGCTGGTTGGCTCGACGATCCCAACGAGAAGTTGTTCGTCCACCACGACGAGTTCGGCGATCGTTTGTTGGGATTCCTTGGCGGTTACTTGCTGTTCGCCGGGCTGGTCCAGGAAGGGCCGCACGCCATCGCAATCGTGGAAAAGCTCGGCAATCGAACGCTCGACGAGTTCGGACGCGAGGTCATTACGTTGATTCTCGACCAGGGACTGCGACGCGCCTGATCGGCGCGGCGGCGAGTAGTTCTCGGCCGCTCGCTCAGGCTCGGACGACGCGCACCGTGTCGGTGCTGCCGGCCCGAGGGCCGGCGGAGCCGAACACGACGGCAACGAGATCGCCGGCGCGGGCGAGGCCGGCATCGAGCGTCGCTCGAACGGCGAGTCGCAGTTGTTCGTCGCCGTCGTTGACGTCGGGGACGCTGAGGGGCCGAACGCCCCATGTGAGCGCGAGTCCGCCGAGCACCGACGCGCCTGGTGAGATGCCGGCGATCGGCATGCTCGGTCGGTAGGCGGCAACCCGGCGGGCGGTCGATCCTGACCGGGTCGGACAAATGATGGCGGCGACCTTCAGGTCTTCGGCGGCCTGCACGGCCGCATGAGCGACGGCCCACGCGACCCGGTCGGTGTCGGTGTGTGCGCCGGCCGGGTCGAGATGGTGGCGAGGCCAACTCTCGGCCGACTCTGCGACCTCGGCCATCGTTCGCACCGTGTCGCCGGGAAACAGGCCGATCGCCGTCTCTTCCGAGAGCATCAACGCGTCGGTACCGTCGAGGACGGCGTTGGCAACGTCGTTCACCTCGGCCCGAGTTGGCAACGGCGATCGGGTCATCGATTCGAGCATCTGCGTCGCGGTGATCACGGGCTTCCCCGCCATGTTGCAGTAGCGAATGATCTCTTTTTGCAGCAGCGGGACTCGCCGCGCCGGTACCTGAATACCGAGATCGCCGCGGGCGACCATCACGGCGTCGGCCGACGACACGATGCCGGGCAGGTGGTCGAGCGCGCTGGCCGTTTCGATCTTCGCGACGAGGTTGGGTCGGTGTCCACGTTTGGGAAGCCGCGCCACGACCCCGTCGACGTCTTCAGGTTTGCGCACGAACGAGAGTCCGATGAAGTCGGCACGGAGCGCAAGCGCGAACTCGAGCGAGGCTTCGTCGCGTTCGGTGAACGGATCGACGAAGTTCTCCGCCCGCGGCAGGTGCATTCCCTTCCGGCTGCGCAAGGTGCCTGATCGCACGACGCGCGTCACGACGTCGTCGCCGTCGACGCGCTGGACCCGAAGCACGATGGCGCCGTCGGCGAGGAACACCTCGTCGTTCGGGCGGACCCAGCGAGCCAACTCGGGGATCGTGGTCGAGACGCGTTCGGCGTCCCCTTCGATCGCATCTGCGCTCAGGACGAACTCGGCGTCGCACTCGAGTTCGACGGCCTCGCCCCGCAACGGGCCGGTCCGCATCTTCGGCCCCGGGAGATCGACGAGCACGCCGACGCTGCGACCCAGCTCGGCAGCGGTCTCGCGCGCCAGCCGTGCGTTGTCGGTGTGGGTGGCGGCGTCGCCGTGCGCAGCGTTCAAACGGACGACGTCGACGCCTGCGCCGATGAGGGTGCGCATGCCCTCGGGGTGTCCCGTTGCCGGACCAACCGTCGCCACGATCTTCGTCCGTCGCATGTCGAGATTGTGGTCCCACCTGCAGCTTCGAGCGCGGATGCCCGTGAAGTCGGGCGTGCTCAACGGATCGCAGCAGTCTCCTAGGTTGGGGCCATGGATCGAATTCTCATTCCCGGGCTTCGTGAACTCGGCGTGCACGGCGTGTTGCCCGAGGAACGTCAGCGGCCGCAACCGTTCGAAGTCGACCTCGAGTTGCACGTCGACGTGCGGTCCGCCGGCGATTCCGACGAACTCGACGACACGGTCGACTACTCGGCAGTGTGCGAGGCGGTGAGCCGCGTGGTGTCATCAGAGAGCTATCTCCTACTGGAACGCCTCGCGACGCGCATCGCCGAAGTATGCAAGGCCGATGCGCGCGTCGAACGGGTCGCCGTCGAGGTCCGCAAGTTGCATCCGCCTGTTCGCGCGCAAGTGCAACACGTTGCGGTGCGTATCGAACGCTGATGGCTCGGGCATTTCTTGCGCTGGGTTCGAACCTCGGGGATCGACGCGCCCATCTCGACGATGCAGTGGCAGGGTTGGCCGCACATCCCGACATACGAGTAATCGCGATGTCGTCGGTGTACGAAACCGATCCGGTCGGTGGCCCGGTCCAAGACGACTTCCTCAATGCGGTTGTCGAGGTCGCCACCGATCTCGACCCGTTCGGCCTCCTTGCGGTTGCCCAAGGACTCGAGACGGCGGCACAACGCGTCCGCGAGGTGCGGTGGGGTCCGCGCACCCTCGACGTCGACATCGTGTTGTACGACGAACTGCGCCTCGACGACGAACGCCTGACGATCCCGCATCCCCGCATGCGCGAACGACACTTCGTGCTCGCTCCACTCCATGAGTTGGCTCCCGAACTCGTCGATCGTCCCTCGGCCGGATGGTCGGGCGTACGGCGAGTGGTGCCGACCGACGGCGAGCAATAGCGACCCAACGCGCCCGGAACTAGCCTGGCCGTGACGATCGTCGACCGGGGCGGGAGGCCGTGGCGCACGAATCGGATCCCCGACATCCCCGACGTTCGCGCTCGGCCCCTGCGAGTGGCGCCGCTTCGAGCGGTGACCCGATGCGTGGCGGGCTCGGTCGCGACTCGACGCCCGACGACCCGACCGGTATCAGCCCGACCTCGCGGCGTGGTCGCGGCGGCTCGAAGGCGGCCGACCTCTCATTGCGAGCCCACGACAAGCAGACCCTTGCTCTCGTTGGTCCCGGCCGAGCCGGGACCACCGTTTCCCTGGCTCGGTGCGCACAGGGCTACGAGGCGGTTGGCGTCGCCGGCCGCGCCGCCGACGCGGCGTCGACGCTTGCGGCGGCAGCGTGCCTCGATGCCGAACCTCGGTTCGTCGCCCAGGTAGGAGTGGGCGCGTCGCTCGTCATCATCTCGACGCCCGATGCGGCGATCGAGGGGGTCGCGACCGCGATCGCGCCGTCCCTCGAACCAGACGCGTTGGTCGTGCACCTCGCCGGATCGCGGGGTCTCGACGTCTTTGCCGAACTGCGGCGACGGCGTCCCGACATCCGAGTCGGTGCACTCCACCCACTGCAATCGTTCCCCTCGACGAGCATCGGACTCGATCGACTGCCCGGGTCGTGGGCGGCGATCACCGGTGACGCGCAGGTCGAAGACCTCGCCGACCTGCTCGAGGTGCGGCCGTTTTGGATCTCCGACGGCGACCGCGACCGCTACCACGCTGCCGCGGTGGTCGCGTCGAATCACCTCGTTGCGTTGCTCGGCCAGGTCGAACGCATGGCGGCGGCGGCGGGCGTGCCGTTCGCCGCGTTCGCTCCGCTCATCGACGCATCGGTCGACAACGCGTTCGAGATGGGTCCGCGCGCCGCCCTGACGGGACCAGTCGCGCGCGGCGATCTCGCAACGGTCGAAGCACACCTGGCGGCCATGGATCCAGGTGAACGTGATGCCTACCGGGCGCTGGCTCGGGAGGCCGCCCGTCTCGCCGATCGGCGTGATCGGGCGCTGCGACGGCTCCTCGACGACTTGCGTTCGCTCGATCCGGATCGCTCGGCCGACGCCGACTAGGACTGCCGCGATGGTCGAGATCGTCGAAACCAAATCGGCGCTGCGCGCCCGCGCCGACGCGGCGCGCGCTGCCGGCCAGCGAGTCGGTTTGGTGCCGACGATGGGATTTCTGCACGAAGGTCATCGGTCGCTGATGCAGGCGGCCCGACGAGCGTGCGACGTCGTGATCGTCACGATTTTCGTGAACCCGATGCAGTTCGGACCGAACGAAGATCTCGACCGGTACCCGCGCGATCTCGACGGCGATCTGGATGCTTGCCGCGCCGAAGGAGTCGACATCGTGTTCGCGCCCTCGATTCGAGAGATGTATCCGCGCGAGCCCTCGACCACCGTTGTGCACGTGGCCGAACTCACGACCGGGCTCTGCGGAGAAAGTCGCCCCGGCCATTTCGACGGGGTCACGACCATCGTCACGAAGTTGTTTGCGATCACGGGCCCGTGCCACGCGTACTTCGGCCGGAAGGACGCGCAACAGCTCGCGGTGATCACGCGAATGGTCGACGAACTCGATCTACCGGTGACCGTGGTCGGATGTCCGTTGGTACGCGAATCCGACGGCCTGGCGTTGTCCTCGCGGAATGCCTACCTGTCGGCCGAGCACCGCACGATCGCACCGCAGATCCATGCCGCGCTCTGCCTCGCGGCCGACGCGGTCGCCGCGGGCGAGACCGATCCGCGACGTGCAGTCGACATCGTGCGCGCCCACCTGCGCCAATGGCCCGACTTCTCGATCGACTACGTGGCCTGCGTCGACTCGGCCACGTTGCAGGCCGTCGACCAGATCGATGCCGACACCCTGTTGGCCGTTGCGGTGCGACTCGGTTCGACACGCCTGATCGACAACGTGTTGCTCGGCGCGTCGTCGTAGGCTGGCAAGTTCTTATGTATGACGTCCTGGTGCTCGGCAGCGGTGTGGCCGGTCTGTCCACGGCGTTGCGCGCGGCGGCGAGCGGCCTGCGCGTCCTCATCCTGACCAAGGGCGAGCTGGCCAACACCGCGACTCGTTACGCCCAGGGCGGTGTCGCGGCTGCGCTCGAAGCGCCCGACAGTGCCGCGCTCCACCAAGCCGACACGATGATCGCCGGCGCTGGGTTGTGCGACCCCGACGCAGTGAGGGTGCTCGTCACCGAAGGTCCCGCGCGGGTGCGTGAACTCGGTGCGCTCGGCGCACGGTTCGACTCCGTCGAGGGCCAACCGGGCGTCTGGCGACTCGCCCGAGAGGGTGGTCATTCGCTCGCTCGCGTCGTGCACGCCGGAGGCGACGCGACGGGAGCTGAGATCGAACGCGCCTTGGTCGACGCTGCGACGCGGGTCGAGATCGAAGTTCGCGAGGGTTGGTTCGCGATCGAGTTGCTCGTGGAACACGGGCGATGCGTCGGCGTGCTGGCGCTGAGCCCCGACGGAACCGTGCAGAACGTGCGCGCCGGCGACACGGTGCTGGCGACGGGCGGTACCGGCCAATGTTTCGCGGTGACAACGAATCCGGGTCTGTCGACCGGTGACGGGGTCGCGTTGGCGCTGCGGGCAGGCGTCGCGTGCGCTGACCTCGAGTTCGTGCAGTTCCATCCGACCGCGTTGCACGTTCCGAAGATGCCGCGGCCGCTGTTGTCGGAAGCGCTGCGAGGCGAAGGTGCGGTGTTGCGGAACGAGGTCGGCGATCCGTTCATGCACGACCTGCACGAGCTCCGTGACCTCGCGCCACGCGATGTTGTGTCGCGTTGCATCGCCGCGCAGATGCGCGACCAAGGCGTTGACCACGTGTGGCTCGATGCCACGATGATTCCCGACTTCGATTTGCGCTTCCCGACGATCTTCGCGGCGTGCCAGTCGGCGGATCTCGATCCGCGGGTCGACTGGCTGCCCGTCGCGCCTGCTGCGCACTACCAGTGTGGCGGAGTCGTCACGGATCTCCAGGGTGCGACGACCCTTCCTCGCCTGTGGGCCTGCGGCGAGGTCGCTGATGTCGGCGTGCACGGCGCGAACCGTCTCGCCTCGAACTCGCTGCTGGACGGGTTGGTGTTCGGCGCTCGGGTGGTCGACGCCATTACCGCCGGGGCGATGGAGGCCACGTCGACGGGACCGATGGCCGGAGTACTCGAACTGGGCTTCACGCCCGATCCGGACCCTGACCTCCTGCCCGGTGCCGATCCCTTGTCGCCGGCGTCGGTGCGTGAGGCGGTGCAGCGGCTGATGAGTCGTGACGCGGGTGTGGTGCGGGAGGGCGCCGGCCTCGATGTCGCGGCGAAGACGCTCGACGATCTCACCGGTCTCGCCGACGCGCTGCCGGCGCGATCGGCGGGGTCGTACGAGGTCCGCAATCTGCGGCGGGTGGCGTCAGCGATCGTTGCGAATGCGCACGCACGAGACGAGTCGCGTGGTTCTCACACGCGCGCCGACTGTGCCGGTACCGAGGATGCACTCGTCGGTCGGTTCGTCATCGCCGGGGCCGCGCCGCCGAAGTTCGTCCCAGTCCACGCGGGTGGCCAATCCACTCCAGGGCAGGTTCGACGATGAACGAGTTCTCTCCGCCCTCCGGCGCCGTGCGCGACATCGTCGAGCGCGCGTTGGCCGAGGACTTTGGTGTGCTCGGCGACATCACATCGTTGGCTTCGATCGACCGCGACTCCTTCACCGTCGCGAGCCTCGTCGCTCGCGACGAAGGCGTGTTCGCCGGCGGATCGTGTGTTGCCGAGGCGTTCGCGCAGGTTGACCCCAACGTGATTGTTCGTTGGCGCGTGCACGACGGCGATTCGGTCGGGCCGGGAACGGTGATTGCGACCGTCGAGGGCCCAACCCGTTCGGTGCTTGCCGGTGAACGGGTCGCGTTGAACCTTGCGTGCCACCTTTCGGGGGTCGCGACTGCGACCAATCGCTTGGTTCGCGCGACGAACGGGCGAACGCGAATTCTGGATACGCGCAAGACGTTGCCCGGACTGCGCGCGCTGCAAAAGGCCGCAGTGCGGGCTGGCGGCGGCTTCAACCATCGCGATTCGTTGAGCGATGCAGTGTTGCTCAAGGACAACCATCTCGCCGTCGCCGGCATCGGTGGCGCGGTTGCGAGAGCCCGGGCGCAATGGCCGGGTCGCATGGTCGAGGTCGAGTGCGAGGACCTCGTCCAGGTACGTGAGGCCATCGCGGCCGGTGTCGATCGCGTAATGCTCGACAACATGACGCCGCAGGAGGTCCGCGATGCCGTCGCCGTGATCGGCGGCGCGGCCGAAGTCGAGGTATCGGGTCGGATCACCATCGATACCGTCGGTGAGTACGCCGACGCAGGAGCTGATTTCATTTCGGTTGGAGCCATCACGCATTCGGTTGTGGTCTTCGACATCGGTCTCGACTTCGCCGACGCCGAGGGCTGATCGATGCTGCTCGCGGTCGATGTCGGCAACACGCATACGGTCGTGGGACTGTTCGACGGGGGTGAGCTCGTCGACCACTGGCGGATCGCAACCAACTCCGAGCGCACCTCGGACGAACTCGCGCTCATGTTTCAACAGTTCCTCGGGTTCCACGGCTTCAGCTTCGACGACGCGATCACGGGCGTTGCGGTGTGTTCGGGGGTTCCTGAGGTGACCGCCGCTCTGCGCGAGATGACGGCTCGTTACTTCGGATTCAGTGCAGTCGTACTCGAACCGGGGGTGCGTACCGGCATGCCGATTCTGTACGACAACCCCAAAGAGGTCGGCGCGGATCGAATCGCCAACGCGGTCGGGGCGTTCGAGATGCATGGCGGCCCGGCAATCGTCGTCGACTTCGGAACGGCGACCACGATCGAAGCAGTGAGCGCCAAAGGCGAATACCTCGGCGGCGCCATCGTGCCGGGCATCGAGATCAGCCTTGATGCGCTCTTCGGTCGGGCCGCCGGTCTTCGCCGGGTCGAACTCGTTGCGCCGCGCAACGTGATCGGGAAGAGCACCGTCGAGTCGATCCAAAGTGGTGTCATCCACGGATTCTCGGGACAGGTCGATGCCATCGTCGATCGCTTCCAGGCCGAACTCGGAACGTGCACGGTGATCGCGACCGGAGGCATCGCCGAGCTGATTGCGCCCCATACGCAATCGATCCAGCACTTCGAGCCGTGGTTGACGCTCTACGGCCTCCGAACCATCTTCGAGAGGAACCAGTGACCGACCAACCCGAAACTCCCGCATTCGTTCCGGCCGACCTCGAGGGAGCCGCGGTGGCCGAACGGGCCAAGCGCATCGAGAAAGTTGTGCAGGCGCGAGGAGCGGGGACGGAGCCGTATCCCGTCGGGTTCGAACGCTCCTCGACCTGCGCCGAACTCCGGGCCCGGTTCGATCATCTCGAACCGGGCGAAGAGACGACCGAAGTCGTTCGGGTCGCGGGACGCCTGCTGCTCTTTCGCGACCAAGGGAAACTGTGCTTTGCGACCATCCGTGACGGCACTGACTCGATCCAGCTGTTCGTCAGTCGATCGGTAGTCGGCGACGAGACGTTCGCCGCGTTCGGCGACGTCGATCTGGGCGATTGGCTCGGCGCCGAGGGTGTCGTCATGAAAACCCGCAAGGGCGAGTTGTCGATCAAGTTGAGCGCGTTCGAATCGTTGGCCAAGTCGTTGCGCCCGATGCCCGACAAGTGGCACGGTCTCGCCGACGTCGATACGCGATTTCGGCAGCGCTACGTCGATCTCATTGCCAACGACGATGCGCGCCGCGTCTTCGAAATCCGCCACGGAGCGGTGTGGGCGATTCGGTCGTACCTCCACGACCGTGGCTATATCGAAGTCGAGACCCCAGTGCTGCAACCGATCGCAGGTGGCGCGACGGCTCGCCCGTTTCTCACGCACCACAACGCGCTCGACATGGAGTTCGCGCTCCGCATTGCTCCCGAGCTCTACCTGAAACGACTCATCGTCGGCGGGCTCGAGAAGGTGTTCGAGATCGGACGCGTCTTTCGCAACGAGGGTGTGTCGACGCGACACAATCCGGAGTTCACGATGTTCGAGCTCTATGAGGCGTTCACCGATTACCACGGCATGGCCGACTTGACCGAGCAGCTGATCGTTGCTGCAGCGCAAGCCACGATCGGCACGCTGCAGATCGACTGGGACGGTCGCGCGATCGACATCACGCCGCCGTTTCGACGCGCGACGATGCGCGACCTCATCATCGAACACAGCGACCTCGATGTGCACCCCGGTGTCCCCCTCGCCGAGATGCAAGCGCACTGTGACGCACTCGAGATCCCGTACCAACCGACGTGGGGATCCGGCAAGCTCATGTTGGAGATTTACGAGAAGACCACCGAGCACGCGATCATCGAGCCGACCTTCGTCATGGACTATCCGCGTGAAGTGTCGCCGTTCGCGCGAATGCACCGCTCGGTGCCCGACCTGACCGAACGGTGGGAGCTGATCGTCAACGGTCGAGAGCTCGCCAATGCGTTCTCGGAGCTCAACGATCCGATCGACCAGCAACGCCGATTCGAGCATCAGGCTCGGATGAAGCAGTTGGGTGACGATGAAGCACAAGGGATGGACGACGATTACGTGAGGGCATTGGAGTACGGTTTGCCCCCGACCGGCGGCGTGGGTATGGGGATCGACCGGTTGGTGATGCTGCTCGCGGGCGTGCCGTCGGTACGCGAGGTCATCTTGTTCCCCCACTTACGACCGGAGGCGCTGCCGAGATGACCGAACACCAACGTGTCCTCGTCACTGGGATGGGTGGGGTACTCGGCACTCGGGTCGCGCAGTTGCTCGAAGCGCGCGATGACATCGCCGAGATCCACGGCATCGACTTCGTCCCGCCGCGTCGTCGTCTGCGTCGCGCCGAGTTTCACCGTATCGACCCGCGCCA
>SXGT01149325.1_pt1 | contig 15362 bp, 11 predicted proteins | sample 3176221 | NCBI WGS metagenome assembly SXGT01 (sample SAMN11356862, study PRJNA531348) | freshwater metagenome | isolation source: freshwater sample F1-120 | place: China: Fuxian Lake, Yuxi | collected 2017-12-25
AGGATGCGCGAACCGGGCGCGGCGACGTCGATGACGTTCTTGCCCCGGTTGGAGAACGACGACAGCTGCGTCTCGTTCGACGTGCCGATCTGCGCGTACGAGGAGACGGTGACGACCTCGGGCAGCTCGGTGGGGATGTCGAGGCAGCCGTTGTTGATGGTGCGCTCGATCGGGGTGCTGTCGTTCGGGCTGCTGGCGCTGGTCGTCTTGTTGGCGAGGTCGTAGGCGGCATTGCCGGCCGCCGCGACGTGCACGGTGCCCTTCTTCGTCGACCAGGTGACCGCGCGGCCGACGGCCTCGACGACGGCGGCCTGGTTGGCCTGGTCCTGGCACCAGAACTCGAACGGGTCGATGTAGTAGCTGTTGTTGGTGACGTCCATGCCGCGCAGGCCGGACCACATGAAGCCACAGATGGCGTACTCGGGGTAGATGAAGCCGTCGTCGTTGACGACCTTGACCGACGCCATGCGCACGTTCGGCGCGACGCCGGTGATGCCGACGCCGTTGCGGGCGGCGCCGATGGTGCCGGCCACGTGGGTGCCGTGGTCGCTGGTGGTCGGCTGCCAGCCGGTGGGCGAGCGGTCGACGGCGCCGCCGTCGGTGCAGTTGACGGAGTTGTCGACGTCGATGTTGGCCGCGAGGTCGGGGTGGTCGGCGTCGATGCCGCTGTCGAGGACGCCGACGAGCACCTTGCGGGAGCCGTCGGTGATCTCGTGGGCATGGTCGGCCTTGATGTGCGCCATGTCCCACTGCTCGCCCTCGCGCGGGTCGGGCTTGACGTACTTCTGGGGCGTGTTCGCGAACTCGCCCTTCAGCTCGGCACGCTCGGTGGAGCGGCTCCGCGCCGACTGGCGCAGGGTGGACGCCTGCTCGGCGCGCTCGCTGACGGCGACGGTGCGGGTGGTGCCGACGGAGGTGACGCTGGTGCGGCCGAGGCGGTAGACGTCGGCGCGGAAGTCGGCGTGCGTCGACTGCGCGATCACGACACCGATCTGCGGCCACGCCTGCACGACCGTGCCGCCGGCCTTCTGCACGACCTTGCGCGCGTCGGCGGTGCCCTTGGCGTTCGCCTTCTTGGCGTTGACGACGTAGGCGCTCACCTGCCCCTCGGGCGTCGCGACCGGTACGGGCGTGGACTTCTCCGTGGTCGCCGCGCCGGCGCTGGTGAGCGTGGTCGCGACGACGCCGAGCGTGAGGGCGGCGGCCCCGACGGCGAGCCCGCGCCGGGCTCGAGACATACCTGTGTTCACGTGCTGTCCCCCCTAGGAACTGTCGGCGGCCACGTGAACGTGGCGCTGAGACCGACCGTCCCACCCCACCACAGGGGTCGCACAGACGTCCAGGGTCGGCGGGTTGCAGGTCGGTGACGGCGAGGTCGGCCGCGCCGTCGCTGCGCGACCTCGACCGTCTGATCGCGAGATGCGTCCGGCGGTCTGAGAACTACGATCGACCTGGTGGAGAGTGCGCGGACAGTGGCAGGGGCACGACCGGAGGTCCTGGTCTTCGACGTGAACGAGACCCTCTCGGACATGAGTCCGATGGCGGCGCGTTTCGAGGACATCGGCGCTCCGGCGCATCAGGCGCAGCTCTGGTTCGCGCAGGTGCTGCGGGACGGGTTCGCGCTCGCAGCCTGCGGGGCGGAGGCCGCGTTCGCTGACGTGGCCGCAGAGATCTTGCGGACGACGCTGTACGGGTCGAGCCTCGATCGCGGAGTCGAGGAGGCCGTCGACCACGTCCTCTCGGGGATGGGGGAGCTGTCCGTCCACGACGACGTCCCGGGGGGCCTGCGGGCGCTCGAGGCGCTGGGCGTCCGGCTCGTGACGCTGTCGAACGGGGCGACGTCGGTCGCCGCGGCCCTGCTCGAGCGCGCCGGGGTGCGGCGGTTGCTCGAGGCCTTGTTGTCGGCGGACGATGCCGGGGCCTGGAAGCCCGCCGAGCAGGCGTACCGGCACGCGCTCGACCAGTGCGGGGTCGCGCCGGAGGAGGCGATGCTCGTCGCGGTGCACCCGTGGGACATCGACGGCGCTTCCCGCGCCGGCCTGCGGACCGCCTGGCTCAACCGGTCGGGTGCCAGCTATCCCGCACACTTCCGGGCGCCCGACGTCGAGGTGGCCTCCCTCGACGAGCTGGCCGAGCGGCTCCACTGACCCTGGCAGGTCGAGCCTGGTGGCGCGCGTGGGCAGTGCCGGGAAAGGCCTGCGGCAGAGGCGAGCGATGTGCGCGTCGCTCAGGCGCGACGGGGCGGCGGGGGGAAGTAGGTGCGGAGCTGCTCACGCAGCGCGGGGTCGCACACGTAGACGTAGGTGCCTCGGATGCCTCGGGTGAGCAGGACCCGGTAGATGTTGATGACGTACTCCAGGAGGTCGTCGTCGGTGTAGGTCTGGCCCAGCGTCGTGTTGTTCGCACGTCCGTTGCGGTCGTGGTAGCTGGACCTGACGAACTCCGGGCGATCGGTGGCGACGTTCCAGCGCAGCTCGTGGCCGATGATCACCCCGGCGTAGTTGAGATCGTAGCCCTGGCTCGTGTGGATGCACCCCACTTCCTCCAGCGCAGTGCGTGAGTTGATCCAGTCCTTGTCGGTGCGGTTCCAGAACAGCTGGAGGCCGTCGATCTCGATGTCGGGTCGCCGCTTGTCCTTCTTGCTGACCCAGGGCCAGGCGAAGCCGGCGAGCACGCGAGAGAGTCCGTGGTCGGCGTCGCGCGACATGATGTCCTCGCGCATCTCGCGAAGGTCGTCGTAGAGACGGAGGTCGTAGTCGGGGAACTCGATCCGGTGCACGGCTGCCCCTCGCAGCACGTCAGCGACGTAGTCGGTGTAGGCCTCTCCAGCGAGGGTCCGCATCTGGGTCCAAAGGCGCACGTGCCGGTCGTCGTGCTTGGCTGTCTCGACCAGTGCCGTCACCGTGACGGCCGGCAGGTCCGACATCGGCCGCACCGTCTGCTTGTCGTCGAGCAGCAGCACGGGGACCCGGCTTCGAGCCTTGATCCAGTCGAGCTGTGTGTGCTCGATACCCTCCTCGTCGCCTGGGAACAGGCGACGGTTGATCTCGCGGTAGCGACTGCTCAGCATCTGCAGGCTGCCGGAGAACTGCTGGAGACGGTGCGCCTCGTCGACGATGAGCACGTCGAAGTCGTCGTCGGACTCAGCGACGTCGAAGGGCGTCAGGACAGGCACGTCGCTCAGCGCTGGCGTCGCCCTGAACACGCTACGGATCGTCTCGCGCAGCGACTGTTGCGGCACGACGAAGCCGATGCTCAGGTCGCCGAGTGGTTCGTCGCCTCCGAGCTCCTCCTCGACGAAGGTGTCCGCGTCGAGGTGTGCGTCCCGAGGCCGACGCAGGTCGGCCAGGAGCTTGGCGAGGAAGATGCCGACGATCGTCTTGCCCGTGCCGGGATCTCCCTGGACGACCACTGGCTCTGATCGACCACCTGCTGCCTGCCGGATGATCGCGACGATCGCCTCGACCGCCGAGGCCTGGGTCGGCGTCAGTGACACGAACGGCGACAGCTTGAAGAGGTTGCTGTTCTCGATCTTCTCGAGGTCGCTCCTGAAGAGCCCCTCGGCACGGAGCGACTCGAAGATGGTCGCGAACTTCTCGCGGTAGTGGGACCGGTCGTAGTAGTTGCTGTTCCTGGCGCTCGACTGCTTGTTGAGCACGGTGAAGGTCTGATCGGCGTTGAGTGCGCGGATCAGGTACGTCTCGAGGTCGAGGCAGACCGACTTGTTGAACGTGTCGTCGAGCACCACGCGAAACTCGTCGAGCAGCGTCGCCTTCGGCGACCTGAGGTGCTGGAACATCCTGGTTGCCGCGTTGACCGACTCGCCGACGTACACGTGCCTGGACCCGGTGATCGCATAGACGACGGGCCAGTTGTCGTGCCGTCCGTCCGCGCGCGTCCAGCTGTGGATGCCGGACGCGTCGAAGGACGCTTTCTCAATCTTGGAGCTGGTCATACTTCGTGCTCCGTCCGCGCGCCTTCTCGACCGGGTACTTCGCCTTCGTCCGCTCGAGCTTCGCCAGGACCACCTCGTCGAGATCCGCGTCGAGCGCGTCGGCGAGAAGCAGGGCGTAGGTCGCCACGTCTGCGAGCTCGTCGAGCACGGTCTGGCGGTCGTGCTCCTCGTCCCACTGGAAGTGCTCGAGCAGCTCCGCCGACTCGATGACGATGCTTCGCGCCAGGCTTGCGGGCGTGTGGAACTGTGCCCAGTCGCGTTCGGCCACGAACTCTCGCAATGAGCGGAGCACCTCGTCGCTGGCCATGGGCCGAGCCTAACCATCGTCGAGCCCTGACGGCCGGAAGATCGGTATCGCGGCGTCCTGGGAGCGCTGTTCGTATGTCCGGTCCCAAGGCCACCGCTTCTGACGCCGCCGACGACATAGTGGTCGCGTGGCTTCACTGCGTCTGATGCACGCAACTTGCAGAGACTCGACCGCTGGTGGCCATTGTCGGTTCGCAAAGGGGCGACGCTCGATAGCTTGTACAAGCATCCCTGGAGACTGCCTGGAGAGGAACTGCGAATGGACCGGTCGCGCGTCGACATCGTATGGCCGCACCGTTCGGGTGAGCCAAGCCCACGCCAGGTGTTCTTGCATGACCAACTCCGCTACCCCCGCAAAGCCAACCAGATTGACGTCGAGCACGATGGACTTCTGAACTATCACTGGCTGATGAGCCCGGCGGAACTTGGACGCCCGATGGTGATGCTCGAAGCGGGCATCAATTCGCCTGCCGAGGTCGCTGGTCCTGACGGAATCCGACGCTCTCTCATCGCCATCCGATCCAGTCCTTGGAAGGCGGGCCACGAGACCAACCCGTGGCATGACGAGTTCGATCTCGACCATGGGCACGTCAGATACTTCGGCGACCACAAGCCCGGAACGATCGGGCTGCCGGGGGCGACCAAGGGAAACCGGCTCCTGCTCGAAGCGGCTCAGCTCCATGCGGGAACCAGCCGCCAGGAACGGCTGCTCGCCCCGCCGTTCCTTCTGTTCCGAAGCGTCACGGTGTATCGGGGAGGACGTGCTGTCGTCAAGGGGCAAGTCGAGTTCTGCGGTGCCGCCATCATCGAACGCCTGGAGCATGTAGTTCAGCGCGATCCCGAGTCAGGGCGCAGCTTCCCGAACCTGGTGCTCGACCTCGCTGTCGTCTCCGGTGGCGATATCGACGGGATCGATCTCCGGTGGATCGACGACCGACGCGATCCGTCCCTGACTGCGGAGCAAGCGCTCCGCCATGCGCCCGAAGCGTGGGCCCGTTGGGTGAAGCAAGGCCGGATTGCCGTGCCTGGCGTACGTCGACGAGTCCTCGCGAGTGCTGTGAAGTCGGGCAAGGAGCAGCAGCCCCTGCCGGGCGGCGCGGAGGCCCGGGTCTTGCAGCAGGTGTACGCGTTCTTCGACGGTCGAAAGCATGCTTTCGAGCTCCTCGCGTCCAGGGTGGCGGCAGAAGTGCTCCGTGAGTCGGGGGCTCGATACCGGGAGGGCTGGCTGTCGCGGTCGTCGGGCGATGGGGGAGTCGACTTCGTCGGACGTATTGACATGGGTTCGCTCACGGCGAGCACCCCTGTCGTCGTACTTGGCCAAGCGAAGTGCATCCAGCCCAGTTCGTCGATCTCGCCGGAACAGGTAGCGCGTGTCGTGGCGCGCCTGCGACGGGGCTGGATCGGTGTGTACGTCACAACAGGATCCTTCTCGCGACAGGCCCAGATCGAGATCATCGACGACCAGTACCCGGTCGTGCTGATCTCAGGTGGCACGCTCGCGAGCGCAGTCCGGCAGATGGCCCAGGCCAACTATGGGGGCGATCTCGGCGCTCTCCTGGAATCCAGTGTCGACGGGTACGGCACGGCAGTAACGCACCGACGGCCGGAGGAAGTGCTCTCGATGTAGCAACCCGAGGTTGCGCTCCTCGTGGAATGCACTGCGTACGCACAACGACGAAACGGCGCCTGACGCTGGAAGACGTTCTCCAGGTCAGGCGCCGTTTCGGGCCCCTATGGGCAGGTCAGAAAACCTGCGAATCAGATGTCGTAGTACTGACTGACTGACCCATGCTGACCTGCGCAAACGTCGAGGACTTTCGACAATTTGTACCACGCTTGTAACGGATGCGGGTCTGCTAGGGAGTCGGGGTCATCGCTCCGGGCCGTCGAGCTCCGTGCCCTGTGTCGGATCTTCCTGGCGGGCGGGGGAGTGGACGCAGTCGATGCGCCCGCCCATGGCAGCCATGAGCGAGCGACCGACGGGCGCGAGATTCTCACGGCATGGCCGATCGGGACGACCTGCCCGCCGTCCTTGGGGAGGGCGAATACTTGGTCGCCAACGACTACAGGATGGGCGGGTTCTGGGGAGTTCTCATCGCTCCTTCTGAGGAAGCCATCCGCGCGAAGACCCCGAACTCATCATCGCCAAGACCCGACCGAAGTGGATGGACGAGGCCGCGCTAGAAGCAAAGCTGAGAGACGCCGTTGTGGTTGGACGACCACCCGCCGCAGGCTCTGCTTCTGGGCGCTGGTGCCTCAACCGGTGATCATGGCTTTGACCTTACCGAGCACGGTTCGCGGCCGAGGCGTGCGAGCGGTGCTTTGCTCCACGATGTTGCGTCGTCGCGCTTCCAATTCGAGACGGTGGCCGACTCGAACTGCTGGTTCATCGAAGGCACTGGCCAGCCCGGCGGCGACGGCCATGGCGGCCCAGTCGTTGTGCGCGGTCGCGCGGACGGCATGAGCAACTTCTTCGGTGGGAGGGTGGTCCGCGAGGTCGTCGATGACCTTCCGCACGCCCGAGTAGATCCGGGTGGCGTGCCGCCAGGCTTCGATGACGGCCTCCCTGCGGTCTTCAGGGTCGTCGACGAGGCTGCGTTCTAGTGATGCCACGAGGCGGGTGTGCCAGCGGAGCAGCAGCGCGTTCGCGAGATCCTCGATGTTGTTGAAGTAGGTGTCGGTGCCTTCGATGTTGGTGGGGATTTGCCCGTCGTTTCGGGCGAGGATCTCCTCGATCAGATTGTGGAGGACTGTTGCGCGGCTCGGCTTCGGTCGGTCCTTCACGGGTACTCCTTCGTGGGACTGGATGGTGTGTGGCTGACCTACTGAATGGGTAGAGATGCGAACCCGCGGATCGGGCCTGAGCGGAGTCGGACCGCGGAGTCGATGTCGACATCCCAGTCACGGCGGCGGGTGAGGAGTGCTCGCAGAGCGATACGTGCTTCGAGGCGGGCTAGGGATGCGCCGAGGCAGAAGTGGATGCCGCGCCCGAACGCGACCTGTCGTTCGGGGCGACGGTTGATGTCGAAGTGGTCGGCGTCGGGGAACGCGTGGTCGTCGCGGTTGGCTGAGCCGAAGAGCAGCAGCACGGTGTCGCCGGCTGCCATGGCCTGCCCGTGCAGATCGACCTGTCGGGTCAGGGTGCGTGCCAGGCCCTGGACCGGTGAGTCGTAGCGGAGCAGCTCTTCGACGGCTGCTGGCACGAGTTCGGGGTCGTCGGCGAGAGCGCGTCGGTCCTCAGGGTGCTGGGCGAGGATGACAGCGCTGTTGGACAGGAGGTTGGTCGTCGTTTCGTGCCCGGCGACGAGCAGCAGCAGGCAGAAGCCGAGAAGTTCTTCCTCGGTGAGGTGCTCGCCGTCCACTTCGGCTTGGACGAGCGCTGTCATGAGGTCGTCTTGGGGGTGCGCGCGTCGGTCGGCCAGGAATGCGGAGAAGTACTCGTAGAGGGCTGCAGCGGCGTCCAGCCCGGCGCCGAACTCGCCTCGCACGGGGTTGGACTGGATCAGGGTGGTGGACCAGGTCCGAAAGCGGTCGCGGTCTTCACGCGGCACGCCGAGCATGTCGGCGATCACGATCGCGGGCAGAGGTCCGGAGAATTCGGAGACGAAGTCCCACGGGCCGGTCTCGGGGGATTGGTCGAGGAGGTCGTCGACGATGGTGTGGATGTGTGTCTCGAGCCCGGCGATGCGGCGGGGGGTGAAGGCCTTGCTGACGAGGTGACGCAGTTGGGTGTGCCGGGGTGGGTCGCTCATGATGAGCATGGGCAGGAACAGGTCGGTCATGTCCACCCCGGGCGGGGTGGGGAAGATCCCGGACGCCGAGGAGTACGTCGCCGGATCGGCGAGGGCGGCGGAGACGTCGTCGTAGCGGCTGAGGACCCAACAGCTCGCCTGCGAGGACCAGTACACGGGAGCGTGGTCGCGCAGCTCGCGGTAGACGGGGTACGGGTCCGCCATGACTTCCGGGTCGAACGGGCTGTAGGTCAGCTGCTGGTTGCTCATCGCATCTCTCTCGGTTGTCGGTTCACGCGTGTGCATCGGATGTGGTGGCTGGCTGCAGTGCGGACGGGGCGCGCGTGGGCCTGCGGTGTGGCCACCAGCTGCGGTCCTCGAAAAGGGCCGCGCAGGCGGGTACGACCAGGGTGCGGACGATGAAGGTGTCGAGCAGGAGTCCGGCGGCGACGGCGAACCCGGTCTGGGCGAGCGCTTCGACGGGGGAGAACAGCAGGGCCACGAAGGTGGAGGCGAAGATGAGGCCGGCGGCGGTGATGACGGGTCCGGTGGCGGTGACTGCGCGGGCGACCTCGTCGCGGTCCAGGGCGAGGCCGCTCTCGCGCATCCGGCTCATGAGCAGGATGTTGTAGTCCGCGCCCACGGCGACGAGCAGGACGAACACGATGACCGGGACGGTGAAGTGGATGTCTTGTCCGACCAGCTGCTGGAACACGAGGGTGGTGAGCCCCAGCGCGGCCGCACAGGACAGGACGACGGAGGCGAGGAGGTAGAGCGGTGCGGTGAGGGCGCGCAGCGTGAGGATGAGGATGAGGAGCACCATGAGCAGGACCGCGGCGACCACGAGGACGGCGTCGTCGGCGAGGTAGTGGGCCAGGTCGGCGCCGAGGCCGGCCGCGCCGGTGGCGAGGATGGTGGAGTCGTCGAGGCGGGTGTTGTTCATGGCCTGGTCGGCGGTGTCCTGGACTTCGTTGTAGCGCTCCTGTCCGGCGGGGGTGAGGGGGTCGGTATCGCCGGTGACCTGGATGCGGGCCAGTTTTCCGTCCTCGGAGAGGAACTGGGTGCGGGCCAGGGCGAAGTCGGGCTTTCCGAGTGCGGAGGCGGGTAGGTAGAAGCCTCCGGCCTCTGGGGTGTCGGCGCGCTGGTTGATGGCCTGGAGGTAGTCGCCGGATTCGTCGAGCCCGTTGCTGAGCTTCTCGGTCTGGGTGAGGAGCTGCTCGATGCCAGGTGCGATGCCGGCGGCACCGGTGGCGAGCCGGTCGGTGCCGCCTTCGAGCTCGCCGAGCTTCTCGCTCAACAGCGCTTGGCCCTCGGCGATCCGGTTGCTGCCCGACTGGGCTTGGCGGAGCCCGGCGGCGAGCTGGTCGAGCCCGGTCGCGAGGCGTCCGTCGCCGGCGGCGAGGCGTTCGGCGCCGGCGGCCGCTTGGGCCAGGCCGGGCAGGAGCCGGTCGCGTTCGCCGGTGTAGATCTTGCGCAGGCCCTCACGGGAGCGTTTGCAGATCGGGTCGGCGGTGCAGATCGGATCGTCCTCCAGGGCTTCGACGATCCTGCCGAGGCCCTCGACGGCCTGGGCGACCTGGTCGTGTGCGGTGCGGAGCCCGGCGGCCAGTGCGGCGGCGCCCAAGCGGAGCCGGCGGGCGCCGCTGGCGGCCTGGCTCGTGTGATCGGCTGCCTGCCCGAGGCCGTGGGCGATGCGGCGGCTGCCGTCGCTGAGCTTCCCGGCGCCGTCTTGGGCCTTCCCGGCGCCTGCGGAGACCTGGCCGAGGGCGTCTCCGAGGTCGCCGGCCCCGGACGCGAGGCGTTCCAGCCCGGGTTCCCCGGACTCGAGCTTGCGGTCGGCCTGGTGGAGTCCTCGGGCGAGTTTCCCGAGCTGGTTGGCGATGGAGGCGGGTTCCAGTCGCCTTCCGGCCGGTTGGGTGATGCTGCGGACCTGGTTGACGCCGTCGACCTTCGCGACCGCGGTGCTCACGGAGTTGATGACAGCCAGGTCGCGGGTGTTGGCCATGTTGTGGTCGGAGCGGATGAGCAGGTAGTCGGGCAGGGTCTGGTTGGGTGGGAAGTGCTCGGTCATCGCCGCGAGGCCCAGGTTGCTGGGGGTGTCTGGCGGTTGGGCGGCGCGTTCGTCGAAGGAGAGCTGCATCGTGGGCAGCGCGAGCGCGAGCAGCACCAGGACCGTCACTCCCGCGACCAGGATCCGGGCGGGGTGTCGTCCGACGAGGCGGCCGGTGCGGGCCCACCGCGAGTCCGGCCGCGGTGCCGGAGCTGGCCCGATGCGGGGTCCGAACCAGCGGATCAGGGCGGGGGTGAAGGTGAGGCTGACCGCGAGGGTGACCGCGATACAGATCGCCATCGGGGGGCCGGTGGTGGCGAAGATGGCGAGTTCGGTGAATCCGAGGCAGATGGCGCCGAGGATGACGGTGGCTGCCGAGGCCAGCAGGGCGGGCCCGACCCGGGAGACCGACTCGGCTACCGCATCGAGGGGTTCGAGGCCGTTGCCGTATTCCTCGCGGAAGCGGGAGATGAGGAAGACGCAGTAGTCGGTCCCGGCGCCCAGGGTGATGGCTACGACGAACGCGTCGGTGTAGGTGGACAGGGCCAGCCCGTGCTCACCTGCCCAGGCCAGGGCGCCGCGGGTGCACAGCAGGGCGACACCGATGGTCACCAGCGACACCAGGACGGTCGCGATCCGGCGGTAGACCAGCCAGAGGATTCCGACCAGAAGGAACAGGGAGACCGCGGTGATCTTCAACGAGGCGTCGTTCACCGCCGTGGTCAGGTCGGCGATCATCGCCGGGTCGCCGGTCACGTGAACTTCGGTGCCGGGTGGAGCATCGAGGTCGTCGACGACCGAGCGGAGCCACTTCACGTCCTCGTCGGATGCCGGTGAGCCGACCGCGGATCGCAGCCCGACGACTAGGTAGGTCGCCTCGCCGTCCTTGCTGGTCATCGAGCGCCGGGCCTCGGGCTTGCCGAGGTAGTCCTGGACCTCCGAGACCCGCTCCGGCTCCTTCTGGAGGGTGCTCACGAGGTCGGCGTAGACGCGGCGGTCCCCCACGCCCAGGCCGTCGTCGTCGGTGATGACCACGAACACATACGAGTGGGTGTTGCCCGACCCGAACGCGGTGTCCATCACCCGCAGCCCGTGCAGGGTCGGTGAGTCCTCGGGCAGGAAGGCAGTGCTGCTGCGTTCGACCACGGTCCCCAGCGGGGTGACCAGCAGCGAGAGCGCGGCGGCGGCCAGCACCCAGCCGAGCACCACGATCGATGGGAAGCGGTGCCCCAGCCTGAGGGCAGACCTCAGCGGTCCGCTGCTTCCGGCTCGTGGTCCGCGACCCATTCACCCGCACCAATGCTCTGGACTGAAATGTTGTACTGGCAGTACAACATAGGATGTGGTCGACGTCGAGGCCAGTTGGCACGGTGGGGCACAAGGGGAGGAGTGAGAGCGGTGAGGAAACTTCCGGCGAAGCTGGCCAGTCAGCTCTACGGCGCGGCCGAGCTGATCGCCGAGCGCGGTCTGGACGGCACCAAGATCGACGACATCGCCGAAGCCACGGGTATCCCGAAGGCCACGATCTATTACCACCTGGACGGCAAGAACGGGGTCCTCGCATTCCTTTTGGGAGACCTGCTTGACCTCATCGCTGGCGAGGTCGGTGTCGCAGTCTCAACGGTCGAGGATGCCCGTACCCGGCTCGAGGCCGCCGTCGCAGCACAACTAAGTGTGATGGTCGAGCATCCGTTCCTGTGCCGGGCACTCGCGGGGGACCTCGGCCGTGCCACCCGGCTGCCTGACCTCGCCGAGGCTTTGCGGAGCGCGTTCTACCAGCCGATCGAGAAGCTTCTGGCCGACGGCGTCGCCGACGGCTCGCTGCGCCAGGTCGCCGATCCGGGTGCCGTTGCAATGAGCGTCTTCGGTGCCATCACCGTGGCCGGTCTCAGCGCCGCGGTCGAGGGGTCTTCAACTGGCCCGTCCGCAGATGCGGCCCGTTTCTCTGCGGCGATCTGCGAACTGATCCTCGACGGTCTCGCGACACCTCGCACTCGCGATGACCACGAATCGGGTGAGCGGCCGTGACCAGCCTGGATGAGCTCCTCGCGAGCTGGAACGAGAAGTTCCGGGCGTACGAGGACGGCGCCCGGCTTCCGCCGCACCACGACCACTGCCTCGCCTGCGGACCCGACAACCCCCACGGCCATCACCTCACCGTCCAGCGTCGCGGCGACGAGGTGCATGCGGTTCACGTCTTCGACGAGCGCCACGTCGGCGCTCCCGGGATCGCGCACGGAGGCGCCGTGGCAACGGTCCTCGACGACCTGTTCGGGTTCCTGCTCTACCTCACCGGCAGTCCAGCGGTGACCCGGAAGCTCGAGGTGCGCTACGACTCGCCCGTCATCCTCGGCACCACCTACGAGCTCGCGGCCAGGGTCGTCCGGACAGAAGGGCGCAAGCTCTTCGTGGAGGCCGACATGAGTGAGACCGGAGGACCAACTGTCGCCTTCGCTTCGGCCCTTTTCCTGAGGGTGGACGTGACCCACTTCGACCAGGGCAGGCCGCGATGACTAAGACGTGGGTGGGCCGCTTTATCCCCGAAGTTCCCGTGGGCGCCACGGTCGCAAGCGCACCGTGGCGGAGGGACTCTGCGGGATCTCAGCGCGGTCGGGTTCGACACGGGCGCGACCGGTACTCCCGGTCGGTACTCCCGGCTGGTGCCTGTTCCTCTGCCGTGTGACGACGGAAGGGTGCGAGTCGCACGCTGAGCTGACATGGCTGTCGGCGTGCGTGTCGGGAGGGATGACGCCCCCACTTGGATCGTCAACGGTGACGTGACTGCGTGAACAACGCCGCGAGCGTGCTGCTTGAGTGGCGCGAAGCGAGCGAAGGTTGGTAGCCGGGCCCTACCTAGCCCGGTTCGCGGCGACCGAACTGACGGAATTCGCTTGGCGACTGCCCGGTCCAGCGTTTAAAGGCATGCGAGAAGTTGCCCAGGTCGCTATAGCCGAGATCTATGGCGATCTGACCGACCGTCAGCGATCGGTCGAGCAGGCGGACGATCGCCCTCTCGCGCAACAGCGATTGCTGTACGTCGCGGAAGGTCGTGCCCTCCTCGTGGAGGCGCCTTTTCATGGTGCTCGGGGAGACTGCGAGGAGCTCAGCCATGTCATGGCTGCTGATGTGTCCGGGGTCCTCCTCGAGCAATCGCCTCACGGTCTCGGTAAAGCTGGTGGCAGCGGTGTGACGGTCGAGGCTTCGGCGCAGTTCGCCGATGGCCATGCGATAGGCGACCGGGTCGGGGAAGCGACAGGGTGCTTGGAGGATGTCGACGGGAACGTCGATGAACGACGCGCGTGCGCCGAACACCAAGCGTCCGGCCAGCGCGCCGGCGATGCGCTGAGGGGACTGGGGTGTCTTCCAAGCCAGGTTCATCGTGACGCCTGGCAGCGGGCCCGTCAGCATGTCGAGGAGCCGCAGCAGTGCCGCTCCGCCGTAGGTGATGACTAGGCAGTCGAGATCACGATCGCCGGTGTGGCCGGTGAGGCCCACGGTTAGGCTGCGCTGACTGCTGTGGAAGTGGGGGCGCAAGGCGCTCGAGATGATCGGAAGATACCCGAGCAGCTCGAAGACCTCGGCCACGGAGCCGGAGCTGACTAGCGGCAGGCTGAGCGGGCCGAACGACGTCAATTGCGCGTGCTCGGCGAAGGAGAGCCCGAGGCTTGTGGCTTCGTCGTGGTCGAGTCCGGGGTAGACCTCACGGAACCACCGGATCGGCACCTGTCGGTCGCGCTGGACCAGCTCCAGTTCGGAAGTCCCCTCGCGGTCGATGATCGCGCGGAAGCGACCTACGGCTTGAGGACCGAGAGCATCGCTGTTCAAGAGCTGGACGAACGCCAACGGAGGCACCCCGGGCTCGGGGGACTTCATGGGCAGTGACCTCCTGAGCCGAAATCACAACATATTGACTCGAGTGACCATAGCCACAGCATGTCCAGAGTGCCAACACTTGACTCACGTTCGAGCAAGGAGTCGTTCCATGTCAGTTGTCACCTTCATCTCCCACGACGGGGAGAAGCGCGAGGCACCCCTCGAGGAGGGTGCGTCCCTCATGCAGATCGCCGTAGACAACATGGTGCCCGGGATCGACGGCGATTGTGGCGGGGAGGCCGCGTGTGGCACGTGCCATGTGATCGTCGAGGACCAGTGGATCGCCGAAGTCGGCCGTTCGGGTCCGGTCGAGGAGGAGATGCTCGCCATGAACCCCGAGCGCGAGCCGACCTCGCGGCTCTCGTGCCAGATGCGGGTGAGCGAGAGCTGGGACGGCCTCGTCGTCCGACTCCCCGAGTTCCAGATGTGACCGTCGAGAGGAAGACTGCACCATGACGACCCTGACTACCGTGACCGACGCCGTGGCTGAGCGAGCCCAGTCCATCATCCCGATGGAGATCCAGATCCGCGGGGCGCACCTGTACGACAAGACCCGTCGCTTCGTGACACGGACCAACGGGAAGAAGATCTTCGTCGAGGAGCCCATTCCCCCCGTGGAGGACGTCGCCCTCGCCGACATCGACCTGAGCAACCCGTTCCTCTACCGTCAGGGCAAGTGGCAGTCCTACTTCGAGCGCGTGCGCAACGAGGCACCCGTCCACTACCAGGCCGACAGCCCGTTCGGACCTTTCTGGTCCGTCACTCGGCACGCCGACATCATCGCGGTCGACAAAGACCATGAGACCTTCTCGGCTGAGCCCTTCATCATCATCGGCGAGCCCCCACGGTTCATGGATGTCGCGATGTTCATCGCCATGGACCCGCCCCGACACGACCGCCAGCGAGCCGCGGTCCAAGGCGTAGTCGCCCCCAAGAACCTGCGCGAGATGGAGAGTTTGATCCGCACGCGGGTCCAGGAAGTACTGGACGAGCTCCCGGTAGGTGAGCCCTTCAACTGGGTCGACCGCGTCTCGATCGAGCTCACCGCGCGGATGCTCGCGACCCTACTCGACTTCCCATACGACCAACGCCGCAAGCTCGTCGAGTGGTCGGACCTGGCCAGCTCCATGGAGCAGGCCAACGGCGGACCATCCGACAACGACGAGGTCTTCCGGGGCTTCGTCGACGCGGCGCGGGGACTGAGCGCGCTGTGGCGGGACAAGCAGGCGCGACTCGCGGCAGGTGAGGAACCCGGGTTCGACCTGATCACCATGCTCCAGAGCAACGAGCACACCAAGGACCTGATCGACCGCCCGATGGAGTTCCTGGGCAACCTGGTGCTCCTGATCGTCGGCGGTGCGCTGTACAGCGTCGGCGGCGTGCTCTACGCGCTGAAATGGCCGAACCCGTGGCCGACGACGTTCGGCCACCACGAGTTCTTCCACGC